>ERZ773014.298-NODE-298-length-34086-cov-10.886545_pt1 | contig 34086 bp, 27 predicted proteins | sample MGYA00580841_ERZ773014 | MGnify/ENA primary metagenome ERZ773014 (study PRJEB29015, sample SAMEA2737989) | human oral metagenome | biome: human oral; feature: human-associated habitat; material: dental | place: China | collected 2067 ... | reverse complement strand
AAGATCAATTTTTGATCATGAAAAATAGAACGACTATTTTTTTGATCCGAAAAATATTCATTCAGAATTGATTGTCCCTCTATTTGGATCGATAAATTGTCATGCAAAACGGCATGACCCTTTTTTTGATCTGAAAAATGGTTATGTGAAATAGCATATTGGATATTTCTGTATGGGCGTATTGCATACGCCCCCTCAAGACATCTTAAAAAGTGGTGTATGATCAGAAATCTGAGTACATATGGGGCGTATTCAATACGCCCCTACCCTGACGGACGAAAAGGTCTATTCCTAAGATCAATTTTTGATCATGAAAAATAGAACGACTATTTTTTTGATCCGAAAAATGGTCATTCAGAATTGATTGTCCCTCTATTGGGATCGATAAATTGTCAGGTGAAACGGCACGACCATTTTTTTGATCCGAAAAATGTTCATGCGAAATGGCAGAAAAGGTTTTCGGAAAGAAGTTTTTGGGGAATGTTTTTGAGGTACTTATTTCGAGGGATATTTTTCTTTGTTGCAAAATGAAAGCACTCCGGACTTGTGGTAAAAATCCGGAGTGCAAAACAGAAAAGGTCTTTTTGAGGAGGTTTATTCATCCTCGCCATTACGCATGGCCGCGCTTAACGAGAACAAACAGTAGGGGAAAGCGAGCGTGAAGTAAGAAATGTCGCAATCGTCGTTGAATAAAAATCCGGGGATACCATCTCCGGCAAAGCGTACAATCTGCGTCAAAAGGATGAACAAAAAAACGATCCATGAAATGGTGCGGATGCGTTGCATGAAGGTTTTGCTTCGCAGGGCTAGCCCAATGCCAAGCAGAAGAATCGTCAGCGTGACGAGAGAATTACCCTGTCGCATTTGTTCCATAAAAGGATTTCGGGAGAAAAAGATCCACGTTTCTGTATCCCAAAAAATATAGGGCAAAAAGAAGCATCCGGCCACCAGCAAGACACCAATGGGGAATAAAATAAGTCTGCCGACAGACGACTGACGTGTGTATGGGAGCAAAAAATATAAGGCGAGCGGTATCACGGCCGATAAGCGTGTGGCCGCGACGCAGCCGCACAACAGCACGAGTGCCCAAAAATGCGTGGAAAAGGTGATGTGCTTTTTCTCGAGGTAAAGAATCAAACAAAAAATGAGCGTGGCATTGCTCAGCCCATCACTTCTCACCGCAACTTCCCATCAGTAGGCCGGCGAGAGGAATAACAGGAGGAAAAAAGGAAGGTGCTTTTGTACGAGTTCGTAAACCACTTGATGGTAAGGAACGGGAGTAATAGAAAAAAGAATAAACCGTAGCCGACATCACCCATTAACCAGAACGGGATATTTACATATTGCCAAAATGGAAAGGGGGAAGGATAGCTGTGAGTCGTTGGCGGAACATGGGTATGCACGCCATACGGATAGCGTCCGTCAAAGAGAGCATCTAAGAAGTAGGAAGTTGCAGACCAGCGATCTACGCGGACGGAAAGGGGGTCAATTTTCCATAAGGCTAAACCGATCGCAAAAAAGGCTCCCGCAATCATGATCCAAGAAAACACCTTGAAAGTTTGCTCTGAAAACCTGTTGCGCAGCCTCGTAAAAAGGAAAAACAAGCCTAAAACAAAAACGATATAGACCAATCCGCTAAGAAGAGGGGATGATGCAGAATATCGGGATAAGTACTTGAAAATAAAAAGGAAGTTCGTAAAGAGGAAGATGCCCAGCTCGGCGAACGGATACTTTGTTTTCATAATGAATGAGCGAATAAGTGACAAAATAAAGGGTGGAGGAGAACAGAAAAAGTCCTGCCAGAGGGAGAAAATGAAGCTCCGCGTCTGGCAGGACGGTCATTTTTTAGCTATATTTCTTCACGCCGTATAGGTTGAGGCCGATGTGTCGCCACCTTTTCCTGTCCAATTGGTGTGGAAGAAGGTCCCGCGCTCACGATCCGTACGTTCGTATGTGTGCGCCCCAAAAAAGTCGCGCTGCGCCTGTAAGAGGTTGGCCGGCAGACGCTCCGTGCGGTAACCATCGAAGTAGGAAAGCGCCGCGCTCATCGATGGCACAGGAATTCCGTTCGTGACGGCCGACGCCACCACGCTTCGCCAACCAGATTGGGCCGTGAGAACTTTCTCCTTGAAAAATGGATCCAAAAGAAGGTTCGTGAGGTTCGGCATGCGGTCAAATGCCTCCTTAATTTTGCCCAAGAAGACCGACCGGATGATGCATCCGCCGCGCCACATGAGCGCGATGCCGCCGTTGTTGAGATTCCAGCCGTAGGTGTGGGCCGCCTGACGCATCAGGGCATAACCTTGGGCGTAAGAAACGATCTTGGCGGCGTACAGGGCGTCGTGCAGGTCGCTAAGGAAGGCCGCGCGATCGCCCGCGAAGGTCTTTTTCGGCCCAGAAAGTTCCGCGGAGGCCGCCACGCGTTCCTCTTTCATCGCAGAAAGGCTGCGGGCAAACACCGCCTCCGTAATTAGCGTCAGGGGGACACCCTCGTCGAGGGCCGCGATGGCTGTCCACTTGCCGGTGCCCTTCTGGCCGGCCGCGTCGAGGATATAATCGAGTGTATATGCGCCCGTGTCGTCGCGATAGGCCAAAATATCTCGGGTGATTTCGATCAGGTAACTGTCCAAATCTCCCTCGTTCCACTTGGCAAACACCTCGTGCATCTCCGCGTTCGACATTCCGAGCAAATCTTTCATGATTTGGTACGTCTCGCAGATCAATTGCATGTCGCCATATTCTATGCCATTGTGCACCATCTTGACAAAGTGGCCAGCGCCGTCCTCGCCGACCCAATCGCAGCAAGGCATGCCGTCGGCTTTGGCGCAGATGGATTGAAAGATGGGCTTCACGAGCGGCCATGCAGCCGTGGAACCTCCCGGCATCATCGATGGGCCGTTAAGAGCACCCTCTTCACCGCCCGAGACGCCTGTTCCGATGTAAAATAAGCCCTTGCTTTCCACATACTTCGTTCTTCGGATCGTATCGGGGAAGTGCGTATTTCCTCCGTCAATAATTACGTCGCCAGATTCGAGGTGGGGGAGTAGCTGCTCGATCAAATCGTCGACAGCAGGCCCCGCCTTGACTAGCATCATCACCTTTCGCGGCCTTCGGATGGCCCTGCAAAACTCCGCGATCGTATGCGTGGCGATAAATTTTTTGCCGCGCCCTCGCCCGTTCACGAAATGGTCCACTTTTTCCGTCGTACGGTTATACACGGCCACCGTATAGCCCTTACTTTCCATATTGAGCACCAGATTCTCGCCCATCACGGCGAGTCCGATCAGCCCGATGTCTGCCAAATTCTCCATTTGATTGTTCTATTATATAGTTAGGGGTTGTATGTGATATGTTTGAAATCAGAATAGTCTCCTGTCGTTTTGCAGCAGTCCGTTTTTGCCTGTGGGCAGAGGGGCGATGTTTTCATCCATCCCCTTTGGGGCGTTAAAAAGACCGGTGCCACGAGTCGAGACTTTAGAAGCGAGAGTAAATTGATGTATCGTAAAATTGCTCATCCGTTAAATGAGGACATAAATTGAGGATCTCTTTTGCAGGGCCATATACCTTGTATGATAACAAGTGTTCCGTTGTTCCCTATTCGATAGATCAACTTATAACGTTTATCTACCACAATGGATCGATAAGTTTTTTCGGCACGCTGCAAATGTGATTCAATGCGCCCTGCCGTAGGGAAGACGGAAAGCGTATCTGCCGTAGTGAATATACGCTTTAACAGCCGATTAGCGCCTTGTTGACTATGGACTGAGTGCCAATTGTAAATACGTTCAATGTCTGCAAATGCTTTTGGCAGCCATATGAGCTTTATTTTTTCATCCATTCGGCTGCCATCTTTCGTACTTCATCCATGGTATAACCGCGCACTTCTCCGCGTTGCCATTCATCGTCTCTTCTGTAGATCTCTTCTCTGAGATCGTCTAAAGAATGAAGAAGAAAAGGGGCGATGTCATCTTCATCAGCCCTCGTATCCACTTCATATTCAGCCGTGGGTTCTTTCACGTGGCCTTGTTTCGTCTTTGGAGGATAGGTGCACTCTTTCATTGTGAACTACTTATTTGATTCTTTCAGCAGACAAAAGTACGGCACAGCCGAAAACCGATAGCTATTCCCGTGCAACCCATCAGGAGGCCCAACTTTCCGCCTCCATGCTTGCAGCTCATGCCCCCGGGCCTATCTTTGCCCGCGAGTTTTGATTTTTGGCTACACATTATATATACATCCCTCTATTCTCGACCCACGCAATGAAGATCTACACAAAAAATGGCGATCGCGGACGTACCGGGCTTCACGGCGGATCCCGTGTCGACAAGGACGATCCACGTATCGAAGCCAATGGCTGTCTCGACGAGCTAAACGTGGCTATTGGCCTTTTGCGCGCCCGACTTAACGCCTCGCACGAGTGGCAATTCATGTTGCATGACGTGCAACGGGCGCTTATGGTCGTCATGTCACACGTCGCCACTCCGTCTTCCGTGCGACACCTCAACCCGAACGTGTTGCCAGACGATCTTGCGGCACAATGCGAGTCGTGGATAGATGCAATGACGTTGCTAATGGCTGACGGCGAAGGTTACTTTATCCTTCCCGGCGGCACGGAAATATCTGCTCTCTGTCATCAAGCGCGCGTAGCTGCTCGACGCGCTGAACGTCGCCTGTGCACGCTCAATAAACTCGATGCGCTGCCCGCACAGATCATGTCGTACATCAACCGCCTCTCCGACCTCTTTTTTACGATGGCGCGTTTTGACTTACACCTCACCGGAGCCTCTGAGGAGCGTTGGAAGGCTTTTGGATACAAGCGGAAGAAACGTGGCGAGGGATGATTTCAATTATTTCAAGGAGATAAACAATGGAGACAATCAGCATTAGAGCATATACGAACGATGATTCACAAATCGAAGCGATCAAGGCATTTATGAAGGCTTTGAAGATCAAATTTGAACTTGAAAGAGAGAAGAGTCCTTATCGCCCGGAGTTTGTGGAGAAGATCAGGCAGGGTGACGAGGACATTAAGAATGGGCGGGGCAAACACGTAACACTCGAGGAACTGGATGCTTTATGGAAATAGTCTTTCTCTCAAAAGCAGAGGAGGACATGGCCTATTGGATAAAAACAGGAGATAAGGGTATCCTAAAGAAGATAGCGCAGCTTGTAAGAGCTATAGTCGAAGATCCCTACTCCGGCATTGGAAAGCCTGAAGCATTGAAGTATGATCTCGCCCCCAAATGGTCGAGGCGGATAACGAAAGAGCATCGCATTGTTTATCACGTACAGGGCGATACTCTTTATGTTTATTCGGTCAGAGGACATTATGATTAAATCACAAGTGGGGGATACCACACTCGGAACATCCCCCGTTTTTAGTTAGATAGATTTTTCACTACACCTAAATGAATCAAGCAAGAATCATTGTGGCCGGCATCGGGCCCGGATCGACAGGCGACATCACGTCGGCCGTCATCGATGCACTCCGACACTGCGACGCGGTCGTCGGCTATCATTACTATTTCCCCTTTATCGAGGCCTATCTGCCCGCGGACGCACTCCGCATCGACAGCGGCATGAAGCAAGAGCGACGCCGCGCCGAAGAAGCCTTCCGCGTGGCTGAGGAAGGGCGCACTGTCTGCGTCATCAGCTCCGGCGACGCGGGGATTTATGGCATGGCCTCCCTCATCCTTGAGATGAAACACAAGCGCGGCAGCCACGTAGAGGTGGAGGTGTTGCCCGGCATCAGCGCCTTCCAGAAGGCCGGCGCACTGCTCGGCGCACCGATGGGACACGACTTCTGCGTCATCTCCCTTTCTGATCTCATGACGCCGTGGCTGCTCATCGAACGGCGCATCATTGCCGCAGCAGAGGCCGACTTCATCACGGCCGTGTATAACCCGAAAAGCGACAGCCGATACTGGCAACTCTATCGCCTGAAGGAACTCTTCCTGGCACGTCGTGCGCCGGAGACGCCCGTGGGACTTGTGCGGCAGGCTGGGCGAGACGGCGAGACGACGACCCTCACCACGTTGGCCGACTTTGACCCCGAGCAGGCGGACATGTTCACCGTCGTGCTGATCGGCAACTCCCAATCGTACGCCGTAGGCAACACCTTCGTCTCGCCGCGTGGATACTATCGCGAGATGGAACGCGAGGAGGGCGTCAACGTCGGGCAGGGGATTATGATCGAGAGCTTCCGCACCATCGAGCGTGAGCTGAAGCATCCCGACATCCCGCTCGACCGCAAATGGGCGATGCTGCACGCCATCCACACGACGGCCGACTTCGACATGGAGCGCCTGCTCTGGACCGATCCGGGCGCCGTGGCCGAGATGTACGAGCGACTCAGCTCGGGGCGTACGCGCACGATCGTGACTGACGTGACGATGGTGACGTCTGGCATCCGCAAGGGCGCGCTGCAACGCATGGGCATCGAGGCCAAGTGCTACCTGGCTGACGAACGCGCCGTGAAGATGGCGGCCGAGAAGGGCATCACCCGCGCACAGGCCGGCATCCGCGTGGCCGTAGAGGAACATCCCGACGCACTCTTTGCCTTCGGGAACGCCCCCACGGCGCTGATGGAGCTATGCACCTTGATCCGTCGTGGGAAGGCGCGGCCGAGCGGCATCGTGGCGGCGCCCGTCGGCTTCGTGCACGTATGCGAGAGCAAGGAGATGGTGAAGCCGTTCACGGACATCCCCAAGGTGATCATCGAGGGACGCAAGGGCGGCAGCAACCTCGCCGCGACGCTCGTCAACTCCGCCCTCACCTTTAACGACGCGGCGCAACTGCGCCCGGGACGCGATGTCTGAGCCGCGCCACACGTTCTACGTCGTCGGTATCAGCGACGAGCGCGACGTCCAACTGCCCGCTGCCGTGCGCGAACGCATCGCCCGCGGACACGTCTTTTCCGGCGGACGCCGCCACCGCGAGATCGTCGGCGGCTGGCTCCCCGAGGGCGCCGTGTGGATCGACATCACAGTGCCGCTGGAGCGCGTCTTCGAGCAGTACCGAGACCACCGCGACATCATTGTCTTTGCCTCCGGCGACCCGCTTTTCTTCGGTTACGCCGTCACGCTCCGCCGCGTATTCCCCGACGCCGCGATCGAGACGTGCCCCTCGTTCAACTCGCTGCAACTGCTTGTCCACCGGCTCGGCATGCCGTATAACGAGATGATCCCCGTATCGCTCACTGGCCGGCCGTGGGACGACTTCGACGCGGCACTGATCGAGCGGCGACCACTCCTCGGCATCCTCACCGACCGCGAGAAGACGCCCGCCGTGATCGCCCGCCGAATGATTGAATACGGCTACGGCGACGACTACCGCATGCACATCGGCGAGCGCCTCGGCAACGAGACGGACGAGCGTGTTCGTACGCTTACGCTCGCCGAAGCCGTCGCGGCCACGTTCACGCACCCGAACAACCTGATCTTGGAACGCATCCGTCGTCGGCCGCGCCCGTTCGGTATCCCCGAGAGCGAGTTCCATCTGCTCGACGGCCGCGTGAAGATGATCACCAAGCGGCCCGTGCGCCTGCTCTCGCTCAGCATGCTCGACCTGCACAACCGCACGTCGCTGTGGGACGTCGGCTTCTGCACCGGTTCGGTGTCCGTCGAGGCGCGGCTGCAATTCCCGCACCTTCGCGTCACGGCCTTCGAGATCCGCCCCGGCTGTCGGGAGATCCTCGCCGCCAACTGCCGACGGTTTGGCACGCCAGGCATCACGCCGGTGATGGGCGACTTCATGGAAGTCGACACGACCGACTTGCCCGCTCCCGACGCCGTCTTTATCGGCGGCCACGGTGGGCGACTGGCGGACATGCTGCGTAAGATCGACGGCGTGATGCGCCCCGGCGGCGTGATTGTCTTCAACTCCGTCAGCGAGGAGAGTCGACAGCTGTTCACCGACGGACTCGCCGCCATCGGCGGCCGCATCACGGAGTGCGTCCGCCTGACTGTCGACGCGCATAACGCGATCGACGTGATGAAGGGGGCCTGCACTTTGCGCTGAAGTCAAACAGGGCCCTGCGGGGGCAGCGAAGTTTGTCCGAGTACCAGGCAAAACTTCCCCGGCCTCGGCAGAGGCCTGCGCGAAGTCAAACAGGGCCCCTGCGGGGGCAGCGAAGTTTGTCCGAGTACCAGGCAAAACTTCCCGGCCTCGGCAGAGGCCTGTGCGAAGCTGATCGAGTACTTGTTTTAAGGCCGCGCATGCTGCGCGAAGCAAAACACGCCCGTGTTTCGGATCAAATCAAGAGGTTTGATTGTTCTCATGGCATAGAAATCATCATATGAAAGAAGATATCACCCTATCTATTGAAGCAGAAGAAAGAATCAGACGTTCGAGGGAGCAACATAACAGAGGCGAGTTCACCTCTTGCCGCGATGCCAAGGAAGCCATTAGGTTTCTTGAGTCATTATAAATGATTCCACCCTCTAATTACACCCATTCAATGAAAGAAAACATAGCCATCATCTTAGTGTCGGAAGGCGGACTTCCGACGGCGCGCCTCATCAGTCACGAGCTGGGGGATGCGCCAGTGTTTACCACCCACTCCCTCGAGGGATGCCAAACCTTCCCCTCGTATGCGCAGTTCATGGCCGCGCACTTCCGGGAGTACGATCTCTTCGTCTTTATCGGCGCGATGGGCATCTGCATCCGCAGCATCGCCCCCTTTATTAAGGATAAGTATACCGACCCGGCCATTCTCTGTATCGACAGCACCGGGCGCTTCGTCATCTCCGTCCTGTCGGGACACATCGGCGGGGCCAACGACTGGGCGCGGCGTGTGGCTGCCATCACCGGAGGCGAGGCCGTCGTCACCACGCAGAGCGACAACACCGGGCTCTGGGCGCTCGACACCCTGGCCCGACGTTTCGACTGGCGCACGGAAATACCAACGGGCTGCCATACGCCGGTTCGGTCGCATGCGGAAATGAATAAGGTCATCTCCCTCTTCGTCGGCAATCAACCTACCGCCCTGCTGCTCGACGTGAAGGATCGCGGCACGGACTATCTGGAGCGCACCCTGCCCGAGCACGTCAGCGTCTTCTACCGCTTTGAGGACATCTGCCCCGAGGCGTTTCGGCTCATCATCGCCGTCACGCCCTTTATCTACACCGCCGACGTGCCCATCCTCTATTACCGGCCGCGCGTGCTGCACGTCGGCATCGGTTGCCGCCGCGACAGTGCGCCCGAGGGCGTGGCCGAACACATGGCCGCCGTCATGGAGGTGCACCGACTCTCGCCGCTGTCCGTCCGCTCCGTCGCCACCATCGAGCTGAAGAAAGACGAGCCACTCTTCCACGCGCTGGCGCAGACTTGGGAGGCCGAAAAGCACGTCTATCGGGCAGACGAATTGGCAGACATCACCGTGCCCAACCCCTCGCAGAAGGTGTTCGACACGACGGGCGTTTGGGGCGTATCCGAGAGCACCGCGCAACGGGCTTCGGGCTTCGGGCCACTCGTCATGGAGAAGCAGAAGGGCGTGTTGAGCGCTTCGAGCGACTTCACCTTGGCCGTGGCTCTCGACGCCGATGCGCAGCGTGGCGGCTTCATCGAGATCGTCGGCGCTGGGCCGGGCGACCCGGAGCTTGTATCCGTGCGCGGCAAACGCCTGCTTGAGACGGCCGACCTGATCCTCTACGCCGGCAGCCTCGTGCCCCGCGAACTGACGGAGTACGCCAAGCCCGGCGCCACGGTGCGCAGCTCGGCCGGCATGACGCTCGAGGAGCAGTTCGAGACGATGAAAGCCTTCTACGATCGCGGCCTTTTCATCGTCCGTCTCCACACCGGCGACCCCTGCATCTACGGCGCCATCCAGGAGCAGATGGCTTTCTTCGACCGTTACGGCATGCGTTACCACATCACGCCCGGCATCTCCTCCTTCCAGGCCGCAGCCGCCGCACTCCGCTCGCAGTTTACCATCCCAGAGCGCGTGCAGACCATCATCCTCACCCGTGGCGAGGGGCGCACGCCGATGCCCGATCGTGAGAAATTGCACCTCCTGGCCCGCTCGCAGAGCACGATGTGTATCTACCTCAGCGCCGCCATCGTGGACGACGTGCAGGCCGAGCTGCTTCAGGCTTATCCGCCCGAGACACCCGTGGCGGCTTGTTATAAATTGACGTGGCGCGATGAGCGCATCTATCGCGGGCAGCTCAAAGACCTGGCGCAGATCGTCAAGGAGAACAACCTTACGCTGACCACGATGCTCGTCGTCGGCGAAGCGATCGACAACCGGCAGGGGCTGTCGCACCTCTACGCATCGGACTTTAAGCACCTCTTCCGGCCATGATCCTGATCCTTGGAGGGACGACCGAGGGGCGCGCCGCCGTGAAGACGGCCGACGAGGCGGGCAGTCCGTATTTCTATTCGACGCGCGACGCGCACCAGCAGGTGGATTGCCATCATGGCACCCGCCTCACGGGTGCGATGGATGAGGAGGCGATGGAGGCATTCTGTCGAGAGAAGGAGATCCGGCTGCTTGTCGACGCTGCCCATCCTTTTGCCGAGGTGCTGCATCGCACGGTGGCCGTCGTGGCTGAACGACTCTCGCTGCCTGTGGTACGTTACGAGCGCGTCTATCCGCCGCGCAGTGCGGACATCATTTGGTGCGATGATTACGACGATGCCATCCGTCGGATGGAGGCCGATGGCGTCACGCGACTGCTGGCCCTGACCGGTGTGCAGACCATCGGGCGGTTGAGGGCGTATTGGCAGGCGCACGACGCGTGCATCTTCCGCATCCTTGACCTACCCAAGTCGCTTGCGTTGGCCGAGCGGCAGGGCTTCCCGCGTGAGCGGATCGTCTATTACGAGCCCGGCGGCGACGAGGCGCTGCTTGAGCGCGTGCGTCCGCAGGCCATACTGACGAAGGAGAGTGGCGAGTCGGGAGGCTTTATCGATAAGGTCGAGGCGGCACATAAGCTGGGCATTGCGGTGTACGCCGTCCGCCGTCCGCCGATGCCCGCGGGGTTTGTCGCCGTCACGGGGCGCCACGGCTTTCGCAAACAGATCGAACGCTTCGTGCCCGGCTTCTTCCCGCTGCGCAGCGGCTACACCACCGGATCGTGTGCCACGGCTGCGGCTAAGGCGGCACTGATGGCGTTGCTCACGGGCGAGGAGCAAAGCGAGGTGTCGTATGCCCTGCCCGATGGCGAGGTGATGACGCTACCCGTAGCCGAGACGCACCTCGGCGAGCGGGAGGCTACGGCCGCCGTGATCAAGGATGCGGGCGACGATCCGGACGTGACGAACGGCTGCAAGATCTGCGCGACGGTGGCGCTCCGCGACGGGGGAGGGGAGGGGATCCGCTTCTTGCAGGGCGAGGGTGTGGGCCGTGTGACGTTGCCTGGCCTTGGCCTCGAGATCGGTGGCCCGGCCATCAATCGCACGCCGCGCGAGATGATCACCCGCGAGCTGACGGCGCTCTGCGATGCCCCCTTGGACGTGACGATCGCCGTGCCCGATGGGGAAAAGATCGCTCGGCAGACGTTCAACCCGAAGCTTGGCATCGTGGACGGCATCTCCATCGTCGGCACGTCGGGCATCGTCATGCCTTTTTCGTCAGACGCCTTCGTCCGCTCCATCCGCCGCGAGGTGGAGGTCTGCCGTGCCCTTAGCCCCGAGCGCTTGGTCATCAACTCCGGCGCTCGCAGCGAGCGTTTCGTGAAGGCTGAATACCCCGACCTGCCTGCGCAGGCGTTCGTCCACTTCGGCAACTTCATCGGCGAGACGCTGAAGATCGCTGCCGACCTCGGTATCCCGAACGTGACGATGGGCATCATGGTCGGCAAGGCGGTGAAGCTAGCTGAGGGCTCGTTAGATACGCACAGCAAGAAGGTGGTGATGAATAAGTCGTTTCTGCAAACGGTCGCTGCCGAGTCGGGCTGCTCACCATTGGCCAGCGAAGCCATCACGGGCATCACACTGGCCCGCGAGCTATGGCATGCCCTCACCGCCGCCGATCGCGATCGGTTCTTCCCCGCCCTGCTCCGCCTCTGCCACCACCACTGCGCCCCACTGCTCCCCGCCGGCCACCTCACCATCCTGCTGATCGACGAAGACGGGAATATCCCGTATCGTCATGCTTGACGTGTACTCGGCAAACTCAAACCTCGAAAAGACCTGTAGCATTTTCTCTGCCTCTTCGTCCTGTTTGTAGAAAACATCAAAACCCGCACAAACATGAGACGATTCTACATCTTGCTGATCGGTACACTGGCCGCAGCATGTGCGACTTACGCACAACAATTGACCGGACGCGTGGTGGACACGCAAAACCAACCCATCGAGTTTGCCAACGTGGCGCTGTATGCACTGCCTGACTCGGCGCTTGTGACGGGAACGATCACCGACGCAGATGGGGATTTTACGTTAGAAGGTGGCATGACGAAGCGAGCTCTCCTGAAGATCTCCTTCGTGGGATACGAGACGCAGACGGTTGAGGCACGACCGGATGTGACCGTCACGCTTAAGCCCGAATCCACGCAGTTAGCCGAGGTGACGGTACGGGCGAATCGGCCAGCTATCCGGCTGAAGAACGATGCGCTTGTGGCGTCAGTGCAAGGCTCCATGCTGAGCCAAGCGGGCACGGCGAACGACGTGCTGCGCCGGTTGCCCTCGCTGACGACGGATAACAAGGGCAACATCTCTGTTTTCGGTAAGGGGGAGGCCAAGATCTACATCAACCGCCGCGAGGTGCGCGACCTATCGGAGTTAGATCAGCTGAACTCGGCCGACATACGCGACGTGGAGATTGTACGCAATCCCGGCGCAGGCTACGATGCTTCGGTGAAGGCGGTGATCCGCATCAACACAGTGCGGCATGCCGGAGATGGCTTTGGATTCGATGCGCGGTCGAGCTGGTACGAGGGCGAAACGACCGACCTGCGCGAGCAGTTGAACGTGAATTGGCGAAGGAGCGGCTGGGACGTGTTCGGCACCGTTCTTTACGGCCGCGGGGCGTACCTCATCGACAGCCGTATCACGCAGCTGACGCGCCTCGATACACTTTGGCAACAGGAGAATGCGCTTTATGCCACGGGTATCGACCGGTGGATGCGCATCACGGCTGGCACCAATTGGGAGATCTCGCCTAAGCATTACGTCGGCCTCCGCTACACGCTCTCGCCAACCCTGCGCGACGACATCAACCACACGACTTTCAACAGCATGGTTCACGCCGACTCGGCCTTTTACGACGAATGGCATAGCGACAATGCGCGCCGCACGACGAACGACCCTGCACACCGTCTCAATGCGTATTACAACGGGACGGTGGGCCGCTTGGGGATCGACTTCAACGTCGACTTCTACACGAGTGGCAGCACGTCGCGCTCGCATGCCGTGGAGACGAGTCGCATGCAGGAAGACCGCGTGGTGAACTCGGAAAATCGTGTGCGCAACCGGCTCGCAGCGTCGAAGCTGATCCTGTCGTACCCCGTCTTTGGTGGCGAGCTGTCCGTCGGTGGTGAGTATGTCCGCACGCATCGCACGGACGTGTACAGCAACCCCGAGCGTATTGTCCCGTCGTCTGATATGACTGCGGACGAATGGAACAGTAGCCTCTTTGCGGAGTATGCACGGGAGACGCCTATCGGGCAATTGGGCGTCGGGCTGCGCTATGAGCATGTTCGCTCCGATTACCTCAGCGACGGCCGACCGCTCGACGGCTTGAACCGCAACTACAACCAATGGTTCCCCAACGTCTCGTTCGGTACGCGGGTGAAGGGCGTCGACCTGCAACTGGCTTACACGGCGAAGACGCAGCGCCCGTCGTATCGCCAATTAACAAGCAACGTGTATTACGCTAACCGCCTCACGTTGCAAACGGGTAACCCGCTGCTGAAGCCAACCCTAACGCACGACGTAAGCCTCACGGCTTCGTGGCGTATCGTGCAACTGACGGCGAGTTACCGGCAGGAACGCGACGCCGTGATTGATCGCACGGAGCGCAGCCGAATAGATCCGAAGGTGTCTCTCATCACCTACACCAACCTCGATCGGCTGCCTTTTCTGACGGCTTTTGCCACCGTCACGCCGACGTTCGGAGTGTGGACGCCGCAGCTCAGCGCGGGGTTTGTCAAGCAGTGGGCTGAGGTGGAGATTGACGGGCAGCCGGTGCGCTATGACAGGCCGATTTTCCGCATCTCGCTGAACAACTCACTCCGGCTGCCAGCAGGCCTACTCTTCACGCTCGACGTGCGTTACCGGAGCAAGGGCGACGAGCGCAATCTGTACCTGACGGATGATGTGTGGGTGGTCAACATGGGGCTGACGCGATCGTTCTTCAGCGATCGCCTGAGCGTGATGCTGCGGGGTTGGGACGTGTTTCGCGGCGAGGGGGGTGGCGCCATTTACCGCTCTCCCCACATGGAGTCCTATCAGGTCGACCGCTACGACTCGCAGGAGTTCGAACTTACCCTGCGCTACCGGTTCAACGCTGCTAAGAGTAAATACAAGGGTACGGGTGCGGGCACCGGTGAGTTAGAGCGGTTATGACCACTCCCGGCCGGTGGGGAGGGATTAAGGTCGTTATCAAATGATGCCGGCCTCTTTGAGTAGTTCGCGGATGATTTTGTCAGAGATGGAAGACTGAGCAGACTTGTCGTAAAGGGCGAGGAAACAGATCGTGCCCTCGTGCATTCCGGTTAAGAGCTCGATATGGATGATCACCCTTGCACCGCCCCGCTTACCGCTCTGCTTGGAAGTGATAGCAAGTCTGATTTTACGGATGCCGCCTCCTAAGTCTGCACCTTGCAACGGGTTTTCCAGTAGTTGCCGGGCCAATTGCCGGAGATCGTCGCGTAGAGAGTGATAGTGCTTGGCTAACCGTTTGACATCTCGATCAAACGAACGGATGGTTCGCAGCTTATAACTCATCAAGCAATTCGTCTAATGATCGGGTCTGTAGCTTACCCTCTTTCACATCTTTCCATTCCGAAAAAGCATGCTGTAAGCCGACAATAATCTCCTCGTCGTCCTGTCCGGCGTATTCCTTCTTTTTCACCTCACGGCCGATGCGGCGCAGGGCTTGAAGCGCTTGTTTCATCATCGTCTCATTGCCTTCCATTCTGTCCAGTTCACGTTGGATGGCTGCGCCCAATTCTATCGTTGTCATGATCGTCTTTTTTTAATGGATTGATAGGGCAAACATAACTCATAGGCTCGCGATTCGCCCCAGTGCTTGCGCCAGTGTGACCTCGTCGGGGAAGGTGATGCCGCCGTGGCGGACGAAGTGCGCGATCTCCTCTGCTGTGTTGAGCACCGACGGGAGGATGGGGTAGATCGGCTTCGAGCACGTCTGCATCTTTTCGAGGATGACGTCCACCGCCGCAGTGATCTTTCCCAGACCGATGCTGCCGAAGATCACAGCGATGGCGTCTGTCTCCGGGAAGTGCTGATCGGCATAGTCGATGGCCAGACCGAAGTCCGCCGCGGAGCCCGTGCCGAGGATGTCGATCGGGTTAGCCACCGACGCGCCCGGCAAGAGACGCGCCTTCAGCTCGTCGGCCATCGCGCCACGGTAGGCCGGGACCTTCATGCCGCAACGCACTAAGGCGTCGGTCAGGATGACGCCGGCGCCACCGGCGTGGGTGACGACTGCAAAGCTCCTCCCATGCGGTCGTGGTAGCGCGAAGGCACAGGCTACGGCGATCAGTTCCTCGCGGCTGTAGCACCGCACGATGCCCGCCCGACGGAAGAGCGCCGCCACAGCCTCCTCGCTCGTCGGCCGCGCACCCGTGTGCATGGCTGACGCCCGCATGCCGCTCTCCGTCGTTCCGCCCTTGATGGCCGCGATGCGGCACCCCTTACGGACGAGCGATGCGGCGTGGCGCACGAGCTTCTCGGCGTCGCGGATGTCCTCGATGTAAAGCGCCTTGATGCGCGCGTCGGTGGAGGGGTCGAAGTGCTCATCCATATACTCCAACACCTCCTCGATGCCCGTCTGCGCGGCGTTGCCCACCGACCAGAGCGAGTGGAATCGCAGCCCCTTCGTCAGGGCGCATTCGATGATGAACAGCGCCACGCCGCCCGAGGCCGAGATGAGGTCGACGCCGCCGGGGCCGAGCGTGGGCACGGGCGATGTGAAGACGGCGTGGTGGTGCGGGTTGGCCAGCCCGATGCAGTTCGGGCCGATAAGCGCCGCGCCGGCCGCGGTGCAGATGCGGCAGATCTCCCGCTCGATGGCCGCGCCCTCAGTCGACTCCTCACTGAAGCCAGCCGAGATGATGATGATGGCCCGCGCACCTTTCTCTTCCACCAACACACGCACGGCCTCCGTGCAGTGCGCTGCGGAGACGGCCAGCACGCCCAGTTCAATGCCCGTCGGCAGGTCGTTTACGCTGCGCGTCACGGGGTGCCCCTGGATCAGACGCTCCTTCGGGTTGACGATGTATAAGTCGCCCGTAAACGGGCCTTCGATCAGGTTTTTTACTAACCGCCCGCCGGGCTTGTGGATGTGGTTCGATCCGCCGATGACGGCGATTGATCGCGGGTTGATGAGTGCATGCGTAATCATTTGAATGGGATTTAATGGGTGATTGATGGCCGCAAAAATAGGAGCCTTATCATCTGCGACAGCCAGAAATAATGTATTTCGAGGCTATGCAAATCTGCGGCGACCAGAAATAATGTATTTCGAGGGTTGTAAAATCTGCGACAGCCAGAAATAATGTATTTCGAGGCCATGCAAATCTGCGGCAGCCCGTCGCTGTGTATTTCGAGGCGCTGCAAACCTGCGAGAGGCTGTCGAAGTGTTCGACGGGGCCATGCAAGTCTGCGAGAAGCCGTCGAAGTGTTCGACGGGGCCATGCAAGTCTGCGAGAAGCTGTCGAAGTGTTCGACGGGGCCATGCAAGTCTGTGAGAAGCTGTCGAAGTGTTCGACGGGGCCATGCAAGTCTGCGAGAGGCCGTCGAAGTGTTCGACGGTGCCATGCAAGTCTGCGAGAGGCCGTCGAAGTGTTCGGCGAGATGACCTCCAGGATGGGGCCTTGAAGCTCGCATCTCTCCGGCCCAAAGTCTCTACAAAAGACTCAAAAACCGTTTATCCATGCGCTTTTCGCCCAAGAAAGCACGTTTTTTGCAGCCCCCAAATGACAAGTGAGGGTGACAAAAAGCCCCCCTGAAGATTCTATACACACGACTTACGTTTATGAAGTTACGATTCAAGTACACCCTGCCCGTCCTTGCCGCCGCGCTTAGCGTCAATGCGGCCCGGGCACAATTCAATGTGAAAGGAAACGTCGCCCTCGACAACGGCGACAAAGCCATCGGCGCCACGCTGCGCCTGCTCCGTTCGGGCGAAGTGGCCACGACCGACGCCGACGGAAACTTTACGCTCCACAGCAGCCACGCCACCGACCGACTCGTGGCGGCCTATATCGGCTTCCGTTCGGACACGATCGACGTCACCGCGGCTAACGCAAACGCGCTGGCCATCGTCCTCCGCGAGGAGGTGCAGCAGGTGAGCGAGGTGGTCGTCAAGGGCCGCGTGGCCAACACGCTCAAGTCACGTATTGCCACGGTGCAGACCGAGAAGATCAACTATGAGGAACTGACGCGCGCCGCCTGTTGCAACCTCTCGGAGAGCTTCGAGACGAACGCCTCGGTCGACGTCTCCTACTCCGACGCGGCCACGGGCGCCAAGCAGATCCGCCTCTTAGGCCTGCCCGGCACGTATGTGCAAATGCTGACCGAGAATGTGCCCAACTTCCGCGGCGCCGCCTCACTCTTCGGGCTGGACTATGTGCCGGCGCCGTGGATGGAGAGCATCCAGGTGTCGAAGGGCAGCGCGTCGGTGCGCAACGGCTACGAGTCAGTCACGGGGCAGATCAACGTGGAGTACAAGAAGCCCATGAAGGCGGCGCCCCTTACGCTTAACCTTTTCGCCTCCGACGCGGGCCGCATGGAGGGCAATGCCGACGCCGCCATCCGCCTTTCGAAGCACCTCTCCACGGGCCTCTTTGCCCACTATTCGCGCGACAAGCAGTCGCATGACGCCGACGGCGATGGCTTCCTCGATCTGCCGCTCACGGAGCAGTTCAACGTCTTCAACCGTTGGTTTTATAACCGCAAGAATTACGTCTCGCAGGTGGGCGTGAAGCTGATCCGTGAGACGCGTGAGAACGGTCAGACGGCGCATGCTAAGCCCGCCCGCATCGGCGATCCGCTGTATCGCATCGACATCCGTACGCTGCGCGGCGAGGTGTTCACGAAGAATGGTTACGTGCTCGACGAGGAGGCCAACCGCAGCGTAGCTCTCATCCTGGCCGGGTCGTTTCACAAGCAGGACGCGACTTATGGGGCCATCCCCTACGACCTGCGCCAGTCGAACGTCTACGCCAATCTGCTCTTCGACACCGACCTCGGCGTCAAGCATAAGATCAGCACCGGCCTCAGCCTGAATATGGATCGCACGGAGCAGACGTCGAACTATTTCGCCGACGATCCCGCCTTCCTCCGCCTGCGCACGGAGTGGACCGCTGGCGCCTTCGCCGAATACACGTGGAAGCCGATGCGCAACCTTGACATCATGGCCGGCCTGCGCGCCGATCGCCACAACGAATACGGCGCCTTTGTCACCCCGCGCCTGCACCTCCACTACACTCCCATCGAGGCCCTCAGTGTGCGCGCCTCCGTGGGCAAGGGCTACCGCTCGGTGAACGTCTTTGTGGAGAACAACTTCCTCTTCGCCTCCAACCGCGTGCGCAACCTCAGCGTGGCGCCCGATCTGCGCATGGAGTCGGCTTGGAACTGGGGCGCAAGCCTTACGGGTTACCTCCCCATCGCGGGGCAGGAGCTGACGCTCTCGGCGGAGTATTACCAGACGGATTTCCAGAATCAGGTGGTGGCCGACGTGATGACCGACGCCCACGGGGTGCGCTTCTACAACCTCGACGGCCGGGCCTATGCGCGTAACATCCAGCTCGAGGCGGCCTACACCTTCTTTAAGGCCCTCGACGTGCGCGCGGCTTGGCGCTGGACGGACGCGAAGGAGACCTACAACGGGCGCCTGATGGAGAAGCCGCTCACGAACCGCTACAAAGGCCTCCTCACGGTGGGCTACCGGACGCCGCGCTACGGCTGGCAGCTGGACGCCACGGCACAGTTTAACGGCGCCGGTTCGATGCCCACGCCCGACGCAGTGCGCCCGCTCTGGGAGCCGACGTTCGACCCCTACACGATGCTCGGTGCGCAGGTGACGAAGCGCTTCAAGAAGATGTCCGTCTACCTCGGCGCTGAGAACCTGCTCAACTTCAAGCAGGCTCACCCGATCGTCGCCTCGTCCGACCCCTGGGGTAACGACTTCGACGCCACGATGGTCTGGGGGCCGGTGCACGGTCGGAAGATCTACGCGGGGCTGCGCTGGTCGCTCTAACCTCTCTTCATGGGGACTTTTCCGCCGGCGGATAAATCGGTTATCTTATTTTTGCCGGCGTCGCTCCCCTCGGGGCAAGCATCGAACTCGCCCCTGCAATGACGACTTATAACTACCGCGCCACACTGGCGCATTCGATTATTCACCCTCAAAACAAAACTGAGTATGAAAGCAATTCAATCAATGATCGTTGCCCTGCTGATAATGGCAATGGGTGCAACCCACACGATGGCGCAGGATCAGAAGGCGCCTAAGAAAGACGAGCGCGTCACCTTCGCCGTCGAGATCGTGTGCAGCAGCTGCGTAAAGAATATCAAGAAGCAGTTCGCTTATGAGAAAGGTGTGAAGGACGTTCGCGTCAACCAGGCCAAGCAGCAAGTGACCGTCACCTACAACCCCACCAAGACGGACACCAAGCGCATGATCGCCGCCTTCAAAGAGATTGGCAAAGACGCCACCGTAGCCACTCCGCCCGAGGTGATCAATTGATGCCTCGTTGCGCAGATGTATGTATTCAAGCAGTCCTGTCGGTCTACACATGACCCGGCGGGACTGCTTGCCGTTTTTATCCACCCCTTAACCCCCAATACGTATTCACGATGAAAGTCTCCCGCTTCCTCCATCTCCTATTGGTTGCGACGCTGCTCGCCCTGCCCACCTTATCCATGCTGGCCGACACCCCGAAGACGGCTGCTCCGACCGGCACCTTCAAAGCGTTTCCCGTAAGCGAAGATTTCACCCTCAACCCCTTCACCTACTTCCGTGAGGGCCTCCTCTTGGCCGCTGGCGACCGTGAGAAGAGCAACGCCATGACCATCAGTTGGGGCGCGATGGGCACCCTCTGGGGACGGCCTACCGTCACCGTCTACGTGGCCGAAAAGCGCTACACGAAGGAGTTCCTAGACCGCTCGCCCTACTTCGCCGTCATGACCTTTGCCGAGGGCGACAGCATCCTCCGCTACATGGGCCACCACAGCGGACGCGACGGCGACAAGGCCGCAGCGCTTGGCCTCCACACGCTTTACACCGACAACGGCACACCCTACTACGCCGAGGCCGACCTTGTTCTGGAGTGCCGCCTGCTCTACGCCGCGCCCTTCGACTCGGCCGCGTTCAAAGACGATGTGCCCCGCGAGCACTACGCCAAACGCGGCAAGGCTGGCCTCCACACGATGTACATCGGTGAAGTGGTCCGTGCCCTGCGCAAGGAGTGAGCGCTGCCGAACGCGCCCTGCAATAGGTCGAAACGATAAAAAGACGCCCCGTTATCTGAGAGATGACGGGGCGTCTTTGCGATGGCACCCCTCGTCTCTCCTGAGGGAACGAGCGTCATGCGACACGACGGCGTCTCAATGGCCATTTTGGTCTCGTCATGCGACACGACGGCGTCTCAATGGCCATTTTGGTCTCGTCATGCGACATGACGGCATCTCAAAAACAGCATTCTCTGACGTCGAACACACGTTTTTAGCTATCCCTTCTTAGCTTTCCGTTTGAAGTAATCGTATCGGATGATCGCGTCCGATACGGGCCAGGCCTCCTTCAGCCGCTGGAGTGTCGGGGCGGCGACGGAGTCGGTACTACCGTAGACCGCGCCGTATGGATCGACGGCTACGGGCGGGCGCATGGGGTCGGTGAGGCTACGGCCCATGCCGCGCCAGGCATAGCGTCGCAGTCCGAGTAGCCGGAGCAGGGTGGGGTAGATGTCCACTTGCCCGCCGACCGCCTCCACGCGCATTCCACGCGGTGCGTTCAGGACGATAAAGGGTACCATGGGTCGGTCAGCGACCAAGCCGCGTCCGCCGACACTCTCGCACCACGCCCGACGCATCTCGCCGAGTCCCTCATGGTCGCCCGTGATCACGACAAGCGTGTTGTCGTAAACGCCGGCCGCCCGGAGTCGGTCGACGAAGAGGCCGATGGCGCGATCGGTGTAGCGCGCCGTAGCCATGTAGTCGCGCATACGCTCGGGGTAACGGTCGGAGAATCGCACCTCGCGCAGCCGCTCGGGCAGGGCGAAGGGGAAGTGTCCCGAGTAGGTAACACATTGCAGGAGCATGTGCCGGCGTGCGTCCCAGACCTCGCCGCGGACAATTTTTTCAGCAATCTGACGCATCAGCGAGACGTCGCCGATCTGTGGGCGGTACCTCGGGCCCACGGGCTCGTCGTTCACGAAGCTGGCCTTCGCGATCAGGCTGTCATAGCCCAGCGCCGGGTCGATGACCGCCTGGTTCCACACCATCGGCTTGTCGCCCGTCAGCGCGTAGGCCCGCACCGCGTCGGCGCCATACTCCGCGCGCATGGCTTCGGCTAGCGAGGGGTACGTCGTGTGTGGATACTTCAGGCTGTAGGCCCCGCTGGCGATTGGCAGCAGCCCCGCATTGATCATGAGTTGGGCGTCGATCGACCGTCCGCCCTTCGCTTGCGAGAGGATATGCGGCGCGTAGATCGTCAGCGAGTCGCGCAGCAGGGCGTTGAGGCGCGGGGTTAGCTCCTGCCCCTCCACCGTGCGCTCCAAGACCCAGCTTTCGAGCGATTCGGCCAGGATGATGATGACGTGTTGGCGCACGATCGTGTCCGGCAGCAACGTATCGGCGTCGGCGGCCATGCGGGCGGTGCGATCGGCCGTCATCCAGGCCTCGATCCGCTGCCCGACCTCCGGCGTGAACGTTTCCGCGCCGCGAATACAGTCGTAGTAGAACGTCCCGAAGACCGTGTACATCGGCGTCACGCACGTGTGGGTGTACGAGCCTTGCATCGACTCGTAGGCCGCGCGGAATCCACCCTTCACCAGGGTCAAAGTCAGCAGGGCGGCGGCCGTGACGGTCGTCGCGATGGTATAACGTCGGAGTAAGGCCGACCGACGGAGCCGCGAGGCTTGTCCCCGTCGGCGATAGCGTAGCACGGCGGCCACCACGGTCGACGCCGGGAAGAGGGCGTCGGTGATTTTGAGCGACTCCCAGACGCTGTCCGTGAAATCTCGGAGGTTGCCAACCAGCAGGTAGCTATCCGGTGGGATGGCGGTGTAGTACGTGCGGAAATACATCAAATTACAGATCAGGAGTACGTCCGTGAGGATAGCCACGACCCATGTCGTCCGCTCCATACGCCAGACCACAAGTGGCAGCAACAAAATGAGCGCGGCGAGCGTAGCGCTGAGGTATGTCTCGACCATTGAAAAGGGTCGGTAGGTGGAGGCGGCACACCAACAGACGTCAAACCACAAAAATTTGAACCACAACAGGCCAAACAATAATGCCGTACGGCGTCGTTCTGTTCGCTCGGACGGTGAAGCGAAGAGCGGCCTCCGGCTAACAAGCATATTTTTATTCCACATCGTTCAAATACGTCCGCTGCGCGGTGTCCGGGCGGGATCATCCTCTCATGTCGACAGGCGTTTGGGACGGCGGCAAAAGTACAAGGATCGCGGTCGGAGCCATGCGGCGTATTTGCGGCGTGACGAGATGAAATAAGAAGCTGTTTTGAATTTATTGGATGATTGTTTGATGGAATTGTTTGGGCGGATCTTACTCTTTTCTGTTTCGGGTCTATCAGGGCCTGTTTCTGCCCTTTTGTTTCATCATTCATCCTCACATAGCTGGCTATGCTCGTCAAATGATGAAACAAAATCATCAGAAACATCCTCCCGATAGCCTCCGAAATAAATTCAAAACAGCTTCTTAGTTCAAAAGGATGGGGTGCCGAGGGTTAGCACGGCCGTTTCCCGTTTCGTTTTGTCTAATACGTTGACGCTCCCGTCTAAGTTTTTGACAAGGGCGATTGGCGTGCATTTCTGCAACTGATTGAAAACAATCTCTTTGCCCTTGGCGGCATGGTTTTGGCATGAAAAAGAGCAAAACAAAATCACGGAAATGATGTACAAGACATGGATCCTAAGCGGATGGCTTTGCGTGGCGTTTGTCGGGGCACGTGCCCAGGAGGCGAAAACGTGGACGATGGACGACTGCATGCGTTACGCCGCGGAAAATAGCCTCAAGGTGCGCGCCGAGAAGCATCAAGACGATACGTATCGGGCGGAGTATCGCGCCGCCATAGCCGACTTCTTCCCGTCGGTGGGGATGCGGATTGGCGGGCAACTCAACTACGGGCGGTCGATCGACCCGCAAACGAACACATATAATAATGTCTCCACTTTTAATAATTCCTATCAGGCATACGCCTCGCTGCCGCTGTTCGACGGTGGACAGCTTGTGAACCGGGCTAAAGCGGCGGCGATCAACCGTCAGCTGGGTGCGCATGAGGTGCGTCGGGTGCAGAACGAGGCTGCGCTGGCGGTGATGGAGGCTTTTTCGAATGCGGTTTATTATGGCGGCACTGTGCGGCTGGCTATCGAAAAGTTGGGCGAGAGTCGGCAGACTTTGCACAAGACGCGCCGCATGGAGGAATTGGGCCTGAAGGGTGCCGCGGACGTGGCCCAGGTGGAGGCGATTGTGGCGGCGGATGATTACAACCTGATCCACCAGCAGAATTTGTACGACGCGGCTGTGCGGACGTTAAAAGAGACGATGAATTACCCGGCCGAAGATGCATTGATGATGGATACGTCCGTGATCGTATGGCGAGGAAATGCAACGACCCTTTCGGCGGAAGAAATTTTTAGCCGCGCAGTGACAGATAACCCGACGATGCGCGCGGCGGAGTGTCGCAGGTTGGCAGCACAACATTTGTACCGTGTGGCGCGTGGTGCGATGTTTCCCCAGCTGACTTTTGAGGCGGGTATTTCGACGAATTACTTCCGCAACTTGGCCGACCCACATACGACGGCTTTCAGCCGACAGTTCTTCGACAATAATCGCGGCGAATATTTGGCCGTGACGCTCAGCATACCCCTTTTCGACGGCTTGGCGAGGTACACGTCGGCCCGCAGGGCACGTAACGCGATGCGGGTGGCGGATGTGCAACGTGACGAGACGCTTCGCCAGCTGCGGACGGCTGTCGATCAGGCTGTAGCGGATCGAGATGGGTTTGAAAAAGAGGTCGTGCAGATGGCGCGGAAGGTGGCCGCGGACTCGATGGCTTACCGCGTTACGTTACGTAAATATGAGGAAGGACTTTCGTCCGCAATCGATTTGCAAACGGCCGCGAATACGCTCATTGAAGCCCGCGCTAACTTGCTACAAAAACAACTTTCGTACGAAATTAAACGCCGCTTAGTGGCATACTATAATCAGGGGGAGCTAATTTATGAAAACGAAAAATGAACAGCATCGGGCGCTTGAAAATGATTATCCCGAAAAAATGCTTGACCGTTTTGGGTGGTTGGAATTTCGTTTTGCGCTTCTCCACAGACGATTTTTAGGGAGCTAATCGGTGAAGACGAAAAATGAACAGCATCGCACGCTTGAAAATGATTATCCCGAAAAAATGCTTGACTGTTTTGGGTGGTCGGAATTTCGTTTTGCGCTTCTCCACAGACGATTTTTAGGGAGCTAATCGGTGAAAACGAAAAATGAACAGCATCGGGCGCTTGAAAATGATTATCCCGAAAAAGTGCTTGACCATTTTGGGGCGTTGAAATTTCGCTTTGCGATTCTCCACAGACGAATTTCTGTTTTAGGTTTTTGAATTAAGGTTTTGATCATGGATATACTGCTAGAAAAAAAGAAAGGAATACGGAAGAAACACCTTCCATACATTGCGGGCGGGGCTGCTGTCGTTTTGCTACTGTCGTGGATTGTGTTCGGAAATCATGCTGCGACGCTGCGCGTAGACGCCCGGAGCTTGAGCATCGGTGATGTAAAACGGGATCAGTTCAACGACTTTGTCCGCGTGGATGGACAAGTTCAGCCGATCACCATTGTGCAGCTGAGCCCCGAAGAAGGAGGAATTGTACAGGAACTTGTGGTCGAGGAAGGCGCTCGTGTGCATCGTGGCGACGTCATTGTGCGGCTGAGCAACGCTAATTTGGAGTTGCAGATCCTTAATGCGGAGGCGGAATTAGCTGAAAAACAAAATCTGCTTCGAAACACGCAGGTAACTATGGAACAAGACCGTTTGCGCAACAAAACCGAGGAGCTACAATTGGATCTTGCAACTACGCGGAGCCTTAGAAATTATCGGCAACAGGAAAAGCTGTACAACGAGAAGCTCACCGCCCGGGAGGATTATGTGCAGGCAAAAGAAGACTACGAATTGGCGCGGCGGAAACATACGCTCATTAATGAACGGCTCCGTCAGGACTCACTTTATCGGTCTATCCAAATGGATCAGATGGAAGATAACCTCATGAATATGCGCCGCAATGTGCTGCTCATTCGCGAGCGGAAAAACAAGCTTGAAGTGCGTTCCCAGATCGATGGCGAGCTGGGTTTGCTTGACGTGGTGCTTGGCCAGAACGTTCAACCGGGACAGAAAATAGGGCAGATAAACGACCTCTCTGATTACAAGGTGCAGGCATTGATCGATGAACATTACATCGATCGTGTCCGCGCTGGGTTACCGGCCACGTTCGATCGCCAGGGGACTCACTTCGCGCTGACGGTACGTAAGGTATATCCCGAGGTTCGTGACGGGAAGTTTAGGACGGATTTTGTGTTTACCGGCGAACGTCCGGATAACATTCGGAGTGGGCAGACGTATTACATCAATCTCGAACTCGGTCAGCCGACGGAGGCGGTGGTTATCCCGAAAGGAACCTTCTTCCAGAATACGGGCGGGAACTGGATCTTCGTTCTCGATCGGGACGGGAAAAAGGCGTATCGACGCCACATAAAGATCGGCCGGCAGAATCCTCAATACTACGAAGTTACCGAGGGTCTCGAACCAGGCGAAAAAGTGATCGTGTCGGGCTACGAGAGTTATAAAGACAGCGAGGTGCTGATCCTGGAAAAGTGAACCGTAAAAAACAGAGAGCCGAAAACGGTGCTCCCGAGTTGCATGAAAAATTTTTACGACGTGTTTCCTGTCTTTCCGAAGAGTCTGTATTTATTTTTTAGGTCTGAATTGGTTGTGCTGATTTACATGATCCTTTTTCCGTTTATAGTTTCTCATTTTGAGTTCAATAACAGTTCCACGGTTCGGTCTGAATTGGTTGTGCCGATTTACATGATCCTTTTTCCGTTTGTAGATTTTCATTTTGAGTGCAATAATAGTTCCACGGTTTAGTCTGAATCGGTTGTGCCGATTTACATGATCCTTTTTCTGTTTGTAGATTTTCATTTTGAGTACAACAACAGTTCCACGTTTCGGTCCGAATCGTTTATGCTGATTTACATGATCCTTTTTCCATTCGTAGATTTTCATTTTGAGTGCAACAACAGTTCCACGGTTCAGTCTGAATCGGTTGTGCCGATTTACATGATCCTTTTTCCATTCGTAGATTTTCATTTTTAGTTCAACAATACCTCTATGATGACGAATTATTTCCTCTCGGCTTTTCGTTCGCTGACTAAACGCGGGCAGAATCATGGCATGAAAATCCTCTCGCTTGGTGTCGGGCTGGCGATGGGGCTGGTGCTGATTGCCAAGGTCTTTTTTGAGCAGTCGTACGATACGTTCTATCCGGATGCAGACCGTATTTATCGCATGAACGAGATGATTGTGATGAACGGAGAATTAAAAGATTACGGACAGGTCAGTGGCGGAGTGGCCGTGGGCATGCGGCAGGACGTAGCGGGTGTGCAGCAAGCCACGCGTTGCACCTGGATCTATATCGGGAACGTGTACACCGACGACAAGAAAAAAATCTCGATCAATATGATTGCGGCAGACGACTCCTTTTTTAATGTCCTCCCGAGGCCGATGCTGCAAGGCAACGCGGAGAAAATTCTCAGCGCGCCGAGGGGCGATCGGTTGATCATGGTCTCTAAAGAGTTGGCGGATAAGCTCGGGGGAGATGTCGTGGGAAAAATTCTCCGGGTGGAAGACTGGGGGGGAGAAGTGCTGACCATCGGCGGCGTCTTTGAAACGATCCCGGAAAACGCCACGCTCAAATATGACGCCGTGATTTCGATCGATCTGCTTCGCACGCCCCAATTTGACGGCACGATGAACTGGATCGGAAACGATCGATATATGGCTTTCGTCAAATTGCAGCCGGGCGTTTCTGCAGATAGCCTTTCCGACGCCATGCACGCTATGCAGGAAAAACATCAGGATCTGGAGCAATTAAAAAAGGCCGGTGTGGAGCTGAGCTACTCCCTCACGCCCCTGAACGACCTTCACGACAGTCTGCCCGAAGTGCGCCGAATGACGTGGCTGCTTCTTTTGCTTGCGTTTGCGCTTGTTTTTACGGCGGTCATGAATTATGTGCTGATTGTCGTCTCTTCCTTAGTGTCGAGAACGAAAGAAGTGGCTGTGCATAAATGTTATGGCGCTTCGGGACGCGATATTGTGCGAATGATCCTTTCCGAAACGTTCCTCCATTTGATCCTTTCACTGCTGCTTGCCGTCGCCCTCATTCTGGCTTTTCGCGCGACGGTTGAAGAGCTGCTCAACGCCTCGCTGGAGGCACTCTTTACGACGCGCAGCCTCATTTTTTTGTTCGCCATTTGCCTCGTGGTCTTTCTCACGGCCGGATTATTGCCCGGAAGACTCTTTGCGCGAATCCCCGTGGCCGCTGCTTTTCGCCATTTTTCGGTCCATCGGCGCAGCTGGAAGCTCGCCCTGCTGGCGGTGCAGTTCATGGCGGTCGGATTCCTCCTTTCCCTGCTCGTGGTGATCACCCTGCAATACCGCCGCATGATCGACGACGATCCGGGATATCGCTACGAAAACCTCGCCTACGTCAGTATGGGCGGGATGGACTCCACGCTGCGCCGCAAGCTCATCGATGAGGCGCAGAGGCTGCCCGAGCTGTCTGCCGTGTCCACTTTTTACCAGCCATTTTTTATGAAGACATCTGGCAACAATGTTTATCTGCCCAATGATAGCCGCGAGCTGTTCAACATAGCCGATCTCTACGAGTGTGGAAACGGATTTTTAGAAGCGCTTGAAGTGCCCCTCATCGCGGGAAAGAGCTTTACAGAAGATGTTTCATGGTCACACGAAGTGATGGTCAGTCGGCGCTTTGTGGATAAGATGAAAGCGTTTGCAGATTGGAGAGATGGCGCTGTGGGCAAACAAATTTTAGTCACGGAACATAGTGGTGCAAACAACGACGAGCCTTTCACGATCTGTGGCGTTTATGATGACATTCGGATCGGAACAATTCAGGAGGAGGACGAGCGTCCTTCGATTCTGTTTTATAGTTCTGATCCGGAAGAATCGAACTATTTGCTTTTGAAGTTCCACCACATGACGCCCGAAGCCATGCAACACGTTCGGCAGGAGCTTCAAAAATTGATGCCCGACCGTGAAGTGGAGCTGCGCGATTGGCGCGCAGAGATGGAAACCTGTTATACCGATACGCGCCGCTTTCGCAATGCCGTCATGATCGGTGTTGTGATTACGCTGCTCATCTCCCTCATCGGATTAATGGGTTATACAGGCGACGAGATCAATCGCCGGCGCAAGGAAATCGCTGTTCGCAAAATCAACGGGGCCACCCTGGGCGAAGTATTGCATCTTTTTGAACGCGACATCATTCGCATTGCGGCGCCCGCCCTTGTTGCAGGTTGTGGCGCGGCCGCCTACGTAGCCAACTTATGGCAAACAGGCTTCAGCGAGAAAATTTCGCTCGCGTGGTACCTCTTTGCCCTTTCCGGGCTCCTTCTCCTGTGCCTCATCATCGTTATTGTTGCGCTGCATGTGCGACGCGCGGCGGCGGAAAATCCTGTGAAGAGTATCAAGAGCGAATAAGGAGAGACATTTATATCGCAGCACATCTGCGGCGTTACCTTCGACACTCGGTGTTCGGTCATGTACTTCAGTACACTCCCTCCACCTCGGTCTTGGACGCCTTGCATCTGCACCACGCTATAAAGTCTCCCCCATTACGCTATCCATCCCCTTTGCATATCGCATTTATAGAAGTAAAAAATGAACTCGTAAAAATGAAAGACGTATTTCAGATGAAAGTTATCACATATACCATTACGCATCAGAAAAAAAAGACGGACATCGATACACATACCATCATGTATCAAGCAAACTTCGCCGGCCGATACATAGAATCAAAAATGTACCCGGCAAACTTCGCCGGCGGACATATAGAATCAAAAATGTACCCAGCAAACTTCGCCGGCAGACAGATAGAATCAAAAATGTACCCGGCCAAATTCGCCGGCGGCCGCAGCCGCCTTGATCTTCTTTTGCCTTCTTTTCTTCCATCAAGGGAAGAAAAGAAGATACAAGACAGAATTTTTTGTCCCCTTCGGGGTCATTCGGTGGGGCGTATGCAATACGCCCCTACAACCTGCCAGCAAGAGACGTTGTTTCTAATAAATTCTCTGAAAGAAAGGATAGAAACGAAGATGCAAGACAGAATTTTTTGCCCCCTTCGGGGTCATGCGGTGGGGCGTATGCAATACGCCCCTACATCCTGCCGGCAGGAGACGTTGTTTCCAATAAATTCTCGGAAAGAAAGGACAGAAACGAAGATGCAGGATCAAAAAAATCGTCCGTTAGGCTGTAGGGGCGTATCGAATACGCCCTCCAAACATCTCGGAAGAGATGAACAGAAGATGCAGGACAGAATTTTTTGCCCCCTTCGGGGTCATTCGGTTGGGCGTATGCTTTTGCGCCCTACAACCTGCCGGCAGGAGACGTTGTTTCCAATAAATTCTCGGGAAGAAAGGACAGAAACGAAGATGCAGGAAAGAAGAAAGCAATCGATAGATAGTGGCGCCGAATGGCATACGCCCTTTATGCGCCAAGGAGAGAGAGACGCCGTTTGGCGAGATACTTTTTTGGAGCAGAGAGCACGTGTTGCCATTTGGCGAGACAGGCGCTTGGAGGAAAAATATTCACACGCAAGGTTTCAACTGAGTACTTTCGGAGAAAATAGTAAGCCGTATAAATCTTCTTTAGTTGCTCTATCAGAGCAATTAAGAGACATTTTTGCGGCTTAGTTGCTCTATCAGAGCAATTAAGAGACATTTTTGCGGCTTAATTGCTCTATTGAAGCAACTAAGAGACATTTTTACGGCTTAATTGCTTCATCTGAGCAACTAAATAAGATTCATGCGATTTAATATTTTCAGTCCGAGCAAGAGTCAAACCGTTTTACAGGAGACCTTTTCGAAATCGAAAAGATGTGTTGCCGTTTGGCATGAGTCCCATAGGGGCGAAAAAAATCATGCTGCACTTTTGCAATACCCTTTCTCGAGATCGAAAAACGCGCTCTCATTTTCACCGATAACAAATAGACATTCATTTTTATAACACGCAAAACATCATGATCAAAGTAGAGAATCTGACAAAGTATTTTGAGACCGAAGAGATCCAAACCATCGCCCTGAATAAGGTCTCGTTAGAAGTGGCGGACGGAGAATTTGTGGCCATTATGGGCCCGTCAGGCTGCGGCAAGTCCACCCTGCTCAATATTTTAGGCCTGCTGGACAACCCGACCGAAGGCCACTATTATTTAGACGGCCGCGAAGTGGGACATCTCCGTGAGAAGGAACGTACGGAGGTGCGGAAAGGGCAGATAGGTTTCGTGTTCCAGAGTTTTAATCTGATAGACGAGCTGAACGTTTTTGAGAATGTGGAATTACCCCTGACGTATCTCGGGATCAAAGCTTCGGAGCGGAAAGAACGCGTGCAAAACATCTTGAAGCGCATGAGCATCAGTCATCGAGGGCGACACTTTCCGCAGCAGCTTTCCGGCGGTCAGCAGCAACGCGTGGCTATCGCCAGGGCCGTTGTCGCGAATCCGAAATTGATCCTGGCGGACGAGCCGACAGGAAATTTGGACTCAAAAAATGGCCTGGAAGTCATCCGCCTCCTTAACGACCTGCATGACGAAGGCACGACGATCGTCATGGTGACTCACTCGCAGCATGATGCGGGCTTTGCGAATCGCATCATCAACCTTTTCGACGGACAAATTGTGAATACAACGCGTTTGTAAGGATTGTTGGGGACTTACGTCCCGTTAAATTGTTGAGGGCTCATGTTTTTTGGAGCGTTTGGAGGCGTGCAGGGTGGCATGCGTTCAAACGGTCCAAGAAATAGACAGCCCCTGAATCCCCTGAAACCGGCTCGCCTCAGTGAGCCTAAACTTTAGAACAGAAAATATGCATACGATATACAGAAATCTCCTGAGCATTTTTCGCCGATTCAAGATGGCGACCCTTTTTAATTTATGCGGGTTGGCGGTGGCTTTTTCTGCCTTCATGACGATCCTCATGCAAGTGGAATATGATTATACTTTTGATCATTTTGACCCGAACTATTCGCGCATATTCCGTGTGGAGTTTGTGCATAAAGAGGGCGGAGTGCAAGCAATCCTGAGTAGGCCCATGATTGAAACGCTCATTGCTTCATCACCTCATATTCAGGCGGGAACGTATCAAAACATGGATTATGATTTTGTTTTTTCCATAGAAAATGGTGCTGACAAAAAGAAATTTCGTGAACTGTATCAAACCGTTTCTCCGGGGTTTACCGACGTCTTCCACTTTGATTTTGTAGAAGGCTCGCCAGATGTCTTGAAGACTCCCGATCAAGTGATGATCCCCGAGAGTATGGCCCGCAAGATATTTGGCCAGGAATCAGCAGTCGGGAAAAAGCTCATCAACCCATATCTCACGCTGACGGTAGGTGCGGTGTATCGCGACTTCCCCGATAACACGCTGGTGAGTAACGTGATTTATCACGCCATCTCAGAGCAAGAGAATAAAACGAACTGGGGCAATTGGAACTACACCGCCTTTATTCGGGTGGACGACGCGGCCAACCTCCCGACTATTGAAGAGAACTTCAAAAAGCATTTTACGAATGTCTTGAAGGAACAATTCGGAGCGGAAGGTGTCGCGGAGTGGGAAGCGGTAGGTGCCGACCTGCGTTTTACTCCCCTGCCGGATGTGCACTTCGTTTCTAATGTGCAGTTTGACAGCATGCCGAAAGCCAACGCCCAAGCCCTGCATGTGTTGACGGCCATCGCATTCGTCGTGCTCCTGATCGCGGGAATAAATTTCACCAACTTCAGCATCGCACTCACGCCCATGCGCATTCGAAGCATCAACACGCAGAAAGTGCTCGGGAGTTCGGTCGGGAATATCCGCCGCGCTTTGGTGGCAGAGTCTATTTTGATCAGTTTGGCCGCATACATTTTGGCGGTAGGGCTTGTTGTGCTCTTTGCGCGTAGCCCGCTTTCTGCATTAGTCACTACCGACCTCGGAATTTTATCGCACAAAGTCGTTGTAGGAGCAACGGCGTTCATTGCTTTATGCACCGGACTTGCAGCGGGCCTTTATCCGGCTTTTTATATGACGTCTTTTCCGCCCGCACTCATTCTGAAAGGCAGTTTTGGCCTATCCACACGCGGACGGGCCTTGCGCAACGCCCTGATTGGTGTGCAATACTTTGCATCCTTCGCGCTCATCATCGGGGCGGGGTGTATGTATTTGCAAAATCACTTTATGCAGCACGCGCCGCTGGGTTACGAACGTGATCAGATCATTATTGCCGAGCTGAGCGATGAGGGCCGAGCGCATCCGGAGACTTTTATGAACAAAATGAAGTCGTACGCAGATGTTTCAGGCATTACGCGCTCCGAACAAATCCTATCCAGTGCGGATTCATACATGACTTGGGGCCGGGATTATCGCGGCAAACAGATAGATTACGTAGTCATCCCCGTGGAAGCTTCGTTCCTCGATGTATTGGGCATTCCGGCCAGCGAGGGGCGAACGTTCCGAACGGAAGATGCCCTTACACGGCATGGGGCATATGTATTTAATGAACGCGCGAAGCAAGAATATGGGCTGGAATTAGGCACGATGATCGACAGCACCCAAATCGTCGGCTTTATGCCAGACGTGAAGTTTGCATCGTTCCGTAATGCGGTCGAGCCGATGGCATTCTATGTGTGGGGAAAGGAAAATTGGGGAAACAACTCCCGCTACGTTTATATCCGCATGAAAGCGGGCACAGATATGCGTGCTGCAATGGAGCATGTACAGTCTGCGCTGAAGGAATTGGATCCAGACTATCCGTTCAACGTCTTTTTCTTCGATAAAGTCCTCCAGCAACTCTACGAGAAGGAGCGCGCCGTCGGTTCTTTGATCACGCTGTTCAGCGCGATAGCCATTTTCATCTCGATGGTGGGCGTGTTCGGCCTCGTGGTCTTCGACAGCGAGTATAAAAGGAAGGAGATCGGCATCCGGAAGGTTTTTGGCTCGTCCACGAGGCAGATTCTGGTTCGTTTTAATCGCACTTATTTCAAGATTGTGATCGTGTGCTTCGTCGCGGCCGCCCCCGTCGCCTATTATGGCGTGTCGCAATGGCTCACGAACTTCGCCTACCGCGCGCCGATCCGCTGGTGGATCTTCGCACTCGCTTTTGTCGCCGTGGCAGCGATCACGTTTTTCACGGTAACGTTTCAGAACTGGCGCGCCGCCAATGCCAATCCGGTAGACAGCCTCAAGAGCGAATAAAAAGGTATAGCGAAACGGTAGGAACGAAAAGTGCACCCTACCGAAGGCCGAGCAGTTTGCCGGGTACTTTTTTCGAGCGCATGATTGTCTCCTGCAACTTGGCAGAGGTCTCTTTGTCGCGTTTAAGGTACCCGGCTAACTTGGCAGGCATCCCCGATGCCTTGATTTTCTTTTGTCTCCTTTTCTTTCATCAAG
>ERZ773014.297-NODE-297-length-34150-cov-9.383047_pt1 | contig 34150 bp, 36 predicted proteins | sample MGYA00580841_ERZ773014 | MGnify/ENA primary metagenome ERZ773014 (study PRJEB29015, sample SAMEA2737989) | human oral metagenome | biome: human oral; feature: human-associated habitat; material: dental | place: China | collected 2067 ... | reverse complement strand
TCCGCAGGCGTTTGATGGAGATCAAACGCCTGCGCCGCGAGGGGCTGGCACGCTATATTGAGGGGCACAACGGCGTGCGCCTGGACCCGGACTCCATGTTTGATATTCAGGTGAAACGCATCCATTCCTACAAGCGGCAGCTGATGAACATTCTGCACATCATGTACCGTTATCAGCGTGCACGGCAGGACAAGAACTATCTCACGCAGCCCGTGACTTACTTCTTTGGGGGAAAGGCGGCACCGGGCTACTACATCGCGAAGGAGACGATCCGCCTCATCAATGCCGTTGCTGACCGCATCAATAAAGATCGTTCGGTCAATGACATGATGAAGGTGATCTTCATCGAGAACTTTGGCGTCTCCATCGGCGAACTGGTCTATCCTGCGGCGGATGTCAGCGAGCAGATCTCGACCGCCTCGAAGGAGGCATCGGGCACGGGCAACATGAAGTTCATGATGAATGGTGCCATTACGCTCGGCACGCTGGACGGTGCGAATGTCGAGATCCGTGAAGCAGTCGGCGATGAGCACTGCGTCATCTTCGGCCTTCGTGCAGAGGAAGTCATGGCTTACTACGAGACCGGGACCTACTCGGCGTGGGATGAGTACAATACCAATGAAAAGGTGCGCACAGTGCTGAATCAGCTCATCGACGGTACCTATGGGGATTTCCGCTCGCTGTATGACTATCTTCTGCAGGCGAACGACGAGTTCTTTATCTTGAAGGACTTCAATGCGTACGATGCAGCGCGCAGCGAGGTGATGAAGCGGTTTCACGACAAGAAGGGCTGGGCACGCACAGCGGCGATGAACGTCGCATATTCCGGCCGGTTCTCGTCCGACCGCACAATTGATGAATACGCACGGGATATCTGGGACATCAAGCCTCTGATTATCTCGTAAACGTGTCATTCGGTGGTTCATAGGAGGGGTTTTATGAAGACGTCGGCACTCAGTGAGTTCGATCTTTATCTCTTTCATCAGGGGACGAATTATCACGCACAGGAAATGCTGGGAGCACACTTCATCGAACGGGACGGCAGACGCGGCGTCCGTTTTGCCGTGTGGGCGCCGAATGCAAAGTCCGTCAGTGTTGTCGGCGGATTCAACGACTGGGACGCCAATGCGCAGCCCATGCAGCGGATCAGGGACGGCGAGATCTGGGAGACCTTCGTCGAGGGACTCGGCGAGGGCGAGATCTACAAGTATGCCATTGAGCCGCAGTGGGGCGGGCCGCGCATTATGAAGGCAGATCCCTATGGGTTCTATGCAGAGAAAAAACCGCAGACCGCATCCCGCACCTATGATCTGAACCACTACGAGTGGAAGGACGCGGCGTGGCAGGAAAGAAAGACGCGCGAGTCCTCCTATGAGCGCCCCATGCTCACCTATGAAGTGCATGCCGGATCATGGCGGCGTACTCTCGAGGGGGAGTATCTCTCTTACCGCGATATGGCGGATCAGCTCATCGGCTACGTCAAGGAGATGCACTATACCCACATCGAGTTCATGCCGCTTTGCGAGCACCCCTATGACGGGTCGTGGGGGTATCAGGCGACGGGCTACTTTGCCGTGACGAGCCGTTACGGCACGCCCGACGATTTCCGCTATCTCGTCGACACGGCTCATGCGAACGGCATCGGCATCATCATGGACTGGGTACCGGGGCACTTCTGCAAGGACGAGCAGGGGCTGCGTCACTTTGACGGCAGGAATCTCTACGAGTCCGACAACGAGCAGCGTGCGGAGAACTGGGAGTGGGGCACAACCAACTTCGACTACGGCCGCACAGAGGTGCAGAGTTTCCTCATCTCAAATGCCCTGTTCTGGTTCGAGGAGTTCCACATCGACGGTCTGCGCATCGATGCCGTCGCAAATATGCTCTATCTCAACTACGGACGCAAGGACGGCGAGTGGCAGCCGAACAAGTACGGCGACACGGGCAACCTTGAGGCGATGGAGTTCCTGAAGAAGCTCAACGAGACGATCTTTAAGTATCATCCGCAGGCACTCATGATCGCGGAGGAGTCCACCTCGTGGCCGCTCATCTCCAAGCCCGTCTACATGGGCGGCATGGGCTTTAACTACAAGTGGAACATGGGCTGGATGAACGATATGCTCGACTACGTAAGTCTCGACCCGATCTACCGCAAGTGGAACCAGGACAAACTCACATTCTCGCTCATGTATGCGTTCTCTGAGAACTTCGTCCTGCCGCTTTCGCACGACGAGGTCGTACACGGCAAGTGCTCGCTCATCAGCAAGATGCCGGGCGACTACTGGCAGAAGTTCGCAGGACTGCGCGGCTTCTTCGGCTATTGGCTGGCGCATCCTGGGAAGAAGCTGCTCTTTATGGGCGGCGAATTTGGGCAGTTCATCGAGTGGAACTTTGATGACAGTCTCGACTGGCATCTCGTCGAGCAGTATCCGATGCACACGAAGATGCTCGCATACTCCAAGGCACTGAACAAGTTCTACGTCGATAACAAGGCACTCTGGCAGGTCGATTTCGACTGGAACGGCTTTCAATGGATCGACTGCAACGACAATGAGAACAGCATCGTTGCGCTCGTGCGGCGTGCCGATGAGCGCAGCGACTTCATCGTCTGCGTGCATAATTTCACTCCCGAAGTGCGCCGCGGCTACCGCATCGGTGTTCCGACGAAGGGAACCTATGTTGAGGTGTTTAATTCCGATCTGGAGGAGTACGGCGGAAGCGGTGTCATGAATGCGGGTGACATTGTCAGCGAGGACTATGCGTTTCACGGACGCGATCAGTCCATCGTGATCACTGTGCCGCCGCTTGCGGCGACGTTCTATCGTTTGAAGGGGCAGAGTGGTGCGGGGACGCCGATCAGTGAAACCGTCAAGACGGATGTTGTCGCAGAGCGCCGCCGCGCCGGCGGACGTGGTACGGCAGCGACGGAGAAGAAAAAGGTGGCGATGAAAAAGACCGCCCCAAAGAAGAAAGCTCCTGTCAAGAAGGACCTCCTCGATGAACCGAAAGCTGCGCCGAAGCGCCGTACAGCGACGGCAAAGACCGCTGAAGGGACGGCAGCACCGAGGAAGCGTGCGGCCGTGAAGAAAGTTTCTGCGAACACGGCATCAGAGGCACAGGAGAGGCGTGTATCCGCCGCCCGGACTGCATCTGAGACAGCAGCGCCCGCACCGAAGAAGCGGGCGGCAGCGAGACGCACGTCGGCAGCAAAGAAGGATGCCGACGCGGCGCAGACCGTGAAGAAGACGGAATCCTCGCACGGTGCAAAAACAGTGGTAAAGGATACCGAAACGAGCAAGAAGAAAACGGGGATGACGGCAGCGAAAAAGACCGTGCGCAAGGCGGTGCAGGATACGGAGAGTGCGCCGAAGAAAGCACGTGCCGTCAAGGTGTAATAAACTGTACGCCTCCCAATGGATGAATGACGGACATAGAAGAAACGAACGTATGATTACGGCATAGTTCGCATGAGAAGGAGGATATTGGGATGAAGGTACTATATGCAGCGTCGGAAGCAGTTCCCTTTGTAAAGACCGGCGGTCTCGCCGATGTGGCAGGGTCACTTCCTGGTGCCCTTGTCAAGGCGGGCGTGGACTGCCGCGTCATTCTGCCGAAGTATGGATCGATTGACCCGAAGATACGAGGCAAAATGAAGCATCTCTATGACGGAACACTTCCTGTCGCATGGCGCAGGAAGTTCGTCGGCATAGATTCCTGCGAGTACGAAGGCGTGACCTACTATTTCGTGGACAATGAGGAGTACTTTAACCGTGAGGGGTATTACGGCTACCCTGATGATGCAGAACGCTTTTCCTTCTTCAGCCGAGCTGTGCTGAACTGCCTTCCTGCATTGGGCTTTCAGCCCGATATCATCCATGCCAACGACTGGCATACAGCCCTCATCCCCGTCTTCCTAAAACTGGAGCACGCAGATGATCCGCGCTATGCGGCGATCAAGACACTCTTTACCATTCACAATCTGCGGTATCAGGGCGTTTTTCCGAAAAGCGTCATGGCGGACGTGCTCGGCCTTGACTGGAAGTACTTCAATAACGGGGATTTTGAGTTCTACGATGCCGTGAACTTTATGAAGGCAGGACTCATCTACACGGACTATATCTCAACCGTCAGCAAGACCTATGCCGAGGAGATCCAGTACGAATATTACGGCGAGCATCTCGATGGACTCCTGCGCAAGCGGAAGAAAGACCTTTTTGGGATTGTCAATGGGATCAATAATACGATCTACAATCCGCAAACGGACAAGGAGATCTACGTCAACTACGACGTGAAAACGGCAGCGGAAGGCAAGGTTGACAACAAGGTGCGCCTGCAGCGTGAACTGGGGCTTGCCGAGGCACGGCGCACGCCGCTCGTAGCGATGATTACACGCCTTGTGCCGAACAAGGGCATTGATCTTGTTACGCGTGTCATTGACGAGATGCTTGAGCACGAGAACATGCAGTTCGTCCTTCTTGGGACGGGCGAGCATGACTATGAGGAGTGGTTCAAGGAGCTTGCCTGGCGTCATCCGACAAAGGCATCGGTCAATATCCGCTTCTCGAATCAGCTGGCACAGCGCATCTACGCAGGATCGAATCTTTTCCTCATGCCCTCGACATTCGAGCCGTGCGGGCTGGGACAGCTCATCGCTATGCGCTACGGCTCGATCCCCGTTGTGCGTGAGACGGGCGGACTGAAAGACACCGTCGTTCAGTTCGATCGCGCTGAGCCCGACAAGGGCAACGGTTTCCTCTTTTACGAGTACAATGCGCATGAGATGATGTATGCGGTAAAACGTGCGCTTGCCGCGTACGAGAATCTGCGTGAATGGCGGCAGCTCGTCTATGCGGCGATGAGCAGCGACTTCAGCTGGACACGGGCAGCAGGAGAGTACAAGCAGCTCTACGAGCGCCTTCAGAAAAAGAAATAATATGTTTTCGCTGATGAGCAAGAGTTTTTCCACAAAACCGCTGGCGAATTCGTTTAAACGATAATAAACGATTCGCCGGTGGTTTCTGTGTGTAAAGGAACTCTAAAGTAGGGAAGGAGAGGCGCTATGCTGGAATCCTATCAAGTGGAACATAACTCGCAGAACATTTACTTCCGCTCCATCGTCGGCGCAGCGGAGGCGGGGAGTCGGATGCGTCTAGGCGTTCAGCTTCGCACGGCTGAGCCGGTGCAGCGCGTGCTCCTGCGTCTTTGGCAGGATCAGACGGGAGAACAGCTCATCCCCCTCGTGCCGCACGATGCGAATGCTGCACAGCGATTCTATACCGCGTGGATCGAGCTGCCGGATCATGGCTGCCTGCTCTGGTACTACTTCATTATCACGATGGAGAGCGGTACGTATTTCTATGGGAACAATGCGGAGATGCTCGGCGGTGTCGGCGCACTCTATCGTGAGCAGCCTCCTTCCTATCAGGTGACGATCTACAATCATGGGGCACATACGCCGGATTGGTTCAAGAACAGCGTCATGTATCAGATCTTCCCCGACCGATTCGCACGATCCGGTGATGCCATTGTGCGAAAGAAGGGCGCGGTCATCCGCACGGACTGGACAGATGACCCGATGTATCTCAAGGATCCCGATACGAAGGAGATCATCGCCTATGATTTCTTCGGCGGGAATCTGCGCGGGGTCATGGAAAAACTCGACTACTTGGAAAAACTCGGCATCTCATGCATCTACTTCAATCCCGTCTTTGAGTCTGAGAGCAACCATCACTACGATACCGGTGACTATCACCGCATCGACCCCATGCTCGGCGACATAGAGGACTTCCGCAGCCTTGTTGCGGCGGCGCGCGAGCGTGGTATCCGCATCATTCTCGACGGTGTATTCAGCCATACGGGGAGCAACAGCATCTACTTTAACCGACGGCAGCAGTACAACTCCCTCGGCGCATATCAGTCCGAAGAATCGCCCTACTACTCATGGTACCATTTTCGTAATTTTCCGAACGAGTATGACTGTTGGTGGAACTTTGACACACTGCCGAACGTCAACGAGACCGATCCATCTTATATGGATTTCATCATTACGGGTGAAAACAGCGTCCTCCATCACTGGATGAATGAGGGCATCGCAGGCTGGCGCCTGGATGTTATCGATGAGCTGCCGCCGACCTTCTCCAAGACTTTCTTTGCCGAACTCAAAAAGCGCAGCCCCGATGCGGTGATGATTGGCGAGGTTTGGGAGGATGCGTCGAACAAGGTCGCCTATGGGACACCGCGTGAGTATCTCTCGGGCAATGAGATGGACTCGGCGATGAACTATCCGCTGCGCAGTACGATGCTGGACTTCCTTACGGAGGAGGCGGATGGTCAGATGACGGTGCGCCGTCTCGAAAGCCAGATCGAGAACTATCCGAAGGAAAATCTCTACGCCATGATGAATCTCATCAGCAGCCATGACGTACAGCGCGCCATTACAATCCTGGGCGGCGTCCCCTATTATGAGGGAATGCCTGCTATTGAGCAGTCGCGCGTACGCATGACACTGGATCAGGCGATGCTCGGCATCCGCCGTCTTATCATGGCGACGCTCTGGCAGATGACCTATCCCGGTGTGCCGAGTGTCTACTACGGCGACGAGATTGGAATGCAGGGGTTCAAGGATCCATTTAACCGCCGCCCCTATGACTGGGAGCACGGCAATCTGGAGATCCGCGACTGGGTGACGCGGTTCATTGCCGTACGCAACGAGAATGACGCGCTGCGTACGGGGGACATCCTGCCGCTCTATGGCGCGGGCGATGTTATTGCCTATGCACGTACCATCCGCTCAGGCTACGATGTGTTCAATTACGAGAAGGAAGATGGCGTTTTTGTTGCGGCGTTCAACCGAAATCAGACGGAGGCGCTGACCATCGAGGTGGATGTGGGTGACTTTGCCTGCGGTGTGTTCGAGGATGTTTTTAAGCCGTCGCGCACCTACGAGGTTGAGCGCGGGCATCTGCGCATACGGATTCCGCCGCTCTTTGGACTCCTCCTTCGTGAACGCCGCGAAAAGCAGCACTATGAGCGCAAGGCCGGCATCCTCCTGCATCCGACCTCGCTGCCGTCGAAATACGGCGTGGGCGACTTCGGCAAGGAAGCGTACCGTTTCGTGGACTTCCTTGCGGATGCAGGACAGAAGATCTGGCAGATCCTACCACTCAGTCCTGTAGGATGCAGCTATTCGCCGTATCAGTCCATCTCTGCCTTTGCGGGCAACTTTATGCTCATTGATCCCGAACCACTTGCGGAGCGCGGCTGGCTGACGGAGAAAGAACTTTTCCTGCCCTACGAGGCAAATTCGGGGTTTATCAATTTCGATCGTGTCCGTCCGTTTAAGAAGGATATCCTGGAAAAGGCATTCCATGCCTTCCGCACGCAGAGCGCGGACGATGCGGACTATCGTACATTCTGTGAGAAAGAGGCATACTGGCTCAAGGACTATGCGCTCTTCCATGCAGCAAAGAAGGAGCATGGCGGAGCGGCATGGATGGAGTGGCCTGAAGAGATCAAGCACCGCGCACCCGACGCCTTGAACGCACTCGCTGAACGGCAGCGGGATGCCGTGGAACTCGATTATTTCAAGCAGTACGTGTTTCATACACAGTGGAACCGTCTGCACGCGTATGCCCGCACGAAGGGAATCGAGATCCTGGGCGATATGCCGATCTTCATTGCGCAGGACAGCGCAGACGTGTGGGCGCATCAGCAGCTCTTTGACCTGAACGAGGACGGTTCGCCGCATACTGTAGCGGGGGTACCGCCCGACTACTTCGCCGTCAACGGACAGCTGTGGGGAAATCCGCAGTACAACTGGACGGCAATGGCGGAAGAGCACTACGCATGGTGGAAGCGGCGTTTCCGTAAACTGCGTGAGCAGGTGGACATCATTCGCATCGACCACTTCCGTGGTTTTGAGTCTTACTGGTCGGTGGATGGAAAGGCAGATACAGCACTCAACGGCACATGGCTTAAGGGACCGGGCAAGGCATTCTTCGACGAGGTGGAACGTGAGCTCGGCCCCCTCAATATCGTTGCGGAAGATCTTGGGATCATCACGCCCGATGTGGAGCGCCTACGCGATGACTGCGGCTTTCCGGGCATGAAAATCGTCCAGTTCCTCATTGCTGGAAACAGCTCAGGGCGTATTGGATTCACTGCGCCGGAGAACAGCATTGTCTATACGGGCACCCATGACAACAACACCACTGTCGGCTGGTATGACCGCGACATCGATGAGGTGCTGCGCGAGTCACTCGCGAACCTCGTCGGAACGACCTCCGATCGTCCGCGTACCATCTGCTGGCGCCTCATCAAGGCCGCGTATGCCTCGCGTGCGCGCATGGCGATCATCCCTATGCAGGACATTATGGGACTTGATGAGCGCGCCCGCATGAATACGCCGGGTACGGTTGGCCTCAACTGGCGCTGGAGTCTCAAGAAAGACTACCTCCTTGAGATCGACCCGAAGAAGATACAGGCACTCTGCGTGCGCTATCGGCGTTGAACATACAAACTTTGTCAAATTGTACGCAATCAGAACGAATCACACGTCCTCTTTGACACTGAACGGTTACTACTCCAATATGGATGGCGAAATCTCCGAACAGCTCTGGGAATGCTGCGGCAGACCTTGATCTGCGCTATGAGCCGGTACAGGACATGGGGGTATTCCTGCGCATCAATAATATCTTTAACACGGAATATCAGGATAAACTCTGCCATCCGGCAGAGGGAACGAACTTCCTCCTCGGCATGGACATGACATTCTAACCGCATCCAATAAAACAGAGTTGCCGTACGCTGTTGATGTACGGCAACTCTGTTGTGCTGTCTTTATTTTACGTTTGGCAGAACATCTGCCATTTTCCCGCAGCTGGCAATATCGGTCTCATAGCCGAAGTGGACGAGGTCAGCGGCGCGTGCGGCGTCCGTCACAGTGAACCCGGAGAGGCCGTTTGCCCCGTAGTCAAAGAGACATGGATGCATCGGTACGGAAGGACCGACGATGACCGTGACTGCGTTCTTGGAGAGCTCCAACAGGCGCGGCATGGTCTTGTTTGCGAAGGTCGCTCCCGTCATAAAGACGTAGTCCTGCTGAGGCAGCAGGAACTCTGCCGCCTCAGCAGGATAGTCGCCCCATTCGGGCTGCATTTCGAGGATAGAGAGATCACAGATGGACGCCCATTTCTTTTGAAAATTGGGGAAATGTCCGACGACGGCGACCTTTTTCCCGCGAATCTGCTCCGTGTAGATGGCGAAGGCTTCCAGCTTTTTTCGTTCATCCAGCGTCGCGGCGGAGGCATCCTCTCCGTGGAAGCCACGCATCCCCGCAACGCGGGATGGCTGATTGCAGTAGGCGTTGATGGCGGCAGCGGCGATGGATGCCTCCTGTCCCTGCCACGAGCGCACATATTCGCCTGCCTCACGCAGGGAACAGCCGAGGAAGCTTTTTTTGCGCAGGCGGGGACGGCTGTAGGCGGGAATTGTCATGCAGATCCCAACCAGATCGCCGGCACGTACGAACGTCCACGGGCGGCTGACGGCATAGTCGTCGATGCAGATGTCCTGCGGAAGCTCATCGATGATCGTGTCGTAGAGATTCCAATAGTTCAAGAGAATACCTCCATTCGATGTTTCTGTTGTTATAGGATAACATAGGGACGTGGCGGTTTCAACGAAGAGAGATACTTATGAAGGGAAAAAGAATTCTGTTCATGGTGCTGCTCCTGGCGGCTGAATCTGAGCCAAACTTCGCCGCACTTCCGTGGCGAAAACTGGATGCTGTCCAGTCCGAGCGCGTGCTGCGTGTTCCGGCAGAGGCATACGACTGAATGGGACGTCCGCCTTCTGTCAACCGCTTCATGGGGATGGGGCAGCTGTATGGCGCCACGGCAAAAATCGTTGACTATGCAGGTATTCCTGCGACACGCACCTGTGTCCCGCTCCTGCCTGCGACATCGACAGAGGAATGATACAGTCGGAATGGGATGCCCCGCGAGCTGATGAAGGCGTCCATTTCTTCCCTTTTTCCGGAATTTATGGTATCCTATGGAAGAAGCAATTGTGTTGTTTTCAGGGAGGAAGAGATTATGGCGGAGTATACGTATACCGTGGAGAAGACGTGTCCAATCTGTGGGGAAAAGACGCACGTGACGAAGATGAAGGCACGTCTCATCACGCTCAGCACGGACGAGGACTTCTGTGTGCATTACAAGGATGTCAATCCATATCTCTATCGTGTCTGGCTGTGCGAGCACTGCGGCTTTGCGGCGGATGAAAAGCAGTTCGCCGAGGGCGCGATTAACCCACATGATAAGGCAAAGATCAAGGATCTGCTCGCGGGACGAAAGATCAACCTTCCATATACGGAGGAGCGCACGGCGGATGAGGCGATCCGCGCCTATAAGCTTGGACTTTACTTTGCTGAACAGCTGGGCTGGCCGCTGCAGAAGCAGGCAGGCTACCGCATGGGTATGGCATGGGTCTACCGCGATACGGAGGAGCACGAGAAGGAGGAGGAGTCCCTGCGCCGTGCCGCCGAGCTCTATGAGAAGTCCGTCATGAAAGAGCACTATCCCATCAACGGCATGACCGACAACATGGCGATGTATATTGCGGGGGCGGCGTACTACCGCATCGGCGACTTTGAGAAGGCGACACAGATGCTCTCACGCCTCATGGGCGATCAGGAACTGAGAAAATCCGATGCGAAGCTCTTTGAGCGTGCGCAGAATCTCTGGCTGGATCTGCGCGAGAAGAAAGCAGAAGCGGAGAAGGAAAACTAATGGCGATTGATCTTCCGGCGCAGTGGGTGGAACAGGCACAGCGCATCGACTGGGACAGTGTGTGTGCGGCAGTGGCAGACTACGGTCCTGCTCTCACGGTACTGCGCGATACGTGGGATCGTGAGACGATCCGTGAGATTGCGGACGGGCACCTCTTTGTCCGCGATGCCGTACTGAATGATGCAATTGCGCAGAGTCTCGGGACGGATGGTACAATCCGTTCCGTGCAGCTCACCTCACATGAAAACGGGCGCCTGGATATCGTCTGCACGACAGGGAAAAAATACAAAAGGGTTGAGCTTTCGGGCATCATTAAGGAGTTTGTCCATACAGGGGACAAGTCTTACGCCGTCTACCATGTGGAGAAGAAAAAACTTCCTGATCACGGTTTTGTCTCGTGGCTCTTCTCACGATTGTCGCTCTCGATGGTTGAGCGCATGGTCGGACGGCTCGATGTATCGGATCGTATCCCTGTGGATATCAAGGGAAACAATATAACGGTGGACTTTCACGATGTTCTTGCCGCGTCGCGTCTCGGCATGACGGAGTTCCGCGGACACCGCCTGCTGGATATGGTGGAGATCGAAGGGGCAGCCGTGAGGGACGGCGGCATTATGTTCGACACGCGGCTGAATGTACCTGATGATGTAAAGGATGCACTGCGTGCGATCTTGAAGGAAAAGACCACAGCACTGCAGGATAGTGCAGCAGAAGGAGACAAAAATTGATGAGGCAATTGGTAAAGCTCTTGTGTATGGCCATGCTTGCCGCATTCATCCAGCCGCAGGCGGCAGATGCGGCGAAGGCGGAGCCGGTGACAGAGAAGATCATCTTCATCCCTCATGACAGCCGCCCCATCTCGAGTACACAGACGGCAGACGTAGTGACAAAGGCGGGCTATGATGTTGTTGTTCCGCCGACGGAGCTGCTCGGCAGCCGTGAGGATCTGGGACATCCCGATCAGCTCTGGACGTGGCTGCATGAGAATATTGCACAGCCGGGCGTAAAGGCGGCGGTCATTTCCTCAGATGCGATGATCTACGGCAGCCTCGTTGGCTCGCGCAAGCACGTCGAGCCGCGTGCACAGGTACTTGCACGGGCATCGCGCTTTGAGGATCTCCGGCGTGAGAGCCCGAAGGTTCCGCTTTATGTCTTTGGCTCAATCATGCGCACGCCGCGTTCGGGCGAGGCGTCCGGGCATGAGGAGCCGGAGTACTACCGCCGCTACGGTGCGGATATTTTTCGCTATACCGTCCTGCGTGACAAGGAGGAAGTCGAGGGACTTTCCCGCCGTGAGCGCAAGGAGTATGCCTTCCTTACGCGCCTCATTCCCAAAGAAGCTCTGGCGGACTGGATGGGACGCCGTGAGAAGAACTACGCTGTCAATGAGTTTCTGATCAATCTTATGCGCAAGAAGGGGACGTTCCGCTATCTTGCGCTCGGACGTGATGATAATGCGCCGTTTTCCCAGACTCACCTTGAGAGCCGTCATCTTTCTGCGGCGGGGGCCGACCTCGGCAAGACACGGTTCCAGACCATGGCAGGCATCGACGAGATCGCCCTCCTTATGCTGACGCGCGCCGTGAATGAGCAGCGGCATGAGGTGCCGTTCGTATTTGTTCAGTACAACTGGGGACGCGGAGCGGACACAGTTCCTGCGTACTCCGATGAAAAGATTGCCACGTCGATCGGCGATGCGGTGGCTGCGGCAGGTGGGCTGAGTGTGCGTGCACCGGAAAAGGCAGATGTTGTTCTCGCAGTGAATACGAACCCTGACGGGCACACCTATGAGGCAAATATGCCGAGCAATGACGGAACGCCGCGCGAGGGCACGGCATACTTCGCCGATCTTGTATCCGATTACGTGGCGAAAGGCTATCCTGTTGCGATTGCTGACATCGCCTTTGCCAACGGCTCGGATAATGCGCTCATGGCAGAACTCCAGCGGCGCAGTCTGCTCTATAAGATCCGCGCCTATGCAGGATGGAATACGCCGACGAACAGCTCGGGATTCGCCCTCGGTGAGGGGATGCTCGTCCGCCATATGGACGCGGATGCCGTTGACCATCTGCTGACGACGCGTTATCTCGACGACTGGGCGTATCAGGCAAACGTGCGCAACGTTATTGCACGCCAACTCACATGGCTGCGCGGCGATGGATTCTATGGCAGCCTTGGGACGAAGAAGGATGCCGTTTCCGTACGCTCCTCGCGTATGATGAATCGGTTCATTGAAGCAAATCTGCCGCCTGTCATGGAAAACGATACCGTGGAGGTAACCTTTCCATGGAACCGTATGTTCGAGGCAGACATCCGGCCCGAGCAGCGTGGTTTTGCCTATTCGTTCCTGGAGGGAAAGAAATGATGCACTGAGATGGTGCTGAATTTATCAGAACCTCTGTATATAGAAAACACGACTGCCGTTTTTGTGGATGGCAATCGTGTTTTTGTTTTCTTTGAATGGCTCTGAGTCGGGGCGTCGGCTCAAAAGATCGAGGCCTGTACTGCTTACATCGGCAAGATCGGATTAGATGCCGCCGCCCCACATGAAAAAACTTTTCATATCGCCTTCCATGTGCAGACCGACATCACTGCTTTCTGTAGGATTTCCACGCACATATGAATCGAGAAGACAGGTTGGTTCTTTCTCTGTTTTTCACGCCATGTCAAAAAATTCCTTTAGTCAGCATGGGGCTTTGTGCGATAGAATATAGTAGAGCAATCTGAACAGCTTGTTCACCAGCAATGAAGGAGATAGATAAAAAAGTGATTTCATCCAAGATTCGATTCCCTGTCATCGTCGTGGGGGTCTTTGTCGCCGCGATTCTCGCAGCACTCTACTTTGCAACGTTCGGACGTATGGCAAAGGCGGATCCAGCCGAGAGCATTCAGCTCTACTGTGATGCTTTCGTGCGGCAGGATGAGGAGGCGCAGAAGCAGCTCGCATCCTATGGTGCGTCGACGGACGCATTTAATATGAAGGCAGCGTTTGCAAATGCTCTCCAGACGGCGGGGGCGAACCTATCGCCTGAGGAGGCGGCGGAGATCGGTGATGCCTATATGGAGTCTCTGCAGAATGCAGCGATCGAGACGGCGGTCTCCAATCAGGGCGAGAATCGGGCGACAGTCGAGGTAACGGTGACGCGGTTCAACATGATGGGGGCACGCGAGAAGGCGACTTCGCTCATGCGTTCCCGTATGAAGCTGGACGCGACCCCCGAGGAGCTGCGGAGGACAGCCGTCGATGCGACGGCTGACGCCTATCGGGAACTTCAGCCGATGGGGACGGCAACATTCTACGTTCCTGTGCGCTACAACGAAAAGACCCGCATCTGGGACCCCGCCGACCCCGTACAGTTTGGTTTTGATCTGTCGAAGCAGACCATGGGCGTAGAATAGGTGCCCCGCCAGCTGCGAAAAAAGCATCCCCCGCTTGCGGGGGAGGGGGACCGCGAAGCGGTGAAAGGGGGAAAGCCGTAAACTATCGAGGATATACACAATAGAGAGGAGCATCGATATGGCAAAGGCAGACTGGCAGCATACCGATCAGACAACGGCAGAGGGAAACCCGCGCCGTCCCGAGGGGGCTGCGGGGCGTGCGATGCTTGCGCGGATGAATGAGAGCCATGCGCGTCTCGTGGACTGGGGACTTGGGCATCTCACGCTGCACCCCACGGATACCGTTCTCGACATCGGCTGTGGGGGCGGCAGCACTCTCGCACGAATAGCAGAGCGTGTGCCGGCGGGACATCTCGTTGGCATCGACTATGCCGAGACCTCAGTGGAGGCATCGAGAGCTTTCAATGCCGCGTTGATTGAGAGCGGACGGATGGAGATCCTGCACGGTTCGGTCGAGGCACTGCCGTTTGGCGACGGGTATTTTGATGCGGCCGTGACGGTGGAGAGCTTTTACTTTTGGCCGTCTCCCGAGGATAGCCTGCGGGAGGTCGCACGGGTTATGCGCAGGAGCGGCAGCTTCCTCCTGCTCGCAGAGATCTGCGGGCGGGACGACCTGCCGGAGGGCACGCGTGCCAAGGTGGCGGAGTATGGGCTGACGAATCCAACGCCGGCAGAGTTCGAGCGCCTCTTTTGTACAGCGGGATTTCACGAGGTACAGATTTACTTCAAAGAGGGGGAATACTGGATCGCAGTGCTGGGGGTGCGGTAAAATCTTCCTTGTCAAAAAAAGACTGCCTAGGCAGTCTTTTTTATGTCGCTATTTTATCTGTTCCTGCACGAAGCGGATGAACGCATTCGTCTCTTCCTGATCGTGCAGCTTTGCCATGTACATCTGATTTCCCATCTGCGGCCACATGACCTCGGGCAGACGCTCGCACATAACTATGCTGCCCGCATAGCGGCAGATGATCTCCTCGTGTGAGTGTACATAGCGGTGAAAGTCGCGCCGCCCCGCGTAGGCGCAGCAGCAATGCTCACCCAGGTCGGGGAGGAGGCGGCGGTTCGCCGTAATCATATCCGCCCAGATCTCATAGACGTCGGTGGAATGTGCAAAGTTGGTCATATCCATGGTGTAGCCGCCCGCCGGGCGCATATTAACCTCGAGTCCAACGTAGTCGCCGACGGCACCGAGCCCTGGCTTTTCCTCGGTCAGACGGAAGAACTCGAAGTGGACGAAGCGGCTGTGCACACGAAATGCCTTCAGCGCGGCACGCCCCATCCGCCGTACGGTATTGGGGACGCTGGCAGCCGTATAGTAGGAGAGATCAAGCTGATAGAGAACGATGTCCATGACGGTCGGCGGCCAGATGGTCATGGATTCAAAGATCGGGTTGGCATCCGCATCGACGATGGCGTCGTAGGAACATATATCACCTGCGACAAATTCCTCGATGACGTAAGGCACCTCGGGTTTTGATGCGAAGAAATGGCGCAGCTCGTCATGCGTATCAATGCGATAGGTACCCATTGCACCGGCACCGACATCGGGTTTGACGATGACGGGCCAACCGACGGCATCCAGGAATTCCTCGGCGGCATAGAGAGTGGTCGCACGGACGAGGCGTGCGGTCGGGATACCCGCCTTCTGGTAGAATGCCTTCATGCCGGCCTTGCTCTTGATGTGCTCCATGTCAGCACTGTGCCATCCTGTGCGGATGTTGAAATCCGTCCGCAGACGAGCATCGCTCTCGAGCCAGTGTTCGTTGTTGGACTCGATCCAGTCGATGCGTCCATATTTGAATGTAAAAAATCCCACGGCGCGCAGCATCTGGTCATAGTCGTCGAGTGCAGGGACAAAGTAGTACTCAGTCAGTGCTTCGCGCACTTCACGCCCTAGATGGTCATAGGGCGTGTCGCCGATACCCAGGACGTTGACTCCCTTTTTCTTCAGACGATCACAGAAATTCCAGTAGACGTGCGGGAACTGTGGAGATATAAAGATAAAGTTCATGCCGTACCCCACGATCAAGTCTCTGCAAGTATTTTGTTTATTGTTTGATAATTACAGATTATCGAATTTTTAACTTTTTGTCAAGACGGCTGTATTGTCTGCTCCTTAGGGCGTAAAAAAGAGCACACAACGTTTTGTGGTTTCTTCAATTTGTGTTATAATGGAGACTGATTTTTTAATTGTACTGTGCGGACGAGGTTCGCACCGGAGAGGAATGAGACAAACAGCATGATTCGGATGAAAAATGTCTCAAAAATATATGAAAATGGGGCGGTGGCACTCGACCATGTGAATATTGAAATCACCAAGGGAGAGTTTGTCTTTGTTGTCGGGGTAAGCGGTGCAGGCAAGTCCACGTTCATCAAGATGCTTTTTCGTGAGGAACTGCCGACGGAGGGAGAACTTTTCGTCAACGGACACGATGTTGTGCACATGGATATGAAGGATGTGCCGTATCTGCGGCGCGGCCTGGGCGTTATCTTCCAGGATTACCGTCTTCTCTCGGATAAGACCGTCTATGAGAATGTGGCGTTCGCGATGCGCGTCATTGAGGCACCGCGCCAAATGATTCAGCGACGTGTCAATGCTGTGCTCGACGTAGTCGGACTGCGCGACAAATATCGTGATTTTCCCTCGCAGCTCTCAGGCGGTGAGCAGCAGCGCGTGGCCATAGCCCGCGCCATCGTCAACGACCCTGCCATCCTCATCGCTGACGAGCCAACGGGGAATCTCGACCCGGAGACAAGTTGGGATATTATGGATATTTTCAAGCGAATTAATGCGGCAGGGACGACGATTGTCATGGCGACGCATGACAAGAACATTGTTGATACAATGCAGCGCCGTGTTGTCGCCATTGAGGACGGCAAGATCGTGCGCGATGAGCAGCGCGGGGGGTACGGATATGAAGATTAGGACGGCGGAGTACTATGTGCAGGAAGTTTTGCGCTCTCTGCGCCGCAACAACTGGATGACATTTGCGGCGGTCGGTACGGTCGCTGTCTCTCTTTTTATCCTCGGCGTGTTCCTTATCCTTGCCCTCAATATGAACCGTGCGGCATCGATGCTTGAGTCGCAGGTGCAGATCAGCGTCTATATGAAGGATAGTTTGAGCGAGGATGCGGAGCAGGAACTCGGTGCAAAGATCAAGGCCCTCCAAGGCATCGAGTCGGTAAAATACGTCGGCCGAGAGGAAGCGAAGGAGCGCCTGTCGGAGCGCCTGGGCGAGCAGAAGTATTTGCTCGATGCGCTCGGGGACAAGAATCCACTGCCAAACGCATATGAGGTGACGGTACGTCAGCCGGACATGGTAGAGACGGCAGCAAAGCAGATCGAGCGCATGGACGGTGTGGAATCCGCCAAGTACGGGCAGGATGTGGTGGAGCATCTCTTTGACATCACGCGTCTTGTGCGCCTGTTCGGGGTGCTTTTGATTCTTCTGCTCGGCGGTGCAACGATCTTTATTATTGCAAATACGATTCGCCTGACGGTCTTTGCGCGGCGGCGCGAGATCGCCATTATGAAGTATGTCGGTGCGACAGATGAGTTCATCCGCTGGCCATTCGTTTTTGAAGGCGTTGTGCTTGGCTGTATCGGCGGTGTGATCTCCTCCTTTGTCCTGCGCAGTTTCTATGCAGGTGTTGTGAATAAGGTCTATGATACATTGGCGTTCTTCCCGCTCATTCCGCAGTCACCGTTTATGATGTATGTGGGCATCGTGATTGTCCTGCTCGGCATGGCGATTGGTGCAGCAGGTGCGTGGGTATCGCTGAAGCGTTTCCTGAAGGTGTAAGCAATGAATGCAGTGACAAAACGAATCCTCTGTACGCTGCTTGCCGGGTCTGTCCTCACGGCAGGACAGGGATGGGCGGCAAGTCTTGAGGAGGAACGCGACAGCTACGATGCACAGGCAGAGGAACTGGGCCGTCAGAGCGACGCGCTGGCGGGGAAGATTGACTCACTCTCGGAGCAGAAGCGGATTCTGGATGAGGAGGCAAATGCGGCGATCGCAGCGCATAAAGAGCGCCGCGCAGAGCTGAACAAAACGCTCGAACGCCTCGAGGAAAACGAGGAAAAGCTTGCGACGACAGAGCGTGAGTATGACCGCAAGAGTACGGCACTTGGGAAGCGTGTGCGTGACATCTACATCAACGGGCAGATTTCCTATGTTGATGTGCTCTTTGGCGCGAAGGACTTCTCCGATTTTCTCACGCGCATGGATCTCCTCAAGCGTGTCATCAAGCAGGATTATGATCTCGTTCATGCCGTGCTTGCCGACCGCGACGCAATGCGTGCCATCAAGAAGGAACTGGAGGAGGATCGAGCGGCGCAGGAACCGCTCGAGAAGGAAGCGCGCGAGGCTCGTCTTGCAATGGAGGAGAAGGTCGAGAAGCAGCGTGCAATCATTGAGCAGATGAAATACGACAAGGCGACCATCGAGCGCAAGCAGGATGAAGCACGTGCGGCATCGGAGCGCATTACGCGGATGCTGCAGCGCAGTGGACTGCGCAACCTTCCCGTGCAGGGATCAGGGGCGATGATTTGGCCGCTCGGAGGACCGATCACGTCGGACTTTGGTTGGCGCATTCATCCGATCACAGGCGCACAGCGGTTTCACAGCGGCATCGATATTGGCGGTGATTACGGTGATGCAATCTGTGCGGCACAAGCGGGGACGGTGGAGTACGCGGGCTGGATTTCGGGGTATGGCAACGCCGTCATCATCAACCACGGCGGCGGCATCTCGACGTTGTATGGACACTGTCAGTCACTGAACGTCAGTGTCGGCGAGAGCGTTTCGCAGGGCGATGTGATCGCCTACTGCGGGTCTACGGGAAATTCGACGGGGCCGCATTGCCACTTTGAGGTGCGCGAAAACGGAGAGCCGGTCAATCCACTGTCATATTTATAAGTGCGATGGCTTTCTGTTCATCAATGAATTGAAGAGGATATGAGCAAAAAAAAGATTGTTTTGACTGTCATTGCCTCTGCCCTATGCGGCAGTATGCTGACGGTGCTTGCAGCGGGGGTGTTTCTGCGGTCGGCGGGCATCTACGGCGACGATGTCCTGCGCCTTTTCGGCGTGATGAAGTTCATCCAGTCGCGCTATGTGGACGCGCCCGATACAAGTGTTCTCGTGGACGGCGCAATCGATGGAATGGTTGCTTCTCTCGGCGATCCTCACTCCGTCTATATGCCGCCCGAGGTATTTCGTACACTGCGCCAGCAGACCGAGGGATCATTTGGCGGGATCGGTGTCACGATGGGGTTTAAGGACGGAACGGTAAAGATCATCTCCGTCCTTGACGGGACACCCGGTGCAGCGGCGGGATTGCATGCGGGGGATGAGATCCTTGCCGTGGACGGTATACCGACGAATGAACTGCCGAGTGAAGAGGTTGCCCTTCGCATCCGCGGCGAGGTCGGGACGCAGGTTACACTGCACATTTTGCATGACGGCGCGGAGCAGGATGTGACGATCACGCGCGATGTGATACAAGTACACTCTGTGCGCGGTGTGATGGTCGACGGAACGACGATCGGCTATATCCGCATTGCCTCATTCGCCGAGCATACGGGGGATGAGTTTGCTGCAGAGATGGCGCGTCTTGGCGAGGCGGGCATGACTTCCCTCATTCTTGATCTGCGCGAGAATCCGGGCGGGCTGATTACGAGCTGTGTTGCCGTTGCCGAGCAGATCGTGCCGGCAGGGCCGATCGTCTCCGTTATCAATCGTGATGGGGACACAGAAGTCTATCGGTCACATCTCAGTGCGCGGAAGTATCCTATTGCTGTGCTCATCGATGAGAACAGCGCGAGCGCGTCGGAAATTTTGGCGGGGGCGCTGCAGGACACGGGCGCGGCGACCATTGTCGGTACGACTTCCTACGGAAAGGGATCAGTGCAGGCGGTGATGCCGCTTTTCCATGATGATGGGCTGAAGCTGACGATCGCGAAGTACATTACGCCAAACGGCCGTTCCATTGACGGTACGGGCATAACGCCCGATATTGCTGTTGACCGCGCGCCTGCGGATACGACGGATGTGCAGTTCGAGGCGGCGAAGAAGTATTTGGAGGAGCATCCAAATCTCTGAGAAATGAATTCTAAGGGAAGAATAACAGTGCTTTAAGAGAAATGTAGCGCCCTTGCCGTAGCATGGGCGCATTCTTATCAGCAAGTGAAAACTGAGGTGGTCATAATGAAAAGAAGGCGGCATGGACGGCGTGCCCTTGCCGCGCTCCTGCTGGGGGCGGCGCTGACATTCCCGCTGCCTGCGGACGCGATGCAGCTTAGCCTCGAAGATGCGATTGATACAGCACTTTCGGCGAATACAGGGCTGCGCATCACGCGCGAGGGAGAGCGCTCTGCCGATGCTGCTCTGCGTCAGGCGCGCGGGAAGAACAGCATTTCGGTTGGAGCGAGTGATAGTCTGCATACGTCGAAGGCGAGCGATGCGAGTGAGCAGGTGAGCAACGGGATCAGCCTCTCGGCAAGTCTGCCGCTCTACAGCGGCGGAGCGAATGAGGCACGGATTCGTTCGGGTGAGATTGGCGCACATGCGGCACAACTGACGACCGAGCGTGCGCGCGAGGAGCTGAAGTATGAGGTCATTGCCGCCTACTGGAACGCAGCGGAAGCGGCGAAGAAGATCGAGGTTCAGCGCGACAGTGTGGAAAAATACGATGCACATCTTAAAAATGTCAATGCGCTCTATGAGGCAGGCGCACAGGCAAAAATCGATGTCATTCGTTCCTCGGTGGAGCTGTCGAACGCGCGGCAGGAACTCATTCGTGCTGAAAGCAATTATGAGGTGAGCCTCGCGACACTGCGCAATCTGCTGAACATTGACCGCGCAGAACCGCTGCAGCTGACAACAGAGGTTGCCTATGAGCCGTTCGGTACAGCGCTGCCGGACTGTATCTCCTACGCACGGCGTATGCGGCTTGACCTTGCGGCACAGCGGGAGACTCTGCAGCAGCGTGAGCTGGCGGTGGATATCGCACGTGCAGGGAAGAAACCAACGGTGAATCTGACACTCGGCACAGGGCTGACGAGTCAGTTCCGTCCGCACAGCAAGACGTCCTCCGATGTGTCTGCTGCCGTCGGTGTCAACTGGAATATCTTTGACAGCGGCGTAACGCGCGGTGCCATTGAGGCGGCGGAGGCAGAGCGTGACATCGCCCTCCTGAATGTCAAAAAAACTGAGGAGACGATTGATCTGGACCTGCGGAAGGCGTACCTCAATATGCGCGAGGCAGAGCAGCGTTTTACCTCAACAGGAGATGCCGTACGTCAGGCGGAGGAGGACTACCGCATTGCATCGGAGCGTTACCGTGCGGGCGAGGGCATCCTTCTTGATATTCTTGACGCACAGACGGCCCTCACAACAGCACGGCAGAATGCGCTTAGTGCGCGATATGACTATGTACGCTATCGTGCGCAGGTGGAGAACCTGATGGGGAAGGAGCTCACAGCAGAGGAGCACAAAGCGGCAGAGGGACTGCCTGCCGTAACGCCGGAGGAACGTACGGCTGCACAGGCGGCTTACGCTGAGGGGACAGATGCAGCAGCGAGGGGGGCACAGCCATGAGGAGAAGAACGATCATCGGCATCGGTGCTTTGACAGTGGCGTTGATTGCCGGCGGCAGTTACTGGTATTACACGCAGAGTGCGGCACAGGAAGCGGCGAAGGCGGTCTCGACCGTCGATGCTGTACGCATGAATATCAAGTCCACGGTTGAGGCGACGGGTACGATACGCCCCGTGGATTCCGTTGAGGTCAGCTCGAAAATCACGGCGCGCATCAGCTCCGTTCTCGTCAAGGAGAATGATACCGTAACAGCGGGACAGGTCGTCGCGACACTCGATGGAAAAGACTATGAGGCAAAGCGTGACCAGGCGCAGTATCGCGTGACGAATACGCGTGCGAAGTACAACCGTATGAGCTATCTCGAGAGCATTGGAGCAAAGTCAAAATCCGATCTGGAGGATGCGGCATATAACTACGATACGGCGCAGTCCACGCTCGAAGAGGCGGATTCTGATGCAAATGAGACGATCATCACCGCACCGATCTCGGGGGTGGTCGTCGGCGAGCCCAAGAATGCGGGGACGATGGCAGTGCAGGGCTCGGACAATCCGACGGTCATCATGCGCATCGCGGATCTCTCCAAGAAGCAGATCAAGGCGAAGGTGGATGAGACGGACATCGGCAGCATCCGCATTGGACAGTCTGCGACATTCAGTGTGGATGCTTTTACGGATAAGACCTTTACGGCACGCGTCTCCAAAATCTCTCAGACGGATGTGACGAACAGCTGGGATACCAGCTCGTCAAGTTCTTCCTCCGCATCATCGAGTGCGAGCGTCATCTACTACTATGTCACGCTCGATGTGGATGATCCGGACAACCTGCTCCTCCCGGCGATGACGGCGCGTGTCGTCATTGACACGGCGGACAAAGATGATGCCCTTGTCGTGCCGCTCTCTGCGCTTAAGACGGACACGGCAGGTGCGTATGTGTTCGTGCTGAACGACGATGGGACCCAGGAACAGCGCTATGTCGAAACCGGAATTTACAGCGATGAATACGTTGAGATCCTGTCGGGGCTGAGCGAGGGCGAGCACGTCGTGAACAGTTATACGGCGAAGAAGTCGACGGGCGGCAGCCAAGATCACGGCGGACCTCCGCCGATGTGATCGGAGGTCATGATGCAGAGCAAAGAGACAAGTACGATTCGTCTGCGCGGCATCCGCAAGGTCTACCGTATCGGCGGTGAGATGCTGGCCGCACTGGACGGCATCGACCTCGATATCCGACGCGGGGAATTCGCTGCGCTCATGGGACCCTCCGGCTCGGGCAAATCCACGCTCATGAACATCCTCGGCTGTCTCGACCGTCCCTCGGAGGGGTCATATCGGCTCGACGGCGCTGAGGTAGCGGGGCTTGACGACGATGCACTTGCCATGACGCGCAACAAGAAGATCGGTTTTGTCTTTCAGAATTTCAATCTTCTTCCGCGCATCTCGGCGCTCGACAATGTCGCCCTGCCGCTCGTCTATGCGGGGTGGGGGCGGCATGAGCGGACGGAGCGCGCACAGGAGATGCTCGCCGCCGTGGGGCTTGGCGACCGCGGACAGCATCTGCCGAATGAGCTCTCGGGCGGACAGCGGCAGCGTGTCGCCATTGCGCGTGCCCTCGTCAACGATCCGCATATCATCATGGCGGATGAGCCGACGGGCAACCTCGATACGAAGTCCACGACAGAGATCATGGACATCTTTGAGCGGATGCACGAAAAGGGACACACGATCATCCTCGTCACCCATGAGCCGGAGATCGCCCTGCGCGCGAGCCGTCAGCTTCTCGTGCGTGACGGGAAGATCACGCGTGATGAGGGGAAGGGGGTCGTGATGGATGTTGTTTAAGGAATGCTTCGGCATGGCGGTGAATGCACTGCTCGCCAACAAGCTGCGCTCCCTCCTCACGATGCTCGGCATCATCATCGGCGTAGGCGCGGTCATCGCGATGGTCTCTATCGGCATGGGCGTGCGCACGAGTGTCTCGGACTCCTTCGCGAGTCTCGGGTCGAATATGCTCATCGTCATGCCGGGCTCGTCCAATCAGGGCGGTGTGCGCGGCAAGGCGGGCACGCGAAAGTCCCTGAAATACGACGATGCGAAGGCGATTCGGAGCAAGATCAAAGGCATTGACTATGTATCGCCCACCGTCTCGAGCTCCTATCAGGTCGTGAACGGCAACCTCAACTGGAATACGCAGGTGGAGGGAGTTACCCCGGAACTGATGCAGATTCGCTCGCTGAAGGTGGAGAATGGGACATTCATCACGACGAGTGATATGCAGAAACGCAGCCGCGTTGCTGTGATTGGCCCGACGGTCGCATCCAATCTCTTTGGCACAGAGAATCCTGTCGGAAAGAATATCCGCATCAACAATCAGCCGTTCAAGGTCATCGGCATCACGGCGAGCAAGGGGCAGTCCATCGGACAGGACCAGGACGATGTGATCTATATCCCCCTGACGACGGCGCAGGAGCGCATGCTTGCCATTACGTATGTGCACTCCATCAACATACAGGTTTCCTCGCCTGAGAAAATGGATGAGGTGCAAGCAGAGATCGAAACCCTTCTGCGTCAGCGGCATCACATCCGCACGGGCGCGGAGGACGACTTCAACGTCCGCAACATGACCAGCCTCATGGAGAGCTTTACCGAAAACACGAATATGCTGACGCTCCTCCTCGGCTCGATTGCGGGCATCTCGCTCCTCGTCGGCGGCATCGGCATTATGAACATCATGATGGTCTCCGTTACGGAGCGCACGCGCGAGATCGGCATCCGCAAGGCACTTGGCGCTACCTCGTCAAACGTTCTCATGCAGTTCATGATTGAGTCCATGGTCATCGGAATCGTCGGCGGCGTAATCGGCATCACGCTCGGCATTTCTCTCTCGAAGCTCATTGGCAGCTTTGGTGAACTCAAGACCTCCATTGAGATACTGCCGATCCTCGTCTCCTTTTCCTTTGCTGTCGGGATAGGTCTCTTCTTCGGCATCTATCCTGCCCGCAAAGCTGCCCGCCTTGACCCGATCGATGCCCTGCGGTATGAGTGAATACATACAATACAAAAGCGACTGCTGTACGAAGGGAAACTACGTACAGCAGTCGCTTTTCTACGGAAATTATTTATTGATAATCAGCGCCATAAAGACGAGATCCTCGGTTTCGGAGGCGTTGGCGATGGCATGCACCTCGCCCTCGGCGCAGAACGTCGTCGTGCCAGAGCCGATCTCGATCTCCGTGCCGTTGTCGTTGTAGCGCGCACGTCCCGAGAGAATGTGATAGGTCTCCGTGTTGCCCTCGTGTTTGTGCACGCCCATTGAGGCATGGGGCGGGATCGTCACGCGCGCATACATCGCGCACTTGCCATCGAGCTCCTGAGGACCGATGAGTTTCTGAATGTGGATCGTGCCGTTGCCGCCAAAGCGCTTCTCGGCATCGACGTACTCGGATTCGATGATTGCCATGAAATAATCTCTCCTTTGTAAATACACGCAGATTCTGCTAGAATGAACAGGGAAGCCACAGAAAGTACTTCCATATATTCTAAATATTCGCGATGGAGGCGTATTTTCCTTTTTTATGATTTATAAATTGAGCGAATCTTGCACATCCCCGTAAACTCTAGACTTTATTGGGGCTCTACCTGTGATTTGTCTACCGTTTGTCTACAGACTCACTTGTCTACCATTCGAGAGAAGATCGCAATTGTCTCGCGCTGCATCTCTTCCGTATCGTGCGTATAAAGGTTTTGCGTGATTGTCGGATTGACATGACCAAGGCGAGCGGCAACGTCGACGGGTTTTGCACCGGCTTCGATGAGTTTTGTCGCATGAGTGTGGCGGAAGCTATGTGCGTTGAGACCGAACGGATGCAGGACATACCGAACGGCGTCATAGAGAACAGGCAGACCGAAATCATCCGTACAAACAAATGGGAGGCGCTTCGCGTCTTCTGTCGGGGCTTCGATCTTTGGTGCGGTGCGCAGCTGTCCCGTACCGTTTCCATAGATGATCTGATAGGCATTGCCAAAATAGAGCTCGTTTTGTGCCTGCGTCATTTTCCAACGCCGCAAGGCAGTGAGCAGAACACGGTCGATCAGAATCGTGCGCTTGCTCGATTCTGTTTTTGGCGGCGTATAATAGAGCTGTCCCTGCTGGGATCTCGTTGCAAGCTGATAGCGGATATGCAGGACGCCGTCCTGCAAGTCGATATCATCCCATGTGAGCCCCAATATCTCACCGATACGTGCTCCCGTGTGGTAGGCAAGCAGGAGGGGAATATGACACCTGTGCCCGAAGGGGCACTTCTCCAATACCGTTGCAAATATCTCGGGGGAGATAATGACGCGCTGCGTGAGTTTTATGGGGGCGGAGCGGGGGATGCTGATGCCCGTGCAGGGATTTGAAGCGATGATTTCCGCCGGATAAACGGCGTATTTTAGAGCCGTTGACAGGATCGTTTTGATCACTTCGATCGTCCGTTTTGCGAGACCCTCCGCAGCGAGGCGTTTCACCCATGCGTCGATATCACGCGGATGCACGTCCTGCAGCACAAGACCGCCGAGATATGGGATGATGCGCGCATGGAGCACGGATCTATAGTTGATGTATGTCCCTTGCGCGATGCTCGGCTTTGCGACATTCTCGAGCCATGCGGTGAGATAGTCGCGGAGTTTGATCCGCTCGCTTGTGATACCGATGTTGCCGGACTTCCAGTCTGCATAGGCGGAAACACCTGCATCATATGCCTCCTGCTCTGTCGCATATCCTCCTTTTTCGATCATCTTGCGTTTGCCTGTGGTTGGATTTTTGCCCGCATCAAAGGAGTAGGAGTAGGTTTTTCCCCGTTTGCGGGTGCGGATTGTTGCCTTTTTTGCCACAATAAAACACCTCCGAAGATTCGATGTGGAATAATCCCCGAAGGTGTGATATACTTTATCTTGTTACAGAGTGGGTATATCTCTTCGGAGATTGCTTGCTTCACCGCTCATCGTGTTGGCGCACGGCGGGCGGTTTTTTTGTTATAGAAAATAAATGACCCGCTCACTGACGAATCAATGAGCGGGTCGCGGGCAAGCCGCCGGTCATGCTAGTTAGGGGGTGTACCCCTCTCTTATGCGCTCATTATAGCATCAATGCGATATTTCGTCAAAGTTATTTCCAGTCAATGTCTTCCATCCGCATCGCCATACCATTCTCAAAGTCTGCTCGTGACTCCTCCAAATCAGCGCGCTCCATCGGCGTGAGCTTCGTGAAGTCAGGATCCCATGCGAGGACGAGTTTCTTCATGAAGGTAAGCGCGAAATCCTTATCAACATCCGGCAGAAAATTATAGAGACGAATCATCTCTTGTTCATTTGCAGTCATGTCATATCCTCCTCATTTGTAAATATCTCCACGAGAACCAATGTTGATGATGTGCAAGGTATCGCCCCGAAGTTCATAGATAATGCGGTACTTCCCAACCCGCAAGCGATACGTCCCCACGGGTTGTCCCTGCATTGCCTTCACGTCACCTCTTGGCGGGTCTTCGAGCAAGCCGTTCACGCCCTCCTTGATTCGTTGCTGCGTAATTCGGTCCGCTGCGTTGATAAATTTAATTGCTTTTCGAGAGTATAGAACATCCATCGAAGCTCCTTTCTATCTCTACACAATATCGCTCTGAAAGGCGATAGCTCCGCTGCCCATCGTGTTACCAGCGCTGATCAATGAAATCCATGATAGTAGCCTCCCTACATGAGTATTCAACACCGCGATCTAACGCGGCGCCTATGGGTCTTTCGAGTCTACGAATTGTCCTTGTTAATTTTCATCGTATGCATTTTTTATGAGAAGGTCGGAGTGCGCAGTCGCATAGTTGCGAATTTTATTAAAAACCTCCTCATCCCGAGACTCAGGGATTATTTTATGTACATAACCCGCGTCACTTTCGCTGTAAACGGTCCTCAATCCATTATCATAGAATACTAGGGTGTAGCACGTTATTGTCTTTTCGGATAATGATATTGTTTCTAGCGATATGCTAGATTCCACATTGCGGAATCTATCGTCATCAAAATACGCTGCAAGCTCTTCTGCGCCCTTTGGAGTATATATTATTTTTAGCCAATAGGTAATCCTCTTTGTATCAACGGATTGTATTCTGTCAGCATAGTCACGCTTTAATTCATAGCGAATGCTTTCCGAATCAAAGAAATATCCTGTCTCATCATCAGAATTAATCCACTCCCACGTTGCTGCGTAACCTGTATTCACCGATAAAAATGCAACGAGGACGGAAAACAACAAGGAGAAAACTATTTTTTTCATTGAAATGACCTCCCTTATATGCCCCTACAACACTAAGCATCTATCAAGGCCTCCAGCCTTCTGCGAGAAATTGACTCACATAGTACTCGTCCAGATCGTATCGGTAAGCCATCAGACATGCTGCAAACTCATCTGCCTCTCGCTCAATGCGTGTATTGGAGTATGTTGTGTTTCGCATCGAGAAGGCGGTATACCTTCCGTGGCACACAATATGCCCGAGCTCGTGACAAAGCACAGCTGCCTGCTGCCACTCAGGGAGGTTTTTGTTGATGGCGACTGTTCTGCGCCGCAGCGTCCGTTTCCAAAAGCCGTTGACCGTTGGCGGCAGATCAACGAAATAGACGAGACAATTTAGCTCTTTTGCAAGTCGGTACGGATCCGATGTATCGTGTTGAGCTACTAGATTTCTGACGCGTAAAGGGATATTCAGAGACACTGACAGCACCTCCCTACATTTCTCTCTTTCCCTTATTTCTTGCGTTTATTTTTCTCTTTGACATCCCAGAAGATGAGTTCGAGTGCCTTTTTTACCTTCTCCTTGTCCTCTCCGTTGAGGACTACTCCGTTGTATGTGAGGTTATCGTCATCGAGAACCGCCTCAAGCTGGCGGCGCGTGCGTGCGTCGATCTTTTTCCCCGTGGGGGACACTTCGGGTAGATCGTCGGATGCGGGCGCGGGGGATTGCGCTGGGGTAATGCTAATCTCCAATCCGTTATCTTCTATAAGATTGCTCTTTTTCAATCCAAAGTGGTCTGCTATTTTTTGGACTGCGCCCATGCGCGGTTCTTTTGACCCGCTTTCCCATGTTGATACGGCTTTATCTGATACTCCAGCAATTCGCGCAAGCTCTTTTTGGGAAAGATCGTGCATAATTCGTAGACGTTTTATGTTTTCACCTATCGGCATATTTATCACCCCTATGCCCATACTATACTAAAGGTAGAAAAAAATCAATATCGAAATGAAAAAAATCTACTTTTAGGGGTTGAAATCCTACTAAAAGTAGAGTATACTTTAGGCATGATAAAGAGAAAGGGGGGAAGCTGAGATATGAAAATTAGCTTGAAGACAGCTCGCGTGAACGCCAATATGTCACAGGCACAGGTGGCAAAACGTCTTGGTGTTCACGTCCAGACGTATCGTAAGCTAGAAGAAAATTCGGATACGGCAACGATAGGGCAGGCGAAGAAATTGTCCGCGCTGCTCAAAGTTCCGTATGACGAAATTTTTTTTGCCTCGTGACTCTACTTTTAGTAGAGCAACAACCGCGAGCACCTAGTCAAACGGCATCCGCGCAGAGAGGAGGTGAGGGGATGGAGGCATGCAAGACGCGATTGCAAGCAGCAGCAGACGCTATCCTGCCGATTGCTGAAACTCTCAGCCATTCGGAATGGATTCGTCTATCAGGATTGATCGATAGGGCGTATACGTCAAAAGCCGCCAAGGTGACGCTTGACGGCTCTGATGTAAAATCGCTGCACTGTTCAATTCAGAATGAACTGCTCGGAGTTCCGCTTACGACTCTTCTACAATCTGAATGAAATGTGGGTGAATGCGGTATTCCTTTCCTTGGTAGAAAATCTTTACATACGGCATTTGATACATCGTATGTTCTTCTTCCACCTTCTTTGGATTCCAGATTTCCGCATTTTCCTCCCACCAAGCTGACGGCGTTGATAGGTTCCCGCCAATTTTGCAGTTCGGGTCATCATTCAGACATACCCAATCGCCAACAAGGCAAGCATATATTTTTTTCATTTTGAGTCACCTCCTTTCCGTGCTGATTATACCACGGCGGGGAGGATGGCAACAACATCGAGAGGAGGTGACACAATGGCAAGCAATCCATTTGACGTACTGCGGGACGAGTTGGCGGAGATTATCCGCAGCGTCGTCCGCGAGGAGGTGCAAAAGCTCAAGGCAGAGCAGCTGGGTGCACCGCAGATTGTTCCAGAGCCGGAGGAGCGACTGCTGAACCGCAGGGAGGTTGCGGCTATCCTCGCCATGACTCCGGGCACAGTCTCGGCGAAGATGGCGGCAGGTGAGATTGTCTGGACGATCGACCCCTCGGATGGAGACCGCAAGGTTCGTCGTTCATGGGTGACGCAGTATATCAGGAATCTGCCCACATACACAGGACCGAAGAACGCAAGAAGGGAGGTAGTTGCATGAGCGGCAAGAAAGTGATTGCAGGATGCTGCATCGCGGGGGCTGCGATCCTCTTTTCGGGGGCATGTAACCCTTGGGACAACGGCAAGAACGCCGTCCTCGTTGAGGAAACGTACGTCGTTCGCCCCGGAGATACCATCTGGGGCATCGCAGAGGAGTTCTGCGCGAAGAACACGGGGACGAAGCGTTACATCCTCGAATACAAGAGCGGTATCGAGGAGTTGAATCCGTGGCTCCTCGACCGCAAGGGGGAGATTTACCCCGGCGACGAGATCAAGGTGACATACTGGGTCAAGGAGGGTGAGCGATGAAGAATGCGATTGCAGTACGCAGGACGATATTGGAACGCGACGGATTGAACGTCGCTGTCATGACGTACAAAGAGCCGCATCGTGACGCATGGCGCACAGGTGTTGCGGCGTTCGCAGAGGACAATCCGAGCATTTGGAATCATGCGGATACTGAGGCGGAGGCGAACGAGCGTCACGATGATGCGGTGCGCATGGTGAAGCTGATGGGATTCGAGGAGGTGGAGAAATGACAAAAGAAGAGTTCAGCAAATTTGTTGACGTGATGAAGCATATCGACGGGGCGAAGGACGATGGTTTGTTCATCTGTATCGCCGAATTGGATGAAGGCTTTGGATGTTCTACGCGTGGATATGTCCGCGATATTATCGAGCATGCGATTAAGCTCATTGTTTCCTCGACAGAGAGAGTAATCGACAAAGAAACAAAAATTTTCTACATCCGTGCTGCAGCAGAAAAATTGAACATCTGTGCGGAATTGATGAAATTAGAGGTAAAAGAAAAAGCGCCCGAGTCGGCGGCAACCGCTCAAGGCGCAGAGAAATAAGTTTTCACCGTGAGTATATCACGAATGAGGAGGAAGAGCAACATGAAGATACTGAGCCTGACGCTCGAGAACTTCCGCAGCATCAAGAACATGACCGTCGATTTTGACGGGCAGGACGCGGATGTGCTCGGCGCCAACGGGACGGGCAAGACGACCATAGCAAACGCGATCTGTTGGCTCTTGATCGACCGCCCTGCGACGGAGGAGGCGGACTTTACGCCGAAGACGGAGGGGACGCATGGGCTGAACCACAAGGCAAGCATGACCGTCGAGCTTCCAAACGGGAAGAAGATCACCCTTGCGAAGGATTTCTATGAGAAATGGACGAGGAAACGCGGGTCTGCGACGGAAGAGTTCACGGGCAACATCACGGACTACTACATCGACGGTGTGAAGTCCAAGAAAAAGGAGTACACGGAGGTCGTTGAGACCGCATGCGGAATTGACATCGAGCACGTCAAGATGCTCATGGTGCTCGGGTACTTCGCGGACACGATGAAGACGGATGAGAAGCGGCGCATCCTCTTTGAGATGGCAGGAGAGTTCACGGACATGGATGTCATCGCCGCCAACGAGGAGCTGAAAGGCATCGAGAATTTCCTTCTGATGCCTGGGACAAGCGACAAGAATTACACCATCGAGCAGTGGAAGAAAATCGTCGTTGAGCAGAAAAAGAAGCTGAATAAAGACCTTGAGACACTTCCCGCTCGGATTGATGAGGCAAGCAAGAACGTCGCCGAGAACATCGAGGACGCAGAAACGCTGAATGCAGAACTGCGTCGACTTGAGGAGAAGAAAGCAGACCTTGAGGCGCAGAAACGCTCCCTCAGTACGGAGGACGGAAAGCAGGAGGCGGCACGCGCCGCCCTTGCAGGGCTCGAAGTTGACCTTGCGACAAAGCGTGCTGCGTATATCGAGCAGGGCGCGGCGGCGAATCGGGAGATCAATGAGAAAATTGTTGCGCTGACACAATACAAAAATGACGTTATGGAAGATCTTGACAAAACGAATCGAGAATTGCGAATGCTCGCATCTCATCGCGATGAAATGATCACACACCGCAAGGCTCTTCTGAAAGAGTATGAAGCAGCACAGGCGCGGCAGTGGGACGAGAGCGCGGAGTTTTGTCCGACTTGCCATCAACCTATGCCGCCGGAGCAGATTGAGGAGCTGCGCGCTGCGTTCAACATGGAGAAATCCGCAGCGAAGGAGGACGTCAACCGTCGGGGGCAGTCGTGTAGTCAAGCAAAAATTGATGAGGCAAACGAGCGGATCGCTGTTCTCACTGAAGATGTTTCGGGTCTGGAAGAAAAGCTCAAGGCGAAAGAAGCAGAGATTGCAGAGCTTAACGCATCCATCGCCACTCCGCCGCCCTTCGAGGAGACGCAGGAGTACAGGGACATCACCGCCCGCATGGAGGAGATTCGCGCCCGTCAGCGTCTTGGACAGAGCGCAGCGGATGGTGTGCTGAACGGCTGCGACCGCGACATCCAGACGGTCAAGGACGAGATTGCGGCGGTCAACCTGCGTATCGCAAAGGCGCAGTCCTCCGAGGAGTGCCGCCGCCGCGTCGGGGAACTCAAGCAGGAACTCAAGAATACTGCCGAAGAGATGGAATACATCGAGCACGGGATTCACCTGTGCGAGGAGTTCGTCCGCACGAAAGCGCGGATGGTCACGGACAGCATCAACGCGCATTTCGGCTATGTACGCTTTATCCTTTTCCGCGACCAGATCAACGGCGGACTGCGCGAAATCTGCGAGCCGACCATCGAGAGCCGTACGGGTCAGTGGGTGGAGTACCGCAGCGCGAACTACGCAGCGCAGGTCAATGCCAAGCTGGACATCGTGACGACGCTCATGCGGCACTACGGCGTGCATCTGCCCATCCTCATGGATCAGGGTGAGAGCGTCAGCGCGCCGCTCGCCGTCGATGAGCAGCTCATCCGCTTCATCGTCTCGGCAGAGGACAAGGATATTCGGGTAGAGGTCAAGGAGTAGGAGGAGAAGCATCATGGCAAACAGCAAGGCGGTAGCAACCCGCACAGAAAACGCTTTCACCATTGAGAACTGGGTCGAGAGCGAGAACATCAAGCAGAAGTTTCGCGAGGTACTGGACAAGGGTGCAGGGGCGTTCGTGACGAGCATCCTCAGCCTCGTCAAGTCCACGCCGCAGCTTGCGGCAGCAGACCCTAAAACCGTTATCAGCGCGGCAATGACCGCTGCAACGCTTAAATTGCCGATTGACCCGAACCTGGGATTTGCGTATATCATCCCCTATGGCAAAGAGGCACAGTTCCAGATGGGGTACAAGGGGTATATCCAGCTCGCAATGCGCACGGGGCAGTACAAGACCATCAACGCCTCTGTGGTCTACGAGGGACAGGTTGAGGGCGTGGACTTCATCACGGGCGAGATTATCCGTGGCAAGAAAAAGAGCGACAAGGTGGTCGGCTATGTCGCCTATTTTGAGCTCATCAACGGTTTCTCAAAGATGGTCTACATGACCAAAGAAGAGATGCTTCGGCACGCGCAGACATTCTCAAAGAGTTTCTCGCGATCCTCCAGCGTCTGGAAAACAAACTTCGACGCGATGGGGCTCAAGACGGTCATCCGCCGCCTCATTAGCAAGTACGGCATCATGAGTATCGAGATGCAGGGGGCGGGACTGGCAACAGCGCTCAGTGCAGATAAGGAGTATGATCACCTCGCCGAGCAGAATGTGACGCCGCTCGAGGAGGCTGCAGAAGCGCAGATGATTGATGTGGAGGAAGTGGCTCCGGAGGAAGCTTCTGCTGATCCGCTCGAAGGAATCAACTTCTGATCATGGACATCAAGATCATTGCGTCGGGGAGCAGCGGTAACGCCTACCTCATCGGGGACGGCAAAACGCGCCTGCTCCTTGACGCGGGCATTCCGTTCAAACACATCCAGATCGGGTGCGGCTTCCGTACGAGCGGCATTGACGCCTGTCTCGTCACGCACCGCCACGGCGACCACGCGGCAGCGATTCCGAAGCTCCTGCAGCGGGGG
>ERZ773014.293-NODE-293-length-34467-cov-18.678920_pt1 | contig 34467 bp, 23 predicted proteins | sample MGYA00580841_ERZ773014 | MGnify/ENA primary metagenome ERZ773014 (study PRJEB29015, sample SAMEA2737989) | human oral metagenome | biome: human oral; feature: human-associated habitat; material: dental | place: China | collected 2067 ... | reverse complement strand
GGCCCCCGCCCGGAGGTGGCACCATGGGTCCGCAGGAGCGCCCCGGCGCCCCCGCTCGCCCGCCACCCGGAGGAGAACCCCATGGACGACGTCCACCCGCCCCTCGACGATATGCCCCCGGTCACCGCCTGGCTATCCGATATGGACGGGGTCCTGGTCAAGGAGAACCGCGCTCTGCCGGGGGCCCAGCAGTTCCTCGACGCCCTCAAGAGGAAGGAGATGCCCTTCCTGGTCCTGACGAACAATTCGATCTTCACCAACCGGGACCTGTCGGCGCGGCTGAAACGCTCGGGGCTGAACGTCCCCGAGGAACGCATCTGGACCTCCGCCAATGCCACCGCCGCGTTCCTGAGCCAGCAGTCGCCCGCCTCCACGGCCTACGTCATCGGGGAGGCCGGCCTGACCACCGCCCTCCACGGGGCCGGCTACATCATGACCGACCAGGACCCCGAGTACGTGGTCCTGGGCGAGACGCGCACCTACGACTTCAACACCCTGACCAGGGCGATCCGCCTCATCGAGGCGGGGGCCAAATTCATCGCCACCAACCCGGACGTCACCGGGCCCTCCGACGAGGGCACCCTGCCCGCCACCGGCTCGGTCGCCGCCATGATCCGGGCCGCCACGGGCCGCACCCCCTACTTCGTCGGCAAGCCCAACCCCGTCATGATCCGGGCGGGGTTGAACAAGATCGGCGCCCACTCCGAGGCCGCCGCCATGGTCGGCGACCGCATGGACACCGATATCCAGGCGGGCGTCGAGGCCGGACTACGCACCCACCTCGTCCTGTCCGGGTCGACGACCCTGGAGGAGGTCGAGACCTTCCCCTTCCGCCCCTTCGGCATCCACGAGGGGGTCGGGGAGCTCATCGAACTGGTGGAAGCCCAGCGCTGAGCATCGGGTCCGCGACTGATCCCGCAACCGGCCTCCGCCCTCACTGCCCTCACTGCGCGGCCAGCGCGGGTCCGATCGGCGCCCGGTGGGCGCGGCGCACGGGGGCGCAAGCTCTTCATCGTGCGTGACAATGACGAACGTTTGGCCGAACTTGTCGCGCAGATCGAAGAACAATTGGTGTAGTTCGGCCTTGTTCTTCGAGTCCAGACTGCCCGAAGGCTCGTCGGCCAACACCACAGCAGGCTCGTTAACCAGTGCGCGCGCCACGGCCACCCTTTGCTTTTCGCCCCCCGATAGCTCGGCAGGCTTGTGGTTAGCACGGTCGGCAAGGCCAAGAAAAGAGAGCAGTTCGTTAGCCCTTTGCATGGCCTCGCTCTTCTTTTTACCTGCGATGTAGGCTGGTATCATTACGTTTTCGAGAGCCGTAAACTCAGGCAGCAGCTGGTGAAACTGGAAGATAAAGCCCAAGTGTTGGTTGCGGAAATCGCTCAACTTCTTACTCGATAGTGTGCCAATGTTCACACCGTCCACCACCACTTCGCCGCCATCGGGTCGGTCTAGCGTACCGATAATTTGTAACAGCGTGGTTTTTCCGGCACCGCTAGGTCCAACGATGCTCACCACTTCGCCCTTGTTGATTTGCAAGTCGATGCCTTTAAGCACTTGCAACGAGCCGAAACTCTTGGATATAGATTTTATTGTTATCATACAGATAATGTATTAATAAAGCCTCACCCCCAACCCCTCTCCAAGGGGAGAGGGGAGTGATATGTCTTTTGGTTGACCAATTGACGAGTTAATAAGTTGACCAGTTCGCGAGTTGACGAGTTGACAAGTTGGCGAGTTGGCCAATTAACGAGTAGGCAAGTTAATGCGTAGACCAGTTAACATGTTGACGAGTCTGCCCCCTTGTTTGTATTGTAGTGGCAAGGCAAATGGCTTAACTCCTTAACTTCTTAACTCCATAACTCCTTAACTTTTACTCCTTAACTCCTTAAACTCCTCACTCCCCATGCTACTTCTTCAACTTCTTCACCCACTTTCCAACGTCCTCGTAGGCACTGGTGCCCTCGGTATGTTGTGGCTCGGCAAAGGTAAGTTCCTCGATGCCGTCGCCATATTGGTCGGGGAACACAATCATCAGATTGGTTCCAGAGAAATGTCTGGTTATCTCATCTGGCAGTCTGTCGAGCGCAGCTTTGTAGCTAACGGTACCTTTTCGCGCCGTAACCACCACGAAAAGATGGTCGGGGGCGATGGTGGCAGCCAGCGAAGGCAGTTCGTTCCAGTGGCTCATCAGCGCATATTCGGCACGCATAGAGGCGTGGCGGTTGCGAACAAACTCGTTGATAAGTGCCAACGTGTCTTGACGACCGTGGAAAACGATGCGGCATTCGAGGTTCAACACCACGCGCGCCAGACGTTCGAGCCAGCGATAGAAACCCGGTTCGTACTGCGCACGCGACGGAACGGCCACTTGTATGCGACGAATGGTGCTTAGTGGCTGGTTAAAACGCGCCATGATAATCTGCCGATTCAGTCCGTTGAACAAGCTTTGGTGGAACTGCCCCCAAAACTTTGGCGACACTTCCTTATGCGTATGCAAGCCGATGATAATCTCCGAGGCATGAAATTCGTTAAAGGCGTGCTTAATGCCGTTGGCAATGTTGGCCGCTATGCGCACCTGCGTTTGCGTTCGCACGTCGGTGGCGGCGGCGTATTTCGACACTTGGTCTAGCAGTTGTCGCCCCTTTTCTTGGTTGGCGCGCATGTTCTCGTCGTCGTAAACAAGGTTCAATGCAATGATACCGCGGTTTAGTTTGGGGTTGCGCATCATGATGGCCAAGCCCATAAGTCGGTTGGCGTACTCTGGATATTTCACGGGTACGAGCATGCTTTCGTCGTCTTGCTCGCTTATTTCGCTTGCAGGTATGTTCTTTTCGCTAAGAATAAAGGTCTTAGCAGCCCGTTCGGTCATCACCGAAGAGATGATGCAGGTTATCAAAATCATGATAACCACGGCGTTAAGAATGTCGTCGGTGATGAGATAACGGCCAGGTTCAACCTGTAAGTGCATGCCAACCATCACGATGGCGATAGCTCCGGCGGCGTGGGCAGAGGTTAAGCCGAACATCATTTGCCCCGAAGGGGCGGGCATTTTGAAACGCCAACTGGTGATGTAGGCCGCTATGGCCTTGCCCAATGTGCCAACAAGGGTGATGGCTAGCACCACCCAAACGATGCCTTGCCCTTGAAACAGCAGGCGAAGATTGATGAGCATGCCCACACCGATAAGGAAATAAGGAATGAAGATGGCGTTGCCGATGAACTCGATGCGGTTCATCAGCGGCGAAAGTCGCGGCACATAGCGGTTAAGGATAAGGCCGGCAAGAAACGCTCCAAATATTCCTTCGAGCCCAATGGCCGAAGAAACGGCCGCACTAAGGAAGAGAATGGCCATCACAAAGATGAATTGCATCACGGCATCGCTGTATCGGCGCAAGAACCAACGCGTTAGTCGGGGAATGAAAAAGGCCATTGCCACGCAAAATCCCACCACTTTTACCACGAACCAAAGCCAAAACAGCCCGCCTCCGCCTTCGTTGTGGGCGGCCACTATCATGGCCAACACCACCAAAGAGAGGAACAAGGCAATCATGGTGGAGCCTACACTGAGCGATACGGCCGAGTTTCGTTGAAGTCCGTAGCGGCCAATGATGGGGTAGGCGATAAGTGTGTTCGATGCCATGAGCGTGGCCAAGAGCAGCGAGGCAGACATGCTGTAATGCAAAAACGTTGTTCCCAAGAGGTAAATGAGTACGAAGGGAACGATGAACGTGGCCAAGCCAAACACCATAAAGCGGTATTTGTTGCGTTTAAGGCTGCTGCTGTCCATTTCGAGAGCGGCCAAGAACATGATGTAATAAAGGCCCACGCGCCCGAAAAGCTCAAAAGAGTCGTCGCGTTTTAAGATGTTGAACCCATATTCGCCCACGGCAACGCCTGCCAACACCATGCCGATGATGTGGGGAATGCGCAATTTGCCCATCACGATGGGGGCAAAAAGGATGATGAGCATCACGATGAAGAATATCAACGTGGGGTCGGTTATGGGGAAGGCAGAGAACATTTTTCTTTCGCTTATGGGGTTTTGGGGGTTGATGCTGCGGGGCGTTTGTTGCAAGAAAAGCTAGTTGTGCTAGGTGTTCTTGAGTACATCCAGACGGCTTGCGCCATGCTTTGGCAGCGGCGTTGTTTGCCTTTATCACTGCAAAGTTGCAAAAAATATATCAAAAAGATGCGTATAAACGTGGAAAGTTGTACATTTGCAATGCAATATATCATTATTTTAAAAGAGAAGGAAATGAAAGTAGCAATTGTAGGCGCAAGTGGCGCGGTGGGTCAAGAGTTCTTGCGGATATTGTCAGAGCGTGCCTTTCCCATCGACGAACTATTGCTTTTCGGGTCGGAACGCAGCGCAGGTCAAACCTATATGTTTAATGGCAAGGAGCATGTTGTTAGGCTTTTGCAGCACAACGACGACTTCCGCGGCGTGGATATCGCTTTCGTGTCGGCTGGCGGAGGTACATCTAAGGAGTTTGCCGAGACCATTACGAAACATGGAACGGTGATGATAGACAATTCAAGTGCCTTCCGTATGGACCCCGAAGTGCCACTGGTGGTACCCGAATGCAATGCCGAAGACGCATTGAACCGCCCTCGCGGCATCGTGGCCAACCCCAATTGCACCACGATTATGATGGTGGTGGTGTTGCAACCGCTGGAAAAGCTGTCGCACATCAAGCGCATTCGCGTGTCTAGTTACCAAAGCGCAAGTGGCGCAGGTGCTGCTGCTATGGCCGAATTGCAAACACAATACAGCCAATTGGTTAACGGCGAAGAGCCCACGGTGAGTAGGTTTCCGCACCAACTGGCCTATAACGTGATACCACAGGTAGACGTTTTTACCGATAACGGCTACACCAAGGAAGAGATGAAGATGTATCACGAAACGCAAAAGATAATGCACACCGATGCCAAGTGCTCGGCAACGTGTGTAAGGGTGAGCTCGCTTAGGTCGCATTCAGAAAGTGTTTGGATTGAAACCGAACGTCCGTTGTCGGTAGAAGAGGCACGTAAAGCCATCGCCGCCGCACCTGGTTGCACGCTGAAAGACGACCCTTCGCAAGGCGTTTACCCCATGCCGTTGGAGACGGGAGGTAAAGACGACATCTTTGTTGGCCGCATCAGAAAAGACTTGGCCGAAGAAAACGGACTGACGTTGTGGCTAAGCGGCGACCAAATTCGCAAGGGTGCAGCACTTAATGCTGTGCAGATTGCCGAATATCTGATGAAAAATGATAAGACGCTGACGAAGGGATAATACGCCTTTGTTTGGCAGAAAGTTATAGCAAAATACATCTGTTGCATGGCTAAATGGCAGTGTGGCAAACTTATTGGGGCGCGTTTGTGCGCCCCGTTTTTTTGTAAGTAGCTTGCGTTCACAAACTCATCAGCTCACAAACTCAACCCCTTATCTCCTCATAAACTCACAAAATCACCTCCTAACAAACTCGCAACCAATGTTTGTAGGTATGGCTTATTTTGCGTATTTTTGCAAGACAAAGGCAAGAAACGGTGGCGGCGGTGTGCCATTGGGCATGCTAGCCACGCCCGTAGGGGCTGCAAGCGCGAGTCCGAAACTTGCCCTTTGCCCACTTAAAAACCAATATTAATAGAGCGACATGCCCATAAATCATTCCCTCAAACCATCTTTTGCGCTGCGTACCCTTGGTCGTTACGGCCTTTGTGCGGTGCTTTTGCTTTTTGCTTTCTTGCAGTCTGGCACGGCTAAGGCCGAGAAACAGCCGGTAGATTACGTTAACGCCTTTATCGGAACAACCAATTTCGGCACCACAAACCCAGGTGCAGTATGTCCAAACGGCTTGATGTCGGTAGTGCCTTTCAACGTGATGGGTTCCGCCAACAACAAGTTTGATAAGGATGCGCGTTGGTGGTCTACACCCTACGAGTACCACAACATCTACTTTACAGGCTATTCTCATGTCAACCTTAGCGGCGTTGGCTGTCCCGATTTGGGCTCGCTACTGCTCATGCCCACAACAGGTAAGCTCGAAGTAGACTACAAAGCGTATGGCAGTCCCATGATGATGCAAAAGGCATCGCCAGGTTATTACACCAATTTCCTACCTCGTTACGATGTGCGCACCGAGGTAACGGCCACCCCGCGCACCTCGATGGCGCGTTTTTGGTTTCCCAAAGGCAAGAGCAACATATTGCTTAACCTGGGCGAAGGACTGACAAACGAGTCGGGAGCGATGGTTCGCCGTGTGAGCGAAACCGAATACGAGGGCGTGAAACTGCTGGGAACGTTCTGTTACAACCCACAAGCCGTGTTCCCCATTTATTTTGTTATGCGCGTAGACACCAAGCCAACGGCAGCAGGATATTGGAAAAAACAACGCCCCATGACGGGAGTTGAGGCCGAATGGGATAATGATAACGGCAGGTATAAGTTATATACCAACTACACGAAAGAAATAGCTGGCGACGATGTTGGTGTGTACCTCAACTTCGATAGCCACGGCAACGAACCCGTTGTTGTACGTATGGGCGTATCGTTTGTTAGCATGGCCAATGCCCGCGAGAACCTCGATGCCGAACAAGGGGGCAAAGATTTCGACACAATAAAGGAAGAAGCGCGCAACGCTTGGAACAAAGACCTGTCGCGTATTGAGGTGGAAGGCGGAACAGAAGACCAGCGAACGGTGTTCTACACAGCCTTATACCACGCCCTGTTGCACCCAAATATCTTGCAAGACGTTAATGGACAGTTCCCAACACTTGAAACGGGCGAGGTGAAAACCATGCGCGAAGGCAACCGTTACACCGTGTTTTCGCTGTGGGACACCTATCGCAACGTGCACCAACTGCTTACTTTGGTTTATCCCAACCGCCAACGCGACATGGTTCGCACCATGATAGACATGTATCGCGAGCATGGTTGGCTGCCCAAATGGGAGCTATACGGCCGCGAAACCTATACGATGGAGGGCGACCCAGCCATTCCCGTTATCGTAGACACGTGGCTTAAAGGGCTGCGCGGCTACGACATCAACACGGCATACGAGGCTATGCGCAAGGGCGCAACCACTCCTGGCCCCCAAAACTTACTTCGTCCAGACAACGACGACTACCTTTCGCTGGGCTATGTGCCGCTGCGCGAACAGTACGACAATTCTGTTTCGCACGCGTTAGAGTACTATATCGCCGACAACTCCCTCTCGCGGTTGGCCACCGCCTTGGGAAAGAAAGCCGATGCGCGACTGTTCTACAACCGTTCGCTGGGTTATCGCCACTATTATAGCAAAGAGTACGGCACACTTAGGCCCATTTTGCCCAACGGCAAGTTTTATTCGCCCTTCAATCCCAAGCAAGGCGAGAACTTCGAGCCTAGTCCAGGCTTTCACGAAGGCAACGCTTGGAACTACACTTTCTATGTTCCGCACGACGTAATGGGGCTTGCCAAACTGATGGGTGGACAAAAAAACTTTGTGGAAAAGCTGCAAATAGTGTTCGATAAGGAACTATACGACCCTGCCAACGAACCCGACATTGCTTATCCGCACTTGTTTTCGTACTTCAAAGGCGACGAGTGGCGCACGCAAAAAGAACTTCATCGACTGATGGCCAAGTACTTTAAGAACGCGCCCGACGGCATACCGGGCAACGACGACACAGGAACGATGTCGGCATGGCTCGTGTTTAACATGATGGGCTTTTACCCCGACTGCCCCGGCGAGCCTGCCTACACGCTCTCATCGCCCGTGTTCAACCGCGTAACCATTCACTTAGATAAGGAACAATGGGGACGAAACGAGTTGGTTATCGAGGCAAAACGTCAACTACCCACCGACATTTTCATCAACGGCATCACCCTTGGCAACAAGCCCTTTAAAGGTTATCGCGTGTCGCACGAAGAACTTTTGAAGGGTGGCAACCTAACGTTCGAACTGAAAAGCGAGCCATCTCGCTAGGTTATTTAATGACGAGAGAAGGGAAAGGTGAAAGCGTGAAAAGCTGAAAGGGTGAAAAATGGCTGCGCCTACTAATTGGTCAACTGGTCAACTTGCCACCTTGTCAACTCGTTAACTCGTCATCTTGTTAACTATTCATCTTGTCATCTTGTCAACAATAAAGGTGAAAAAACGGCTAATGCCGTCTTTTCACCTTTATTGTTTCTATTAACAGCCATTCATTTTGTTACATTACGTCTTTGTACTTTACAAATACGCGCTGTTCGTTACGCAATTTTAGGGAGAATAAAAGATAATCAGGGGGTAATAAACTACTATTATTCAGCCTAGCACATTTCTTTTTGAGGCCATTTTTTAGAACATTACCTGCATTTTGTCTTCCCTTTTCCAGCAACGAGTTTACTAGTTGACGAGTTAACACGTTTACCAGTCAACAAATATTTGACTTACTAATTAAAAACAGCTTATAGCCAAAGTGGTCTGTAAACTCCTTATAAAGAAATATACCCAAAAGATAACAACCAATTTGTTTTTTCACTAACTTTGCATTACTAACATAACAGTTATAAAGTACGTAAGAAACCCACTTACCCCTTCTTAACACGAAAAACTTAGCTGATGAAAACCGGCTTAGAGTAAAAATGGTACGGAGGTGTAACATACAAACCCATAAAATGTCAATGATATGAAACGATTAATGATGATAGTATGGTTGTTGGCATTGGTCTCAACCAATCTTTTCGCACAAGGTAAAAAGACTTTGTTGCACGAGAAAGCCATCAAGTACGCAAAAAATCTGGTTGAAAACAAGCAAGCCTACTTGCACGAACCTGCTGATAAGTTATTTCATTATTTGGAAACTGCGGGATTTCCCATAAAACACATGTCTACTGTTAGTGCTGGACTTTGGGGAGAAGAACGTACAAGAGGGGTTATTTTTTATGACTATTCATCGAGCGATATTGATTCTCAAAATCCCACTGTGGTTATACTAGAAGTGAAACTTGATATGGATTTTAATGATCACGATTTCTGGCGCAGTCTTCCAGACGAAGGCTGGATGGAATGTATTATGGAGAAAACGAAACATTATTTGGTGAATGATATTATTTGTAAGGTAACAAAGATATATCCAGAGGATAGTCCTGTGGTAAAAGAAATGTATAAAATAACTCACTAGGGGCTGCTTAATCCCCAGTGGGTGATTGTAAGCTGTTGAATAGGTTGTAACAAGCAAGTTATGATGTGATAACGACAAGTTATAACGCTTGTTACAACCTGCAACGCGCAGCTACACCTATTATATAATACGCGCGAGGCAGAACGCTGCTTTTGCCGCATGGCTATCAAAGCTAAGCGGGTTATAAAAACGCCTTAAAGGTATTTTTATAACCCGCTTAACAACATATTTACCTTTACTTCGAGGCCTATTTCTTCTCTTCCTCCTCCTTCTTCTCTTTCTCTTGCGGCAAGCAAAGGTTAAGGGTTATGCCCACGATGGCCGATAAGCCGATGCCGCTAATGGCGAAGTTGCCGTAAGAAAGCACGGCGCCGCCGATGCCCATAGTAAGCGTTACGGCAATGATAATGATGTTGCGCGTTTGGTTTAGGTCTACTTTATTGCGCATCAGGTTGAGCAAACCCACGCTGGCAATGGTGCCGAAGAGCAACAACATGATGCCACCCAGCACGGCTTGGGGAATACTTCGCAACAACGCACTAAGCTTACCGATAACTGAGAATACGATGGCCGTGGCTGCGGAGATACGTATTACGGCAGGCGACGTTACTTTGGTGATGCTCATTGCACCCGTAACTTCCGAGTAAGTGGTGACGGGAGGGCCTGCCAATAAAGCACTAGCAAGGCAAGCTGCACCGTCGCCCAAAAGCGTGCGATGCAATCCAGGGTCTTTGGTAAAGTCTTTATCGGCCACAGCACCCACCACATACACGTCGCCGATGTGCTCTATCACGGGAGCAATGGCCACGGGAATCATGAAGAGTAAGGGTTCCCAGCTAAATTGCGGCAACGAAAAATGAACCAAACTAGCAGGTAGGGCGAACCATTGGGCGTCTATCACTGGCTGAAAATCTACCTCATCCATGAAGAAAGCCAGCACATAGCCCACCGCAATGCCGCTAACCACTGGCACAAGTTTAAGCAGTCCGCGCCCAAGGGTTAGCACCAAGATGGCCGTTACCAGTGATGCAAGCGCCAAAATCCAATTGGTTTTGGCCATATCTACCGCTGCCGACGACAGCGAAAGGCCGATAAGAATGATAACCGGACCGATAACTACGGGCGGAAAGAGCTTGCGGAGCAGGCGTTTGCCTTGCCAACGCACCAAGGCACTCATCACAAAGTAGACTAACGAAACGCCAACAAGGCCCGCCAAGGTGCCAGGCATGCCCCATTGTTTGCTGGCTGCGATGATGGGAGCGATGAAAGCAAAGCTCGAACCAAGAAAAATGGGAACCTTACCTTTCGTTAAGAAATGAAAGATAAATGTTCCCAAGCCTGCTGTGAGGAGCGCAGTTGAGGGGTCGAGCCCCACAAGTAGCGGCACTAATACCGTTGCACCGAACGCCACAAAGAGAAATTGAACGCCAACGACTATGCGTTTGCTTGCTGTGAGTTGTATTTGTTCCATTATATATTGATGTTGTTCGCATAAGAGAAAAAGGGTGAAGTGGGCTGCACACAGCTGCAGCATGGCTGCCGATTATGCGCTGTCGGTCGCCAAAAACCTTGCCTGCAACATCGCATTAGGCGGGCTTATACTGCACCGCAAGGCAACTTTCTTCACCTCGATTGCACGTTATCCTTTGCAAAGTTAATACATTTCCAGCATTTTTGCGTACATTTGCACAAACGGCAAACTTAATTATTTTGAATAAGCGAATGGCAAGAATAAAACTAGGAGATTATAACCAACTGGAAGTTGTAAAGGAAGTGGAGTTTGGCATGTACTTAGATGCAGGCGACGAAGGCGAGGTGCTTTTGCCCAAGCGTTATGTGCCAAAGGGCTGTAAACTGGGCGATAAGCTCGATGTTTTTCTTTACCTAGACCAAGACGAACGCCTTGTGGCTACCACCGAAACGCCATTGGCCAAGGTGGGCGAGTTTGCTTGCTTAGACGTTTCGTGGGTTAACCAGCATGGCGCGTTCTTGAATTGGGGACTGATGAAAGACCTCTTCTGTCCGTTTAGGGAGCAAAAGCAACACATGGAAATAGGCGAAAGCTACGTGGTGGCCGTGTTTATAGACGAAGAAAGCTATCGCATAGCAGCCTCGGCTAAGGTTGAACACTTCTTCGCCACCGACTTTCCGCCATACCATTCGGGCGACGAAGTAGACCTCTTGGTATGGCAACCCACCGAACTTGGGTTCAAAGTGATTGTCGATAACGCCTATCCAGGACTGGTATATCGTTCGCAAGTGTTCCGCCCATTGCATGTTGGCGACCGTCTTCGCGGCTATATCATGGGCGTAAGACCCGATGGAAAGATAGATGTGAGCTTGCAACCACAGGGGCGCAAGCAAACAATGGACTTTGCCGAAACACTTTTGCAATACCTAAAAGACAACGGCGGATTTTGCGATTTGGGCGACAAAAGCCCTGCCGAAGACATTAAACGCCGTTTCGAGGTGAGCAAAAAGGTGTATAAAAAGGCTGTGGGCGACTTGTACAAACGCCGTTTGATAACGATAGAAGAAGGCGGCGTGCGGCTTGTTCAAGGCTAGGCTGCACGCCCCCTTCTTGCCCAACGCTTTTGATTTAAGCCCTTTTCTTGCTGCTATGGCTGTGCCTTCGCAGGATGATGTAGCCTACAATTCCGCCAAGAATTGATGCTGCGAAGATGCCAATCTTAGATTGTATGGCATGTTCGGGCGAGGTAAAGGCGAGCATGGTGACAAACATCGACATGGTGAAACCTATGCCCGCAAGAAATCCTAGACCCAGAATGCGCTGCCAAGTCATTCCGCGCGAACGTTTGCCAAGCCCCAATCGCTCGGTAATCCATACGGCGAAGACAATGCCAGCAGGCTTGCCAACCAGCAAACCGGCCAAAACACCAATGGCCACCCCATTAGAAAGCACCGCGCCGAAATCTAAATCGACAAACGAAACGCCTGCATTGGCAAGGGCGAAGATGGGCATCACTACGAACGAAACGAAGGGATGCAAGCCATGTTCGAGTCTTTGCAGGGGCGGAATGGCCCTAGACGAGTCGGCTTGCACGCGCGCCAGTATCTCCACTTGTTCGGGTTCGAGGGTTCGCACGTCGTTGGGTGCGGCGTTTTCAAATTGGCGTGTCAGCTTTTTAATGCGTGCAATGAAGGCCGCCTCGGGTATTCGTGCATCGGCAGGAATAACCATTGCGGCCAAAACTGCCGAGATGGTGGCGTGAATGCCCGATGTTAGGAAGGCCACCCACACGCCGCCAATGCCCAACACACCATAAAACCACACGCTTTTTACACCCAAACGGTTGCCTGCAAGCATCACTGCCAGCACCACAAAGCCAATGACTAAGCTGGTCAATGAGATTTCGGTGGTATAAAATAGGGCGATGATGACCACCGAACCGAGGTCGTCGACGATGGCCAGCGTGGTAAGAAATACCTTGGCCGACATGGGAACGCGATTGCCCAAGAGTTGAAGTACGGCCAAAGCAAAGGCAATGTCGGTGGCCATTGGTATTCCCCAGCCGTGTGCAGTGGTGGTGCCTGCATTGAATAAAAGGTAAATGGCGGCGGGGAAAAGCATGCCGCAAAGGGCAGCAATCACGGGGATTGTTACCTTGCGCAGGTCGCGAAGTTCGCCACCGATGAACTCGCGTTTAAGCTCCAAGCCCACAACGAAGAAGAACATCGACATCAGTCCGTCGTTAATCCAATGCTCTAAACTGAAATCAAGATAGTTTTGTCCGTTTACCGAGAACCCGAAATGGTGTTCAAGAAAGTGGGTATAGGCATCGCGCAGGGGCGAATTGGCCAACACCAAGGCCAACAACACGAAGATGCCAAGCACAATTCCGCTTGAACGTTCGCGGTGAAGAAACTGCAAAGTGGGTATGACAAGTCTGTTTTCTAACTCTTTTTGATAATGTTGTCTCATTTGTTTTTTATTGAAAGATCTAATGAACTAATGGTGCGTTTCATTGTTGCGCGTTGGCAATATGATGCCTTGCGACAACTAATTTGAAAAGAAAAAACTGTTTTTCTTGTAGCCGAACGCAGCTTAGCTTATGCAAAAGTACGAAAAATAATGCGTTTGACGAAGTGGCCAAAGCATGTTTTTTGAACGTTTTCGTTAAGCCAAATGAACAATGTCGAGCTTGCTCGAACATTGTCATGGCGAGAAAACGCACTTTTCGAGGAACGAGAAAAGAACGTTTTTCGTTAAGCCAAATGAACAATGTCGAGCTTGCTCGAACATTGCCATGGCGAGAAAACGCACTTTTAAGAGGAACGAAAAGGAACCTTTAATATGAAGTAGTCTTCACTTTTAACCCCAATCGGTTTGTCAGTGCCTGTGCAGATTTTGTGTGTTGTTGAGCATATTGCCTGCCTTATTTTTGAAGATGTAGTGGACAACGTCAAGAGAAATTGATAGATTACTTCTTTGTTTCCATACTGCTGTCTCCGTTGCCCATGAGCAGCCTGTGGCACAATTGCTCGTGTTGTAAGCGTACGTGCTTCGCATGCTGTTTCCCATGTTCGTGTAAACAATACAATTATTTTTGTCTAGTTTTTGGTGCAAATTTTAACATTATGAGTGCCCTTTCTGGCAACTAATCGCTCACCTTGCCGCAAAAAGACGATTCTCGCGAAGGTTTGTTTTGATGCTAAAAAGGGGGTGGCAAGTGAATGTGGGAAATGAATTTTTATTTAAAGAAACCGCCATTTGCACCAGTTTTCGGGCTATTTGTTGCTAAATTTAGTGCAATATGCCGCTAAACGCAGTGCGTTTTGGTGCTAAATGCACTGCGTTTTGCTGCTAAATGCAGTGTGTTTTGCTGCTAAATGCAAGGTAAAATGCTGCTAAATGCAGTGCGATTTGCTGCTAAATGCAAGCCGATAAGCATAAATATAACACTGCGATTGTATAAACATAACCTTTTCGAACCATGTTTTTAATGGCTAGAAAGGGCAAAATACCCATTAAAAGGTAGGTTTTTAGGGGCAAAAAGCGTGTTTTTGGGCGTTAATAATAATGAGCTGGCGACCAAACTAGAAGGGCAAAATGGTGCTAAATGCAGGTTGTGTTCTTAAAAACAGACAAACTGAAAGGTGTGAAAGGTTAGAAATAGTAGTATTTTACCTACTTTTCGGTCTGTATTTTCGCTAGAACGGAGAGGAAATTTGCACGGGTTTGTAAAATAAAAAATAACGATTTAAGTTTTTGAGTTAATGAGTTTGTAAGTTCGTGAGTTGATGTGTTTATCCGTTTGTGATTTTTAGAGTTTATAAGTTTTTGAGTTTGTAAGTTTGTGAGTTTGTAGGTTCGTAAGTTTGTGAGTTGATGTGTTGATGCGTTGATGAGTTTATAAGTTGATGAGTTGGTGAGTTTTTGAGTTTGTAAGTTTATAAGTTTCTGAGTTTGTAAGTTGATGAGTTTATAAGTTTTTGAGTTTGTAAGTTTGTAAGTTCATGAGTTGATGTGTTAGGGAGTTGTTGCTTTTTCGTACGTTTACAAGCCTGTGTGTTGTTTTTTCTGCACTTCGTATATGAAGAAGGGTGTTTGTCTTGTGTTGGCATTAAGAAGATAATAAACCCTCTCCATTTGTAGAAATATTAAAAGACAAGGCACCCTCTATTTGCGAATGTCAGCTTAAACGTGTAATTTTGCAGCTAAATAACAGAAATATGACAAACAGTGAACATACACTTTGGCAGGTGGTGAAAGGCTATTTCAACGCCCTGCCCGACAAAGAGAACGAGAAAGAAACCATCAAACAGATAAGCAGCAGTGTTACTTTCCACGGTGCAAACCTTTGGGTGCTAATCTTTGCCATCCTTATTGCATCGCTAGGACTGAACGTTAACTCCACGGCCGTAATCATCGGTGCCATGCTTATCTCGCCATTGATGGGTCCTATCATTGGTATGGGGTTGGCAGTGGGCATTACCGACTTGGAATTGCTTAAACGTTCGGCCACGCATTACCTTGTGGCAACGGTTATCAGTGTGATTACGGCCACGCTTTATTTCATCATTACACCGCTAACCGAGGCGCAATCTGAACTTCTTGCCCGTACGTCGCCCACGCTTTACGATGTGCTCATCGCCCTCTTCGGTGGTGCGGCAGGTATTTTGGCGCTTTGTACAAAGGGTAAAGGCAACGTACTGCCGGGTGTTGCCATCGCCACAGCCTTGATGCCGCCGCTGTGTACGGCAGGTTATGGACTGGCCGTTGGCAACCTTTCGTATTTCTTCGGGGCGTTTTACCTGTACTTCATCAACACGGTTTTCATCGCCCTAGCCACGTTTTTGGGGGTGCGGATGTTGCGGTTTAAACGTAAGGACAGTGTGGATGCAGCGCGCTTGGCCGTTGTTAACCGCTATATGATAGGCGCAGTGGTGCTTACAATGCTGCCCGCCGCCTACATGACCGTACAAATTGTGCGCGAGAGTGTGCAGGAAAACGCCATCTTGAAGTTCGTTAAGAATGAGTTTGAGACGAAGGGTGCCCAGATTATCTCGCACAAGATAGACGACAAGAGTAGTTCGCTGAACATCGTAACCGTGGGAAAACGCCTTACTGAGGGCGAGATAACGGATGCCCGAAAGCGTATGGAGGAGTATAAGTTGGAGCAGTTTAAGCTGAACGTGATACAGGGAATGCAGGCTGATAGCCTGATGTTGAGCCAGATGCTCAACGTAAACGGCGGTGCATCGCAGGCAAAGAACACGAAACTTTTGGAGCAGGCTGACGAAATACGGGCGTTGAAAGCCAAAAACCGAAAGTATGAACGCCTGCCAAAATTGGCCAGCGACATGCGTACGGAGATACAAGCCGTTTGTCCGCAAACCACAAGTATCAGTCTGGGCAACGTTGCCGAGGCCCGCATTGACACAACGGCCACAACGCAATATGTATTGGCCGTTGTTGACTGCAAGGGGAAACTGTCGCCAACGGACAAGAAACGATTGCACCAATGGATGCGTGCAAGGCTTAAAGTGGATAGCCTTCGGTTGGTAGTACAATAAGAAAAGGCGTTGCCTATGCCACGTATTGCGCGTGGAAGGCAACGCCTTAATGTTTTGTTTTAACGGCCGTTCGGCGGCCTACACCATTATATGCTGATGGTGAAACCTGCCGAGAAAGCGAACTTTTCGGGGTAAACGCCTAAGTTGCTGCCTATGGTTATGGTCTCGAAGAAGTTGTATTGCACTGAGCCGTATACGCCGAACACCTCGCCGAAGTTATAGCGCACGCCCGTTTGCAAGGACATGGTTTTTGTACTAAGTATCGGGCCTACGTAAATGTCGAAGTTGTCGGGTAGCTTTAACACTTCCATGAAATGGTAGTTTAGATAAATGCCGAGGTCGGAAAAGTCGTAAAACCTAGACTCTTTCTCGCCTTCGTCGTCCTTATAGCGTAGCGTGGTGAACTTTGCGCCATACGAAAGAAAGTCGTTGATGCCTTCTTCGTAGCCAATCTCAACTCCATGCCTGCCGCCTACATTGGTGTAGCCGAGGTATATCTTACTGTCGTCGCTGCCGTCGAATGCTTGTGCAAAGAGTGGTGTTGCCGAGCAAAAGGCAATGAGTAGGGCTGCAAACAGACGTGCAAGCCCTTGTGTGTTGCGTGTTGTTTTCATGTGTTGTGCTTATTTAATGGTGTATTTGGTGATTGAGAATACCTTGCGGCGTTCGCCGGTGTTGTGGTTTTTGATGATTTGCCTGCCGTAGACGATGAAGTTTTTGCCGTACCAGTGCAGCGTTCCAGAGTATCTCATCTTTTTAACATCCTCGTCTTCGTTGTCTGTTTCAATCATTTCCGACTTGCGTTCTTGTGCCACTTCGCCCGTTTTGTTGTTGAAGAGCTTAGACACAAGCATCTTATCGTCGGCATAAACAAGGTCTACATCGTTTTTCTTAATGCCTGCCGAGATAAAGCGCTTAACGTATATGGGCTTTTGTCGGGGGCGCATTTCAAAGCAATTGTCCCAAAGTAGGTTGCAGTCGGCATCGAACTTGGCCAGCACGGCGTGGGTGTAGGCATAGCCGTTAAACTGGGTTACCATTACCGTTCCGGCCCAATAGGTTACGTAAGTGGGATAGAAGGCCTCGCCTAGGTAAAAGTAATCCTTGCCGTCGGTCATGATGCCGTGCGAGGCGATGTTGTATTTCAGGCTGTATTCCTTACCAGCCTTTTCGGCTTTTTCTTTCTTTCGTTCTATCCTGGCCTTGCGCCTGTCGCTCATATAATCGGTGAAATTCTTCAAATCGAGGAAGTTAACGAACCGCTGTTTCTTAATTTGCCAGTTTTCCAGCTGTGCAAAATAGATGCCTTGCGCGCCACCTTTCTTGCTCTTGGTGTAGGTTCCGGTCATGAAATACTTGTTGTTGGCCTTAGAAAGCGATGCCGAAAGCAGGTCTTGGTCGATGTCGGTGGTGAGGTTGGTAATGCCCAACTGCGTGCCGTTGAAGTCTACGCGCGCCAAGTAAAGTTCGCGTTCGCCCTTTACAACGGCGTAGATGATGTTGTCGAGAATGGTGTTTTGCAGTATAAACACCTTTCTATCTCTTACGCCGGGTATGTGTATGTCGGCAAAACGGCTTTCGCCTGTGTTGAGGTCTACAATGCCAATGCGCTCCAAACGTTTCTGGGTGGAGCTGAAAACCAGCTTGCCATCGTGTATAACAAGGTCGCGCATGCTGGCTTTGCGTGTGTATTCGCTGTCGGTAACTTTCGTCTTGTGGTCTTTCGTGTTGAAGGCATACACAGAGAAAGCCCCACTTCGGGCGCGCAAAACGGTGTAGTTGACATCGTTGTTGAAGGTGCAACTGTAGAAATACAAGTCGTCGTCTATCAGCGTTGAGTCGGTAAACAGGGGTTTGAGGTCGGTAGAGAGGTACTCGGTTTTGAAGTATCGCTTGCCTTTATCGGCCTTTTTGGCAAACGAATAGACAATGAGTCCACGTTCGCCAAGGGGTGCAACCACTTGGTCTTCATAGTCTCCGCGGTGCGGATACTCAATTCTAGCTGTTACTTGTGCCATTGCCGAAAGCAGATTTAGGCACATGGCCAAAGCCATTAAGGTGATTGTTTTCATATCGTTATTGTTTTGTTGGTTTGTTTTCTTAGTGCCTTCGCGCGGTGGGCGAAGTGTGTTTGTTCTGTATTCATGTTGTTCAAGACTGGTGTGTCATGGCGTGTTGGGCTGTTTCTTTAACCTTTTGTTAGCGAAAAAGCAAAGGCAAGAAAGAGCCTGCGCGCTGCCTTTTTGGGGGCGTGGAGCTAGTTTCTTTCTTGCCTTTCCATCAGTATGCGGATTGGTTTACCCCTTTCGCAACGGCGTTGTTAGAACTCTGCCGACTTCGGCGTGCGTGGGAAGGGGATGACGTCGCGAATGTTTTGCATGCCGGTAACGAAGAGGATGAGCCTTTCGAAGCCCAAACCGAAACCTCCGTGGGGGCATGAACCAAAGCGACGTGTGTCTAGATACCACCACATGTCCTTCATGGGGATGTGGCGTTCTTCGATTTGAGCCACCAACTTGTCGTAGTTCTCTTCGCGAACACTACCGCCAATGATTTCGCCTATTTGCGGGAACAGCACGTCGGTGCCTTGAACGGTGCGGCCGTCTTCGTCTAACTTCATGTAGAAAGCCTTGATACCCTTGGGGTAGTGGGTCATGATGACAGGCTTTTTGAAGTGCTCTTCAACCAAGAAACGTTCGTGTTCGCTGGCCAAGTCCATGCCCCAGCTAACGGGGAACTCGAACTTCTTGCCGGCTTTCACGGCCTCTTCGAGGATGTTAATGCCCTCGGTGTAGTCTAGTCGAACGAACTCTTCGCTCACAACACCCTGCAAACGTTCGATCAGTGTGTTGTCTATCATCTTGTTGAGGAACGCAAGGTCGTCCTTGCAATTGTCTAATGCCCAGCGCACACAATACTTAATGAAGTCTTCTTCGGTGTCCATCAGGTCGTCAAGGTCGATGAAAGCCATTTCGGGTTCAATCATCCAGAACTCTGCAAGGTGGCGTGGCGTGTTGCTGTTTTCGGCTCGGAAAGTTGGCCCGAAGGTGTAAATTTGCCCCAAGGCCGTTGCTCCCAGCTCGCCTTCAAGCTGTCCGCTCACGGTGAGGCTAGTCATCTTGCCGAAGAAGTCGTCGTTGTAGTTCACCTTTCCGTCCTCGTCTTTCTTCAAGTCGTCCAGTTTTTTCGTTGTAACCTGGAACATTTCGCCTGCCCCTTCGGCATCGCTAGCGGTGATGATGGGCGTGTGGAAATAGAAGTAGCCGTGCTCGTGAAAGTATTGGTGAATGGCAATGGCCATGTTGTGGCGTATGCGCATAACGGCTCCGAAGGTGTTGGTGCGTAAGCGGAGGTGTGCATGCTGGCGCATATACTCGAAGGTTTGGCCCTTCTTCTGCATGGGATAGTCGCTGCCGCAGCCGCCCAAGAGTTGCAACTCGGTGCATTGAATTTCCGAGTTTTGGCCTTGGCCTTGGCTTTCCACCAGCTTACCCGTTGCGCTTACGCATGCGCCGGTGGTTATTTGTTTAAGTAATTCGGTGTCGAACTTTGTTGGGTCGACAACTATTTGTACGTTGTTGATGGTAGAACCGTCGTTTACGGCGATGAAATCTACCACCTTACTGCTGCGGTGAGTTCGTACCCAGCCCTTCACGTTGACCTCTGAACCGAAGTCAGTGCGTTGAAGAACGTCTACAATCTTTGTTCTACGAGTTTTTTCCATTGATGTTTTTTTGTTAGGAGTTAAGGAGTTATGGAGTTAAGGAGTTAAGTTGAGTAGTTAAAGGAGTTATGGAGTTAAGGAGTTAAGCCAAATGCTTTTTAGCTTTTTACCTTTTAAAGGCGTTAGCCATCTTTTCACTCTTCCACCTTTTCTCTTTTTAAAGGCGTTAGCCATCTTTTCACTCTTTCACCTTTTCACTTTTTAAATGCGTTAGCCATCTTTCCACTCTTTCACTTATAGAAGTTATGGAGTTAAGCCATGTGCCTATATGGTACTGGCAAGCTTTATCATAGATGTTTCAGCTTATTGTCCTTATATTATATAACGATTTGTCTTATTCTCGACTTTTTATTTCTCACTCCTTCATCTGTCTATATCACTTTCTTAACTAAGATCTTGAGTTAAGGCTTACACACATCAACATGGGAAAGGCGTACGAAATTAAGCTTTTACAGTTCATTGCCATGAGAGTTATTCAGTATTCCTCGACAATATCCATTAAGTACTTTACTTACTTCCTCTATCTGTATGGCCAATGTTTCATACGTGTTGATGTCGATGTAGCCTAAGTCTCTTGACAAAAGGATGTAGTACCTACATTCCTCCAAACTACCTTGCGCAATATTTAAGAACCGCAATTTATCGGGTATCCCCAATTTCCTATATCCCTCAGCTATATTAGCGGGTATGGAAACCGCTGCCCGTTGAAACTGCGAACAAAGTCCGAAGCGTTCATGCGCAGGGAAATGGCCGCTCAGTTGATAGACGGCAAGTACAAACGCATGTGCCTTCTGCCAAGCGACAAGATCTTGGAAGCGTTTTGTTTGCATACGACTTAACGCCTTAATATCATAAGCTAAGTTGTTAAGAAGCCAGGCGATAAAGAGTTTAGCCAGCACAACAAAAGCATTTGGCTTAACTCCTTAACTCCCTTAACTCCTTAACTCCTTATACTTCTAGGTTTATTACTCAAAAGCCCCCATTCTCAGCATGTCTACTTCCTTCTCGGTGAGGAAGCGCCAGTCGCCGCGTTTGAGGTTCTTTTTGGTGAGTCCGGCAAATTGAACGCGGTCAAGGCGCACCACGCGATAGCCTAAGCTTTCGAATATACGGCGCACAATGCGGTTCTTTCCGCTGTGGATTTCAATTCCCACTTGTGTCTTGTCCTTGTCGTTGGCATACTCGATGGCATCTGCATGCACTTCGCCGTCGTCGAGCGTAACGCCTGTTGCAATCTGTTGCAAGTCGTGCTCGGTAACTTCCTTGTCGAGGAACACGTGGTACACCTTCTTCTTCAAGAACTTGGGATGAGCCAGCTTGCTGGCCAAGTCGCCGTCGTTGGTGAGCAGCAGCACCCCCGTTGTGTTGCGGTCGAGTCGGCCAACGGGGTAGATACGCTCAGGACAAACGCCCTTAACGAGGTCCATCACCGTCTTGCGTTGTTGTGGGTCGTCGCTGGTTGTAACGTAATCCTTGGGCTTGTTAATCAGCACGTACACTTTCTTCTCGAGCGTTACGGGCTGTTCGTGGAAGATAATCTCGTCTGAACGAAGTACCTTCGTACCCAATTCGGTAACAACATTGCCGTTAACCTTCACCATACCCGACTGAATGAACTGGTCGGCCTCGCGCCTGCTGCATACGCCGGCGTTGGCCAAGAACTTGTTCAAGCGCAGTGGCTCGTTGGGATCGATGTTCTCTTCCTTATATTCTATACGCTTTTTCAAGCTGTATTTTGCATTTGGATCGTAGTCGGGCGTGCGTTGGCGATAGTTGCCTTGCTGATAACCGCCACGTTGTTGGTAGCCGCCACGTTGCTGATAACCACCGCGTTGCTGATAGCCGCCTTGTTGATAACCGCGTTGTTGGTAGCCGCCGCGATTATTGTTGTACGAACGTTGTTGGTAGCCGCCGCGTTGTTGGTAGCCGCCTTCCTCGTTGTTGTAACGTGGACGATAGCCGCCTTCTTGGCGTGGCTGATAGTTGGAACGCTGCTGATAACCACCTTCTTGGTTGGCTTGGTAGCCGCCTTCTTGGCGTGGACGGTAGCCGCCCTCTTGCCTAGGTTGGTAGTTGGCGCGCTGTTGGTAGCCGCCTTCGCCCTCTTGTGCGTTGTTATAACGGGGACGATAGCCGCCCTCTTGTCGCTGTTGGTATCCGCCGCGGTTGTTGTTGTAACCGCTGCGTTGCTGATAGCCGCCACCTTCGTTGTTGTAATTGTTGTAACGAGGGCGGTATTGCCTTTGTTGTGGTGCTGCGCCGGTTTGCAAGTTGGCTCCAAATCCTTCGGGACGGAACGCTCCTTCGTCTTCTCCGCCGCTACTTCTGCGGTCGGTACTGTAAGCGCGTTGGGTGTGAATTCGTGGCCTTTGCGTTCTTGCACCAGCATTTCCATAGGTTCGGGAATAGCTTCCACCTGCGTTGTAGCCTTCACGGCTTTCCTCTTGCTGTCCTTTTGACGTGTCTTGAGGGGTCTTTTCCATTTCTGATTCCATAATTTTAATTCTTTTTTAACCTCACGGTTGCGTTAATACTTTACTTTTAATTCTTTTAATTTATAGTTTAGTTAGGTTTATAATACTTAGTTTACGAGTTAACCAGTTGACCAGTTTACGAGTTGATACGTTTACTGGTTTACTGGCTTTCTTTTATCACTCATCTTGTTCTCTTGTTTCTTAGCTGCCCTGCTTACACCCCTGTATAGTTGCAGGGATTAATGGCGAGCAGTTCTTTCTTCACGTCTTCGTTTATGTCCAGCTGATTAACAAAGTCGTGGATAGTGCGCTCCGTCATCTTCTCGTTCGTGCGTGTTAGGGCTTTCAACGCCTCGTAGGGGTTGGGGTAAGCCTCTCTGCGCAGGATGGTTTGTATGGCCTCGGCCACCACCGCCCACGTGTTCTCCAAGTCTTCGGCTAGCTTTTCTTCGTTGAGAATGAGCTTGCCAAGCCCTTTAAGCGTGCTTTGGAAGGCGATGAGCGCATGTCCCATAGGCACGCCCACGTTGCGTAGCACGGTAGAATCGGTGAGGTCGCGTTGCAAACGACTAACGGGCAGCTTCTGTGCCAAGAACTGTAACACGGCGTTTGCGAGCCCTAGGTTGCCCTCGCTGTTCTCAAAGTCGATGGGATTAACCTTGTGCGGCATCGCGCTCGAACCCACTTCGCCCGCCTTTATCTTCTGTTTGAAGTAGTCCATAGATATGTACATCCAGAAGTCGCGGTCCAAATCGAGTACGATTGTGTTGATGCGGCGCATGGCATCGAATGCTGCGCCCATGTTGTCGTAATTGCTTATCTGCGTGGTTAGTTGCTCGCGCACCAGTCCTAGCTTGTCGCTGACGAAGCGATTGCCAAACTCGCGCCAGTCTATTTGTGGGTAAGCCACGTGGTGGGCATTGTAGTTGCCCGTGGCTCCGCCAAACTTAGCCGACATCTTGCAGGCTTTAAGCTGCGCCAACTGCTCTTTCAAGCGATAGGCAAACACGCCAACCTCTTTGCCCAAACGTGTAGGCGATGCCGGTTGCCCGTGCGTTTTGGCCAGCATGGGTACGTCTTTCCACGTTTCGGCATATTTGTTTAGCTGCCCAATCAGTTCTTCCAGCAGCGGATAATAACATTCTTCGAGTGCCTCTTTCAGCGAAAGTGGCACACTGGTGTTATTGATGTCTTGCGAAGTTAGCCCAAAGTGGATGAACTCCTTGTAAGGTTCCAAGCCGCCAATGGCATCGAATTCTTCCTTAATGAAATACTCCACGGCCTTCACGTCGTGGTTCGTAACCTTCTCGATGTCTTTAACACGCTGTGCCTTAGCCTCGTCGAAAGTGCGGTATATGTTGCGTAGCTGGTCGAAACGCTCGCTGCCCACACCGGCCAATTGTGGCAATGGCAGTTCGCAAAGGGCGATAAAATATTCTATTTCAACCCTTACACGATAGCGAATAAGGGCATATTCCGAAAAGTAGTTGGCTAACGGTTCGGTTTTACCGCGATAACGGCCATCGATAGGCGTGATGGCTGTAAGCATGTTAAGACTCATATAACTTTATAGTACTAATTGAATTGCAAATTTACCACAATAAATTGACACTTCCATGTTTTATATATTAAAATGTGTCTTGCAGTGAACTTTTTTGGTAAAAAAGTGTCTTGTGCCCATTGATGGCAAGCAGTTGGCCTGCTCGTAGCCACCATCTTTTTACAGTAAAGGCTTTGTTGAAAGTGGATTTTTTGCTATCTTTGCGTGCCGCAGGTCGAGAAGGCCGTACCAACAATCACCAATTAACACTATGCTGACATCAAAAAACAGTTCAACTCTACATGTAAGCGAACATAGCCGAACACAGGAAAACAAGCAAGCAGAGGCTTTTTCTGCTTGGCATTGGCGCATTGTCCAATGCGTTTGGGTAGCCCTCTTTTTGTTGTTCGCCCTCGACGTCGCCGCCCAAAGCAGCGATGCCGAACGCGTTGGCGTGCCCGAAGATAGCGTCAACGTAAAAAACGAGACGGCAGACTCGGCCCTTACGGCACGCTCCCTGCACGAGATGCAGCCCGAAACGGCCGCGAACGACTCGGTTATACATCGCCGAGACGACATAAGGTTCGACCGAAGTTTAACCTACGTTGGTCTTCCGCTCATCCTTGCAGGCGTGTTGGGCAGAAGCGAACGCCACCGCGTGTATTACTTGCACAAAGAGTTTGTTCCCGAATTTAAGTCGTCGGTCGACGATTATGTGCAGTTTGCGCCCTTTGCATTAGCCACAGGCATGCAAGTTATGGGCGTTCGGGGCAAGAGTTCTCCTGTTCGTTATTTGGCTAGTAGCGCGATGTCGTTTGCCATTATGGCCGCAATAGTGAACACCATTAAAACCACTGTCAACCAAATGCGGCCCGACAACAGCACCCACAACTCGTTTCCATCGGGGCATACGGCAACAGCTTTCGTGGCTGCAACCATCCTTCACAAGGAGTATGGGCTCACGGTTAGCCCCTGGTACAGCTTTGCCGGGTATGGCGTAGCCACTGCCACGGGGGTGATGCGCATGCTTAACAACCGCCATTGGATGAGCGACGTGTTTTGTGGAGCGGGTATCGGCATCATGTCTACCGAGCTTGGCTATGCCCTGAGCGACTTGTTGTTTAAGAAAAAAGGGCTAGTCGCACCCGAAAAGCATAGCTTGGTGAACCTAAGTACCCACCCTTCGTTCTTCTCTATCCGCATGAGCGGCATTCTAGGGCAGCAAAGACTTCGCACGCCAGACAGCTTTAAGGCTACATTGGGCGACGTTCCGTTCCTTATGCAGTTTGGAACAGGGGCTATGGTGGGCGTGGAGGCAGCCTATTTCTTTAATCCCTACATCGGCGTTGGCACCTCGTGGCAACTGGTTGGCCACCATGTAAAGCACCTGGACAGGCCATTTAGTGGGCATTCTGGCACGTCAAACCTCCCCGAAGGCGTTACTTACGACTTCTCGCGCACTGGCCTAAACGAGCTTTGCTCCTCTCTGGGCCTTTATTTGGCATGGCCTTTCATGCCTCGTATGTCTTTAGGTGGCAAGTTTACTGTTGGGCGCAACATCTTTAAGAGCATCTCGGTGCGCGCCATGAAGGAAGGTACGGTGAAGATTGGAACGCCTGAAAGCTACACCGACACGCAAGAAAAATACACCACCGAATGGGATTTCCTCACCATTAAGGGCAACAAGGCACTGCGTTTTGGCACGGGCATGTCGCTCACTGTGGCCTATAAGCAGGCTTATAGTTGGCGCGCTTTCCTCGATTTTAATTATTCGCTCAACACGTTTACGGTAACATTGAACCCTTCGGAATGGAAACGACAAGAGTTTCCCAACGCTCCACCCCTGCCCAACGAGGTGTTAACCGAGCGGATAAAGAAGAATATGCTGCAACTAAGTGCTGGAACGGCGTTTTGTATTTCGTTTTAAGCGCGTTGTAAGGATTAAGCAGTTGGACGACATGCATTTGTCTTTTGGCGTGCCTTGTTGTAGACTTTGCCGCATTTGTTCTTTGTAGCAGAGCGGTTCTCCCGTCAACTCTTCAGCTCATAACCTCGCTAACTCGTCAATCCGTCAGCTTGTTAACAGGTGCTCTCGTTAACTTGTTAACTCTTCAACCCGTCAACTTGTTCCCTCGTCCCCATAAACCAATTTGAGAGATTTCTCACGCATCGCACGCCACACCTTATTATATAATGTGGCCGTTGCCCGCGAGAAATCTCTCAAACGAAATACGCTGATATGTAGTTTTTTTGCTTATGCGCTGCGGCGAGCGCGTGCTAATGCGGTCGAGCTAGTGCTAAACGGCAGCCGTGCCGTCAGTCTTTGGCACACCATCCACGCGCTTTTTACTTCGTTTAACCTTAAACTTATCAAATCCATTTCCATAAACGCCGCTCACCGACGATTGCGTAACAAAGGCGTGCGGGTCTATTTCGTCAATCATACTGTACACTTGCGATGCCTCACGTTGTTTGGTTACAAGAACCACCAGCTTGAGATGATTACCCGAATAATAGCCCGTGGCATCGATGATGGTGCATCCGCGGTGGGGTGGGGTGCTTGTTATGCGTTGGCAAATCTCTTCGTAGCGTTCGGAAATAATGAGGAACTGCACCGAGCGTTTGCCCATATTCACCACTTGGTCGAGCACAAACGACACCACGATAAGTCCCACATAGCCATAGATAACCTGCTCCCAACTCTTCAAAACCAAGTAGCTAAGGCTTACGATAATCATGTCTACCAGCAGGATAACGCGCCCAAGAGAAATGTCGCGATACTTGTTGATGATGGCTGCAACGATGTCCGACCCACCCGAACTGCCATGATAAGACAGCCCGAAGCCCAAACCGATACCGCAGAAGCACGACCCGATGATGCAGGCCATGAAGGGTTCGTCGCGAAGGATGGTGGGATTGGGAAAGAGTTGGCGGAACAACCCAACGAACATCGTCATCATCGTCACACCGTAGATGGTTTTCAAGCAAAACTTAAAGCCCAAAACTTTCAGGGCAATGGCAAGAAGTATCAGGTTCATGCCAAAGTAGGTGAACTGCACAGGGGTGTGCGTGCCCCAAAAGATGATGGACGAAAGACCGGCTACACCACCTGTGGTGATGTGGTTGGGCAGGTAAAAGGCCACCCAACCCAAGCTATAGAAAGCCATGCCGATGCCAATCATCACGTAGTCGGTAAGCTCCCGATATATGGCTTTTTTGTTTACAGCTGTCATTTTTGCAGTAAGTTGTGAACGGTTTTGTTTCTGCGCTTTACGTCTTGCCCCCTTATTTGGCGGCGATGCACTCTACTTCTACCAGTGCTCCCTTCGGCAATGCCTTCACGGCCACGGCCGAACGGGCAGGGAAAGGCTGCGAGAAAAACTCGGCATACACTTCGTTCATCTCGGCGAAGTTGGCCATGTCTGAAAGGAAAACGGTGGTCTTAACCACGTTGTTCAGGTCGGCACCTGCCGCTTGCAGCACGTTTTGCGCATTGGTAAGCGATTGGCGGGTTTGTTCTTTCACGCCACCCGGCACAAATTCGCCCGTCGTTACGTCTACGGGAAGTTGCCCTGAGGCGAAAACAAAGCCGTTAGCCTCGATGGCTTGACTGTAAGGGCCGATGGCCTTGGGTGCTTTTTCTGTGTTGATTGCTTTCATTTGTGTTGATTGTTTCTGTAATTGCGTGCAAATATAATAATAAAACTTGACGTGAGCAAGTTTGCCCCAGTTTGTGTTTTTTATTTATTTATCGCGATGTAAATTGCACTTTTTTCACTATATTTGCATTAGTGGGATGCACGCTGTGGGCAATGGCCAACCGCTTAGCCTGCAAACGCATTTTGGCACGGTGTTTGCCATTCCATAATATGGTTGCCCGAATTAGGTGTCAATCAGTCGTCTTAGCGGCGACAAGTAATTATTAAACGAAAATACAGGAGGAATAAAGTATATGAAAAGCCAATTTTCACCCCGGGTTTCAGAAGTTCTGGCATTCAGTCGCGAAGAGGCAACGCGGCTGGCTAGCAACGTTGTGGGGCCCGAACATCTGCTACTGGGCATCTTAAGAGGAAGTGGCGGCCCTGTAAACGAACTCTTTGAGCGACAGAATACCGACATCGAAGCCATGCGCTTGCAACTGGAAGAGTTGGCTAAGGCGCATGCGCAACATGCACCCGTGGCCAATAACGAGGTGGCCCTTAACGAAATGGCAAACAACATCCTGAAATTGGCAGTGTTGGAGGCACGCATACAAAACACGCAAACCGTGGATGTGCAGCACCTTTTGTTGGCCATGCTGCACGACCGCGTGGACAATGCCGCCAAACAGGTGCTAGAAAGCAACAACTTGAACTACGAAGACACCTTGGCTTACCTGCAAAAGCGGGCTATGCCATCGCAAGATAGCCTCGGACTTTCTGACGACGAGGAAGACGAACCCATGCCAGGCAACAGCGGCGCACAACGCAACGAACGTGCGCAAGCCACGCAAACGGCTAAGGGAAACGGCAAAACGCCCATCCTTGACAGCTTTTCAACCGACCTTACGCAGGCCGCAATGGAGGATAAGCTCGACCCCGTGGTGGGCAGAGAACGCGAGATATTGCGCGTTACCGAAATTCTCAGTCGCCGTAAAAAGAACAATCCCATCATCATTGGCGAACCGGGTGTGGGCAAAAGTGCCATCGTCGAGGGGCTTGCGCAGCTCATCGCCAAGCGCAAAACGTCGCCCGTGCTCTTTAACAAGCGCATTGTGAGCCTGGATATGGCGGGTATGGTGGCCGGAACGAAGTATCGCGGACAGTTTGAAGAGCGTATTCGCGGATTGCTCAAAGAAATAGAGAACAACCCCGACATCATCGTTTTCATCGACGAGATACACACCATCATCGGTGCAGGAAGTACACCTGGCAGCATGGATGCCGCCAACATCATGAAACCGGCGTTGGCCCGTGGCACCATACAATGCGTTGGAGCCACCACGTTAGACGAGTATCGCAACAGCATCGAGAAAGACGGCGCGTTGGAAAGACGTTTCCAAAAGGTGATTGTCGAGCCCACAACGGCCGACGAAACCTTGCAGATATTAGAGAACATTAAGGATAGATACGAACGCCATCACCACGTGGCATACACCGAAGATGCTTTGCGCGCCTGTGTCAAACTGACAGAACGCTATGTCACAGATAGGGCTTTCCCCGACAAAGCCATTGATGCGCTCGACGAAGTGGGCGCAAAAGTGCATTTGCAACACGTGGAAGTGCCGCCGGCCATCATCGAAAAGGAGAAGGAATTAGACGAGGCCAAGCTGAAAAAGCAAAACGCCGTGGTGAACCAAAACTACGAATTGGCCGCCAACTACCGCGACATGCAACTGCGACTGGAAAAGGAATTGGAGGCACTGAACTACGATTGGGCATTTGGCGACAACGACAATCGCCAGCCCGTAACCGAGAAAGAGGTGGCCGAAGTTGTGTCTATCATGACGGGCGTACCCGTGCAACGGATGGCAGAAACCGAAGGCGTAAGGCTCAAAGGTATGGCCAACGAACTGAAACAGGCGGTTGTGGCGCAAGATGCAGCTATCGAAAAGATGACTAAGGCCATTCTTCGCAATCGCGTTGGACTAAAAGAGCCCAACCATCCCATTGGCGTTTTCATGTTCCTCGGTCCAACGGGTGTGGGCAAAACCTATCTGGCCAAGAAGTTGGCGCAGTTTATGTTCGGCAGCGACGATGCCCTTATACGTGTAGATATGAGCGAGTACACCGAAAGCTTTAACGTGTCGCGGTTGGTGGGTGCGCCTCCGGGATACGTGGGTTACGAAGAGGGCGGACAGTTAACAGAGCGTGTTCGCCGCAAGCCTTACTCCATTGTGCTGCTCGATGAAATTGAGAAAGCGCACGGAAATGTGTTCAACCTGTTGCTGCAAGTGCTAGACGAGGGGCGACTTACCGATGGAAACGGCCGACTGGTAGACTTCCGCAACACGGTTATCATCATGACTTCGAACGCCGGAACACGGCAGCTGAAAGAGTTTGGACGTGGCGTAGGCTTTAACACGGGTGGCGCATTGGGGCTTAACATGGATGAGAAGGATAAGGAATACGCCCGCAGCATCATCCAAAAGAGCCTTAGCAAGCAGTTTGCGCCCGAGTTCTTAAACCGTCTTGACGAGATTATCACCTTCGACCAGCTAGACCTCAATGCCATCAACCGCATTGTCGACATCGAGTTGAAGGGGCTTTACAAGCGCGTTGAAGACCTGGGCTACCACCTGGAAATAACCTCCGAGGCCAAAACTTTCGTTGCATCTAAGGGTTACGACGTGCAGTTTGGTGCGCGTCCCTTAAAGCGAGCCATTCAAACATACATCGAAGACTTGCTGGCCGAGCGCATCCTCTCAGACGAACTGGCGTTGGGTGGCACCATCGTTATCGACAAGAGCCCCGAAAAAGAAGAACTTTTGGTAAAACAAGCGGCTGCATCTTAACGCCTCAACGCAGGTTTCGGCCTATGTTGTGCGGCCCTTGTAGCCCACCCTTAAAATACAGCGGGGGCATCATGCACTAGTCATGATGCCCCCGCTTTTTGGTTATGGGTGGTAGTAAGCGTGTGTATGGATGGAGATACAATGATGTGTTAATCTCACAGGCACAACACAAACACGCTCCCCAACACCTTATTAATATGGCCATGTCAATCGCTTCACAGGGATAACATGGCCTTTATTTGAGGATAATAAACAAGAAATCTTACTTCACAGTAAAACTCCTGCTAAGTTTCCGCGTTAACCACTTTAATAACGCGGTGATGTTCCAAGCTTGTAGGTTTGCTCAAAACATCGTCAAGTTAAGATTACACTACTTCATCTTAATTTTCTTGTTTCGCCAAAAGCGGGTGCACCAATGCCTGATGCACCCCTTCTAGCGTTATCGGTTGCGCAATTCGCGCTACCTTTCATAAATTAAAATTTAATGAAAGGACGAACATGAGTTCTAGCTCCCTTTATTTGAGAATACCATGCCATGCCGTCCGCAGTTGGATTAACCGTTCCTGCTTGGGTTGTTTGGTATTCTGTGCTGGTCCAGTAATGCTTATTCAGAATTGTTTGGCCACCAGCTTGTTTAAATAGCTTGTCAACAAGGTTTCCATTCCAGCTATACCTTTGGTTTGCATCCTTAACTTGACTGGTATCTCCGAAGCCAAGCGTGCCAAAAGCAGCTTTCCAGTCTGAATACGAGGGCAAGAACCATTTCCATGACGATGGTGTACCAGCAGCTGGAGTGTACTCGGCTGCAATCTTGAAAGCACGAAAACTGGTAGAATGCGCCTTTAAGCCAATGGTTGGTGTACTGTACCTACCCTCCCATGTTTCTTTGTAGCCGCTTGTTATGTAGAAGGGTTCAGTTAGAGCCAAATTCAAGGCGGGAGTACTTTTTCCATTACATTGGGTGTTGTAAAATCTTCTTTCACACCAAGTAACCGTTTCACCTTCATTTGGGTCTTTTGCATCAGTAAGCGCAATGGCTATTCTATTCGCCTTGTCAACAACCAAAGCTGCTGGCGTTTTTCTACCGGATTTATCGAAGCCACCCACCGAACCATCGGTAAACAGATACTGATGTCCGGCAAAGTTTAGATTAACATTGAGTTCGTAAGATCTGTTAGGTTCCAAGGTGAGGCCATTGCCAAAGGTGAACACCTTGTTTAGCAGGTCTACATTGTAAATCATGCCAGCAGTGAACGTTAGTTTCAGCTTGCTCACTTCGGTAGACATTAACACAACCACCCCTTCGTTGCTTATGGTAGTATATGCGTTGTCCACCTTTTGGGCGGCGGGGAAGGTGAGGTTGGCAGACATTGGCGCGCCCGCCGCTGTAGTCCATGTGCCAGTGGCTGCGTTGTAGGTGGCAGAAGCCGGCACGGCGTTGGCGTTGATGCCTTCGAGCTTGGCCTTCAAGCCTGTGCCCGGAACGATGCTGCTGTTCACCTTAATCTTGATTAGTGCAGCAGGACGTTTCAAAGAGAACCTCACTGTCGGCTTGTTTGTTGCCGTTGCGATGTCTTGTGTGGTGCGCCCGAAGAATGCTGTACTGGCATCTGCGCGAGCCACGGTAAGGTTGTCGCCGTTGCGGGTGAATTTATTGTTGTACAGAACAAAGTCGTACTTGCCAGCTGCAAGGGTAATGGCTGGGCTAGATTTGTCGGGTACGAAACCGCCAGCAGAAACCGAACCCTTCATTTCACCCTTAAACGCCTTGGTTGCGGCATCGAACACCAGCATGGTGTAAGTGCTGCTGCCCTGGGCCCTTGTTTGCACGGGGCTTACCTCTTGTGCATCGTACTTCAAGGTGTAGTCTGCCAAAAGGCCGTCGCCCAGGTCTATGCCTTGTCCTTCGGCCAGAACGTCGTTACCGGCCGTGCGTGTTCCGCTCTTTTGTCCATCGGCATTGTAGCCTTCAAAGTCTACCTTAAACGCAATGTCTTGCAAAGCGTTCACATCATTCTGCTTCGCTTCTTCTCTTTCGTTGTTACAAGCAGCGAAAGCCATTAGGGCTACGCCCAAGAAGCCTGATAAAATAGTATGTTTGCTCATTTTTCTCTTATTGTTTAATTACCTAATCCTTCTTCAAAATCGACGTCCTCGTCGAACATTGTGCCTTTTGCACCACCAATAGTGCCACCACCCGTACCGGCGTTTCCACCTGGCTGCCAAGGTTCTTCTTCAACGGGGTAGTTTCCTTTGCTGCCGCAGAAGAAACTTTCAGCTTCTACGTTTACTATTGTACACTGTGCCGCAGTGTATGCTTTCTTTCTAAGTTCTTGTTTGTTCATATTTCTGTCGTTGTTTGAGTGATAATCTTTTTGCCTAATTTCAATTCTTTTTAATCCGAATAAACCGAGAGAGTAAGGGTAGGACGTTCCTGCCCATGCCGCGTGTTGTAAGAAAACACGGCGTTCAACCCACCATATACATAGCGGCTTACATCAATTTTAACAGGTGCTGTTGCTTGTTATCCATCCTTTTGAAATGAAAATTTAGATTGCGAACCATCGTCAATGGTTGGGTTATCAAGAATACTTCTAACTATTTAGCAGTTCTTTACTATCAGTTAAGATGCGTTATGCAAATATAAATACGTGCCGTTGCGGAGCGATATTGGGGTTGAATGCGTCCCCTTAACTCCAGATGCCGCAACCTTGCCTCTCTAACTTGCATTGCGGCATGCCTGATTTCGGTTGCGAAGGTACGGATATTAAGGAATATCTCCAAAAAAAAACAACCTTTAACTATTTGGATTGATGTAAATCAATCGAAGTGCGTACCGCGCTTCAGGCCGAAACACGGCGAAGGCGGCACGTTGTTGTCCGCAATTGGCTGCAACCACCGCAAAAAAATCACATCTATATAGATGTTAAACCCCAATTGGTTGTTATACCGCTTGCCTGTTATTACATGTCGTTTCCATCGCTTCCTGTTCATCTTTCGTTTGCTTGTCGGCATCTTGACTGTCTTATTTCTCTCGGCATAGCCCGCTACGTCTTCAAGAACAAGGCAGACAAGATGCGCAACAATACAAAAAATCTGCACAGGCTCTAACTACCGGCTTGGATTAAAGCTAGGGCGAAAGGCACTGCCATTTAACCCCAATTGGTCTTCGCCCCAAACCCACGTGGGATTATAGTAAAACAGAATTGCTGTGGGAAAATAGCTGTTAGGCGAATGCAAGGCGTGCGTAGCGTGTCATCAATAAACCTTTACGCGGAAGAAAAGGAACACTTTTTGTCTGCTTACGATGCACCTATGACTTTTCAAATCCATTTCTGTTTGACTATAAACAACCATTGGCTTTCGTCTACAACCTGTTATCTCGCCCATTTGTCCACTAGTGAAGTCGTTAAAATTGTGAACAGCCCACTCGTTAACGCTACAACTAAATCGCTCGTCAACTCATCAATTTGTCAACTCATCCACTCATCCGCTCGTCAACTCCCCAACTCACCCATTCATCCACTTGTCCACTCATCCACTCATCCACTCATCCACTCATCCACTTACCAACTCATCCACTCAACCACTCATCAACTCACCAACTCATCAACTCATCAACTCATCTACTCACCAACCCATCCACTCATCCACTCGTCAACTCATCCACTCACCAACTCATCAACTCACCCACTCGTCCACTCATCCACTCATCCACTCACCAACTCATCCACTCTTCCACTTAAACTTTGTCCGCTTTTCAGTAAGAATTTTAACATTATGAGTGCCTTTTTTGCTCACCAGCTGCCCTTCGGCCTGAAAAAACGATTCTCGCGAAGGTTTGTTTGGTACAAAAATAGGGTGGGGTACAAATACAAACACGGCCAATTTGTTTTGCATAAATGTGCAATTTATACAGGTTGTTGGGCGGTTTAGCTGCTTAAAAACTGCGATTTGGTGCTAAATAAACTGCATTTAGCACCAAAACGCAGTGCATTTAGCATCAAAACGCAGTGCATTTAGCACCAAAACGCAGTGCATTTAGCACCAAAACGCAGTGCATTTA
>ERZ773014.291-NODE-291-length-34732-cov-5.745970_pt1 | contig 34732 bp, 28 predicted proteins | sample MGYA00580841_ERZ773014 | MGnify/ENA primary metagenome ERZ773014 (study PRJEB29015, sample SAMEA2737989) | human oral metagenome | biome: human oral; feature: human-associated habitat; material: dental | place: China | collected 2067 ... | reverse complement strand
ATCGAGAAACACAAACTCATCGCCGAAGGGGCAGGGGTTCTTTCCTTGGCCGCCCTGCCGAAGCTGAACCTCAAGGGGAAAAAAGCCGCCGCCATCCTCTCTGGGGGCAACATCGACATCTCCACCATTTCCGCCCTCATCAACAAAGCCCTCATCGCCCGGGGCCGCGTCTTCTGCTTCGCCGTACAGCTTCCCGATAAGCCCGGTCAGCTCCTTCACGTCTCCCAGATCTTAGCCGAAGAGGACGCCAACGTCATCCGTCTCGACCACAATCAGGCCATGGTCACGGACAGCTTCAAAAAAGTCCAGCTCACCGTCACCTGCGAGACCCACGACGAAGATCACATCCGCCGCATCATCGCCGCCCTGCAAAAAGGTGGCTTTATCGTAGAACGAGTCTACTGAGCACCCCACGCCGCGGCATGGTTCACCACCCCAGTGCCCGGCGCCAGATGTACGCGCAGTATTTGAATCATTTTCCTCCCCTCCGGATTGTCCTCCGGGCGCTGACACGGCCTTTTGTTTTCCCTTCTCCCCTCCCGGCAGCTTTGACCGACGATCTTTCCGCGCATCGCAAAGAAAAGAGGTTGATCTTAACGTGCGACCAAACATCCGATTGTACAATGTCCTCTTTCCCCTGTGGTTCTTCTGGCTGTATCCGACAGAACTCTGGCTCCTGCTCCTCCCGGCGAACTTTCTCATCGACAGTTTCGTGCTGTACGTCGCCATGAAGTGGCGGCACATCGAAAATCGTACGTACCGTTGGAAAAGCAGTATTTTCCGCGTCTGGGCCTTTGGCTTTCTGAGCGATTTTTGCGGCGCGGCGCTCATCTTATTCCTCCACTTTGCCGTCTGGCCGGCCCCTTGGTTTTGGGACACGCTGGGCTATCACCCGGCGGAAACCTTGCTGGTTCTCCCCGGGGTAGTGCTGGCCGGTTATCTCATCTATTTCTTCAATAGGCGTTACACCTTCTCCTCCTCCGATCTTTCGCCAGCGGACATACGGTGGCTGAGTTTGGCGCTGGCGGTCTTCACAGCCCCCTATGCCATGTTTATCCCCTTATAACGCCTGGCTAAGGGAGCACTGATCCATTCAGCCCCATCATCTTGACGCATCTTTTCCCCAGCTTCTCCTCTGCGGCCCGTCCTTCTCCTTCGGCGTGGCCGCTTGTTTATGTAGAAATATATTGCTATAATAAAGGGCACTTAGTGAAGATGGTGCGACGATATTCCCCATAAAAAAAGTCCCATGCCGCTGTCATTTCCCCGCGATGGGACAAACGACTAAAACAGGCTCGATGAAAAGAGGTGAAAAAGATTGGCGAAGCTGCATACGAATTTTACCGGCCCGGCGAAGGTCGTGCCGCCGGTGGATCAGGATATCGACCGCTACATTACGGCACATCCCGACGGAAATTTCGACGAAGTGCTGAAAGGGGACGATCGCTGGCCGGTCTTTTATCACCTCTCAGATATGCGCACCGGCCTTTTAGGCTGGTACGAACTGCCGCCCCAGGCCGAGGTATTGGAAATCGGCGCGGGATTCGGCGCCCTGACAGGGCAGCTCTGCGACATGGCGGGGCATGTGACGGTGATGGAGCGCTCCCTCTTTCGGGCGCGTTCCCTGGCCAAACGTTGGACTGAGCGAGAGAATTTAGACGTCTACGCCGGCGATCTCTTCGATATGCCCTTTCGCCGCCGGTTCGACCTCATCACCCTCATCGGCGTACTGCCGGAACTCTGCGAAGGGCGCGAAGAGTTAGCGCCTTACGCCAGCTATCTCCGGGCACTCCAGGAATATCTCAAGCCCCACGGACGTATCCTCTTAGCGATGGACAACCGGCTGGGGCTGAAATTCTTCTGCGGCGCACGGGACGCGTATTCGGAAGAGCCTTTCGGCGGCCTTTCGGGGGAGCAGGGGGAAGGACACATCTTCACGGCGGCAGAAATACGCACCATTCTAAAAGACGCCGGGTATCCTTACGTCAGATTCTATTACCCGCTGCCGGATTACCGCCTCCCCCAGCTGATCTTCAGCGACGCGCACCTCCCCGACGCTGACGTGGGAGAAGGCCTCATCCCCTACGATCCTACCTCGGATACCCGGGTGCTGTCGGAAACGTATCTGTATCGCTACATCGTCACCAACGGGCTCTTCCCCCAAATGGCTAATTCCTTCTTGGTGGAATGCGCCCTGCAGCCGCGAACCGCGCGAGGCGCGGACTTTATCTCCCTGGCTTCGGATCGAACCCCCGCCGCGAATATCGCCACCGCCATCAAAGGACGGGAAACGGTGACAAAACGCCCCTTAACGGCAGCAGGGAGAGAAGGGCTGCAGCGCTTGGCCGAAAACACGGCGGAGCTAAAGGAGCGGGGACTGGAAGTCATTCCTCTGACGCTGGCCGAAAATTCCGCCACCATGCCCTTTTGTGATTCTCCCGTGCTCTCCCAATGGCTCCGGGAGCGCGGCCCCGGGGACGAAGCGAAGGTCCGGGCCGTCTTTGACCGCCTGCGCGCCGCCATTCTCCAGGCCTCGCCTCCCGTCCCCGACGAACTGAACTGCATGGCCCAGCGCTCCTTAGGCGCGGACTGGGGCGTCATCCTCCGGCGCGTCTACATCAACATGGTACCGGACAACATCTTCTATGACGACGGCCGCCTGATCTTTTTCAACCAGGGGATCACGCTGGAAAACTGCCCCGCCCGCTACGCTATGTTCCTCGCCCTCTACGAGAGTGCCGAAGCCCTCACCCGGCTGGGCCTCCTGGACGAGCTGCGGGCGCATTTCGACGTAGACGCCCTGTGGGAGCTCTTTACCCTGGAACAGCAGCAATTCGTGGCCGACTGGCGGCGGTATGATGTGTACCATCAATTCTACGACTGGGCGGAGATGGATCCCCGCCGCATGGTAAAGAACCGGCAAATCCTGCGGATCATCGGCAACGAATGAGCCGACGCCCGCCGGAAAGGCGCGCCGGAAACGATTTCCCTAAAGCATAGAAAATTTGTAGGGATTGACAAGGACCGGGGTATCTCCTAAAATGAAGATACTTCATCTTTGTAAAATAAACGCAAGCTGGAGAAGAAAGGGATCGATGTTTATGGCAGAAAATCTGCTGACCATCCGCGGCCTCAGAGCCAGCGTGGACGGCAAAGAAATATTGAAGGGAATCGACCTCACGGTGAACCGCGGCGAAGTGCATGTGCTCTTAGGCCCGAACGGATCGGGGAAATCCACCCTGATGAACGTCATCATGGGCCATCCCCGCTACGAGGCGCAGTCGGAGGAAATGACCTTTTTAGGCGAGGACCTGGGGGATCTCCCCACCTTCGAGCGGGCGCGGCGGGGACTGTTTCTCTCCTTTCAGTCCCCGGAGGAAATCCCGGGGATCACGGTGGAGAACATGCTCCGCACGGCGAAACAGGCCGTCACCGGGGAAAAGGTCAAGATTTTAGCCTTCAAGAAGGAATTGAAAGCGGCCCTGGACGCCCTGCAAATGGACGAAGCCTACGCCCAGCGCTACCTGAATGTGGGCTTTTCCGGCGGCGAGAAAAAGCGCAGCGAGATCTTGCAGCTCCTCATGCTGCGTCCGCAGCTGGCGATGTTAGACGAGACGGATTCGGGGCTCGACGTGGACGCGGTGCAGGTGGTATCGAAAGGGGTCAGCGCCTTTCATACCCCGGAGAATGCCTGCCTCATCATCACCCACAACGCCCGCATCCTCTCCGAACTGAAGGTGGATCGGGTGCATGTCCTCATGGAGGGGCGCATTGCCGAAGAAGGGGGCGCCTCCCTCATCGACGACATTAACCGCCAGGGCTTCACCCATCTTTTGGACACACGGGGGTAAGCGCCTATGGCAAAGAAAAAGACTTTTATTGAGGATATTGAACGCACCCTCTACGATATCAAAAACGAGGATCGTCCCCTCTACCGGACGGAAGAGGGGCTGACGGAAGCGATCGTCCGGGATATTTCGGCGAAAAAACACGATCCGAAATGGATGCTGGACTTTCGGCTGCAATCCCTCGAAGTCTACCGGCAGACGCCGCTTCCCACCTGGGGGCCGGATCTCTCAGCCCTGGACATGGATCACATCGTGACCTACGTCCAGCCCGACGCCCGCATGGCAGGGCGCTGGGAAGACGTGCCCGAGGATATACGGGATACCTTTGACCGGCTGGGGATCCCCGAGGCGGAGAAGTCTTCTCTGGCGGGCGTGGGAGCCCAGTACGACTCCGAAGTCGTCTACCACAGCGTGCAGGAGAGCCTCAAAAAACAAGGCGTCGTCTACACGGACATGGAGACGGCACTTCGGGAACATGAGGCCATCGTGCGAGAATATTTCATGAAATTGGTACCCCCGAAGGACCATAAATTCGTAGCCCTCCACGGCGCAGTGTGGTCGGGGGGCTCCTTCGTCTACGTTCCGGCGGGGGTAGAGGTAAAAATCCCCCTCCAATCGTATTTCCGGCTGAATGCGCCGGGAGCCGGACAGTTTGAACACACCCTGATCATCGTGGAGCCGGGGGGGAGCCTGCATTTCATTGAAGGCTGTTCCGCTCCGAAGTACAACGTGACCAACCTTCACGCCGGCTGCGTGGAGCTTTATATCAAAGAAGGAGCGCGGCTCCGCTACTCCACCATCGAGAACTGGTCCCGAAACATGATGAACCTCAATACGAAGCGGGCCCTGGTGGAAAAAGACGGCCTCATCGAGTGGGTGTCCGGATCCTTCGGCTCCCATGTGTCCATGCTTTATCCCTCCAGCATCCTCCACGGCGAGGGGGCCCGGTGCGAATTTACCGGCGTAACCTTCGCCGGGCACGGGCAGCACCTCGACACGGGGGCGACGGTGGTCCACGCCGCGCCTCATACCTCGGCGAACATCAGTACCCGCTCCATCTCCAAGGATGGGGGGGTAGCGGTCTACCGCAGCGCCGTAAAGGTCGCGCCAGACGCCGATCACGCGCGATGTTCCGTGAGCTGCGAGTCTCTCATGCTGGACAGCAACTCCCGGGCGGATACATTACCCGCCATGGACATCCAAGGGGACGAGGCAGACATCGGCCACGAAGCGAAAATCGGCCGGATCAGCGACGAAGCTATTTTTTACCTGATGAGCCGCGGCATTAAGGAAGATGAGGCGCGGGCCATGATCGTGCGGGGCTTCGTAGAGCCCATCGCCAAGGCGCTGCCCTTGGAATACGCGGTGGAAATGAACAATCTCATCACGATTGAGTTGGAAGGGACGATGGGCTGATGGCGGGGCAAGAGTTCGTTTACAGTGAGATCCCCATGCGCACTTGGCGCTGGCTGGGGGTCAACGAGGCGCGGGTGCCCGAAAGCGTCATGTCCGCCGCCCCCGTAGAAAAGCATATCGTCGTCCCCCGGGGAGAGAAAACCGAGTGCGTCGTGGTCTACCGGGAAGAACCCTCCGCCTTCATCCGGGCGGAGATTGCCGAAGGCGGAGAGCTACACCTCATCCGGGTGCAGCTTGCACCGGACGACATGGCCCGCGCCGACCGGATAGAGGCGGAAGTGGCGGCGGGGGCAGCCTTTCACTTCACCGCCGTCGAAGCGGGGGGAAGGGTGTCCGCGTCGTCCCTTGACATCTCCCTTTCGGGGCGCGGCAGCGTGGCGGACGTGGCGGCCCTTTACTTCGTGGACGGCACGCGGCACACGGACATGAACTACGTCGTCCGGCAGAAAGCGCCGGAAACGGATGCCACCATGCTGGTTTACGGCGCGCTGGCGGGCCAGGCCGAGAAGGTTTTTCGCGGCACGCTGGATTTCGTCAGCGGCTCCGCCGGATCGGTAGGGCGGGAAAGTGAAGAAGTCATCCTCCTCTCTCCAAAAGTGCGAAACCGCTCGGTGCCGCTGATGCTCTCCGGGGAAGCGGACGTGGATGGTCATCACGCCGTCACCATCGGCAAAATGGACGAAAATAAGCTCTTTTATCTCATGAGCCGTGGTCTCGACGGCGAGGAAGCCAAAAAATTGGTGGTGGAAGCGGCCCTCGCCCCGGTACTCTCTCGCCTGCCAGACGCGGCGTTGGCCGAAGAAATCCGCACCGCCATTGAAGGGAGACTTTCCCATGCGTGATCCCCAGGAATTTCGCCGCGATTTTCCCCTGCTGAATCAAACGATGAACGGCCGCCCTATCGTCTATTTGGACAACGGCGCCACCACGCAGAAACCGGAAAGCATGATCCAGGCCATGTGCGGTTATTACGGCGGCTGCAACGCCAACCCCCACCGGGGGGCCTACGCCCTCTCCATAGAGGCCACGGACATCTACGAAAACACCCGGGAACGGGTCCGCCGCTTCATCAACGCCCCGAAAGCGGAAGAGATCATCTTCACGAAAAACGCCACCGAGGCCCTGAATCTCGTCGCGTACAGCTACGGGCGGACGAAACTTGGCCCCGGCGACGAGATCCTTCTCACCATCGCCGAACATCACAGCAATCTCGTCCCCTGGCAAGAGGCCGCGAAGGCCACGGGGGCGAAGCTGAACTATATTTACCTGGAACCCGACGGAAATCTTTCCCAAAAAGATATCGAAACGAAGATCACCCCGCGAACGAAAGTGGTGGCCGTGACCCATGTGTCCAACGTCCTGGGCCTCGTCAACCCGGTGCGGGACATCGCCGACCGAGCCCACGATGCCGGTGCCGTGGTGGTGGTGGACGGCGCCCAGAGCGTGGCCCACATGGCGGTGGACGTACAGGCCTTAGGGGCAGACTTTTTCGCCTTCTCTGGGCATAAGATGCTCTCGCCCATGGGCATCGGCGTCCTCTACGGACGGCACGAGCTTCTGTCCGCCATGCCTCCCTTTCTCACCGGCGGCGACATGATCGAATATGTATCGGAGCAGGAAACCACCTTTGCCGAGCTCCCGGCGAAATTTGAGGCGGGGACGCAAAATGTCGGCGGGGCAGCGGGGCTCACGGCGGCCATCGATTATCTGGAAAAATTAGGCTTTGACCGCATTGCCGCCATTGAGCAGAAACTATTAGACTACGCCCTGCCCCAGCTTAAAGCACTCCCCTATGTGGAGCTTTACGGCTGTGACACCACCCGCAACAACAAAACGGGCATCATCACCTTCAACGTGAAGGATGTCCACCCCCACGACGTTTCCACTATCTTGGACGCGGAAGGCGTGGCGGTGCGGGGCGGCCACCACTGCGCTCAGCCTCTCATGACGTATTTGGGGCAGAACGCCACCTGCCGGGCCAGCTTCTACTTCTATAACACGAAGGACGACGTCGACCGCTGGATCGCGGCCCTGAAGAAAGTGCGGGAGGTCATGCACCTTGAGTCTTGAAGAGATTTATACGGAACTCATCGCGGAGGAAAGCCGAAATCCCGCCCATCGCCACCATTTGGCACAGCCCACCGTCGTCCTCAAGGGACGGAACCCCAGCTGCGGCGACGAGATCACGCTGGAACTCTCGGTCAAAGACGGCACCATCGCCGAAGCATCCTTTACCGGCGTGGGCTGTGCCATCTCCCAAGCCTCTACCTCCCTCATGATCGACCTCATCGAAGGCCAGCCGGTGGAGAAAGCAGAGCACCTCATCACCCTCTTTTTGGGTATGATCAAAGGAACAATTACCGACGATGACGCCTTAGAAGAATTGGCCGACGCCGCGGCTCTGAAAAACATCGCCAATCTCCCCGCCCGGGTCAAATGTGCCGTCCTCTCCTGGCACACCTTAGACGAAGCCCTGCATGAGGGAAAGTGATCGGCACTTTGTCCTCACATTGCGTACACAAAAAGAGGCCCCGAAGGGAAATCCCTTCGGGGCCTCTTGATCAGAGGAGTTGCCTCTTGCTTTTTAAAGGAAGGATTCCGCTATCCTTCAGCGAATCTCGATGGCCTTCTTGCCTGCGGGAGCCGCCGCTTTCGGCAGCGTCACCTTCAGAACGCCGTCCTTAAACTCGGCGCTTACCTTCCCTTCGTCCACGTCGTCGATGTAGAAGGAACGCGACGTACTGCCCACCGAGCGCTCCCGGCGGATGTAGCTGTCTTTATCGTCCTTCTCATCTTTATTTTCTTCCCGGGTCGTGGCGATGGTCAGATAGCTGTTTTCATAGCTCAGGGAGATCTCTTCCTTCTTCACCCCCGGCAGATCCGCCGTCAGCTCATAAGCGTCGCCATTATCTTTCACGTCCACCTTAAAGGACGAGAGGCCGCCCAAATCCCGCAGCGGCGACAATGCCCCGTGGAAAAACGGCTCCCGGAAGAGATCAAAAAGCCGGTCGAAAGAATCTTCCCTTTTCGCCAGATCATTTCTCGAACCAAACGGTACCAATCCAAACATAAAAATCAATCCCCTTTCTTCACGTATGTCTGGAACATTTCGTGAGAGGCAGCCGAAACGGTTTCTCTCGCCACGGTCTTTCGCGGCGCATCCTCTTCGGTTCCTTCTTACAGTTTTTATTATATCGCAAAAAAGCAAAAAGTCAATAGGTCAAAACAACAAAAAGTAAAAATTTTATGTCAGCCGATCATCGCCGCCAAATCGCTTTCCACATCGGTGATGGTGCCGATGCCGAAATTCTCCACCAGCACTTTCGCCACGTTCGGAGAGAGGAAGCCGGGCAGCGTGGGGCCCAAATGGATGTTCTTCACCCCCAAGTAGAGGAGCGCCAAGAGGACGATGACCGCCTTCTGCTCGTACCAGGCGATGTTGTAAACCACCGGCAGATCGTTGACGCTGGCGAGGCCGAAGACCTCCTGTAATTTCAGCGCGATGCGCACCAAGGAATAAGAATCGTTGCACTGCCCCGCGTCCAACACCCGAGGAATCCCGCCGATGTCCCCCAAGGGAAGTTTGATGTACTTATACTTGGCGCAGCCCGCCGTGAGGATCACCGTATCCTTCGGCAGTTTTTCGGCAAATTCCCGGTAGTACTCCCGCGATTTCATGCGGCCGTCGCACCCGGCCATGACGACGAACTTCCGAATTGCGCCGCTTTTGACAGCTTCCACCACTTTATCCGCTAAGGCAAAGACCTGCTCATGGGCAAAACCGCCGACGATAGTGCCCGTTTCCAACTCGGCCGGCGGCGGACACTGCTTCGCCTGGGCGATGAGGGCCGAAAAATCCTTATGGGTGCGATCCCCCGAAATGTGGGGACAGCCCGCAACCCCCACCGCTCCCGTGGTATAGAGCCGATTTTTATAGGAATCCGGCGGCGGGATCACGCAGTTCGTCGTCATCAGAATGGGGCCGTGGAAAGCTTCAAATTCTTCCTTCTGCTTCCACCAGGCGTTGCCGTAATTGCCGGCGAAGTGGGGATATTTCTTGAAAGCCGGATAATAGTGAGCCGGCAGCATTTCCCCGTGGGTGTAGACGTCCACCCCCGTCCCCGCAGTCTGCTCCAGCAGCATTTCCAAATCCCGCAGATCATGGCCGGAAATCAGGATGCCCGGATTTTTTCGCACCCCTAAATCCACGGTGGTAATCTCGGGATTCCCGTAAGCGCCGGTATTGGAAACGTCCAAGAGGGCCATGCCGTCTACGCCGAATTTTCCCGTTTCGAGCGCCAGCGCCGTCAGGGCCGCGCCGTCCAGAGAATCGTCCAAAAGTTTCGCCAGCGTCGACTGAATAAAGGCGTCGATGGCCCGGCTGTCGCCCCCCAGCATATTGGCGTGCTTGACGTAGGCAGCCAAGCCTTTCAGTCCATACGTTGTAAGCTCCCGCAGGCTTCTCACATCCTCGTTTTCCGTCCGTAGGACACCCACCGTGGCCGCCTTTGCTATGTAAGCCTCCCGCGGTCCCTGCCACGTCGCCGCATCCGGCAGCGCCGCATCCCCCAGCGTTTCCCGCAGTTCGTCCCGCAGGGTGATCGTCTGGGCCACGCGATCCGCGATGGCCTCCTCATCAAAATTCGCATTGGTGATAGTCACAAAAAGGTTCTCCGTCACCAGCCGATCCGCCGCCTCGGGGACATCCTGTCCCGCCTCCCGGCGCTTCGTGGTGACGACCCCCAGCCCCTTTGTCACGTAGACGAGAAGATCCTGCATCCCGGCTACCGGCGGCGTCTTGCCGCAGACGCCGCGCACCGTACATCCCCGGCCCCCCGCCGTTTCCTGACATTGAAAACAAAACATCTGATTTTCCACGAAAATTCCTCCTCTGCTCTGTCACGGCCGGTCTGATTCCGACCCCTCACGACGGGCAGCACATGACCGCCCCCGCTGTTTTCATTGGTATTTCTCTTGTAGCGTAACAAAAAAAGCGTCGGCTTGCCGTATCGAATGTTACAGCAGGCCGACGCTTTTCTGCGAACCCGATTCTTTACAAAAATTCTTCCAATGCCGCCCGATCCACCACATCCAAGGTGCGTCCGTCGATCCGGATCAATCCCTCGCGCTGCATGGCCCCGATCTCCCGGGAAAGGGACGGCCGCGTCACCGCCAGGCGAGCTGCCAATGCCTCCCGAGAGAGCGGCGGCTTCGTCCCGGGCAAAAGCAGATACTGGGCAATCTTTCCCCGGAGCGATCCACTTCCCAAGACGCGCAGGCGGCGATTCATCTGGTACGCTTTCCCGGCTAAAACCTTGAGGAGGCGACGGGTCAGAGACGCTCCCAGCGGCCCGTCAAAGAGCGGCGGCGAAAGCCGCAGCCCTTCGCTCGCCGCCAAGGCCCGGGCGCTGATATCGTAGAATTTTCCCAACAGAAAATACACCTCACCGAAAACTTCCCCCGCTTCATTGATATCGGTGATAAAGATTTCCCTCCCCGAGATCGTATCCTGCCGGATCCCCACCGCGCCCCGGATGAGCAGAAAGGTCCCCCGGGGGCGGTCTCCCTCGGAAAAAACTGCTTCCCCTGCGCCCCAGCGTTCGTATCCCACGCCGGAAGCCGACAAAAAAGCCGCTCGCTCCTCTGGGGTCATCTCCTGCCCCAAGAAACTGGCAACAAGAGCGGAGTCGGCCGCTTCCCGCCACGTTTCCCGCGCTGTTCCCGGGTTATTCATCGCCATCACTCCCAACTGCTAAGTTCCCCGCAGTTATCCACAAAACTTATCCACATATCCACGCCGCCCTCCGTGTACCCTGTGGACAAACTCGCGGGCACGCTATCCTGGCCTCCCTCTTCCGACATCACCATGACCGGCTGCGCCATCGCTTGCCCTTATCGAAGGCTCGGCGGCGGCCCCGGCAAATGACGACAACAACGATCCCTGCCACGGCTGTCTGCCATGATTATACAAGAACCACAACCGGAAAACAACCGCCGCCCACCACCATCTGGCCTGCTTGTATACAACTGATTCCATCGCCCCCCAAGACTTGAAAACGGAAAAAAAGCTCGGCCCTCAATACGAAACTATTGCCAAATTCCTCTTTTATTTTTATAGGCGCTTCCTACTATTTTTCATAGTCCTTCCTTATGCTGATAACAAGTCGAAATAATTGATAGCGATTTTACCAGATATCCAATAAGGAGGAAATACACCATGAACACCATAAAAACAGCCGCCCTAATGGCGCTCTTAGGCGCGGTGATGGTGGCCTGCGGCGGCGCGCTGGGAGGCCACGAAGGGGCGATGATCATGCTGGTCATCGCCTTAGGCGTCAATTTCGGGTCCTACTGGTACAGTGATACCATGGTCCTAAAAATGTATCAGGCGAATCCCATCACCCGGGCGCAGGCCCCGGAACTTTACGGCCTAGTGGAGAAATTGGCCCAGAAAGCCGATCTCCCCATGCCCAAGGTCTGCGTCATCAATTCCGAGACCCCCAACGCCTTCGCCACCGGCCGCAGTCCGTCTCACGCCGCCGTCGCCGTAACGACGGGCATTATGCGAATCCTTGACTACGACGAGCTCAGCGGCGTTCTGGCCCATGAGCTGTCTCATGTCCGCCACCGGGACACGCTTATTTCCACGGTAGCCGCTTCCATGGCCACCGTCATCTCCTACATCGCCCAAATGGCCCAGTGGGCAGCCATCTTCGGCGGCGGCCGCAGCAGTGACCGCGACGATAACGGCGGCGCGTTAGGCTTCCTCTTCACCATCATCGTGGCTCCTCTGGCGGCCATGCTCATCCAGCTGGCCATCTCCCGCTCCCGGGAATATGACGCCGATAAGAGCGGCGGCGAACTCTGCGGCAATCCCCGCTATCTGGCTCGGGCCCTGGAAAAATTAGACTACGCTGCCGCTCACCTTCGCCCCATGGACGCGGCCACGCCCAGCACAGCCCACCTCTTCATCGTCAATCCCCTCAAGAACGCTAAAATGAGCTTCGCGGGCCTTTTCAGCACCCACCCCTCTACGGCGGAGCGCGTCGCCCGCCTGGAAGAACAGGCCAAAGAAGGCGGCTACCGCTGATCGACATGGCCCGTCCCTTCCCGGGTGATTTCCCAGCTGAAATTCTTACTGATCCAATGAGGAGACGCCCCTTTCCCCGAAGACAACTTGAATAACCACAGAAAAGACCGGCTCTTTCCGAAATTTTGGAAAAAGCCGGTCTTTTATTAAAAAACGTTTTGCATATTGTATACATGCAGGGGAATGATGGACAGGTCCAGGGTTCTCCTATATAATGAAAAGAGTTTATTTCTTTCCTGCAGGAGGGATCATTCCTATGAACTTATCTATCAAAATTTTCATTGCGCTGATCGCGTCCGTTGTCGTCGGACTCATCGCCGGGGCGGAGAACCTGCCCTTTATCAAGTGGTGGATCGCGCCCATCGGCACCATCTTCATCAACCTCATCAAGATGATGATTGTTCCGGTGGTCTTCACCTCCTTGGTGGTAGGCATGACCAGTTTGGGCGATACCCGTACCTTAGGGCGCATCGGCATGAAGACGGTAGTCATCTACCTCGTTACGACAGCCATCGCCATCGTCATCGGCTTCGCCGTGGCCCTTATCGGCCACCCCGGCGCAGGTATGGTCATAACCGGCGACGCCACCGTGACGGTCAAAGAAGCCCCTTCCATCATGCAGGTCTTTGTCAGCATGATCCCCACGAACCCGGTGGATTCCATGGCAAAGGCTCAGATCCTCCCGGTCATCGTCTTCGCCCTCTTCATCGGCGTTGGCATCCTGCAAGTGGGGGGCGAAAAAGCCCAGGTGCTTATTCGCTTCTTTGACGCCGCCGCCGAAGTCTGCTACAAGGTCATCGCCATGATCATGGCGATTTCTCCCATCGGCGTCTTCGCCCTGCTCCTGCCGGTAGTAGCGGCCCACGGGCCGAAGGTGCTGCTGCCCCTCATTTCCGTCATCCTCTGCATGGCGGTGGGCAGCGTCATCCACGCCGTGGGGGTCTACTCCATGCTGGCGAAATTCGGCGGCAAGATGTCCCCCTTAACCTTCTTCGCCGGCATGTCGGAAGCCATGATGATCGCCTTCACCACCTGCAGCAGCGCCGGGACGCTCCCCGTCAACATGAAGAACCTCCAAGAAAAATTAGGGGTCTCCCGGGAAGTCACCAGCTTCGTTCTGCCCTTGGGGGCCACCATCAATATGGACGGCACCGCGCTCTACATGGGAGTCTGCTCCCTCTTCATCGCCAACGTTTTCGGCGTCGATCTCTCCTTCGGGCAGATGGTCATGATCGTCTTCACCGGTACCTTGGCCTCCATCGGCACGGCGGGCGTCCCCGGCGCGGGCCTCATCATGCTGGCCATGGTACTCCAGTCCGTCGGTCTCCCCATCGAAGGACTGGCTTTAGTGGCGGGGATCGACCGCATCTTGGACATGTTCCGTACCTGCCTCAATATCACCGGCGACGGCGCCGTCGCCATCCTCATCGACAAAGACGAACAGGCGCGTCAAAGCATATAACCCACGATACCAAACACCCCTTGACGGCTCTTATTAGCCCTTGTCAAGGGGTGTTTTCTTTCCCCATAAACTAAAAAATACGCCATAGAACCATGGCAGCTTCCGCCCCCAGGTTCTATGGCGTATTTGTATGCTTCCCTCATTTTTTATCCATCGGTCTCCAAAAGCATCGCTTCCCCCTCGGCGAATTTCACCTTAAAATCGCATTCCGCTAAGGTGCTCACCCGATGGGCGATGGAGAGAATGGTGATCTCCCCTTTGAGTTTCAAAATCGTATGGGTGATGCTTTCTTCTGTGGCGCTGTCTAAAGAGGATGTGGCTTCGTCTAAAATGAGAACCTCCGGCTCCTGATAGAGGGCTCGGGCGATGCCGATGCGCTGGCGCTGCCCCCCGGAGAGGCGGACGCCGCGCTCGCCCACCATAGCATTGATCCCTTCCGGCTGTGCCGCCACGAAATCGTGGAGCTCCGCCATCTTCAGCACCCGGCGCACCTTGTCATCGTCGATATCCTCCGGCCTCATCCCCAAGGCGATATTTTCCCGAATCGTACCGTCGATGAGGTAGATCGTCTGAGGAACGTAGGCGATGTTGGCCTGCCAGGCCCGGATATCCTGCCAGACGTCCACGCCGTCCACGAGAATGCGACCTTTGGCAGGGCGCAGGAGTCCCAAGAGAATGTCCACAAAGGTGGTTTTCCCGGCGCCCGAGGGGCCGACAATGCCCACGAAGGCGCCTTTAGGCACGTGAAAGCTCACCTCTTTGAGGACGGTCTCCTCGCGCCCCGGGTAGGCAAACCCTAAGTTTTTCACCGAAAGCTCCCGCTGAAACGATAATTTCCCGGAATCTGTCGCCAGCTTGAGTTCCCGCCGGTGTACCGCCCGGCTCTTGATGGCCAAAAACTCCCGGTAAAGTTCCTCGAAAAGCGGCATCTGAAATTTGATGCCGTTAGCTAAGTTCACGATGCGGTTGGCACTGGGCATGAGACGAAAGGCCGCCAGCGCCAACACCCCAAGGAGGGGAACAATATCCCCCGGGGCCGTGCCTAAAGAGAGCTTCACCACGATCATCAGGAGCAGGGCGCACACCACCAGCGTCTCAATGATCATGCGCGGCAGCTGATTGAGAAAGAGGAACTTTCGATTGGCATTGCCATAGAGCGTATAACTTTCCAGAAATTCTTCCAAAAAGAACCGCTCCCGACGCATGACCTTTGTTTCCTTGATGGCGCCCAGTCCCTGATTGAGCCATTTGATATACACCGCCGCATACTCATTCTGCACCCGGCCCGCCTCGGCAATCTTACGGCGGAAAGATTTGAGCAGAGCATAGATCAGGGCCGCCATCAATCCGGCGACAATGATGGCCGTAAAGGCATCCACAAAGACGAGCATCAGCCAAATCGTCCCGGCCGTAATCAGTTCGGTCAACAGCATAAAGGTGGGGATGAGAATTGTGGAAAAAGCCACTTGTCCCCCGGAATTTACATTGCGGAGCAGCGTAGCCGTATTATGATTCAAATGAAACATATAGGGCTTGGAGAGATAATTCGCCATCAGCTGTCCCGAAAAATAGACCTGGTACCGCAGCGAAAAATCGATCTGAAGCTTCGTCTGCCAGGCCATGTAGAGATTTTTTATGGCATATAGGAAAATAAGGGCCAGCGCCCCGGCCATGATCAAGTCCCTATGTCCCTCAATCCCCATCCCCGCGGCATACGACTGAATCTCGGCGTGGCGTTCCAGAAAATCCGGCTGCCCCATCAGGGAGATCAAGGGCAAAATCGCGCCGATCCCCACCGCCTCCAGTATGGCGCCCACCACCATGGCCGCGACAATGATGGCGCAGCGCCGCAGCTCTGACGGCGTGAATATAGTAAAGATCTTCAAAAATGATTTCATGACCCGCTTTTTTCCTCACTCATTTTCTCGTCCTGGCGCAGGCCATAGGCCACCAGCGCCTGTGCGGCCTTATTCTCATCCACGCCTTCCGTGCTGCTCTTTTGGAAGAGCACCCGCACCGTCTGGATGATGATGACTAAATCGGTAAAAATATCGCAGTGCTGCACATACATGAGGTCGTAGATGAGTTTATCGTAGGCCGTGGTGTTGTATTTCCCGTAGACTTGCGCCAATCCCGTGATCCCCGGCTTTACGTTGTGGCGATAGGCATACTCCTGGATCTCCTGCTTAAACCGCCGGACAAAGAAGGGACGCTCGGGGCGCGGTCCCACTACGCTCATCTCTCCCTTAAGGACATTGATGAACTGCGGCAGCTCGTCGAGGCGTGTCGCCCGGAGAAACCGCCCCACCCGAGTGATGCGCGGATCGTTTTCCCCCGCCATGACGGGCCCGCTCTCCGCCTCGGCGTCGAGGCGCATGCTGCGAAATTTATAGACCGCAAACTCTTTTTCGTAACGCCCCGTCCGCACCTGCTTGTAAAAAACCGGCCCCTTGCTGTCCAATTTGATGAGGATGGCGATAAGGAACATGGGCAGCGCTGTTACAAGCAGCGCTGCTCCCGCGACGAAAACGTCCAAGATGCGCTTTAAGGAGCGGCGCTCTAAGGAGGGATTCAAATATTGAGGCCGGAAGAAGGGGATGTCATCGATCTTATCAATGGAAAGCCCGCTGCAATAAAGTTCATAAAGGGACGGTGTCAAAAGAACCTCTTTTTGCAGTTCCTGACAACAGCCGACGATTTCCGCTTTCTTCGTGATCTCCACGTCACTGCACAAAATGACCACATCCACCGTCAAAAGCTGCGCCCGCCATCCGTCGCTGTCCGCGCCATCCGTAGCGATATGGCGCACCTGGATCCCCATCTCGGGGACGCTGGAAAGGCGCAGGAGAACCCGGGCGCAGGCTTTCTCGCTGCCAATGACGAGGGCCGCCCGGGGCACCATGATGAAGCGTTCCAAGCGCCACATGAACCACAGCCATCCCCCCAGCAGTACGAGCTCGTAAGCCGCCGTGACCATGAGAACGCTCCGGGAATAGCTGAAGGCGCGGAAAAAGAAATTCGCCGCCATCATGATGATGAAGGTGTAGAGAACGGAAAGGGCGAGGCCGATAAAGATCTCTCCAAAACGCTTCTTCGCCAGAGAAAAGAGGCCGTAAACACCAAAAAGGATGCCGACCAAGAGCAGGTTCATCGGCATCATCTGATAGTACACGTCGGTGGAAAATTCTTCCGGATAAACGGCCAGCACCGTGTGGAGCGCCAAATAGACCGCCAGCGCGGTCAAGAGCAACACCCCGGTGAGGAGCATAACTTTGCGAAAGGTGGGAAACTTCGTCAACATGGCCAACATCCTTCAGCCAGCGCCAATCTCTAAAGCGCTTCGCTGCCCTTAGTATACCATCCTTTCGCCTCTTTTTCCACCGGTAACCGCCCCCGTCAGCCTTCGCCGCCGCGGAGCTCCGCCGCCCCTTCTACCCCAAAGTCGGCGCGACGTTCTCTTGAAAGTCCGCGTAGGCCAGCCGCACGCCCTCTTCCAGCTCCGTCTGATAGCGCCACCCCAGCGCTGTAGCCTTCGAGACGTCCAGGAGCTTACGAGGCGTGCCATTCGGCTTCTCGGTATCCCAACAGATCTCTCCCGTATAGCCCACCACCCGGGCCACTAACTCCGCCAAGGCCTTGATGGTGATTTCCTGGCCCGTCCCCGCGTTCACCGTCTCGCTGCCCTGGTAATGGTTCATCAAAAAGACGCAGAGGTTCGCCAAATCCTCCACATAGAGGAATTCCCGCCGGGGCGATCCGTCCCCCCAGCAGGTCACGGACGCCGCCCCCGCCATTTTCGCCTCATGAAAGCGGCGGATCAGAGCGGGCAAGACATGGCTGCGGGTGGGATGATAATTATCATTGGGGCCGTAAAGATTCGTGGGCATCACCGAGATGTAGTCTGTACCGTACTGGCGATTCAGGTAGGCGCAGTATTTCAGCCCGGAAATCTTAGCCAGCGCGTAGGCCTCGTTCGTTTCCTCCAAGGAAGAGGTCAAAAGGCAGTCCTCCTTCATGGGCTGGGGAGCGAGGCGGGGGTAGATGCAGGAGGAGCCCAGAAATTCCAACTTCCGGCAGCCGTTTTTCCAAGCGGCGTGAATCACATTCATTTCCAAAATCATATTGTCGTACATGAAATCCGCCGGGAATTCGCTGTTGGCTCCAATGCCCCCCACCTTCGCCGCCGCTAAAAAAACGTAGGCCGGCCGCTCAGCGGCGAAAAATTCCTCCACCGCCGCCTGCCGGCAGAGGTCTAACTCAGCATGGGTGCGGGTCACGATATTCTGATAGCCCTGCCGGGTGAGTTCTCTCAAAATCGCCGCCCCCACCATGCCGCGATGCCCCGCCACATAGATCTTCGCGTCCTTTTCCATCATGCTTCGTCGCTTCCCCTCGCATCCCCACGGACAACAGCTTCACCCTTCGGCTCCGGCCACTTGATCTTATCCTCCCGGGAAATGTCTGTTCCCATCTGCACTTCGATGAGGGTCATGTCCTCGGCCGCTTCCACCTTGTGCTTACATCCCACCGGCAGGCGCACCACATCACCGACCCTTACCGCCCGGCGCACCCCGTCTACGAGGACTTCGCCATGGCCGCCCACCACCGTCCAAACCTCCGCCCGGTGGGCGTGGCTATGGTAGTTCATGGCGTGCCCGGCGCGGATCGTCACCTTGATGACGAGGCTCTCCTCCCCCACGTCCAAAATGCGAAAACTGCCCCAGGACTTCTCAGCAAACATGGCCGCCCGGGTAAACCGTTCCACATAAGGCTTAATATAGCTGGAACAGCGCTTATCCGCCACCAAAATCCCCTCGGGGCTAGCCGCCACCACGGCATCTCTCACCCCCAGGCAGAGAACCGGCACGTCCATCTCATTGACGACCTGGGTGCCACCGCAGCCATCGTCCATGGCCACATCGCCGATGGACGGTACCTCCATAATTTCCGTCAGCGTGTTCCACGTCCCCAAATCCTTCCACGTTCCGGCGTAGCGCAGAACGGAAAGGTTCGGCTCCTTTTCCACCACGGCGTAATCGAAGCTGATGGGATCGATCGCTTCGTACTGCGCCAAAATCGCCTCATATCCGGAAACCCCCAGCAGCGTCCGGGCCTTCTCTAAGACATACCCTAAACGGCAGGCAAAGACGCCGCTGTTCCAAAGGGCGCCGCGCTGAATGTAGGCCGCCGCCGCTTCCTCCGTGGGCTTTTCCTCAAAGGAACCTACCCGGCTGAGCCGCGCCTTGTCCAAGGGAAATATATACCCATACTTTGCGCTGGGGTACGTCGGCTCTATCCCCATGAGAAAGAGGCCTCCCTCCTGCGCCGCTAAATCGGTGAGCTCCCGCACCGCCGCAAAATAATCATCCTCCACATAGGGATCCACCGGACAAAAGGCGACAGCCTCATCGCCAGCCACCCCTTGTACATCGTGGAGATAAGCGCTCACCAAGGCAATAGCCGGGAACGTGTCCCGGCGGCAGGGTTCCACAGAAAGCGTCACCGCTTCCCCGAGCTGCCCCCGCAGCGTCGCCACCTGTCCCTTCGCCGTGGCAACGGTCACCCTCGCCTCGGCATCGGCCCGAAGAATTTGCCGATACACCCGCTGCACCATGGAAAGATACGTCCCATCCCGCTGAGGAAAGATGGGAATAAACTGCTTGGAACGGATCTCGTTGGAAAGGGGCCAAAGCCGCTTTCCTGATCCACCGGAAAGAAGTACGATATGCACGCGGCGCCCCCTCCTCTCAGTGACCGTATTTCGCTAAATCGGCCTGCACCATCAAGCGGACGAGCGCGGGGAAATCCACTTGCCGCCGCCAGCCCAGCACCCGCTCCGCCTTGGAGGAATCTCCCCAGAGAAGCTCCACTTCCGCCGGGCGGAAAAAGTGCGGATCCACGTCCACCAAAAGGCGCCCCGTCTTTTGACAATAGCCCTTCTCCTCCGCCCCCGTGCCGCGCCACGCAATCTCGATCCCTGCTGCCTCCCGAAACGCTAACTCCACAAACTCCCGCACCGTATGGGTCTCATTCGTCGCCAGCACATAATCGTCGGGCTTCTCCTGCTGCAACATGCGCCACATGCCCTCCACATAATCCCCGGCAAAGCCCCAATCCCGCTTGGCGTCAAGATTCCCCAAGGTCAGATGATCCATCTTCCCCGCCAAGATCTTTGCCACCGCGATGGTGATCTTCCGGGTCACAAAGGTCTCCCCCCGGCGGGGCGATTCATGGTTGAACAGGATCCCATTCGCCGCGAACATCCCGTATGCCTCGCGGTAATTCACTGTGATCCAATAAGAATAGAGCTTCGCCGCGCCATAGGGCGACTTGGGATAAAACGGCGTCGCTTCACTCTGGGGCGCCGTCTCCGGCAGTCCCCCAAACAGCTCCGACGTCGACGCCTGATAAAAGCGGCAGGGCTTCCCGTAGAGCCGAATCGCCTCCAAGAGCTTCAGCGTCCCCACCCCCGTGGCCTCCGCCGTATACTCCGGCACCTTAAAGGACACCGCCACATGGGACTGCGCCGCCAAATTGTACACCTCGTCCGGCGCCACCTCCGACACCAGCCGCAGCAAGTTCATCCCATCCGTCAAATCCCCGTAATGCAAAAAGAACCGCTCGGAAAGCTCCTCCGCCGAAAGCAAGGGATCAATCCGCTCCGTGCAAGGCGTACTGTGCCGCCGCACCACGCCATGCACCTCATAGCCCTTATCCAGCAAAAGCTCCGCCAAATAAGACCCATCCTGCCCCGTAACCCCCGTAATTAAAGCCCTCTTCATCTTCTGCCTCCTCGCCTTTGGAAAAATTTCCCTCTCAATCATAACACACAATGGCAGAGACCGTAACCATCGCAGCTTTCAACCCTTCACTGACAGGCCTCATAAAGCTTTACAAGCTGTGCCATCATCTTCTCCGTGGTGAATTGGGCAAGAAACCTCTGACGGCCTTTCTGTCCCATCGCCGCAAATTCTTCACGATGTTTCGCCGCATAGTGAATTTTTCTCGCTAACGCAGCGATGTCGCCTTTGGGCACTAAAAAGCCATTTCCCCCCTCCGTGACCGCCTCCTCTACACCGCCGACCCGGGAGGCAATTACAGGAAGACCCGCCCGCATCGCCTCTAAAATGCTGATGGGGAAGCCTTCCCACTGACTGATAAGCAAAAATCCGTCATAGTGCGGCAAAAGGGTCTGAACATCGGTGCGATTGCCTAAAAACCGCACTGCCTCTTTTACCTCCAGTTCTTTCGCTATGCGCTGCACCCGCGCCAAATCCGGCCCATTCCCGATAAAATCCACCTGCATCAGAAGCCTTTTTTCAGCGTTTCGCAAGATGCCCAATGCCTTTAAAATATCCTCCGGGGATTTCGGCTGCGCAAAGCGAGCCACCATCACCAGCCGCAGGACAGCGGACGACTGCCCCGAACAAATCGGTGCCTCAGGGGAAATCCCGTTATAAATCGTCACCATCTTGCTACCATGCATCGGAAGCCATCGGCATCCCAGGCGGCGGTCATAATCCGACACGCAAATGATCCGCTGCGCCCAAAATCCGGCTGCCATTTCCATCCATTGATAAAAGCGCCGCTTCAGCGGCGCTACTCCTTCGGTAAAAGACCAGCCATGCACCGTAAAGACCGCCGGAATCCCAGACAGCCACGCCGCCAATCGCCCCACAATCCCCGCTTTGCTGGAATGGCAATGGACAAGATCCGGCCTCTGCTCCAAAAGCAAGCGACGAATAGCCCGTATCGCGCGAATATCCCGACAGGGAGAAATCTCCCGCACGAGATCCGACACCAGCACGACCTCGATCCCCGCCGCTTGCAGCCGCTCCGTCAACCATCCTTCATGCCCCACGATAACAGAAACGCCATGGCCTCGCGCCGTCATTTCCGCCGTCACCGTCAAAAGGTGTACCTGGGCGCCCCCAAGATCAGGAAGGGTAATGATATAGAGTATCTTCAAGACACACTTTCCTTTCCCCAATATACCGACCGCCACGAGGCTTTGAATCCTTCTATATCATTCACTTGCCGCGCATACGCTTGAATCCGTTTTCTTTCTACCTTCCGTGGTTGCAGCATTTGTCTTATAAAATCATCATCCGATTGACAAATCCATTGTTCATCAAAACCTCCTACCAGAGACGGAAGCCCGCCTACCGGTGTTGCCAATACCTGACACCCCAACAACATGGCTTCTAACGCCACTAAGCCAAACCCTTCCCATAAGGACGGAAGCAACAGCATGTCGGCCTGTATCATATACGCATACGGATTTTCTTGAAAGCCAACCAGATGGACACAATTCATAAGGCCCAGTCGGTAAATCTCTTCCTGCATAACCCCCTTCAAGGGGCCATCCCCCACAACAACAGCTCGTAAATGTGGTTTTACCTGCTTCACGCAAGCCAATAGCCGTAAAAAACGCAACGGATTTTTTTCTTTTGCCAATCGGCCCACAAATAAAAAATCAATCAGTTCAATTTCATCAGGCGAAAGTGTTGTCCTTCGGCAACATATTTCATGCTCATCAACAATATTACGGATAATTATTGCCTTCTTTTTCAGCCATTGACTAAAGGCAAATTCATCAATTACTGGCCTTGAAACAACGACCACTTTATGAAATCGCCAAAGCAAACTAGTATAAAAAAAAGTTCTGAAATTCTTATCCCTCGCCCAAGCATTATTATTATTATGAAGATGTGATATGATTCGCCCCCGAAAAGGAAGCAGCGCTGCCATACAACTGGCTCGAAAATCATGCGCATGGATGATATCAGGGTGAAGTTCACATAGCATTTGCCAAACCGCCCGGTAGGTGAACGCCGGAATGCCTTGATATACGACATGTTTTTGTTCCAGCATATCCTGTATCGGTCCACGGGGAGAAATGTAAACCGCTTGTATTTCCGCCGATAACAGCCGAATAATATCCACGGCAACATGTTCTGCCCCAGAATACTGATGACTTGATAATAAATGCATGACTTTTAGCGGCATCGTTCTGTCTCTCCCATGCTTTACCCACGCACATGTCCTATCCTCTTGCACCAACGGCAGGCAGTCCACTCACAAACATGCGGTCTCGCGCCTATCCACTTTAGCAACACTCCCATGAGGCCTATCTTGCGCAGCATCGTCTTTATCCTCTGTTTCCATGGGGTGTTAAACCTATGTCTTACAAAAGAAATCGTTTCTTCCGGCAAATCATATTTTTGCATGATAGTAATATATTCATCACAACTGACAGCGCTATGCCCACTGAGTCCGCCAGAAGAATAATACGCTACTGGAAAATCATAAAACATGATAACGATGTCCTTATTCAAATAACACTTCAAGAAAAAATCATAATCGGCCGCGATAGTATAGGTTACATCAAATAGATTTTCTTGTAACACTTTGTTTCGAACGAACATCCCTTGGTGGGGAATCATCAAACCGTTGACTTTTTTTCTATTTTTAGCAAAAACGCCGTCCATATATCGTTCCAGTGCTAATTCTTCATCGACAAGATAAACCCCCGCACTCAGTATATCAACTTGTTCATTTAAGAGCGGTACGATTTGTTCAATCGTACCTGTTTGCAGTAAACAGTCATCCGCCCCTAAAAAATAGATATAATCGCCCGTCGCTCGCTGGATTCCCTTATTCATCGCGTCGTAAATCCCCTGATCCGGCTCGCTGACCCAATAGGCAATCTGATCCTCATATTTGCGGATGATATCCACCGTGCCATCGGTCGATCCGCCATCAATGACGATATATTCAATGTTCAGATACTCCTGCTGGATAACGCTCAAAATCGTTTGCTTGATGGTAGCGACAGCGTTATACGACACGGTAATGATACTGATCTTAAGCATGGCAGATTCACCCGTTCATTTTCTCAAATCGAATTGTTCCCGTAACCTTCTCTATTTACGCTTGGAAAGCAACTGCTCCTCACCCATAGCTAAGACAAATCCATCAATGTTATAATACCATTTCAGTTTACGAAATCGATTCTATATCAGGTTACCGCGTCCTTGAAACATGCTTCTTTTCCTTCAACCCATACTGTAAAGCTTCGTATACAGCCTGAGCCAACTTTTTCACCCGCGCCTCTCCTTGGTTAAGAAGTTCCTCCTGACTATACGAGGGCAATTCTGCACGATGCATAATCAAGTCGATCATTGCTTCCTTTAGGCTTTCCGGATCATGCTTCTTAAAGAAAAACGCCAGCGGCGACTGTAGTTCTAAATTGACCGGGATATCCGACAAGAGAATCGGAACGCCCATCGCGATGGCATTATAAGCAATACCACCGCCCGGATTCCCTTCAAACAAGGTTGGCTGAAGCGCCGCCTGTGCCTGACAAAGAATCTTTATCTGCTCTATTTTGGGAATATAGCCCAGAAAATGAACGTATGCCTCCAAATGTTTTTTGCGCAGACCCTCGACTAAGCTTTGAAAATACGCTCTATTCCGATAATCGTCTGCTTGGCCGGTACAAACGATATGATACTTTTCATATCCGGCATCGTGCAGCAGCTTCAAAGCCGCAAAAGCCGTCCCATGATCCTTGTGCATCCAAAACTGATTGGAAATAAGAAAATATTTCTCAGGCAGATGGTATTTGTCGATGTTCACGTCATCAAGCGAAAACCATTCCTTTTTCGGAATCGCCGTATAAGGCATCACAAAGATCTTGGTATTTTTCACAGAATAAAATTTTTGCAGATCCTTCTTAACGTCTTGTGCCTCCACAATAACACTGCGAGCCGAGTGAAGAAGCTGCTGAAAGGATGCGTCTCGCGCCTTGATCTCTTCCTCGGAGAAAAATTCCGGATAATACTTATGCTGTAAATCCGGCAGATAGGGAATCCAAGGAATGGGAAACGTCTTACCCAAATTCAAGATTGTGGGAAATACAATATCAATATGATATTTCTCCAATACACTTTTTATATTTAAAACCTTGCCACGCCATGCAGAATAAAGAATTACATGAACATTATCAGCGCGAAACCGTGTTGTCAACTCATCAACGGTACAAGGCGGGGTATAGTGCGCGATTTTTTTACGCAAAAAGATCGTCCGAAAACGATACCAAATCTCACGCATGCACTTAAACGCCCAAGATTCCTGTGGAATAAAGATATAAATCTCACAATCATTCAATCGTTGTAACGGTGCAATATACGCTTCTAAAAAATCAATTCCGCCCCCCCAGCCAATAAACCCGGCACCGAGCATTGCAACCCTCAAGCCATTCCCTCCATACGCTTAAATCTTCTCTCCTGTTAGGCGCTCATAATCCTCCGACAGGAGACTTTTTCGATGCGAATGTCCAAAAATCCAGCCGATCCTACTAACGAATAAACGAAACTGCCAAGAAGAAATTGGCCGCTTAGAAAATATATGAATGCCCGTACTTCCCGTATAGTACCGCCCGATCGACTTCGCACAATATGCCAATGCCTGTTTCGTATAAAAAGAAATATGCTGACCGGTGGAGGTGCTGTAATACCACCATGCATCAGGTTTAGGAACAGGTTCTGGCAAAAGCAGGGTGGAAAATATGATCGTATCGCCCAGCACCGCAAGATTCTTTATCTCTTTCATCGGTTCATCGTAATGTTCAAAAAGCTCAAACGCGGTCACAATATCGTATTGTTCCCGATTTTTTTCAAACCCACGAGCGAATAAATTGCGCGTGTACTTGTCATCCCACTGAAAGTCAAACCCTCGATCCCTCATCAGACGGACAAAGATGCCGTAGCCTCCGCCAACATCAAGAAAAGTTTCCGCCCTTGGAAAAAAGACCTGCACTAAACGGCTGACCACTGCCGCATTGTCGATATTCCGCTTCAACAAGCCAATGTCTTCCGCGTCAATGATCTCCGAATAGGCTTCTGCCAGCCAATATGGTTTTTCTGTCTGAACGAAGCCACAATTGGGGCACTGATAATAAGAAACATCATACTTTTTTAATATCTTTGCCTGTGCCCAAAAAGGCGCGTTTGTGCCACAGATCTGGCAATCCATCATACTGTCCTCCCGATGAGATCTTCAAGTATCCGCTGCGCCATTTTGATAAAACTTGTGGATCACATCACAAATATATTTGACCTGTTCTTCCTGCAATCCTTGCCAGCTTGGTAAATTCATGCCGCGCCAGCCAATATCTTCCGCATTCCTATGCTTTTGATACTTCTGCGAATACATCGGCATCGTATGCACAGGATAAAACACGGGGCGGGTCTCCACATTACGTTCCTGCAGAAGCTCACGCAAACGATCCCGTTCCGAACTCTTCGGGACAAGAATCGAACACATCCAGTAAGAGTGCCGCACGTTTTCATCCTCTTGGTGAAACTCCACTGGCGTGTCTTGCAGGTATTTTTTGTACCATCCGGCAATGTCCCGTTTCTGCCGCAAAAATTTATCCGCCTGCTCCAACTGCGCAAGGCCAATCGCCGCGCAGATATTCGTCATCCGATAATTATAGCCAATGACATCGTGCCAATACTGGCGGAACTTCGCCATGCCTTGATCCTTCAGATGAGCCGCTCTCGTATAAAGCGTCTCATCATTCGTTACCACCATACCGCCTTCACCGGTCGTAATGGTTTTATTTCCGTAAAAACTGAACGTCGAAATATCCCCGAAGGTCCCCACATGCTTCCCTTCAAAATAACTGCCAAACCCTTCTGCACAGTCCTCTACTACAAAAAGATCATGCTTTTGCGCAATTTCCATGATCCGCCGCATATTACAAGGATGCCCATACAGGTGCACGACCATAATCGCCTTTGTCTTTTCCGTAATTTTACGCTCAATATCCTCCGGATCGACCTGCCAATTCCCTCGCAAAGAATCAACAAATACAGGCTCCGCGCCGGTATATGCGATCGCATTCACCGACGCCACATAAGTGAGCGTCGGCACAATCACTTCATCACCGCGGCCAATACCTAACGCAATCAACGCCAAATGAAGCGCTACCGTACCATTCGACACCGTTACCGCATGATCTATGCCAATATACTTGGCAAACTCCTCTTCAAACTGCTGTACAAATTTGCCCTTTGCAGAAATCCAGCTGGTATCAAGGCACTCACTTACATATTTTTTTTCATTTCCGGTCAAAGACGGTTGATACACAGGAATGAACTCCATATTAACGCCCTCCGTTTCTATCCTACATAATAACACGTCAAAATTTCTTGAATCCCATTTTTACTCATGTTTATCATATTGAGAGTCTTTCAAAACCATATACAAATCCCATTTTTCCATCTGGAAACATCTCCTTCTATTTCCCATATTTCAAAGCTTTCTTTACTATATGATCAAATATAACCGCCCGGTTCTCATAGGTATGCTCCTTTAAGCAACGCCTTTTCCCCGCCTCCGCGATCTCTTGACGCTCTCTCGGGTGCGCCTGTAGCCATTTTGCTTTTTCGATGCACTCTTCCACCGAGTCATAGGTCACGACCTCTTGCTCAGGAACAAAAAGCTCTTCCATATTTTTCTTATTGTCTGTTAAAAGACAAGTACCCACGCCCGTCGCCTCAAACATGCGCATATTAGAAGCAAATTGAGGGGACGAATCCGCATGGATATTTAAGACGATATCCGAATTAAATAGTACATTAAACATATCTATGCCAAACACAGGGGGACGCATATATTTTTGCAATGTGTCATTCACAGGTAACATCGGCCGTTCTATCCGAGTACATACCCGGCCTAAAATTGGAATCTTAGACAATATCCTTGTCCTTACTTCGGCAGAGAAAAGATGCGCCATATCATAAATCCCCATGGCCAAAATCATTTTTATAAGTTCTCTGTTCGTAATCGTAGCACTTGGCGAATAAATATCCAATGGTAACGACCCCAAAAGCCCCAGCAACAATCTTTCCCGAAATAAATGATATTCCTCTCCTCTGACAATACTACCAACAAAAGATAGTTCAGAATGTTTATCAGAATTTTTGTGCAATGCTGGTAAAATTTCTACCGGGAATGCATGATTCATGTGAACCGCGTGGGCACCTTCTTGCTGCAAATAAAAAACGCTTTCCGGCGCACAGCAAAGAATAAGGTCCATCTCCTTCCACAATCCTTGTCTGGTACGGTCCTTGGCAACAGCGCTACCTGCCCAACCGATAACCAATCGTAAGGCCGAAACTTCACTTTTTACTTGCTGCAAAAAGCTTGCACTGCAACAATCACTAGCAAAAAGTATCTCTGGACGATATTCTTTAATTTGCTGTAATAAAATTTCCTCTAAAGAGGAGCTTTTATATCGACCTAAATATTCTTTCAGCCATAAATTTTGTAACTCCACAGCATTCCATATAACATTCTCCGTTTCGTAACCAATACTCCGAAGTGCTTTGCACCATCCTGTTGCGAAATAGTCCGTACCTCTCGCATCGATCTTTTCCTTAAGCTCCCGATAAGATAACTCTCTTTCCTCGTCTCTTTCTTTAACGAAAACTTGTTCCCAAGCATTCGGATATACATTTCCCACCCAAAATATCTTCATCATCAAAGACTCCAGTAAAGACAAGACCCCGTATCTCGCAACGAAAGATATGCACTTTTGACATCAAGAAAAATACGCGCCAAAACAGGCATTTCTTTACGAAACAGCGCAATAAGTTTATCGGCTCCCACTTCAAGATACTGATCGTGTGCCACCGCCAAAATAAGGCAATCCAAATCCACCAGTTCTTCCCATGTGGAAAGCCTGATATGATACAATCGTTCAGCCTCTTCTACATCAGCATATGGATCATGCAAAAGCGGCTCTATACCATACTCTCTCAAGCGGTATACGATATCAATCACCTTGGTATTGCGTATATCTGGACAATTCTCCTTAAAAGTCAGCCCCAGGATACCAACACGAGCTTGCCGCACCTGTTTATCTGCTAAAACCATCTGACGTATTGCAGCGTCAGCAACAAAAGTACCCATTCCATCATTGATTTTTCTCCCCGCTGCAATCACTGCACTATGATAACCCAGCTTTTCTGCCTGATAAACAAAATAATACGGATCGACGCCAATACAATGACCGCCCACTAGCCCCGGGCAAAAAGGAAGAGCATTCCACTTGGTCTGCATGGCCGTCAAAACATCTGCCGTAGAAATCTGCATTCTATCAAACACCATGGCCAACTCATTCATGAATGCAATATTGATATCACGTTGACTGTTTTCCACTACCTTAGCCGCTTCAGCAACTTTAATGTTTGGCGCTCTATGTACTCCAGCCTCAATGACCATTTCATAGACATTGGCTATTTCCTCAAGTGTATCTTCGTCCATACCTGAAACAATTTTTCTTATATTTTCCAGACGATGAACCTTGTCCCCTGGGTTGATTCGTTCCGGTGAATAACCTATGAGAAAATCCTTGCCACAAACCAAACCAGAGACTTGCTCAAGAATGGGACGGCAAACATCTTCTGTTACCCCTGGGTAGACGGTTGATTCATAAACCACGACAGAACCGCAAGATAAATGACGTCCCACTATTTTACTCGCATCTGTTACAGGTGCTAAATTCGGAGTCTTATCCTGGTTAATCGGCGTTGGAACGGCAATGATAAAAAATGTCGCCTTCTGTAGTTCTTCCTCATCATCCGTAAAACGAACGCTAGAGGAAGCAAGCGCCTGGTCACCGATCTCTTTTGTTATATCAATTCCAGCATGATATTTTTTAATTTTTTCAGTATCAATATCAAAACCAATAACATTAATATGTCTGGCAAAAGCTACGGCAAGAGGCATCCCAACGTATCCTAAGCCGATTACAGCCATATACGTCTCCTTGTTTAAAAGTTGTTGGTATATACTCACTTTTCTCATTCCTTCTCCAAACATTATATTTATGAACCTTTCCATCCCATCTTATTGAAACACGCTATTCTTAGGCGACGAATAATATATCCATTGCATACGGTTTGCTTTTTTCCCCAACAAGAACTCTCTCAAAAGAGGTTGCACTCTTCGAGGAACCATTTTCAAAAAATACTCCCGTAGCCACCCCCGCAGCCCTTGTTTAGGTACCATTCTCTTGCTTTCATACTTGGGAAGTTCCCTAAGCGGCCATCCATTTTTTATGCAAAAAGCCTTTACTTTCTCATTTTCTCTATCATAATCTTCATATTGCTTGTATCGTACATCACAAGCATCATTCAGTATCCCTTGAAAAACATTCTTTTCATCACATCTGTCTGCGCGCCCCAATAATTGCATTGTATAATTATAATCTGCCGAAACCATATTCGTATTTGTGACACGTAAAGTGGGAATCGTCGCATATTGTAAACGGCTCACTCCACAAGGACTCGTCTCCTGAAATCGACATGCGGCCTCGTAAGAACTTGAATGCCGTGGTCCTTCTGAATCAATCAAGGGAATCGCAACATATAACGGCGTACAATAAAAAAATAAAGATTCCACAATGCTTAACACCAAAAGCGGTGGACCATAATCGGGATTAAAAAAATTAAACACACTACCGTAGGTATCGACCATATAATCTATAATTTCTTTCTTGACCATACCAGCCAAAAGACTCCCACAGCCTGGTATCCCTCCCGGAAATTGATAATTTCCATTCCTAAACATCAATTTCTTTTTAATCTCTGCCTCTGGGATTCTACGTTCCCATAAATTTTTCTGAATGGTGCGGCACAATATGCCAGAAAAAGAGCTGCCATCTTTTCGATCTAAATCAAAAAAGTCCCACCCAAAATTTACCATATCAGGGAAATACTCTGCCGAAAGACACGCATATAAATTTTCCAGCGAGTTTGCATACATATACATCTTATCTTGCATAAAACCGATGTACCGCCCGGAAGCAAACTGCAAACCGTATTCCCAATTCCCACACATACCCAACATAGGTTGCGTCGGTGGATGAACGTAGATAAATCGCTGATCTTCATACTTTTCCACAACAGCCCGGCAAGACAAAGAATTCTCGTCATAATCATCCGTAACAATCACTTCAAAATCAGTAAAAGATTGATGCTGTAGCGAATAGAGAGCTATGTCTACGAAAGCCGGTCGCTCTTTTGTCGGTATAATAACAGAAAACAACGGCATTCTTCACACCCCTCAGCGATGATAATTAACCAAATTTCCAGGATCATGTCATGGTGGTTTCCCTTTTTATTAGTCCCATCGTTTTCTGATACCACCATCGATCTTCATTCATCTCACGCCCCAGATATCTGATACGCAATTTTTCTATGACTTGCTGCCGCTTTTCATCTCTCCACCATTGATCAATATCTTGATAAATCGTCTCAAGATATTTTGCTGCCTCCTCTGGATTTGCATGTAAAAGGCCTGCCTCTTGCATCATTTGGACATATACATGTTCCGTCGCATAAGAAAACGTATCTGCCATCTCTTTTTCCGCTAAAATCAATAAAAAAGGTTTTTTTATATAGAGAACTTCATGAAACGGTGTCTCTACATGATCTAAAATACAAAGTCTACATTGATAAAGAATCTTTGAAAAAGATAAATCTCTTTCATCATTATTGATTTCATCTTTGCGCGAAACGCGTACATCAGGAAAGCGATACTTGATCCACCGATCCATATCTTTCAAAAAAGAAAAGGGATAGTTTCTCACCAGAATCTTCGAACGAATTGACGTACTTAATGATGCCAAAAAATGAGTTTCCTTATCTAATAAGGTACTTAATGTATGATAATCAAAGTTCGCAGAAAGCAGGGGAGGAAAATCTCCTACATAGATAATATCATTTGAGAAATGACGTTGCATAGAACCATACAGCAAAAAAAGTTTGTATGGTGGAGCGGAATGATAATCGATAATGTTAGGCTCTGCTTCAAGTTCCCATTCTCCCCAGCCATAATGTATATCCGCCATAATTTTTCCCTGTCGAAAAAGATTCCGTTCATTCGGGTGTAGTCCGCCATGCTGCACCCAAATATTTTTTATACCACGTTCACCTTGCTCTAAAAGTGCCAAGCCAGGATATGTATGTAAAAATCCCCCCCAACTGATAATATACTTCAAATTCGGATAACGTTCATATATATCTTTATTCAAATCTTTATATTTTGTAAATAATTCAATATAACAACACGGAATTTCCTCAAAAAATGAATCCCGGAATACTTTGTCACAATCAGAGTATATCGCAACCTCTTGTTTTAAACGTAAAGAAGCCTGACGACGAAACTCTTCATCTATATGAAATGACAAATTATCTCGCGCAGGTTCTCCCAAGAAAAAATTATCTATGCGTAGAATTTTTCCCTTAGAATGAATCCTTAACTTTTCCGTCAGAACCGGATCTCCTATACCAGCAAAAAGCACTTCAACCCGTTCAGGTCTATTGGCAATGATTTTTTTTGTTATTCGAGACAAACACTTCTGCAGAAGACATTTAGGCCGTTTCAGATTTCGAACTAAACGAAGAATAAAAGAATTTGGTTTTATAAAGCATTTATTTGCCGAGGATTCTTCCTCTAAATCATTTTTCGTAAAGTGTGTACACGTAGATGGACGAATGATTTTCTTTCCTTGAATAGAAAAATTTCCCAGCCGCAAGATCATTGTATAAATATGCAATAAATAGAGTTCTGTTGCATCGTTAAAACATTGTTCACGCTCATGAATTTCTTCAACTGCCAGCAAAATTTCCGGTTCGTCTTCCGGCGATAATGTTTGCATAGTAATACGAGTTCCAGGATAACGTCTTTCCAAGCACAACAAGAGATGATACCGTAAATACACCATAGGTGCAAAGATCACCAGCCAGATAAACAATGCCCGACGCCAATACCAAGCGTCATATTTTGTTCCATGATATTCATTGAGTAATCGTCCAGCCTTATTGGATAACTCTTCAATAAAAGACCACATTGCCTTTTCATCAACGCCACGATCAATAAAGTCTATGGTAAAGACTTCATAATCAAAATCAGAAAGTTCTTCAGGTGTGTGGGAGATCCAATAACAATCTTCAATGATAATATTTTTTTCTTCTTTACTCCAAAACGTTAAATCTGCCGTTAATGGCACAAACATTAAAATCCCTCACATAATATCGTATCTTGTCGATAGAAAACACCCATTAAAGAACGAACTGTCTTCAGCTCCCATCGGTCAATAAAGACGCGATTGATTTCTTATATATCCAGATTTCTTACCTTCTTGGCGTTTTCCTCAATGAACTGGCGGCGGGGTTCTACTTTGTCGCCCATGAGGATGGTGAAGAGTTCGTCGGCTTCCTGGGCATCCTGGAGATCCACCTGGAGCATGGTGCGGGTGGCGGGGTCCATGGTGGTCTCCCATAGCTGTTCGGGGTTCATTTCGCCGAGGCCCTTGTAGCGCTGGACGCTGATGTTATCCCGGCCGATTTCCTGCAGTTTGGCGTTCATTTCGTCGTCGCTGTAGGTGTACCAGTGTTTTTGCCCCTTCTTAATGAGGTAGAGAGGGGGCTGGGCGATGTAGACCCGGCCGTGTTCAATGAGAGGCTTCATATAGCGGTAGAAGAAGGTGAGGAGCAGGGTGCGGATGTGCGCGCCGTCCACATCCGCGTCCGTCATAAGGATGACTTTGCCGTAGCGCGCCTGCTCAATATCGAAGGTTCTGCCCGATCCTGCGCCGATGACTTGAATGATGTTCGCGCACTCCGCGTTCGCGAGCATGTCCGCAGTCGAAGCCTTCTGGACATTGAGGATCTTGCCCCGAATCGGGAAGAGGGCCTGATACTGGCTGTTCCTCGCGGCCTTCGCAGTGCCCAGCGCCGAGTCACCCTCCACAATGAACAGCTCAGAATGCTCAACATTGGTCGAACGGCAATCCACCAGCTTAGTGGGCATGGACGAAGACTCCAGCGCGGTCTTACGGCGCTGAGTTTCCTTATGGATGCGCGCCGAGACGCGGGTCTTCATCTCAGAGACGACCTTCTCGCACAGAGCGGTCGCCTGAGCCTTCTCCGCACGGGCGGTCGACTCCAGGCGAGCCTTCAGGGCATCCCCCACGACCTTCGACACGATTTGGCGAACCGCAGGGGTACCCAGAACCTCCTTGGTCTGGCCCTCAAACTGCGGCTCGGCAAGACGCACGGTCAGCACGGCGGTCAAGCCGGCGAGCACGTCGTCTTTCTCAATCTTGTCGTTACCCACCTTGTACTTGCGGGCGTTATCGGCAAGGTGCTTGCGCATCACGCGCAGCAGGCCCTGCTCAAAACCGGTGGTGTGAGTACCGCCCTTGGGGGTGGCAATAATGTTCACAAAGCTACGGACCGTCGTCTCATAGCCAATACCCCAGCGCAGCGCAACGTCCACTTCACAATCGCGCTCCACATCGGTCAGCTGCGAGCGGCCGTCATCGCCCAACACCGGCACGGTCTCAGTGAAAGATCCGCTGCCGCTAAAACGCCAGGTGTCGGTAATACGCTCATCGTGCGCCAAGAACTCGACGAACTCGCTAATGCCGCCGTCGTACTGGAAAACTTCCTCGTGGGGATCCAACTCGCCGGGGGTTCCGGGCAGTCGGCGCTCATCGCGGATGCAAATACGCAGACCCGGAATGAGGAACGCGGTCTGGCGCGCACGAGCAGCCAAGTCCTCGTAGCTGAACTTAGCGTCGGGGGTGAAAATCTGCGGGTCAGCCCACACGGGTGCCGGTTACGCCGCGCTTAGCGCGACCCACAATCTGCAGGGCGTCAGTGCCCTCGGTTGCGGGCGTGAACGGATCTTCGGGCTTGGGGGTGCGGCCGGACTCAAAGTGGCCGGGAATGCCGTGGCGGAAGGACATCTGGTAGGTCTTCGAGCCGCGGTCCACCTGCACATCCAGGCGGGAAGACAGCGCGTTCACCACGGAAGCGCCCACACCGTGCA
>ERZ773014.288-NODE-288-length-34793-cov-18.425730_pt1 | contig 34793 bp, 32 predicted proteins | sample MGYA00580841_ERZ773014 | MGnify/ENA primary metagenome ERZ773014 (study PRJEB29015, sample SAMEA2737989) | human oral metagenome | biome: human oral; feature: human-associated habitat; material: dental | place: China | collected 2067 ... | reverse complement strand
CTACCGTTACCATTAAGGTACGCGATGGCATAAACCAATGGCTAGACAATCATGGTGTTAAAGACATCAAAGAGATTGTAGGGGCGGTTGGATAAACTGTTTTATGGGCGCATTGAAGTTTCCGTTTCAGCTTTAAGCCGCTTATAAAGCAACGGTAATTGCCTGCACCTTAACGCACGCCCACCCTTATATAAACAAGCAACAGGCTTTCGCCCATATACAACGAAACACATCCGTTGCGTTAGCTAGGGTATAGCGGTTGGTGCGATAGGCGCTTTGGTCGAACGCCAACTATTACAAGCCGTTTTACATTGCTGTCTGATAAAGGTCATTTTTCCCAAACACAGTGTGTTTCTTTTGTCAGACAGCAATGAGAATGTTTCAATTACTTTTATCTCAAAACAACAAAAGATGGGAACCAATTACAGCATCACCGAACAATTCGGTACCAACCTCGCCGAATTGCTAGCCGAGAAAATCTGCAAGGTCTACCATGAGTTCGACACTGCCCACTTTATACAAGACACCGCCAACAAAACCATCGGACAGAGTTACACCCAGCGCGTGGCAACCCTTGCCGAACTATTAAAAATCTATCTTCCAGCAGACTATGAGAAAGCTTTACCCATTCTGATGGCAATCTTGGGCGAAGAAAACCCCAACGAAACAGGGATGTTTACGCACTATTATTGGATTTTGCCCATCGGGAAGTTTGTGCAAGAGTACGGCATCGAGCATTTCGAACGCTCAATGAAAGCCATTGAAGAAATAACCAAGCGGAATACGGGAGAGTATGCCGTTAGGCCATACATCAGGAAATATCCCGAATCCTCGCTCAAAATCATCGAGCAATGGGCAAAATCGCTCAACTTCCACTTGCGCAGACTGGCTAGCGAAGGGCTTCGCCCTAAATTGCCTTGGGCAAGTAAGTTGGATACGTTTATTGAAAACCCCGCACCTGTATTCCGAATATTGGAGTTACTAAAAGAAGACGAAATTCTTTTCGTGAAGAAGTCGGTTGCCAATCATCTTACCGATTGGCTCAAAGTAAACAGAACAGCGGTCTTACCGCTCATTGAACGCTGGCAAACCTCCGAGAATCCACACACCCAATGGATAATTAAAAGAGCCACGCGCAAGATACAATAAGTTCTTTTCGACATTGCGCTCTTTCTTGTCTTCGTGAGAAGAACTTGTATGAATGTACGATTACCTTGCGTATCGTAATGCCGTCCACATGTTTATGTTAGGGAATAGCTTACGGAATTACAACGATGCGCACCAACAGCTTTCCACATAGAAACAACATTCCCCATTCTGCAAGCCGGTGGGATAGGCAGTAGAGCCTTTCATGTTTGTTCTATTTTCTCTCTTCATCATTCCTCCTCAACCACTTTATAAATTAACACAGTCCTGACTTTTTGTCTCCACACCCAAATTTGTAATCCTATTGTTTCAAAATCATAAACGTGTTGATTTTGTCCCCTTCCATTAACTAATAAATATATTTGCTCATAATTACTGGGAAGGATGTGGATAGCGGATAATAATTCCTGAAACGGCAAGCCGATTAATTCTACTCCCTGATAAAGGCAAGAAGAAGCACACCGAATCGTATTGATATTTCCATCATCATCGCACCAAATGTCTATTTCATCGTCATAAAAATAATATGAACTATTTGTAAATGTCGATTCATTGTAAACCCTTTTTGTATGGTTCTTATATAAATAATTTGAAATATTAGAATCGAGAATAAAATCGTTATATGCTGTATTTAGAATTAAGCCCCTTGTATCCATTATATTACTTTTTATTTCCTTCACAATGTTCCTCACAACGCTGTTTCAAGTAGTGCCCTTAAAAGTGTGTAAGCCTCCTCATCTTTGCATTTAAAACCAACAAAAAGAAGAAACAATGGACCTTACAGATTCAGAATTTTAGGAAACTGGAACCGTCTTGACTTTTAATATTGTCACTATGAATTGAAAGGTGTCTGTTATCTTTGTGATACCAACACAAGACAAACATTCTTTTCACCTACGAAGTGTAGGACAAATCAAACCACTGGCTTATAACCCCACAAAAAACAAACAACTCCCGAAGCCATCAACCCACAAGCTCATCAACTTACAAGCTCATCAACTCACAAGCTCACCAACTTACAAGCTCATCAACTTACTAACTCATTAACTCACAAACTCATCAACCCACAAACTCATCAACTCCCGAAGCCATCAACTCACAAGCTCATCAGCCTACTAACTCATCAACTCACAAGCTCACAAAGTCTCCAACTCGAAACCTTAAATTGTTATTTTTTAATTTACAAAGTTACTCCAAATCTCACTCCGTTCTAGCGAAGAATTAGGTCATAAAGTAGGTTTTTTTACCCCTATTCCTAACCTTTCACCTCTTTCACTTTGTCCATTTTCAAGAATATAGCCTGCATTTAGCACCATTTTGCCTTTCTAGTTTGGTCGGCAGCTCATTATTTTTTACGCCCAATTACCTGCTTTTAGCTCCTAAAAACCCACTTTTTAATGACCATTTTACCCCTTTAAGCCATGTTTTTCACGGCTCGAAAAGGTTTTTGCATATACTATTTCAGCGTATATTTATGCTTGTCGTCTCGCATTTAGCGGCATTTTGCCTTGCGTTTAGCATCAAAACGCATTGCATTTAGCATCAAAACGCGTTGCGTTTAGCACCAAAACACACTGCGTTTAGCACCAAAATACATCCTATTTAGCACCAAAATGCACTATATTTAGCGATAAATAGCCCAAAGTATGGTGCAAATTGCGGTTTTATGCAATGCGTATTCACTTTGCAGGTGTTTGCAACTAACCCCTCGTTGCCTTAAAACAAACCTTCGCGAGAATCGATTTTTTGCGACAAGGTGGGCGATTGGCTGGCGAAAAGGGTACTCAGAATGTTAAAATCCCCACTAAAAACTAGACAAAAAAAACATTCTGGGGCGTTAAGAGATTATAGGTTTGTGAGGTTGTAAGTTGGTTGGTTCATAAGTTTATAAGTTCGTGAGTTGGTGAGTTTTATAAGTTAGGGAGGTTATAAGGTAGGGAGTTTGAGAGTTCATGAGTTTTTGAGTTGATGAGTTTTATAAGTTGGTGAGTTTGTAAGTTGGTGAGTTCATCAGTTAATAAGGTTTTGAGTTCATGAGTTTTATAAGTTGGTGAGTTTGCAAGGTGGTTAGTTCATAACTCATAAAGTTTTAAGCCCATGAACTCACAAACTCATTAACTTATAAACTCATCAACTCAAAAGCTCACAAACTCACCACCTTACAAACTCACAAACTCATTAACTTATAAACTCATCAACTCAAAAACTCACAAACTCACCGCCTTATAACCTCACAAACTCAGCCATTCAAAGGCTCAAAACCTTAGTGTATCTTGAAGAGTTCTTTAATTCCACCAAGGCTACCCAGTAAGTTTGTAGCCTCGTAAGGCAGGTAAACCGTCTTGGTTTGGTCGCCTTGTGCCAACTCTTGCATCATGGCGATGTATTTTTGTGCAAGCAGATAATTGGCCGGATTGGTACTCTGCCCAACAGCATCGGTAATCTTTTGAATGGCTATTGCCTCGGCCTCGGCCTTGCGAATGCGTGCTTGCGCCTCACCTTCGGCATAGAGAATGGCTTGCTGCTTGACAGCCTCAGCGCGGTTAATGGTAGAGGTCTTCTCACCTTCCGACTGCAAAATCACGGCTTGTTTCTCGCCCTCACTGGTAAGGATGGTGGCGCGTTTGTTACGTTCGGCTTGCATCTGTTTCTCCATCGCCTGCAAAACGCTCGATGGCGGGATGATGTCTTGCAGCTCAACGCGGTTCACCTTGATACCCCACTTGTTGGTTGCATCGTCTAACACCGAGCGAAGTTTAGTGTTGATGGTGTCGCGCGAGGTGAGCGTTTGGTCCAATTCCATTTCACCGATGATGTTACGCAGCGTGGTTTGAGTAAGTTTCTCAATGGCGTTGGGCAAGTTGTCAATCTCGTAAACGGCCTTAAAGGGGTCCACTATCTGGAAGTAGAGCAAGGCATTGATTTGCATTTGGATGTTATCCTTGGTGATAACGTTCTGCTTGTCGAAGTCGTACACTTGCTCGCGAAGGTCGATTGTGTTCGAATACGAGTAGCGGCGATTGGCCATTCTTACGATGTTTTTCGCTTTGTCCACAAAGGGTATGATGATGTTGACACCTGGTTTGAGGATTGCTCGAAACTTACCCAAGCGTTCGATGATTTTCGTTTCCGACTGGGGTATAATAACAAGCGACTTCTTAACGAAGACAATGGCCAGCAATATTGCGGCGATAATTAAATAAGTTCCTAGATATTCCATTATTGATTATTGTTTTGGTGTTATTCTATTTAGGTGTTTACTACGGATAATCTAAGCCTAAGACATCGTCTTGGGCACGATTACAACGAAGAAATTAGCCACGGTCTTGGCCTGCAAAAACCATTTGAGTACCCACTTAACGCATGCGCCCATAGCTACCCATAACGGCCAAAGATTGTTTCAGACACGTTCAACCGTGGCGATGATGCTTTCCATCTTAACGATGCGCACCCTTTCTCCTATCTTAATAAGCGACCCGTCGGCCGAAACAGCGCGCCATTCGTCGCCGTCTACCTTTACATAGCCGCTGTGTTGTGGCTGCACTTCTTCTATCACCACGCCCACGCGCCCTTCAAGTGCGTCGGCATTGCTCTTTCGTTCCTCCTCTTCGCGGTGCAGATATTTCATCACCACGGGCCTAACGGCGAAGATGGATAAGATTGAAAAGAAGGCGAAACAAACCACTTGGCCCCAAAACGGGAAACCCAACCAGCATCCCACCATTGCCGACAGGCCGCCAATGGCGAAACAAAGGATGTAAAACGTGCCAGAGGCCATCTCTATTATTAGGCAGAGTAGGCTTATGAGTAGCCAAAACAGCCATTGATTTGAATTGAGGTATTCGAACATCTTTGTGGTATTTTGATTGTGTTTCCAAAGTTAGACAATATTTGTCAAACTGCAAAACATTTGTGAGAATAATTGAATTCAGCTTTGGGGAGCGAATATAAGCGCATGGTTCGCATGAAGAAAAAACAGACAAATAAACACGTAGAAATGGAACACAACCAAGCATTCACCAATTCCGGCATTTCATTTACAACCTTTTTCAACCCACAGAACACAACAACAATAAAACATATCAAAATGAACGGCAAGCACCAACACAACTATCAAATTGACACCAAACAAACCAAACAAACCATTAGAAAGAAAGGTAATCAGGCATTAGCCTATACAACACGCATCTTTTACCCTAGAAAGAATTAACCATTATATCCTTTAATTTGACCAAACGAATGAAAAAAAAAACAAAATATAAAGCAGAATAATCACGTTTTGCAAAGATTTTATCGCTTTATTGTTAATTTTGGATGCAAAACTATTATTCATCCATAAAATCAATAAACTATGAATAGACTTAACGCTATCGGAAAAGTGCTGATTGTAGGCCTAGTGTTGTGGCTAACCATGCCGCAGATTGTACACGCAAAAGCCAGGATTCCCATCGGCACACGCGACGTTATCGACATCGTTTACAACATCCCTGCAAGCGACAGCATCATTATCGACGGCAAACAGGTGAACTTGGCACGTATGCACAAGGAGTTCAACATTGCCTACATCTTGCCCCTATGGGTAACGGAAGAGCCTAAACTTGTGCTATACGATGCCCCTTCGGAAACCTATTACGAAATGACGACCGAAAAATCGCAGGCCTTTCTGAAAGAGTATATGAAGGAAAAGAAGCTCGATGAGGCCAGCTTGTTGAAACTAGGTTTCTATACACGCTACGGCGGAAAGCTGGTTTTGTTGCCCATTGTGGCCCTAATGATTTGGGGAGCGATACCTTCGCGCAAGAAAGACGAGAAGATAGAACCAACTAAACTATAATTTCAAAGCAATGCAAACATCTCAGATTATCATCATGGCCGTTGTTGTGGTGGCCGCCCTAGTTATCAGTCAAGTGTACAAACGCTTCGTTAGCCAAAAGGCATTAGACCCCGCACAGGCCGACAGTGAGGCACAAAAATTAAGCGACAACGACCTTAACGTCCTTATCAATTCCGACTTTGGCGTGTGCATTCAACACCTAGACGACAAGAACGTGTTGGGCGCAAACTACATCTACCACTTGCCCGACATGAAGGAGCACATGAAGAATGCCGGGAAGGACGTGCTGAAAAGTGCGCTTACATTGGGAACGGTGAAATACACCACCGTACAAGTGCCCATGCCTTTGCTGCTTACAGCAGACGGCCTGCACCTCTTCGAACTGGATGTTGAGGGAAAGGTGAAGCGACACTTGATGTTCGACAACGCCCGAATGGAGAAAGCTACGCTCACGCCCTTTGCCAACGACCGCGTTCCAAAAGAACTGGGTGACAGCGCAAAGTTCTATAAACTGCAAGTGCCTAGCGAAGACGGCGTACGTGAAATAACGCTCTGCTCCGTACTTTACCCCACACAAGAGTATTACATGAGATACAACAAGTATCGCCGTCTGTTGGCTTACGCTGTCGGTAAGAAATTCTTTAAAGCCTTAGAAGAGAAATATCCGAACTTAAAGGCGTAGAAAAAGAGGGATTAACAAGTTTGCAGGTTGACGTATTGACAAGCTGACGAGTTGACAGGAAGATGGGTGTACCTGTTTATAAGCGGACAAGTAAACCTGTTGACGAGTTAACAATTTAACGGCTTGACAAACTAACAAGTTAACGAGTAAACACCCAATCTCGCCCAATGAAAACGGGTTGACAAGGTAACATACAGCCTTGCCAACCCGTTTTTATTCGGCATCAACGCCAAACTTAACCCCTGCCATGGCCAAATTATCCATCAGCACCATCGCTGCCATCGCCTCGACGATGGGCACGGCACGCGGAACAACGCACGAATCATGACGTCCACGAGCTGCAAAAGTGGTGGGCGTTCCGTCTAGTTCAATGGTGTCTTGCTCCATTAGCACCGTGGCAACAGGCTTAAACGCCACACGAAAAAAGATGTCTTGGCCATTGCTTATGCCCCCTTGGATGCCTCCGCTATGGTTGGTAAGCGTAGAAACCTGACCTTCTTCGGCCACGAAAACATCGTTAACTTCACTGCCTTTACACCTAACCAAGTCGAAACCATCGCCAATTTCAAAACCCTTTGCGGCGTTAATGCTCAGCATGGCATACCCCAATCGGGCGTGAAGTTTATCAAATTCGGGTTCGCCAACCCCCACAGGGCAACCCTTCATCACGCATGTAACCACGCCGCCAATGGTGTCGCCCGCGTTCTTCGTATCCAAAATAAGTTGCGCCATGCGCTTGGCCACCTCCTCATCGGGGCATCTCACATCATTGTTTTCTGTGTTCGCGAGGTTATACAGGCGATAATCCTTGTTCAAAACGATGTCGCCCACCTGCGACACGTAGGCCGAAATGGTTATACCCATCTGCCTAAGTGCCAGCTTTGCCAATGCTCCGCCCACCACACGCGCCAAAGTTATGCGAGCCGACGAGCGTCCACCGCCACGATGGTCGCGCAATCCGTACTTATTATAATAGGTGTAGTCGGCATGCGACGGCCGGAAAAGTCCACGCATATTGTCGTAATCTTTCGATTGCTGATTAGCGTTTCGCACGACAAAGCCAATGGGCGTGCCAGTGCTTTTGCCTTCGAACACACCACTAAGCAATTCCACTTGGTCGGCCTCGTTACGGCTCGTGGTAAGCTTGCTCTGGCCAGGCCTACGCCTATTAAGCTCCGACTGGATAAAGTCTAAGTCGATGTCAATGCCTGCCGGCATGCCGTCTACCACGCCTCCGATGGCTGGTCCATGACTTTCGCCAAAGGTGGTAAGGGCGAAAAGGTTTCCAAATGTGTTGCGCATAATTGTGAGGGGTAAACAGTTAAAGCAATAATGGCGAACACACAACCGCGCCAAACGCAGTTATGATGTGTTCGCCATTGTATATATAATATCTGTGTGGTCTACACAACAAAAGGCTTAATGGTGTCCACAGCCACCGCCATGATGGCCATTACCATGACCGCAACAGCCGCCATGATGACCATGTTCGTGGCCATCGCCTTCTTCATCGCCATGATTATGCCCGCAACCACAACCTCCGCAGCCGCCTTCGCCACTGATATGGTTCAGCATTTGCTGCACTTCCTCGTTCGTAGCCTCGCGGTTCTCAACGATTTCGCCCTTAAACAGCAAGTCAAGTCCTGCAAGCGGATGGTTCAAGTCCATCTTCACCATGTCTTCCGTCACATCAATCACACGACCCGTAAAGCGGTTTCCGTCTTCGTTTTGCAACGGAACAACGGCATCTTTGTAGATGTTGTCGTGGTCGAAGTGTCCATTGATGGTGAATATCTCCTTGTTCAAGTCGATAACGCGCTCCTCAACACGTTCGCCATAAGCCTCTTCGCATTCAATGTTCAGCGTAAACTGCTCGCCCTTAGGCAAGTCTTCCACACCGTTTTCAAAAGCGTCGAGGGTGATGCCAAAGCCCGTAATAAACACAAAAGGGCGGTCGGCAGGAGCCTCTTCGATAAGCGTTTCCTTGCCGTCGGCCAGCGAATAAAGCTTGTAAGCCACGGCGATAAACTTGTTGTTTTCTTTTTCCATTGTCATATTTCGTTTTTATCTTTTCCTTGCAATAATGATGCCAATGCGCGTTATGTCACAAATATCGTCCCCGCAAACGCGGCATTACCTGCAAAGTTACGAAAAACTTTCCGTATATATGGCCTATTCCGCAAATTCCCTGCCACTTAACCAAATTGCGTTATCGCGTTGTTCTTTGTCGTTTTACCATTCTATTGGGCATCTTCTGCTTGCATTCTCAGCCACATCATCCACAAAGTCCCTTCCAAAGAATAAGCCAAATTTCCAAAAATTAAGTCTAAAACTCCATCAAAGTTAATTTTAATAATCCGCCACATGCAATCTCCATTATTTTCCGTAACTTTGCTTTCGCTAGGCCAACACGCACCATGAAAATGGCTGTTTCAGCCTTAGGCCTTGCCACTTTAACTTCAAAACACGGCAACGAACGATGAAAAAGATATTGACATGCGCCATATTCGCCCTCCTGTGCGCGCTACATGCCAGCGCACAACGCCCTGCTTATGCCAAGATGTCGGGCGAATTGCGCCAGCTGTACGCAGAAAGCCAAGCCGAACGGCAGGCAACCACTCGCTCAAACCCATACGACAGCCGCTCCGTATGTGCCTTTGTGCGCATTGGTAGCCACGCCGAGGCGGTGTTTAAAGCCCACGCATGCACGCCGTTAGCGCAGTTTGGCAACATCCACATCGTGAACATCCCCCTCAATCAGCTGGCCAAATTGTCGCAATCCAAATGGGTTAGCCGCATCGAAACAGGCCAAAGCAACAGCATATTGATGGACACCACGGCCAAAGTGCTGAACGCTTGGCCCGCATATCAAAGCCAATCGTTGCCACAAGCCTACACGGGCAAGGGCGTAGTGGTGGGCATTCAAGACATCGGGTTCGACCTTACGCACCCCAATTTTTGCGACTCTACGGGCCGAACACTACGCATCAAGGCCCTATGGGACCAACTTTCAACCGACACCCTCGGCACAACCCTACCCGTTGGGCGCGACTACACCACACCAAACGCCCTAATCGGCCTGCGCCACACACGCGACGGCAAACAAGAAACACACGGAACCCACACGCTGGGCATTGCAGCAGGCAGTGGCTTTAAAAGCCCTTATCGCGGCATGGCATGGGAAAGCGACATTTGCCTAGTGGCTAACCTCACCAGCGAAAACAAAAACTTGGTGGACAAAAAGGACCTATATAAATACACCACTGCGACAGACGCGTTGGGCTTTAAATACATTTTCGACTATGCCAAGCGACACAACCAACCCTGCGTGGCATCGTTTAGCGAGGGTTCTGGCTTTCGTTTCGACAGCGACACGCAACTCTATCATGCTGTGTTAGACAGTCTTCAAGGTCCAGGGCGCATCATCGTGGCCTCGGCAGGCAATGAAGGCGGACGGGCAAGCTACCTTAGAAAACCACTGGGAACCGACTCGGCAGGTACTTTTATCAAGGATTCGAACGGCAAAATACGCGTGTCGGCAAAAAGTAAGGGGCATTTTTTGCTTAGATTGAGGTTTCATCGCGTGGGCACATTAACCACGTACGATATCGACACGCGCGCATTAGTGGCCGCCAAAGACTCGCAACTGATAGACACACTTACCTTTGGAAAGCTGCAATACGAGATACAAGCGGCTGCCTACCAGCCCGACGATACGGGCGCATTGGCCTACGAAATGCTCTTACGCACATTGGGAACCAGCACCTACGTACCACCAACGGCATTGGTATTAATTGGCGCAACCGCCGATGTGGAGCTGTTCCGTGGTGCAGGCACATGGGAAACAAACAAGCGCGAACCGGCACTGTTGGGCGGCGACGACACCCACACCATCCTATCGCCCGCCAGCGCACCTGCTGTTATTGCCGTTGGAGCAACCTCGTATCGCACACACATTACCAATTATAAGGGCGAAAAAAAGTATTCGTTGCAAGGAACAGGGGGCGAAAGAGCACCCTACTCTTCGAAAGGACCAACGGCAGACGGCCGCACAAAGCCCGACATGATGGCGCCGGGCAGCAACATCATCTCGTCGTACAACAGCTTTTACATTGCCAATCATCCCAACAACAGCGATGTGCAATGGGATGTGGCGCACTTCCAACACAACGGCCGCACCTATCCGTGGAACTGCAACACGGGTACTTCCATGTCTGCGCCAGCTGTTGCCGGTGCTATCGCCCTGTGGTTGCAGGCCAACCCAACGATAACGGCCAGCGATGTGCGAAACATTGTGGCACAAACAGGCACGCAACACGACACCTCCCTACCCCATCCCAACAACCTTTATGGCTACGGACAAGTGGATGCTTATCGCGGCCTGCTCCACATCTTGGGCATTACCAAGGTGCAAGGCATCTACCAACACCAACCACAGGGCGTGCATATAAGCCCAGACGGCAACAACAAACTGCGCATAACCTTCGCCGACGGGCAACCACACGCCTGCTCCCTGCGCCTTTACTCGCTATCGGGTTCATTAGTTCTAAGTAGGCCGCGCACGCTGTTGGCCGCACAATCCACCATACAGCTAGAGACATTAGCGGCAGGCGTGTATGTAGTTCAGATACATGCAGATAGCCCCAAACATAGCGGCAGCACGCTCGTTAGGTTCGTTGGGAAATAAACCAGCAATCCGTATCACGTCTTGAAACAGCCCTTACGCAAAAAACACCATTTCTAGGTATTGCGCCATTATTTATTTGTACTTAACTTTGCAACCATAATAATAACACAACTAAAACTAAGAATTGAAATGAAAAAAACGGTGGTAGTATACGGTTCTTCAACAGGAACCTGCCAAAGCATCGCTGAAACGATTGCAAGCAAACTAGGCGTAGAAGCCCTAGACGTGGCTAACTTCAACGCAGACGTTGTTGCCGAGAACGAAAATTTGCTCATCGGAACCTCTACTTGGGGTGCTGGCGAACTGCAAGACGATTGGTACGACGGTGTGAAAGTGCTTAAAGAGGCCGACTTGGCTGGCAAAACGGTGGCCGTTTTCGGTTGCGGCGATGCCGAATCTTACTCTGATACCTTCTGCGGCGCAATGGCCGAGCTTTACAATGCAGCAAAAGACAGTGGCGCAAAGATGGTTGGCGAGGTGTCTACCGATGGCTATACCTTCGACGATAGCGAGGCTGTTGCCGACGGAAAGTTCGTGGGACTGGCTCTCGACGACGTAAACGAAGACGATAAGACCGAAGGTCGCATCGACGCATGGCTCGAAGAAATTAAGCCTGCATTGTAATTTCGATTGCAAAGAAATACTTTTGCATAGAGCAAAACCCCGACGGTGGGGCAGCAAACAGCCCCACCGCCATACTAAAAAAATACAAGACTATGCCGCAAACAGAATTGATTTCAGCCGACATGAAGGTGTTGATGAACCATATTTATGAGTATCAGAAAGGCGTGCGACAAATGGTTTTATACACCTTCAACAAGAAATACGAGCAATTTGCCATAGCAAGGCTTGAACGACAGCACATAGACTACCTGATAAAACCTGTGGGGAAAGAGAACCTCAACTTGTTTTTCGGAAAGAAAGAGTGCCTCAACGCCATTAGGATGATGATTAACCGTCCGCTAAACGAGCTTAGCCCAGAAGAGGATTTCATACTCGGAGCCATGCTCGGCTACGACATTTGCCGACAATGCGAACGCTATTGCGAACGCAAAGAGCGCACCTGCAAAGTGGCGCAATAAAAAAGCAAACAGAATATATCCAACTGACTATAATTAACATAACGATAACTTTTAATCTTGTTCGCTAAATAAAATTCATAATGTTTTTGTATAATATGTGAAGGGGTGTCGGGAGACACCCCTTTTCGTGCTTTATATTGTTTGTTTCCTGCGGCATATCGCAGTATAAGGTTATAGTCAACTTGTCAGATACCAGAAAAAAATCGGTTTGCAAAGACCACATAAAGCCCAGATTTCAATATAAAGTGGCATTTTCACATTCGGGTGTATATCAGATTATCAGAGTAAAATGTCATGGGGTGAAACATTATTCAGGCTTTTCTTTGAGGATATTCACCACACGATTAAATGCCTCCACAATCTCATTTAGCTTGGGATTTGACTTTTGCACAATGATGGCTGCAAAATTCTCCACTCCATCTGCCTGCATTTCCACAGCGTCAGAATAATAAAGATGCTTTTCAGTCTGCTCCACGCCTACGCATATCAGCAAACTCATTTTGAGCCTGCTCCTCAAATTCCCTTTTACGTTCAATTGCACGCTTGAAGCCTGCTATGAGCTCTTCCCTTGTCTTTTCCTTGAACTTAATCATACACAATTCTCCTTTTCACATTGCAAATATAACTCTTTGCTTTGAAAATTGCAAGCTAATGAAAGGAAAAGCACCAGATGATTGCACAAATGCTGCTTTACAATTATCCTAAAAAGTTATAGATTGATTATAACAACTCTCAATCCTACGTTTCATTAATTTGAAGTCATCTTAGCTTTTATCTCTCTTATCTTCTTGAGAAGAATTAGTTTGAATGCGATATTGTTCCCTGCCCGCCAACTGGATAGTGCCATATCAAACCTATTAAGTATACCTGTAAGCGTACATGCTATCCGCCCCATTGCCCACTCGCGCGTACATCACACAACCTCTTTTGTCTTATTTTCAGTAAGAATTTTAACATTATGAGTGCCCTTTTTGCTCACCAATCGCCCACCTTGCCGCAAAAAATCGATTCTCGCGAAGGTTTGTTTCGATATAAAATGGGGTTGATTGTAAATGCAAGCAAAGTGAATACGCATTGCATAAAACCGCAATTTGCACCAGATTTTGGACTGTTAGATGCTAAATGCAGTGCATTTTGGTGCTAAACACAGTGCATTTTGGTGCTAAACGCAGTGCGTTTTGGTGCTAAACGCAAGGCATTTTGGTGCTAAATGCAGCGCATTTTGGTGCTAAACGCAAGGTAAAATGCTGCAAAACGCGAGGCGATAAGCATAAATATTCATCAAAATGGTATAGACAAAACCTGTTCAAACCATTAAAAACATGGCCCAAAAGGGCAAAACACCCCTCAAAAAGTGGCGTTTTAGGGGCTAAAAGTGGGAAAATGGGCTTGGAAAAAAGCGAGCTGGCAACCGAACTAGAAAGGCTATTTGGTGCAAAATGCAGGCAATATCCTCGAAAATAGACAAAACAAAAGACATGAAAGGCTAGAAATAGGAGTAATTTACCTACTTTATAGGCTTTATTTTCGCTAGAACGGAGAGAAATTTAGAGCCGTTTTGTAAAATAAAGACAACAGCTTTAATTTTTAAGTTAGCGGGGAGATAAGGTTATCAGTTGATGAGATTGTGAGTTGATGGATGTATGAAATGGTGAGTTGATTAGGTTATAAGCTAATGAGCTTGCGAGATGTTGGGGTTATATGCTGCTGAGTTTATGAGCTGGACTATTGGTAATTTGATGAGTTTGTAAGTTTGCGGGGTTATAAGCTGATGGGTTGGTAAGCTGTAATGACGACCACGCCAAAGCCCAACATGTACAAACAGAACACACATAAAGCAAGAAAATAATACATACGAAAAACCATATACACGCTGGGGCAGAACCTGCGCGTATAAAACAAAAAGCCTGCTGCTAGTAGCTTTTCACAAACAGCTAGCATGGTATTAGACCATCAAGTGGCCTGAAAAGGAAGAAGACCCTGCTGCAAACGCCTTGCAACAGCCACGTGTTTCGCTCTACTCCACCAAGTGTATCCACAAGGCGAAGGCCAAAATAATAATGGCCAAAACGGTCAACACCACAAATAACACGCGCCCAATAGCGCGACGACGCGCAGGCCAGTTAAGGTTGCGCTGCTTTATCCGATCTTCTTCACTAACTCTATTTCTCTTTCCTTTATTCATGTTCTAACTCTATATTATAAAATAATGTTGACAAATTGGCGAGTTAACCGGTTAACTTGTGCACAAGTTAACAAGCTGACAAGACAACATGCTAATCTAACTCTATCATGATGTATCTGGTTGACGAATTAAAGCGCAGACCGGTTTACCAGCTTACCAGTTGGCAAATTAAGCTCGCAACAAGTATACCAAATAACAAAGAAACGCGCGCTGACACTTCAACGAGCCGTTCTTGTTGTGCAAGCTATGGGCCAAAGCGGCTGGCACATCGGCCGGCAATAGCCCTTAAAACCTCAATCCCAGTTGAAAGTCGATGAGGTTATAGTTGGTCTTTTTCAGTGCCTTATCGTTCACCAACGCATATTCGGCACTTAGTTTAAGCATTCGCGACAGTTCGCAGTCGATGCCTAATTCGTAGAAAGTCTTGGCCGTGCTGGGCTTTCCGTTGGGGCAATATTGGTCGAAACGTGCCTTTACGTGCAGCTTTTTCCCGTTAAAATCGGCCACAGGAGCAATAACCAAGCCATAGAAGCCATAGGCCTTGTCGCCTGCCTCATAATTGATGTTGGCGTCTTGCAGGTCGGCTTTGGTGTTATGAACGGTCTTAAAGCCATAGCCCTTGCTGTAAATGTACTCGCTGCGGAATGTCCAACCCTTTGTAACATACTCGCCACTCACGGCAAAACGGCGTTTTTCTACCGTTTGTTTGCCTTTCACCACCTGCTTTTGTCCTGCCCCATCCAATATCGGCTCGTGCGTATCGGGGTCTACTAGCGTGTAATTTCCCACTCGGGCGTAAGAGCCAGTCCAGCCAAACGCACCCAAGCGCATGCCTTTAATGGGCATAACCCATAGTCCGCCAATGACGTCTTTGCGCTGATCGGCATCGCGCATGTTGATGCCCTGCCCATTGAACACGCCCACCTGATAGTGAAGCAGTGGTCGTTCGTTGCTGTTGGGAAAGAGGTCGCCCTGAATTTGCAAGCCGATGTCGCGACCATTGCTGGCGGCTTCGCCAGTTCGGTCGCTAAATCCCGATAGTTTCAGTACGCTTTGCCCAAACGACATAAAGCCCTGGTCGATGGGGTGCATGGGATTTTCGAAGGTGAACGGCCGCTTAAATTGTCCCAGCTTTAAGCGGAAGGGCTTATACTTCTGCCATTCGGCAAACACATCCACCAAACGGGGCGATGTGCCGAGGGTGGCCGTATTGCCGTTAAACTGCACCTGGGCTTTCCAATAGAAGTCGGTAAGGACACGTCCTTCTAACGAAAGGCGCGCCATACGGATGTTAAATCCGTTGCTTTCAGCACCTTCTTGGTCGGCCCATTGGTATTGCGATATCATGTATCCGCTAAGTTTGAGGTTGCTCACCAAGGTAAGCTTCTTTTCTTCTGGCGGTGTATCGCCGCTTTGTGCGCTGGCTTGTAGCGTTGTTGCCGCCAAGAGCAGCGCAAGCATTGCCTTTTGTTTCATGAGTATCTTGTTAATAGTTATTGTATAGGCTTGTTTATGGTTGGATTGTTATGCGCGACGTTCCAGCAGCACCACGTTCTCCACATGGGGCGTATGGGGAAACATGTCTACGGGCTGCACAGCCGTCACCGCATAGCGTTGGTCTAGCGCAATGAGGTCGCGCGCTTGCGTTGCAGGGTTGCAGCTAACGTACACAATGCGTTGGGGATTGGCTCGAATAATGGTTTCGATAACGTCGGCGTGCATGCCTGCGCGCGGCGGATCGGTAATAATAACGTCGGGCTGTCCGTTGTTGGCGATAAAGTCATCGTTCAGAATGTCCTTCATATCGCCTGCATAGAAGGTGGTGTTGCCTATTCCGTTGAGCTCGCTATTTACTTTGGCGTCTTCTATTGCCTCGGGTACATACTCCACACCCACCACTTTCTTGGCCTGTCGAGCCACAAAGTTGGCGATTGTTCCCGTGCCCGTGTACAGGTCGTAAACAATTTCTGTACCGCTCAAGTTGGCAAAGCGGCGCGCCACTTCGTAGAGGTGGTAGGCTTGTTGGGTGTTGGTTTGGTAGAAACTCTTTGGTCCTACCTTGAAACGAAGGTCTTCCATCACCTCGAATATATGGTCGTTGCCCTTGAAAACATGCACGGGCAGGTCGGCAAATGTGTCGTTACACTTTTGGTTGTCTGCCCAAAGTAGCGATGTTATCTGCGGAAAATGTTCGGCCACGTGGGCAAGCAGGGCATCGGCCGCTTGTGGGTCGTCGGCTGTTTCAAAGTGAAACTGCACCAACACCATCCATTCGCCCGTGTCGCTATTGCGTATCATGACATCGCGCAGCAGTCCTGTTTGTTGTCGAAGGTCGAAGAAAGTGATGTTATGTGCTAGTGCATAGTCCCTTATCTCGTTGCGAATTTGATTTTGCAAGTCGTCCATCAGCCAGCATTTCTCGATGGGGAGTATTTTATCGAACGCCCCAGTGATGTGGAAACCGATGGCGTTCATGGTGTCGAAAGTTTCTCCCGATGTCACTTGTTCGCGGGTTAGCCAACGCTTGTTAGAGCATCCGAACTCCAACTTGTTGCGATAATGCAGGGTTAACTGCGAACCCATGATGGGCTGGAACGTGGGAAGTTGCACATGCGAGATGCGCGAAAGCTGGTCGTACACCTGCTGTTGCTTGGCTCGCAACTGCTCTTCATAGGGCAGGTTTTGCCACTTGCAGCCGCCGCACACGCCGAAATGCTGGCACGCGGGCTCAACGCGCACGTCGCTGTACTTCACGAAACGCACCACCTCGGCCTCGCAATAGCTGTGTTTTTTCTTTCTTATTTTGAGGTCTACCACGTCGCCTGGCACTGCGAAGGGTACGAAAACAACCATGTCGTTGACCCTCGCCAACGCCTTTCCTTCTGCCGCCACGTCTGTAATGGTGACGTTCTCCAATATCGGAAACTCTTTTCTCTTTCTTGCCATATATATAATAAGGTGTAACGCAAACGTTTCGTGAGAGACGCCAAGGCGGACTTTTCGCCCCTTTCTTCACAAAAAACCATCGTACGCAACGCCAAAGCTGCGTAAGAACTTACGCTACACATCTGCAAAGATACATATTTCCATCAAAATATTCGAACATTTTGCATGCTGTTTACGATAACAGCCACTTTTGCCATGTACAATTTACAAAATCAGGGCCGAAAGTTTTGTAAATCAATAATATTTATCTATATTTGCAAAAGGTAAAAACAGAAAACATTATACGTTCTAATCAATGAGTGAAAAAAGAGTTTACACCTTCGGCAATGGCGTTGCTGAGGGTAAGGCAGACATGAGAAATCTGCTAGGTGGTAAAGGAGCCAACTTGGCTGAAATGAATCTTATCGGCGTTCCCGTACCTCCGGGGTTCACCATTACCACAGATGTTTGTAACGAATACTTCGAGAAAGGGAAAGAAAAAGTTGTGTCTCTGCTTAAAGGCGAAGTTGAAAAGGCTGTCAATCACATTGAGAACTTGATGAACTGCAAGTTTGGCGACGTGCAAAACCCATTGCTCGTGTCGGTTCGTTCGGGTGCTCGCGCCTCTATGCCTGGCATGATGGACACCATCCTTAACCTCGGACTGAACGACGAAGTGGCCAAAGGATTGGCAGAAAAGTCGGGTAACGAGCGTTTCGCTTACGACAGCTACCGCCGTTTCGTACAGATGTACGGCGACGTGGTGCTGGGAATGAAGCCCACCAACAAGGAAGACATCGACCCCTTCGAAGAGATCATACAGCAAGTTAAGGCCGAACGCGGCATCAAGCTAGACAACGAAATGACCGTTGACGAACTCAAAAAGCTAGTTGTGCTGTTTAAGGAGGCCATCAAAAAGCAAACGGGAAAAGACTTCCCCACCGACCCGATGGAACAGCTATGGGGTGCCATCTGCGCCGTGTTCGACAGCTGGATGAACGAACGCGCCATACTTTATCGTAAGATGGAGGGCATTCCCGCCGAATGGGGAACGGCCGTTAACGTGCAAGCGATGGTGTTCGGCAACATGGGCAACACGTCGGCAACCGGCGTTTGTTTCAGCCGCGACGCCGGAACTGGCGAGAACGTGTTCAACGGCGAGTACCTCATCAACGCACAAGGCGAAGACGTGGTGGCCGGAATCCGCACGCCACAACAAATCACTAAGGAGGGTTCGTTGCGCTGGGCGGCTCAACAGCTCATCGAAGAAGACGTGCGCGCAAGCCAATATCCCTCTATGGAGGAGAACATGCCCGAGATTTTCGCTCAGCTTAACGCCATTCAAGAAAAGTTGGAGCGTCACTACCACGACATGCAAGACATGGAATTTACCGTACAAGACGGCAAACTGTGGTTCTTGCAAACGCGTAACGGAAAGCGTACGGGTACGGCGATGGTGAAAATTGCAATGGATTTGCTGCGCGAAGGCGAGATTGACGAGAAGACGGCCTTGAAACGTTGCGAACCCAACAAGCTAGACGAACTGCTGCACCCCGTATTCGACAAGGCTGCACAAAAGCAAGCCAAGGTTCTTACCCGCGGTTTGCCGGCATCGCCCGGCGCAGCCTGCGGACAGGTGGTGTTCTTTGCCGACGATGCCGCACGCTGGCACGAGGAAGGACACCAGGTTATCATGGTCCGCATAGAAACGTCGCCCGAAGACCTCGCCGGCATGTCCGCAGCCGAGGGCATCCTCACCGCACGCGGCGGCATGACTTCGCACGCTGCCGTTGTTGCCCGCGGCATGGGCAAGTGCTGCGTTTCGGGTGCCGGTGCCATCAACATCAACTATAAGGAGCGTACGCTCGAAATAGACGGTGTGTTGTTGCACGAAGGCGACTACATATCGCTAAACGGTAGCACAGGCGAAGTTTATCTGGGACAAGTTACCACACAACCCGCCAAAGTGACGGGCGACTTGGCCGACCTGATGGAGCTTTGCAACAAGTACACCAAGCTGGTTGTGCGTACCAATGCCGACACCCCACACGATGCACAAGTGGCAAGAAACTTCGGAGCTGTGGGAATTGGCCTATGCCGCACCGAACACATGTTCTTCGAGAACGAGAAAATCAAGGCCATGCGCGAGATGATACTCGCCGACAGCACCGAGGGACGTGAGAAAGCACTGACAAAACTGCTGCCCTTCCAACGCCAAGACTTCTACGGCATACTCAAATCGATGAACGGATACCCCGTAAACGTGCGCCTACTCGACCCGCCTTTGCACGAGTTTGTGCCACACGACTTGGAAGGTCAGCAGGTAATGGCTGCCGAAATGGGTATCTCGGTACAAGAAATTCAACGCCGCGTAAACTCGCTAAGCGAGCATAACCCCATGCTAGGACATCGTGGTTGTCGTCTGGGTAACACCTATCCCGAAATCACGGCCATGCAAACGCGCGCCATTCTTGGAGCAGCCATCCAGTTGAAGAAGGAAGGATACGACCCACATCCTGAAATCATGGTACCCCTCATTGGTGTTGTTCACGAGTTCGACCAGCAGGAAAAGGTTATCCGCGACACGGCTAAGAAGCTCTTTGAAGAAGAAGGTATGGAGGTTGACTTCCACGTTGGAACCATGATTGAAGTGCCACGTGCAGCCTTGGTTGCCGACAACATCGCCAAGAGAGCCGAGTATTTCAGCTTTGGAACGAACGACCTAACGCAGATGACCTTCGGTTATAGCCGCGATGACATCGCCAGTTTCTTGCCCGTTTACTTGGAGAAGAAGATCTTGAAGGTAGACCCCTTCCAGGTTCTCGACCAGAAAGGTGTTGGCCAACTCATCGACATGGGTGTGAAGAAAGGCCGTTCCACGCGTCCCGAACTTATCTGCGGCATCTGCGGAGAGCACGGCGGCGAGCCCGAATCGGTGAAGTTCTGCCATCGCGTAGGCCTCAACTACGTCAGCTGCTCGCCCTTCCGTGTGCCCATCGCACGCTTGGCAGCCGCTCAGGCAGCAGTAGAAGATTAAGCGGAAAGGGAAAATGGATGGCTAGTTGGTAAGCTTACAATTTAATGAGTTGGCGAGTTGACTAGTTAACAAGTTGACGAGAGAACGATTTGACGTGGTTGACTAGTTAATGAGTTGACGTGGTTGACTAGTTAATGAGTTGAAAGCTACGAGTTAACAAGTTGACAATCGTTACGCTAACAAGCTGTCGAGCAATACTAATTCCCTCATAACGCCACTATATCACAACGCAACAGGCATCCTTGTTAAGAGGATGCCTGTTTGTTTTTTGCGGGTTAAGTTGGCCATGCAGCGTGCTGCATGGCTTGTAGACCCATCGTCCGTTAGTCATTTTCCACGATTGATGTCTCCCAAATCACGCCTGGCACAAGTAAAAATGAGCGGTGAGTTAACCCAATTCGTAAGTTTAGAATTACGCTTGAGCATTGAAGGTTAATCAATTCGTTAGTCCATGCGCCCCCATAGCGCACTCGCTTCAAAGTAACAAAGCATATCACCCCCCTCTCCCCTTGGAGAGGGGGCGGGGGTGAGGCCACTTGTTGCGCCCATTCCTTTCAGCTGCGGCGGGAGTGAGGCCGTAAGTAAGGTTGCGTTGAGGCGTATTTACCCCACCTCCACGCACAACACATGCCCCGAAACACGCACATCGCCACTAACCCATGCTGCATCATGCTGCCGAAGAGGAGTACCATTCAAGGTGGTTTGGCTGCCAATGGCAAACACCAACATGCGTTCCACACCTGCAAACACATGCTCGCCGCGCTCTACGCGCGCGTATACACGCGTACCTTGTTTATATATAACGTTCAAATCAACAGCACCAGGCGAGTTCACCGAGGTAACATGTGCTGCCCCATCAAACTCAAAAAGGCACTCATCAGACAACGTCACGACTTGCCCATCCACGCAAAGCGTGATGTCGCCATCAAGACAAAGGATGAGGCGCGTAAAGCCCGTGAAGTCTGAAAACGTGCTTTCCGTAACATGAATAACGGCCGACGAAACGCGCAAGTCGAAGTTACGATCCTGCAAACTACTCCCCACAGCGGGTAAGATACACACTTCACGAGTAAGTCCGCCACTCCACACACTCGTCTTAAAATCCTCTTTACGAATTATTTCCATTGTTAGATTGCTTTAAACTAAGGTTCAAAGATAGCAAATATCCTGCATACAAAACGACAATAAAGTTTGTTTTATCGCCATTTTCGAAAAAAAATGCGGCAAAACAACAAAGAGCACCATCTTCTTTCATGGCTTTGGCATCCTTATAAAAAAGCAACAACGAGAGCATCCACCTCGGAATGGCTCTCGTTGTTGCAACAAACACGCTTAAGTTTGCAGCCTTAGGCGTCTTTACATACCCAATATCTGCTCTGCGTGTTCCTTCACTTTAATTTCCTTGGGCTGCATAATACGTGTTATTACACCCTCTTCGTTGATAACGAACGTGGTGCGGAACGTGCCGAAATACTTGCGGCCATACATGCTTTTCTCGCCCCAAACGCCAAACTCCTCAACCAACTTATGCTCGGTATCTGCTATCAGCGGAAACGGCAAGTCGTGTTTCTCGATAAATTTCTTATGCGATTTCTCGTCGTTTATGCTCACACCAACCACGGCATAGCCCTGTTTTTGCAGTTCGGCATAGTTGTCGCGCAGGTTACAAGCCTGCGTAGTGCAGCCCGAAGTGAGGTCTTTGGGGTAGAAATACAACACCAGTTTCTTACCTTTAAAGTCGCTTAGGCGTACCTCGTTGCCGTTCTCGTCGTGCCCCAACACATCGGGAGCCTTTGTTCCTATTTCCATCATGATGATAATTCTTTTTCTATTGTTTGTTGGTACAAAGGTAAACATTAATTTCCGAAAAGCCTTATCCGCCAGCAAAACACATTTTCGCCCCACACAACGCCCAGCAAATGTTTCGCCCTTTGCGGCAAAATGAGTACCTTTGTGCCCGAATTGGTTTGCCAGGGCCCAGTGCTAGGCGATTAAAAGGGAACGGGGTGCAACTCTCCGACTGTCCCGCAGCTGTAAGTTCTTTACGGTTTTCTTCCAAAGGCGGTATCTAAAAAGCCATTAAACACGCGGCATCAGCGCAGGCACGCATTTTAGATAACGCAGTTACATAAGCCACTGTTTCGGTTTAATCGCATCGTTTGGCGAACCGAATTGGGAAGGCGAAGAGAATTAGAACAAAGTCAGAAGACCTGCCCATTCTTAAAAGCGACGTTCCACTCGTGGGATTAGGGAACACCGCGAAACGTTTTTTTAAATCAAAAGCAAGTCTAAATCACCTCATGGACATAACCAAGAGAAATGGCTCGATGGCTCCCTTCGACAGGGAAAAGATTGCCACGGCCATCAAAAAGAGTTTTATCAGCACAGGCCGACCCATCGTTGAAGAAGAAATTCGCGATGTGGCCATCGCCGTTGAGCAAGTTATCATAAACCATCCAGCAAAACTTAACGTTGAATGTATTCAGGACGAGGTGGAACGGAGCCTTATGCAACGCGGCTTTTACGCCGAGGCTAAGAGCTATATTCTGTTTCGCTGGCAGCGAACCGAACAACGAAAATACCTCAATAGGATTGCCAACACACTGCAACAAGCCGAAATTGCACCCGTGTTGAAAGGCATCGCGGCCGACTTCGAGCCCGAGTTGTATCCCATTGCCGCACTCGCCGAGAAGTTCATGGGCTTTGTTAAGGCCGACATGAACGGGCGCGACAAGCTCTCGGCCTTGATAAAAGCCGCCGTGGAACTTACTTCGGCCGAGGCTCCTAATTGGGAATTTATCGCGGCTCGACTGCTTAGCTATCGCCTGCAACGCGACCTAGAAACATTCGAACAAGCAGAAGATATACAATCCTTTGCCCAAAAGGTGCGCCATTTGGCCAACCAGAACCTCTACGGAGCCTACATTGTCGACGCTTATACCGAGAGCGAACTGCAACAGGCGGCATCGTTTATCGACGAAGAGCGCAACAAGCTGCTCAACTATTCGGGGCTCGACCTCCTTATCAAACGTTATGTCATCAGGTCGTTTGCACACAAACCCGTTGAGAGCGTGCAAGAAATGTTCCTCGGCATTGCCCTACATCTGGCCATGAACGAGGGCGGAAACCGATTGCATTGGGTGAAAAAGTTCTACGACATGCTTAGTCGCCTGGAAGTAACCATGGCCACGCCCACCCTAGCCAATGCGCGCAAGCCTTTCCATCAGCTATCAAGCTGTTTCATCGACACCGTACCCGACAGCCTTGAAGGCATCTACCGCAGCATCGACAACTTTGCCCAAGTCAGCAAGTTTGGCGGTGGCATGGGTCTTTACTTCGGCAAGGTAAGGGCCGCTGGCGGTCGTATTCGCGGCTTTAAAGGTGCTGCAGGTGGTGTGGTTAGGTGGATGAAGTTGGTAAACGACACCGCTGTGGCCGTCGACCAACTGGGCGTTCGCCAAGGCGCAGTGGCCGTTTACCTAGATGTTTGGCACAAAGACCTGCCCGAATTTCTACAATTACGCACCAACAACGGCGACGACCGAATGAAGGCGCACGACATATTCCCAGCCGTGTGTTATCCCGACTTGTTTTGGCGAATGGCGCAACAAGACCTCAATCAGGACTGGCACATGTTCTGCCCCAACGAAGTTCTAACTACGCGCGGTTACTCGCTAGAAGACTTCTACGGCGAGGCATGGGAAGAGAAATATCACGAATGCGTGGCCGACAAACGCCTTTCGCGCCGAACCATGACCATCAAAGACGTTATCCGTCTTGTTCTCCGTTCGGCTGTCGAGACCGGAACGCCCTTCACTTTCAACCGCGACATCGTTAACCGAGCCAACCCCAACGGTCACAACGGCATTATCTATTGTTCTAATCTCTGCACAGAGATTGCCCAAAACATGAAAGCCATCGAAGAGGTAAGCAACGAAGTGCTGACCAAAGACGGCGATACCATGGTGGTACGTACGGTTAAGCCGGGCGATTTCGTGGTGTGCAACCTAGCTAGCCTTTCGCTTGGCAACCTGCCGTTAGAAAACGAGGACTATCTCAACGATATTGTAGCGACTGTTGTGCGTGCACTCGACAACGTTATCGACCTGAACTTCTATCCTGTGCCATACGCCCAAATCACCAACCACCGCTATCGCAGCATTGGCCTGGGTGTAAGCGGCTATCACCACGCACTAGCCCTGAGAGGCATTAAATGGGAAAGCGAAGAACACCTGCAATTTGTAGATCAAGTGTTCGAACGCATCAACCGCGCCGCCATCGAGGCCAGTTCTTCCTTGGCAAAAGAGAAAGGCGCTTACGCTTACTTCGAGGGTAGCGACTGGCAAACGGGTGCTTACTTCGACAAGCGCAACTACAATTCGCCCCAATGGCAGCAAACCGCCCAGCGCGTAAAGGCACAAGGCATGCGCAACGCCTACCTCTTGGCCATCGCCCCCACAAGTAGCACCAGCATTGTAGCCGCAACAACGGCGGGATTAGACCCCGTTATGCAGCGTTTCTTCTTGGAAGAGAAGAAAGGCGCCATGCTACCACGTGTGGCCCCGGCACTTTCCGACCGCACTTTCTGGCTCTACAAGGGCGCATACCAAACCAATCAAGCATGGAGCATGCGCGCATCAGGCATACGCCAACGCCATATAGACCAAGCGCAAAGCGTTAATCTCTACATCACCAACAACTATACCATGCGACAGTTGCTCGACCTTTACCTCTTGGCATGGCAAAGTGGGGTAAAAACCATCTACTACGTACGAAGTAAATCGCTAGAAGTGGAAGAATGCGAAAGCTGCGCATCGTAACCAACAATACTACACTCACAAACGAAACTCAACACAACACAAATGGACAATAAGCTAAAAAAGAACGCCTTGTTTAACCCACAAGGAGATACCGACTTACGACTAAGACGCATGATTGGCGGCAACACCACCAATCTAAACGACTTTAACAACATGCGCTACACGTGGGCAAGCGACTGGTATAGGCAGGCAATGAACAACTTTTGGATTCCAGAAGAGATTAATCTTACCCAAGACACCAAAGACTATCCGCTGTTGCCGCCTGCCGAACGCAAGGCTTACGATAAGATATTGAGCTTTTTGGTGTTTCTCGACTCGCTGCAAAGCGCCAACTTGCCCTCGTTAACCGAGTTTATCACGGCCAACGAGGTGAACCTGTGCCTGCACATTCAGGCCTTTCAAGAGTGCGTTCACAGCCAGAGTTACAGCTACATGCTCGACACCATCTGCTCGCCCGAAGAGCGAAACGACATTCTCTACCAGTGGAAAACCGACGAACACCTACTTCGCCGCAACACTTTCATCGGCGATTGCTACAACGAGTTCTACGCCAACAACGACAAAGCATCGCTCATGAAGACGCTCATGGCCAACTATATTCTCGAAGGCATCTACTTTTATAGCGGCTTTATGTTCTTCTACAACTTGGCGCGCAATGGCAAGATGTCGGGTTCGGCGCAAGAGATACGCTACATCAACCGCGACGAAAACACGCACCTGTGGCTCTTCCGCAACATCATTCACGAGATGAAGAAAGAAGAACCCGAATACTTTACGCCCGAAAAGGTGAAACTTTACGAAGAAATGATGCGCGAAGGAGTGCGACAAGAGATTGCATGGGGTCAATATGTTATTGGCAACGAGGTGCAAGGACTTAACGCACAGATGGTAAACGACTACATTCGCTACCTTGGCAACATGCGATGGCGCAGTCTGGGTTTCGGCAATTTGTTTGAAGACAACGTTGAAGATCCCAAAAACATGCGCTGGGTTTCTCAATACGCCAACGCCAACATGGTAAAAACCGACTTCTTCGAGGCCAAAAGTACGGCGTATGCCAAAAGCACTGCCATCGAAGACGACCTGTAATGGCTTGCCCATCCAGCCATTTCTCCCCATCTTTACACCCGCAACATGCAAATATGAAAAATCTCATCTCTACGTTTCTTTTGCTGTTCATGCCGCTCGTGGCCGCTGCCGATAACGGATTGCGTTGTGCCAAAAGCGTTTTTACGCAACCCGATGTGCGTTTCATGCAGAAAATAAAATCAATACACGCCGATGCGGTCATCGGGGTGAAGGGATTACCTAGCGGACTGCAATGGAACGTTCGCCGCAACTTGGTTGAAGGCAAGGTAAAAGTGCCTGGCATATATACGTACACCGTTACCTCTAACATAAACGGGCAGGTAAGCGAAGAACAGATCACGCTTACCGTGTCTGATAAGTTGGCCATGCCCCTTCCTTTCATGGGATGGCTTTCTTGGAATTCCGTAGAGGGCGACGTTTCCGAGGCTATTGTTAAGTGTGTGGCAGACATGTTTCGGGCTAACGGATTGTATCAGGCTGGTTGGAACACGGTGATGATGGACGACTTGTGGCAAGCGCGTAAGCGTGCAGACGACGGAAAGCCGCTACCCGCCCCCAAACGCTTTCCTAACGGCCTGCGTAACCTTGCAGATTACGTGCACGCCAAGGGCATGAAGTTTGGGCTTTACACCGATGCGGCCGACAAAACTTGTGCAGGTGCATTTGGTTCGTATGGCTATGAGCGGATAGATGCCGAGCAATATGCCCAATGGAACGTGGATATTGTGAAGTGCGACTACTGCAATGCGCCGCCCGAACAAGACACAGCCATTGTGCGTTACCGCCGTTTGGGCGATGCTTTCAAAGCCGTTGCACGCCCCATTACGCTCTACATCTGCGAGTGGGGCGACAGAAAGCCTTGGCTTTGGGGCGCAGAGTCGGGCGGTAGTTGCTGGCGCGTTAGTGCGGATGTGCGCGACAGGTGGACTTGCGAGCCTGGCGGAACGGGCGTGGTAGAAAGCATCAAGGCCATGAAGAACATCGCGCAATATGCAGGTGTCAACCGCTTTAACGATGCTGACATGCTTTGTACAGGCCTGCATGGCAAGGGAAAATCCTCGAACGACTTATGTTTTGGCACGCCAGGCATGACGCAAAACGAGTACGCCACGCAGTTTGCGCTGTGGTGCATGTGGTCGTCGCCCATGGCATTATCCTTTGATCCACGTGCCAACACCGTGACAAAAGAAGACTTGAAGATACTTACCAATCGCCACCTTATCGCCCTTAACCAAGACCGAATGGGGCAACAGGCCGACTTAATATCAGATGCAGACAGCCTTGTGGTGTTTGCCAAGGATTTGGAGAATGGCGATGTGGCCCTTTCTGTTACCAACATGTCGGGCAAACCGCTTGAAGCCACTTTCCACTTCACCCAAATACCCGCCCTCGATGCCAACAAACGCTACCAATGCCGTGACTTATGGACGGGCGAAAAGCTTTCTGCCGTAAAGCGTAGCTTTGCAACAAAGGTTCGTCCGCACGCTACACGCGTGTTTAGGTTGAGCGAATAACGGGGATTTATACATGGGCAGGCTCTAGAAATACGGTGAAGGCTATTTTCTGAAGCAGCCTTAAAGAGGGAATTCATTTATTTTCTATACCTTTGTAAGCATTATATTGAACACCACAAATATTTATAAGACATGTTGACAGAAAAGTTTTTCGAAGTTATAGGCAACGAAGGCGTTGTCTCCATCGTGTCTTGGGGAAACGCAGAACCCCATCTCACCTGTACATGGAATAGTTATCTGGTAGTAACCCACGACGAAAGAATTTTGATACCCGCTGCAGGAATGAAGAAAACCGAGGCTAACGTAGAAGTGAACAATCGTATCCTATTGGCACTGGGCACACGTAATGTGGAGGGATTCAACGGCTATCAAGGTACGGGCTTTCGTATTGAGGGAACAGCAAGGTTTCTTACGCAAGGGGCCGATTATGACATGATGTACAAGAAATACCCCTTTATAAGAAGTGTGTTGGAGGTTACTGTTGTTTCGGCAAAGCAACTGCTCTAACCCAACTTTCAGCAAAAATCCCGACTTCCCCGTATGGGTTGTCCTAATCATCATACGTCAAGGTAAAACCTATAAACCATTGTTGCTGTCCGCCAACTTCAAAATCGGCACAATAGTATCCCCTATCCGCAATGTCCATCAACAGGCATTGCGGTTTTTTTTTCGAAAAGCAAGCACCCTTTCAGACTATCCACAGATCGGCTGTCCGCTAAAATGAGAGAGCTGAAACACAATATATTGTAAACTGCATTCTTCAAAATATGGAATGCCTTAGCTCGTAAGTTCTTGTGTGGATTTCGAAACGTCTATGCGCTGTTATACTTTGGCTGCGCCCTAAAAAGGATCGTGTGAGGAACAGAAAGGGACTTGCTTTTGGCGAGATGAAACAAATTTCCCCCATTCGGCAATATGAACAACACATTTGCTGTTTCTAAACTTTTAGCGGATGGCAAAAGAAACTGGAAAAAACAATGAAGTCGTCTTGGCCTTTAATATTTCTACAAATTGAGTGTAGTCTGTTTTCTTTGTGCTTTAAAATCAAAACAAACGCCCCGTTCATGTACAAAGTACCTGGACAAAGATACGACAAAAGCCAGAAACACAGACCCATTTGTTTGTGGCAAAGCGTGGTTATGTTTCAGAAGGCAGTCTGGCGAAAGTTGTTCCAAACACTCTCTATGGGTTGAAAACCCTGCTGCAATGGCAGATTACTTCTGCGTTTACATCATGCTGTGTGTAAGTGGCATGCCCTGCAACTGCTCCCCCTTGCCGTCGCAAGCGTACAGTTTTTCGGAGCCGATGACCACTCGCGCGTGTTTACGATATAGTTGTTTTGTCCAGTTTTTAGCAACAAAATTAACATTATGAGTACCCTTTTTGTCCATCAATCGCTCATCTTGTCGCAAAAAATCGATTCTCGCGAAGGTTTGTTTTGATGTAAAATGGGGGTAGCTTGTGAATGCGATGAAATGAATTTTTATTTAAAAAGACCGCCATTTGCACCAGATTTTGGGCAATTTGCTGCTAAACGCACTGCGTTTTGGTGCTAAATGCACTACGTTTTGGTGCAAAATGCACTGCGTTTTGGTGCAAAATACAGTGCGTTTTGCCGCTAAATGCAATGCGTTTTGGTGCAAAACACAAGGCAAAATGGCACTAAACGCAAGACAAAAAGCATAAATATCCACAGCAATTGTATAAACAAAACCTTTTAGAGACATTAAATACATGTCCGAAAAGGGCAAAATAGTGGTTAAAAAGTGGGATTTTAGGGGATAAAAGCGTGTAATTGGGCTTAAAAAATTACGAGCATTCAACCAATCTAGAAAGGCAAAATGGTACAAAATGCGGGTTCTTTTCTTAAAATTGAACATATCGGGAGGCGTGAAAGGCTAGAAATAGGGGCTATTTTCCTACTTTATGGCCGATATTTTCGCTAGAACAGAGCGAAAATTAGAGCGATATTGTAAAATAAAAGCTAACAATTTAAGTTTTCAAGTTGGTGAGTTGGAAAGCTGGTGAGTTGGAGATGTCTTGAGTTTTTGAGTTGATGTGCTGGTGCTTTTTTGATTTTTGAGTGGATGAGTTGATAAGTTGATGAGTTGGTAGGTTGATTTGTCCTGCACTTCGTGTGTGGAAAAGGTGCTTATCTTGTGTTGGCATCACAGAGAGAACAAGCACCTCTTAATTTATAGAAACATTAAAAGTCAAGACAACTTCAATATAGAAGTTTCAACATATCAAAACTTTCCTGTATCTTTGTAGCATTAAATGTAAGGTCGATGAGAAGAGAAATCGTTGCCTTTGGCAGTTATTATAAAGACTTTATGGCAACGCTGCACGCCTAAGAGCGGCGAAAGGTGCTTTATGTCCTCTCACTATTTATGGCAAACAGCTTTCAAAAACAGCAGTTCTGTGGAATAGGTTCCACAGACCAATGCTCGACAGATAATATCAACGCCTACCTTTAAGTGGTGAAATCCACCTTTATTTGAAACACGAAAGAATAGCTAATAGCCTTTCCGCCATACATCACAGGCTTAAATTGAACCGCATTCAGCAGTTTCTTTACGTCTTCCCAAGCCGACATGTTGCCCTTAAAACTCTTTTTATTTACTAGCCTTAGTCGTTTAATCTTGCATTCCTTGCCTATTGTTGCAGACACAACAAAGCGGAAAGAAGAGTTATCATATCGTATAATTGGCAAGTTTCGGGCGATGTATTCGCTCAATTCTTCCTCTACGGCCTGTTTGTTTGTTGAAGAAACAAAGGCGTAGGTTATACCATCAACAACATAACAAGGTCCTTGCACATCTTGGGCGCGTACCAAAAGAGGCATTAACAACATGGCTACCAATGCCAAGAGCTTTATTGCTTTCATTCTAAAAACGTTTTTACATTTATAGTTGCCTCTAAAAAGGCATCGTTTTCGTTAAACCAAACGAGCAACGTCGAGCTTGCTCAAGCATTGTCATGGCGAGAAAACGCACTTTTCGAGGAACGAGAAAAGAACGTTTGGCGGTTCTTTCAGGTACGATCTAGTCAGACACTGATTACTTCTTAAAGGGGGTATCCACGCCAATATATTCCTCATCACGCACCAACACCTTCTCAATCTTTCCCACATACATTGTGTGGAGGTCGCGTTTAGGATAATTCTTATCGAGTGTTTCCTGATACACGAAACCACTCTCCTGCAATTCCGATGCATATAGTTTCTTACAGATAAGCACAAGCTTGGCCTCCTTAAAATATACCGTTTCGTCGGCAAACACTTTGGTAAGCCCTGCCTTGGCTATCTTATCCTCATCGCGCCCCGACACACTCCCCAAGTAGGCCATCTGTTTCTTGAAGTCGCTGTCCATAACGCAGAGTGTGAAGTACTTCTCCTTATCCACGTATGTCTTTGTGTAACGCGATGGGCGCAAATAGATAACTGCCGTGGGGTCGTTGTGTCCCCACAGGCAACCTAAGTGTCCCCAACTAATGGTCATCGTGTTGCACCCGTCCTGCTCATTACCCGCAGACACCAACATCCACTCCTTTCCCAACAGGTTGAAAGGATTAAATTGCATCTCCTTATAATTAATTTCTTTCATCTTATGTATGGTTATGTTGCATATATACGCTACAAATTCCGCACCAAACACGAACGGATGCCTAACAACAGCTCAACAAACTGCCCTAAACGACGAGACATGGGTTTCTTTTCTCGTTCCTCGAAAAGTGCGTTTTCTCGCCATGACAATGTTCAATCAAGCTCGACGTTGCTCATTTGGCTAACGAAAACGTTCTTTTCTCGTTCCTCGAAAAGTGCGTTTTCTCGCCATGACAATGTCCAAGCAAGCTCGACGTTGTTCATTTGGCTTAACGAAAACGTTCGTTGGGACATGCCTTTGCCATACAAACCATATTGAAAGCGACAATGCCCAAGCCACAGAACTGCGAGCAGACGTGGGGCAAGAGGAGCGTTACTTGTCCCCGAGGCCTTGCAGTTTGCCCCGCACAGGCGTGGCATTGATAAAGACATGGCTGTGTGGATAGTACCTAACAAGATACATAGCAGGCGTTCCGCCATTGATTACCCCATTTCTAATACCACGCCCACGCAACCCCTTGGCATCGGTTTCTTTCATAAACTGCATGGCGGAAAAAGCCTTGTCTTTCACCAAAACACCACGCAGCACCCTATCAACTGCATCTGTTTCGTACTGCGAGAAATCAAAGTAATAATATTTTGTTAATCCCCACTTGTCTTTTTCATTACAACTAGCGAAACGCAAAGTAAATTCTCCGCCTCCAACTTGAGGAAACAACCACGCATAGAGGCGTTTTGAGCGTACCACATGATGCTTATACAACACCTCGTTTAAGGTCATTTTCGTAACTTTCGGTCCGCATTTCAAGTCCTTAACGTAATTAAACACACCCATGCTGCCAGCAATAAACACGGCAATCGCCATTAGCACTACGAGCATCAGCCCAAGTATAGCAGCATTTTGGCGCCATTTTCGCTCTTCTTCTTCGAAGTTTGAGCTTTTATACCGTTCTTCGTAGGTGGATATTCGGTTCATTTTAACACCTACCACGATAATCAACACTACGTAAACAAACAGCATTGCAGGCGTGGAAACAGCAATAAGTTGCCACAACAATCCGGCAAGCCCAACCTGCGGAAGTCCCCAAAAAGAGTCGTAGAAAACAATAAGCAGCTGCAAAATGACCATCGTGATGTACGTAGTGATGCGTACTTTGCCCCACCAGTAGCTACGTTGGCGTGCCGCGCGTCCATCAATTAGGGCACGCATTTTTCTTTTATACATGGGTTTATATGCGTGAAGTATATGGCATAAGCCTAAACAACAAAGCCCAGTTCAAGGGTAGGGCGCACTACCCCACCCTTGTTCTGGGCTCACATTTATAGTTTAATTAGCTATTCCACCACGGTCTTATCCGCAATGGAAGTAGCGTTCAACAAGTTCTTTCAGTTCGGCGGGGCGGTTTTCCACTTCCTTACGCAGGTTGCTGTCGTTAAAGTCGCGCAATTGTTTGATGATGCCATCAATCATAGCGGGCGAGAATACGCCATGAGCTTCGTACACCTTGCGTTGACGTTCCAGGCAATCGGCCGATGCAACGCAGCTGTCGGGCAATTGTCCTAGACGGCTCAACTTATCGGCATTTGCAGCATCGTGGATGTTCACATCAACGTAAGTTTGTTCTGCAATTTCGAGTGCGTTGGGCAATTCGAAGCCATAACGGCAGCCAACACACAAGCCTGCGAGCAGTTGATAAACGTCGGCCGAGCCGTCGGGCGAACGCATTTCGAAGGTTTGTTTCATCGACGTGTCGGGCGTTTCGGCGGGTTGCTGTGGGTTAGCCTTGTGCATCATGTCAACGCCAGCGGCCCAACCTAGGGGCACGCGTACGAGAACAGAGCGGTTGCGGTCGCCCCAACAAACGTTGGTGGGTGCCTCTTGGTGAGGAACAAGGCGGAAGTAAGCCATCGGGTTCTTGTTGCCAAAGGCGGTGATGCTGTCTGCAAGCTGCATCAATCCGGCGATAGCAGTGCGCGCCGTGTTGCTAAGCTTGCCGTTTTCTACCATCACGCTCTTGCCATCTTTCATCAGGCGCATGTGTACGTGCATGCCCGAACCGGCCTTACCCGTGGTAATTTTCGGTGCGAAGGTAACGTTCATACCCATTTGATAGGCCAAGTTGCGAATAATCCACTTGGCAATCATCAGCTCATCAGCGGCTTTTTCTACGGGTACGGGCAAGAACTCAATCTCGTTTTGCTCGTAAATCAGCCCGTCTTGGCTAAAATTACCCACCTCAGAGTGTCCATATTTAATCTGTCCGCCGGCCTTAGCAATGTACGACATGCAAAGCGTGCGGAAGTCGTTTGTTTTAGCGTAGGGCATCGACTCGTGGTAACCGCGCTGGTCGACGGCGGGGAACACCTCCTCGTCGGGTGTTATCACGTAATATTCCAGTTCGCCCATAGCATGGAATTCCATGCCCGTAACCTCGCGGAAAGCCTTTGCGGCCTTGGCCAAGGTGTATTCGGGCGAGCTTTCTAGCGGATTGCCGTCCTTGTCGAAATAAGATGCCAGCATGCAAAGCGTAGGAATTTCGGCGAAGGGATCGACAAAAGCCGACGAAAAACGCGGCAGAACATAGAGGTCGCTGCTGCCTGCTTGAATGAAAGAAAATAGGCTAGACCCGTCTACACGTTCGCCACAAGTGAGTATTGTGTCGAGGTAAGCCAGGTTGTTGATGATGAAATTGAGGGTTTTGAGCTTGCCGTCGCCCCCGGGATACATGAAGTTCACCATCTTAATCTCGTTTTCTTGGATAAAACGCACGATGTCTTCCTTGGTAAATTCGGAAGAGGTTTTTTGCAAGAACGCCACCACCTCGTTGGCATTCATCAAAAGTTCATTGTTTGCCATGTTTGATGTCTTTTTTAGTTAAAAGGGTTTAACGTTGGTTGATTGTTTACGTTGATTTCTTCGCCGATGGCTTTATCGGTCGGGACAAAGGTAGGAAAAACAAATCTATGTGACAAATTTTCCGACAATAAATTATGTTTTACATAAAAAATAGTCGCAAAGATGACAATTTGACAGAGAAAACGGTCACGGCACACTATTTGAGTAGTGTTCAACAGACAAGAAGTCAGATAATACGTTAGAATAATAAGTCAGACAATAAACAACATAAGATATAAACAATGAACTTCGACAAGTATACAATCAAAGCGCAAGAAACGGTCCAAGAGGC
>ERZ773014.287-NODE-287-length-34810-cov-3.169012_pt1 | contig 34810 bp, 27 predicted proteins | sample MGYA00580841_ERZ773014 | MGnify/ENA primary metagenome ERZ773014 (study PRJEB29015, sample SAMEA2737989) | human oral metagenome | biome: human oral; feature: human-associated habitat; material: dental | place: China | collected 2067 ... | reverse complement strand
ACTATTACATAAAGGAGATTGGATATTTTTTATCGTAATGAAGGGAGCTGCTTGTGTAACAGTAAGAGGGATAACATTATTCAAGGGACAACTTTCTCCTCCTCTTACTAAAACTCTAAAATTTATAGTCTTCCCTATCATTTTTTCTGCTTCTTCTTTAAAAATTTTCTTAGCAGAAGTTCGAATAATATGTGGAGAAATCCAATTACTTATATATTCTGTAGAAGTAAAATCTCTCCACCCATATATAGGATGTTCATATTGAAATTTGTATAAATTTCTATCAAACCCTTCCTTTGCAACTAATAGAATTTCTGAGTCTATAGGCAAATAGCTATTGCTTTTGCCAGAAGTACTTATTGATTTTAAAGTAAGTGATGGGGTTACATTAATTCTAAAAGTAATATTAGTCATCCTCGGGGAGTGAGTATCTATTTCAAAGTACTGATTGGGGCATAAATTTAAAGGAATATTCTCTTCATAATGTGCATCGGTTCCTACTTTAAAGTTTACAAATCCTTTAACGTGAATGCTAAGAGGTTTCTTATTAATTCTAATTGGAGGAAGAAAAAGATTATTCTCTTTAGAACCATACCCCAATTTCTGACGGTATATTTCTTCACTTCCTCCTTCATAATAAATTTTTATAGAAATATAGGAAGATGTTTTACGTTTAACTTTTCTTCGGACATCATAGCTTAAATTAGTTAGTTCTATATTATATAAATAATCCTGAGCAAGTATAGTGGTAGTTGTTATGAAAAATAATATGAAGTAAAGGACTTTCTTCGTCATTGTAGTAAGTTTAATATTCAATTATTCAGAAAAGCTCAAGAAATAAAACCTTTCCTGAGCTTTTAAAAGATGCATTTATCGTTTCTCATAAGTATCTATTGAAGTCACTTCTTCTCCATCTTCATCTTTTTCTGTATAGGTAAGTATTAATTTATTTCCTGAAACAGAAAATGTATACACAGATTTGCCTACTGTAAGTTTATCTCCTAAGATAGAAAAGGTATTTTTAGATTCTTTTATAGTACAATTATTACTTATATTCAGTGCCTCAAATATTGTATAAGAATCTTCTGTGATAACAATGTGTTCTTGTTTATCACATTCAGTAAGTTTTACACCTTCTCCTGCATCTGTACTTGATACAAGATACCACGTTCCAATTAATGCTTTTTTAGCATCATCCTGAGGGCTAGGGTTATCATTATTGCTTTTTCCACACGCCGTGGCTAATAATAATGTTAAGGCTACAAAAGCCAAAGTAAAGATTTTTTTCATCGTACATTTTTTTAAGCGTTATTAATGCGACAAAGGTAAGCTATTTTTGTGAGATGTGCAAATAATATGTGAGATATTTTCTTACAAATCTACTTATTCCCTTTCTGCATCAGAAAACTTATCTAAAAAAATACTCTCTCCTTCCCTCCTTTGTTTTTCTTTCGCTTTATTTCTCTAAAATCACTGTTAATTCTTCACTCTTAGTTATTCATTATCAACTTTTTATACACCCTTTCTATACCAATCTTCCAAGATTCGTATAAGCTTCCTATAAGCTCTCTATAAGCTAAGCACACCCTCCTAATAACCTTTTTTCATCAAAATTGCACTCCAGCCTCTTCTGAAATATTCCGTTTCCTTTTGAATTTTCCGACCTTCCATCACCCATCAGTATTTCTGGTATTATGTTAATGTCAGTTCGATGTATATAAACTGATTTACAATTGTATTTGTGTTATAATCTGTGAAATCCAGCAACGAAGTTGCCAATCCGTACACATCACATTTGTCAATTATCAATTGCCAATTGTCAATTGAAAGACTATCCGTGCGAGACTTTCAGGTAACTTGCTGCCTATTTGTTTGATTTTTTTAAAGATTTGTAAGATTTCTGTAGCGTAAGCTACACTTTTCTTACATCGACTCACGTTATATTATTAAAAAAGGTCAGCAAAACTCTTTTTGCTGACCTTTTTCTTCTGTTTCTATTATCCTAATCTTTACTGTATCGTAATCGTATTGAGTTTGTTATAACCTGTTTGAGCTTCCCATATGCCTTTGTTAGCCAAACGAATGCTGTATTCCGGACGATGAGCAAGACTTTGGTAAGGGTCTGGTAAATTCAAATAAATGTCATAAAGCCCTTTGGAAAGATGCTGAGGTAAAGTAATATCTGCTTTCACTTTCACAGTCTTACCTGCAAACCAACGTCGAGGATCGTCATTGAGTTTAAATACTTGTTTTTCTGAAGTGCCTTTTCTCACTAAAACAATCTGCACATCACGACGATTATATGGCGAAGCAAAGCCCTCATTCTTGAGTTCAAGCTCTATTTGCAAATGTCCCCCAGGTACTGAGTTGCCCGTAAATTTACTGTAATTAAGTGCAAAACGATAGCCTAATTTTCTTTTCATATCGTCCATACATCTGTTTTTCCAACTATTAATAGTACCCTCGTGGAAGTCCATATTAATATAACTCCAATGATACAAAGCCATTTCTCTTAAAGCATTACTACATTCTGTAAAACTATTAGGCGAGGTGCAAGTCTCTCCTCCCATCGCCACATACTGGGTCTCCCGCTCCATATACTTGCGGTAGTTTTCATTAGGATAAGTACCCATATTAGGAGCATCGGCTAAAAAGCAATCGTTATGGAAGCCTATGCGTGATAAGTCACTGCCATTATAAGCATTTCCCTCTGTAAGATTCGTGTGCACATTGATGTTTTGGGTAAATATCTTTGCCATTGGGTAGCGCACACACACCATTCTATCCTTAGGTAAAATGCTCAATTCTTTTGCTAATACCTTTCTGCGGGCTTCATAAGCTCCTGCGTTTTCTTTGGGTTCAAAGCCGTAATGATTGGTGTAATACCATTCGCCCCAAACACCCACAAAACCTGCTTCCCATACAGCTATGATATCAGCATTTTCACGAATTATTGGTGCCAATTGGTTAAGGTGTCTTTCCGTCCAATACCACGAGGTATCTCCTCTACCATTGTAATAATCACCTTGGTCTTTTGAATAAGCAAAGCGTAAAACCACCTTAGAGCCTCCTTCGCGAATGACTCGCATATTATTCCGAATCCGATTTAAAAAGTACTCCGGAATATCTTTCTCTCGAAAGTTATTCATATAATAAATCGTGAGAATAAGACTTATCCCTTCCTGATTTCGCTTTTGTCTCACCCAATCTGCATTAAGTGTCCAATCACCTTCCCCTTGGTCTTGATGGGTTAAAAAACCTCTTTCAGGATTTAAAAACACCTCATTAGTACCCTCATATCTCACTGTCTGATTGAGAGAAGGAACTGCTGGGGGCGTAACGGGTGGTATAGGGGTGGTTGTAGAAGTAGTAGTAGAAGTTTTGGTAGTAGGTGACTGTGTACCTCCTCCATTGTTAACGTCATCTTCTTTGCTTTGGCAAGAGATTATGGTGGTTAGTAAAACAAAAAATGTTAAAAGATATTTTTTCATAGGATTTTAAGTTTACAATGCATAATTTATTACTTAATCTTTACAAAATAAGGCAATCGCTCCAAAGGTACTTTTAGGGTGTATGCTTTGCCTCCTTTGTACTTTTTGCCTTGTTCGTCTTGCCAAGTGCCTTTGGGGAGTTTTACCGTGCGAATATCGTTTTCGGTCATTACGGGAGCTACTAAATACTTATCGCCCAGCATATATTGGTCTTTGCAATTAGCGAAACCCTGATGAGGAAAAGCATACTCCATACTGCGCACAATAGGTTCTCCTGTTTGTGCCGATTTTTTAGCTTCGGCTATGATATAGTCGCCTAATTGTTCGTGCCATTTAGCGTATTTGATACAGATAGCCAAATTCTCTTTCGATAGAATGCGCCAAGGAGCTACTGAGAATTGCATCATAGGCATCATCGAATGTATTTGGCAAGAGCGCACTATGAGCTTCTGATTGAACTTAGTAGGGTCTACATTCAAGAAACTGCCGTATTCCCCTCCGCCTATCATATCGGGGCAGGCGAATGCATAACCATTGAGTCCTGCGGCTATCATATCGGGGACTAAACGGGCTACACCGTCCCAAGAGTAACTCTTGTCACCCAAACGCTGTACCAAAGCCTGTCCGCCCAATTTCCAGCAAGCGCGGAACTCGTTGTAAGGGAATTCTAAGCCTAATTTACCCCAGAGATAGGTCTGTTCAGTATCGTAAGATTTTTGGTCGAAAACGTCTACATCTTCCGCCAAATAGCGCTCTGGGTCACCTGCATCAAACTTAAATCCATCGATGCCGTATTCTTTTTGTAGGTCTTTAAGCATATTCACAAAGTAGGCAAAGGCTTCGGGATTGCTGAGGTCGTAGCAAGCGCTGAGCCCATTCCACCAATCGAGGATAGCAGGGGTGTCAGCTCCTTTTTTCTTCACTAAATAGCCTTTGTCGCGCAAAAAGCGGTATTCTTGGCTATCGGGTGATACAAAAGGGCATACCCATACCATTACTTTGAAGCCCATTTGGTGGAGTTGGTTTATCATTTCCTTAGGTGTAGGGAACTTATCGGGGCGGAATTGCCATACGCCATAGTCTTTTTGCCAGTTGTCATCAATCATTATTACTCCCGTTGGCATTCCGTTGTCCAGAATAGCTTTGGCGTAGGCTAAAACGTCCTTTTCGTTCTGATTGTATATAAGTTCTATCCAAGTGTTGTATTGCGGTTTGGTAAAGAACACTTCGGGGGGGATTACCCCAGAAGGTGGAAAATATTGTTTACTCACTGCCTGATAGGCACTTTTGAGGGTAGAGCCTGCTGTGTGGCAACTCACCTCAGCCCGTGAAGGAGTGATAAGTATCTTTCCGTCTTTAAATTGGTAAGCAAAAGGAGCTTCCGAAGCGATATAACGCCCTTGATTAGAGTACAGAAAGGGCACTGATTGGTTGTTAAAATTCTCGGTGCGCAAGTTGTAAATACGCTCCGATGGTTGGTAAGGCATCTCTTTGCCTACGCCCGTAAAGCCACCCCACCATTGTTCATTGGGTAGTAGGGTGATTTCAGTGGGCTGTTGTGCACTCGCCCATAGCGAACTGCACAAAGTAATAAAAGCAAATATTCTTTTCATTTGTATGTTTTTAGTCGTTAGTTATTAGTTCTTAGCCGTTAACTTTTTACCTCTTACCTCTTATCTCTTACCTGAAATAAATTCTGAGGGTGATACCCCAAATTGTTCTTTAAAAGCTCTTGTGAAATACGACGGACTATCGATTCCTACTTCGTAGCACACTTCACTGATGAGCTTATCGGTAGTTTTAAGCAGTTCGGCAGCTTTGTCTAAGCGTATTTTGCGAATGTAGTTCGCCAAGGTAAGCTCGGTAGCTTGTTTGACAAAGCTGTACAACTTAGTGCGGTTTATACCGAGTTCAAGGCAGAGGTTATCTACCGAGAAATGTGGGTTTTGCATATTGGTCACTACCAAGTGAGTGAGCTTGTCTAACTGTTCTTGTTGTTTTTTATCAATCACCTTCTGACGGATATTCTCAATAGGAGCGTGCTGTTTGCTCTTGTTGAGCAAGTTGCGCACATTGGTTTTGAGCAGTTTCACATCAAAAGGTTTCGTAAGGTAGGCATCAGCTCCTAACTCAATTCCTTCTATCTGCGACTCTATTTGCGATTTCGCCGTGAGCAATATCACAGGAATAAAGCAGGTTTGCAGGTTCTTTTTCAGGATAGCACAAAGCTCAAATCCGTCAATTTTAGGCATCATCACATCCGATATGACCAAATTAGGAAAATGCTGATTACACTTCTCAATCGCTTGTTCGCCGTCGGAGGCGAGAATGATGTTGTACTCTTTGATAAAGATGTTTTTGAGTATCATCAGTACTTCGTGATTGTCGTCTACTAAAAGCAAGGTAGGTTTATCTTCTTGAGGCAAATTTAACATTTCGTCCTCGTCTTCGCCTATGTGTTCATACTCAACCGCATAGTCCGATAAGTATTCTTTCAGCTGAAAAGCACTGTCTTGCAACTTCTGTTCGGGCAATAAGTAACTATCGTCCATAGGAAAAGTGATAATGACTTCGGTACCTACATTGGGCTTACTGCTAATAATAATCCCACCGCGATGCGCTTCAACTAATGATTTTACCAAAGAAAGCCCGATGCCCGAACCTACTCTTTTTTGTCCTAACCCCTCTACACGGTGGAAGCGTTCAAAGATTTCGGATAAGGCATTCTTCTCCAACCCTACGCCTTCATCTTGCACTTTTACCACCAACTGTTTGCCTGGTAAGGTATGCACAGTGTTCTCAAAGGCGCTCTTGTAGAGCGGTGTGAGCTCACTCAAATTCTCTACCGAAATCGATAAGCGTATAGTGCTTCCCGCATTGGAGTACCTAATAGCATTGGAAAGAATATTCGAAAGTATCTTGCTAAAATACTTCTCATCTAACCACAACTTTATTTCTTGTTCAGGTAGTGTTAATTGCAACGTTATAGCCACTTTGCTTGCCCACTCCTTAAACTCGTTGTAAATGGCTTGCACATAGCTGTTTGCCGAAATATAATTGGCTTTTAGCTGAGGTGTATACACGTCCATACGGTGTATTTCAAGCAGTTCGTTCACCATATTACTGAGCTTACCCGTATTGCGTTTGAGGGTATGCACATACTTATTGGTAGGCATTTCCTCTTCCATTTCGGTTACTGCGTGGCTCATTAGGGTAAGTGGTGTACGGAACTCGTGTGATACGTCTGTAAAGAACTGCATTTTCATCTGCATTAGATCTTCTTTATGTCGCTCTTTTTCCTCTTGTACAGCTATGGTATGCTTCATTTGCGTCCATCGCATAAAGTACCTGAAACCTATGTACAGCAAGCCTGCAAGGGCAAATGCATAGAGGGTGTACGCCCACCACGTAAGCCAAAAAGGAGGCTTGGATACCACTGTAAGCTCGGTCTGCGCTCCGCTCCACTGTTGCCAATCGCCTACCTCTACTAATAGTTTGTAAGTACCATAAGGGAGCTTTTGGTAAGTGGCGTGTGGGGCAGGGTCATTTACGGCTATATAATGCCAATCAGTGTCGTAATCCTCTAATTTATAACGGTAGCGCAACCGCTGAGGTGCATTGTATGACAAAGTGGTGAAGTACACCGAAAAATCGTTGTTTGGGTATGCAATCGAAAGCGCATCGGTAAACTCTATACACGAATTGACTACCTTGCCGTTGTTTTCAAACCTGCTAAAATGTACTCTTAGGTGAGCTGACGAAAGCATTTGGGCTTGTGGTTTGAAATAGTTAAAGCCGTGTGAGCCCCCAAAGTACAGATTCCCCTCAGCATCTTTGCAAGAGGAAGCCGTCCCGAAACTGTGTCCTTGCAAGCCATCGTTGTTGCTGAAAGCCGCAAAACGCTTCTGCTTTGTATCAAAGAAACTCAAGTAAAAGCCTCCACACCACACATTGCCAAAAGCATCTACCTCCACACTTTCAATATCGTTAGAGGTTGCCCCTTCTTCTATACCGTAATGTTCGGCAGTATAAGTGAGTTTGCCATTAGCGTTATCAGTGAGAACCACCTTGTTGAGTCCGCTACCCATAGTGCCTATCCAATAAGTATCTTTGTCTTTATCAATTGCCCAAAGATAATTACTACTCAGGCTGTGCGGGGTTTTAGCGTCGGCAGCGTATTTGAGCACACGCACTACCTCGCCTTTGGCATTGAGTTGCAATCTGTTTAAGCCCATTACCGAGGTTATCACAAGTTCGTTCTTAGCTTTATCCACATATATTTTGTGAAGCTTGTTAGTAGATAACCTACGAGGTTCAGGCGTTGTTTCGGTAAAGGTGTAGACGTTTTGCCATTGTCCTTTTCGCTCTTCAAAGCACTCCAATCCTGAATAGGTAGTAATCCACAAACGGTGAAAGGTATCGAGCTTGATATCAAATATATAATCGTTGCACTGTGTTGCAAACGAACCGATAATGCGTCGGCTTTGCTTGTCTATCACCCATACCCGTTCGCGAACCGATACGTACAAGTGTGCTTTATCGCTCTGAATACTCGTAACGTTAGGCGAAAGCTCAGGAGCATTGCAATAGTGCTCGTCTAACTGCTGGCTCTGGGTGTGAAACCTAATCACTCCGCCGAACTTATTGCCTATATACACATAGCCATCGGGGTCGTAGTGCATCGTGCTTACAAACTCCGAACCCACTTTGCTCTGGGGTTTTATCCATACCGTCTTGAAGAACGCATCGCGCGTACTGCTGTACGATACGCCATTAGACCAAGCCGATACCCACAAATTGCTGTCCTTGTCTAAGAACACACTGTTGATATGATTGCTTGCCGAATACGGATTCAAAGGCGAGTGACTGTGTTCTTTCAGCAGAGAAAGACTGTTTTTATCCAACTGAAAGATACTTTCTTCATTCACTACCCACACGTATTGCCCGCTCAGTGTAAGAGAAAGCAAATGTTTGTTCAGGTCAAATTCCTTTTTAGCGACTATCGTATAGGTGTTATCGGGCTTACAGGCGTACTTCACTAAGCTATCTCGGTAAATCACCCACAAATAGCCATCGGCATAGAGCATCTTTACGATACCCGAACCTATGTTGTTCACCTTTTCAGGTAGAGCTTTTAGTGTGCCCTTGTCGGGAACGTAAGCCGATAACCAAGGGAACCCCGAAAGCCACACTTCTCCTTTTTCGCTCACTGCTATTTGCGGATTGAGTTGCGAAGTAGTGAGTTGTGAGGCAGAGCCAATAGGCAATGTTTTCAGCGTAAGTGCCTTCTCGCGCTGATTCCACACTACCTTAGCACGCCTAATTTGGTTTTCGCTCAAAAGCCAAAGTTCATTGTTTGTGCCTTTTTGTAAGAGTTTTACTTTGGTATAGAAAGCCAAATCAAGAGGGTCGTCTATTTTGAAATTGACAAACTGTTTCAGCCGAATATCAAAACAAGCTACTCCTGCTTCGGTAGCTACCCAAAGGTAACGTCCCATAGGTTGCAAGCTGTACACACGGTTGTAGTACACCGAGTTGATAGGGTCTTGCTCGTACTTGTAGGCATCAAGGGTATAGCCGTCGAAACGGTTGAGCCCTCTGTGGGTGCCTAACCAAATAAAGCCCAACGAATCCTGAGCAATGCAAGTAACGTTGTCGTGTAACAGACCTTCATTGCGCGTAAGATGGTGGAAAAGGAAAGTTTCTTGCGCTTGTGTTCTCACCACCACCCCCTCTGTGAAAGCGATAGGAAAGAGAAAATGCCACAACAGCAGGATTCGCAGGAGCTTTATCGTTCTGTCCATTTGTTAAAATTTCATTTAGAGGGCAAAGATATAAAATCCTTATCAAAAGCTCAAAATACCCAAATCTAAAAACTGATAAGTAACCTTCATTTCTTCATCTTAGATTTCCCTTACCTTCATCGTAAGTTCGTCTTTTGTTCGTCATTCCTTCGTCTTTTGTTCGTTGTAGAGCCACTGTAGAGCCACTGTAGAGCCACTGTAGACCCACTCTTCGTTCACCTTTCCTTCGTCTTTTCTTTACCCTGTTCGTACAGATTATACCTTATCACTATCCTATGGGGTTACTGTAATTTTGATAGTCCGGTATTCAGTGTTGTACTTGTACTCGTCAGCACTTACAGTTCCTACATCAGTTTTATAGCCGTCTTTTGAATAGCTTTTAAAACCACTGCTACTGCCCACTACCACTACCTCATAAGTGCCTGCTTTGTCATACGTATGAGTGTACTTAGTCACACCAGAATCATCGGTAATGGTAATACCTTTTCCTGTATCGAAAGCCTTATAGTCAATAGCTCCAAAGTTAGCCGATTCAACAAAGTAATCGCCTATATAGCCAATACCAGCACCCACGGTAGTAAACAGAATCTGAATATAAGAAAGCGTTGCCATTTTTTTGTTTACAGCACTTTCCCACGCTGAAATGGTACGACCAATATCAAAAGTGTAATCGGTATACTCAGTTTTGGGTTCTACAAATAAATCCCAAACGGTTTCTTTTTTGAAAGTGACTGCTGTTTCTCCTTCAGCAATTCCTCCTAAGAATATCACGATAGGGAACTTTGTTTCTTCGGGGTGTTCGCTTTCGTCATTAGTACTCTTCAAAGTAGTTGTCGCAAACTTCATTCTTAAAGTCATCTTCTTGTTGCTTCCTACTTTGGTGTTTACATTAAGGCGCAAAGCTTCATACCACCAGTTAGGGTGTTTGGCATTCACTTTCACTACATTTTTACCTATGGTAGCATCGGTTACTACTTCGGCTTGACTGCCAACTAAGTTGTCACCGCTATTGGCGTTGCGCACTTCAAAAGCGCCATTGGCTAAAGTAGTGCTCCCTACTTGTGTAGAAGTAAAGTCTACTTTGTAAGGTTTCACATCAGGGTCGGTAGGGCGATAGTTTTTACCTTGTAATTCCTCAGAAGTCTTCCCTTTGAGTACATTGTCTATACTCTTTTGGTAATCGTGCCCTTCATCACCGGTGTAAATAGCCAAAGCATTTACATTATGATGAATAGTAAAAGTTACGGGGTCGCCTACTTTCACTTGGGTTTTATCAGCTATTACTGATAGGTCTACGTTTTCAGGTTTATCCTTAGTACAAGCACCCAAAGCCGTGAGTAGCAACCCGCTAATGAGTAATATATGTGTTTTCATTTTAATATCCGGGATTTTGAGTTAAATTCTTATTTGCGTCTATTTCGCTAAGCGGAATAGGTAACAATTGGTGATAAGGACGAATATTCTCAGGCGCAGCAGGCGCTGGAATACGGCGTTCTTCCCCACTAATAAACGGATTGTTGATACGCCAGTTTTGGAAAGCTTGTACCAAAATGCCACGGCGTACGAGGTCACACCAGCGGTCGGTGGTTTCTCCTACAAGCTCGCGTGCACGTTCATTTAAGATTTCAGTGCGGAAAGCGGTATAATCATCGCTGTAATGTTTAGCTGTCCACATAGCAGTACCTGCATAGTCATAGCCATAAGAGGAGGTTTTCCAATCGGGTACTACGGTGTTTACATCGTTGATATGAGTTTTATCCAAATCACGAGGCAATACATCGCGGTGTACGATGCGTCCGCCTGCTTTGTTAGAGATACGAGCGCGTTTGCGCACTAAATTCACCGCATCGTAAGCGCTTTGCACGTTGGTGCCATTCATTGTTAAAGAAGACGAGGGTGTGTAAGCCCCAGGTGAATGGTTTACCTCGTTATAAGCCTCTGCATAGATGAGGAGTACATCAGCAAAGCGAAGTAGCGGTTCATCCATACCAAAGTTTTTGTAGTTATAGGAAGAGGTATCAGCTAATGGGAAACGGCGGAACTTACCGATGCTCCACATCACCCAGTTATTGTTTTCGGTAGCCTTACTAAGAGGTTGGTCTACACGGGTATCTTTATAAATATTGTAGTCCCAACCCCATAACTTACCATTGTCGAGTACTTGCACACGTGGGCAGTTCCACAACCTGCGAATAGAGTCGGAGGGTTCATAAATCATACGGTGGTAATCGGAACTGGAAATGTTATCCCACGAACCTCCTAAGTTTTCATTCCCTCTCATTCCGTAAAGCATTCCTGTGAGGGTACCTGTATCGTCACCTGTAAGACCTTGTACGCACCAAATAACTTCTTTTGGAGCTTCGCTTATTTTGGTTTTAGCGTTGAATACATCAGGATAGTATTCTACTAATTGGTAGCGACCGCCTTGTATGACTTCTTTGGCATAGTTCATTGCTTTGGTGTAGTTTTCAGTAGCCGAACCAAGCACTTCACGTCCGTCGCGTTGTGCTACTGAGGCAAGCCACAAGTGTACTTTAGCTAAGAAACCGCGACAAGCATCTTTGGTAATACGTCCGTATTGGTAACCATTGCCTGTATCGCCTTTTTCGGCTACGTGAGCCATCGAGTAAGTAAAATCGGCAATAATTTGCTCAAACACCTGCTTTTGTGGAGTACGAGGCACTTTGAGGTCGTTGAGTGATTTGGTTTCTTTTAGCACCAAAGGCACATCGCCAAACCAACGCACCAAATCGAAGTACAAGTAAGCGCGCACACCACGAGCTTCGGCAACATAGCGTTCCCAGTTATTGATGCGACCTTGGTGTTCGGTTACATTATCGATTACCGAGTTGCAGTTCTTAATAGCTGCATAATGTTGTTGCCACATTTGGGTAATATAATCGTTGTCTGACCCAAACTTGTAGTTACGCAAGCCTCCCCCTTCGTCCCAATCGGCGCGTTTGGCAAGGTCGGTACTGATTTGTTTGGTGCCGTGTCCTGTAACATACACATCGGTGAGGTAACGGTAAGTACCGTTCATTGCTTGGCGAGCATCCAATTCATTTTCATAGAAAAATTGAGATGTAGGGGTGCTCTTGGGGGTTTCTTCCAAGAACTTGCCACAACTGCTCAATCCGAGGCTTGCCCCTATTGCTATAATGGTGATAATATGTAATTTCATAATCTATATCTTTTAAAAACCAACTTCTACTGAGAATAAAACCGATGTAGGTCGTGGGTACGGACTCATATCGAGGCCTGGGGCTAAGCGGGCAATAGTTCCATAGCCCGTATTGGCTTCGGGGTCAAACCCTGAATAGCGCGTCCAGAGTGCAAGATTGGTACCGGTAACGCCTACACGCAATTTGTTGAGTTTGTAAGGTTCTAATACTTCTTTAGGCAAGTTGTAACTAAGAGTAACAGTTTGCAAACGCAAGAAAGAACCATCTTCTACCAAGTCACTGCGGAAAGCGTTTTCAGCCCAGAAACCACCTCCAAAGAGCGGGAAGTTACGGTCGGGGTGTGCTTCCGACCACACGTTGTTATAAACGCTTTGTGTGATATTGTCGATATTCTTAGTGCCTGTGAGGTAGTAAGCATTACCGTTTACTACATCGTTGCCATACGACCAACGCAAGAAAGCGTACAGTTCCCAACCTTTATATGAGAAAGTGTTACCTATACCACCTGTGTGCAATGGGTTTACATCGGCTACGGGCACACGGTCGTTAGTATCGATTACGCCATCGTGGTTGATGTCTTTCACACGCAAACCACCTAAAGCTACGTTAGGCCCTGGTTGCGCGTTATCCACTTCGTTTTGGTTGTGGAATACACCATCAGCTACATAACCGTAGTAAATACCTACCGGCATACCTACGCGCAAGAGCACGTCACTTTTGATTTTGGAGTTGATACCTCGGTCATAAAATTGTTGATACTGACCTTCGTCTAATGAAAGAATTTTGTTTCGGTAGAAAGAAATATTGAAATCGGTTGTCCATTTGAAATCGCCTTCACGCAACCATTGTGCATTGAAGCTCACTTCGAGACCTTTGTTTTCCATTGAACCTGCATTCTTCCACGCTTTTTGGAATCCCGAAGTAGAAGGGATATTCACTTCCAAAAGCATATCGTCTATGCGTTTGTAATACAATTCAGTAGAAAGGGTGTAACGGTTTTTGAGGAAGGACAAATCTAAACCGATATTGTATTGCTTTTGGCTTTCCCATTTAAGGTTGTCGTTAGCAATATTGCTGGTATAACGACCGATTTCCACTTTGTTACCGTCTAATACTACTTTATTTTTGGCGAGTTGTGCTAATGATTGGTAAGATGGGATTTGGTTGTTACCTGTCATACCGAAACTACCGCGCAAACGCAAATTGGAAATAGCTTCTATTTTCTTAATAAAGTCTTCTTCGTGAGCATTCCAAGCCAAAGAAACGGCAGGGAAATAACCGTATTTGTTATTCTTACCAAATTTAGAAGAACCATCGGCACGCAAAGAAGCATTGAGCACATACTTGTTGTTATAACTATAAGTAGCCCTACTGATGTACGATACCAATTGGTTGCCATCATAAGTGTACAAAGGTGCGTAGGTTACTAACCCTTGGTTGATACCCCAAATACCTTGTTTGGTATCCTCGAAGTTAGTAGACTTATTGTAAGTATAATCTGTCCAATACTTATTGGCTTCAAAAGCGCCCATTATAGAAAAATAGTGCTTATTGATGCTCTTAGAGTATTGCAAACGGGCTTCATATACCCAGCTGTTCTCATTGCGATGAGAGAGCTCCATACGTCCGCGTTCTGACTGTCCGAACCAAGTGTCAGGCCCCCAAAAACGGTCTTGACCAATAGTGTGTAAACGGTAAGAAGCACTGGTGTTAAAAGTCAAATCTTTAAGCAGTTGATAGCTGAGGTATACATTGGCGTTGAGCTCGTTGTATTTGGTATTGATATCCACTTGGTCTACCGCTACCTTAGGGCTCATCGTACGAATGTTAGGATAGCTCATCAGGGTACCAAAACCAGGGTAGTCTAAGAAAGGAGAAGTTTGCAAAGCTTTGAGAACCACTCCATTTTGAGACCAATCGCTTACGGGATTTTTATCCTTAGAAACGGCATAAGAGAGGTTGATACCTGCATTCATTTTATCGTTAATCTTCTGTGAAAGGTTGAGACGTGAAGTAAAGCGATTGAAAGCAGAACGTTTGATAAGTCCTTCTTGGTTCAGATAGCCCACTGAAAGCATATAGCGGGTTTGGTCGGTACCACCCGTGATACTACCGTTAGCTTCGTTTTTAGTACCTGTTTGGGTAACTTCTTTCAGCCAATCTTTTACGGCAGGGTGATTCCAGCCTTTTTCGGCAATCATTCGTTGCCAAAAGTCTATTTGAGGTTGATTGCCCCAAGTGCCATAATCGAGCATTTTGTGAGCATAATCTTCAGCACTGAGCACCTTCAAAGGGATATTAGGCATCATTTCAATAGAACTTGCATAACTGAAGTTAAATTTAGGTTTAGCGAGTTCCTTACCTTTTTTGGTGGTGATAAGCACTACCCCATTAGAACCGTTAGACCCGTAGATAGCTGCTGCGGCGGCATCTTTAAGGATTTCCATTGACTCAATGTCGTTAGGGTTTAAACTGAGTAGCGGATTGGTAGCCACATCTTCATTGGTATTGGTTACCCTTTGGGTAGGCATAGGCACCCCGTCGATTACAAAGAGCGGTTGCGTACCTCCTGTGATGGAGTTCACCCCGCGAATTCTAAAGGTGAGTCCGCTGGAAGCAGAACCATCGGAAGAGATGATTTGCACCCCACTCACTTTACCTTGCAACGCTTGCAATACCTGCGATGGACTGCTTTGGGCGATATCTGCCATCTTCACCGAAGCTACTGCTGTAGAGATATCGCTTTTGCGCTGTGTACCGTACCCTACAAGCACGACCTCATCAATCTGAGTGACCTCAGGTTCGAGAGATACATTGAAAGTACGTGTTTTACCTACGGCTATGGTTTTGGAGCGATAGCCCATAAAGCTCACTACTATTTTATCGGTAGGAGCTACACTTAGGGAGAAACGCCCTTCAAAATCAGTAGCCGTACCTGAATGCGCGTGCTCTACGGCAACGCTTGCACCAGGGAGGGGTTGTTTGTTTTCATCGGTAACTACCCCCGTAATAGTTACTTTTTGCGCCAGCATTGGGATACTGAACAGCAAAATACAAATGCTAATGATGTTTTTCATTATACAAAAATTTAAAGTTTTTTCTTTGCGACAAAATTAAGAATTGATTAACAAAGTACTCTTTACCTATTGTACGTTTTTCTTTACTAAAGTTTGTTTTTCTTACGAAAACGTAAGTAATCAGTAAGTTAGGAAAGCAGTCGTTAATGATTAATCGTTAAAAAAAACTTTGTTAAAGTCGTTAGACTCTAACAAAGTTACTCGTTATTTGTTACCCAAATGTTACCTAAATAGTTCTTCAATTTCTTTCAGTCTTTATTATGGGATCTGCGATTCTTCTTGTGAAAATTCTTGTATAAGTGCTTGATAAGTTTCATTAAGATTCAGCTTTTTAAAGCTGTTTTTATTATTTGGTTTTGATGGGGCCATCTTTAATTATTTTTTAGTTGACTTTTGATACATTTACCTTATATATTAGTTGAAAATATAAAAATATGCTAAACAATTAAAAAATAAGAAAATGGAAAAAAAAGAAAGTGTAAATTATTTACCAATTGTTCAAGCTATAGAACAGTTGGTGCAGAGGGCAGTATCGCTGAAAATCAAGAAAGAGAATCCTAATGGCGATATTACAAGCCATACGATTTCTGGTATCAGGATTGCCTATCTGAAAAAGGAGTCTTTTGCAATTACCTATGCTAATGGTATTATGACTCCAATGCAAAAGAATGAGTCGGCTCCCGAGCTTTTGCTTACTCTCTTCTTTGCTAATGAGAAGAAGGAAGCAAGTGTATCGATTCCAATGCAAGAGCGTATTCTTGCTCAATCCGAAGGTCTTCTTTCTTTGGGGTGGACAAAGATTACTCTCGCAATAGATGAGTTGATCGATGATTTTTATGCCTCAAAAATAAAGGACAATAAATTTCATCAAGAAGCGCATGGGAATGTGGTTTATTTAGAGGATTCTGCGTTTGAGGTTAGTGCTTTAGAGCCGATTCCAAGCTCTCTTTCTGACCAAATGTTACATGTAGTCCGTGATTGTTATCTTGCAAAACATGTTGCTTTTGTGGATGCGAATCTGACTGCGAAGAGGGAGCTTTGGATCGTTGTAGATTCTTGGGGAACTCGTGTAATCGACCATCGTGATAGGGTTGAATTTGGGATCACTCCTTATTTTATGAACGGACAGCGGAGAGTTTATCAATCTCAGCTCTCAGGAATGTTTAAGGATTGTGATGCTCTCAGGAATTATCTTAGTAATGAATTGCATCCAAGGCTTCAAGAGGAATTGTTTACGCTTGATCGTAAGCAGTTAGAGAGCGGGATTTACCCTATCCTTCTTGCACCTTCGGCTGTTGGCACGCTTTTTCATGAAGCAATTGCGGGACATATGCTCTCTGGAGCCTATATTGCTGATGGAATTTCTACGGTTTTCAAAGGGAAACTTGGGAAACGGGCTGCAAAAGCAGGCTTTATGCAGGTGTTGAAGCATATTCAGATTTGGGACTGTCCAAGAAATGAGAATATGCTTGCTTCTTATCGATATGATATGCAAGGAACCGAATCACGAAATGTCTGTCTGATTGACAAAGGGAAGGTAGAAGGCTATCTTCTTGATCGCAATTCTGCATTTCGTTTGAAGCTTGAGAATAATGGGCATGCTTTGGCAGGAAGTTTTAATGAGCAGCTGTTTGCTGATTATTTTCTTTTGCCTGAAGCTGTGCTTCCAGAGCCAAGAGTTTCTAATCTAGAGATTCTTGTAGATTCCGACTATTCTTTAGAAGAAATGAAGGCAGATTTCTTTAGTGAATTTGGCTATTATCTTTGGGTAGAGTCAAGTTCTGGAGAAGTTAATGTCGAAACGGGCACTTTTGAGCTTAAGGTTGATGTCGTTGTAAAAGTGTATCTCAATGGCAAAAAAGAGTACTTTCATGGCGGAGTGCTCTCTGCAAATTTGACAGATTTTTTATCTGCTATTTGTGCGGTGAGCAATCATTATGGGAAAAATCAGGGATATTGTGGTGCTCCAAGTGGGGTAGTCCCGACAGAAGAGGTGGCTCCTGCTATGGGTATGTATGGAGTTAATTGGGTTCCTTATTCCTTGCCGGGAAAAAATACCATTCTGACGCTTAAACGGGATAAATATGTCCCCGCGGATTGGGAACAGAAAACTTCTTCCTTTGAGATGTCATTGAAAAGGTGAGATTTGGAGTGTTGCAAGGATCTTTGTGACACTCCATTTTTTATTTGAAAGAGGAGATTTGCAGTCAGATTTCTACGTTTTTTTATGAAGACATTTTCTAAATAGTGAACAAATTTAAAATTTATATTTTCAAAATAAAAACTCTCTAACCTTGTTTCAGTTCCTTTTTGTAATGAAAATTTGAAGCAGTATTATTTCACTTTATAAATTATCTAGCTCACTTTTGAGTTTTTCATATTCTTTCAAATGATTATTATACTGCTCTTTTCTAAGTCTTAAATTTTCCTCTCGTTTTGCAAGTTTATCTGATTTGTAATTCTTACTTTTATTCTTATTTATAATTTTTTCTAAAACTATAATTTCTGATTTCTCACCTTCTATTTGCCTCTTTAATTCTTGTAATTCTTTTTCTTTTAACTTAAATTCCTCATTTTGTTTCTCTGCTTCTTGGTTATTCGACTGTTGTTCTCTAGCCTGTTGCTCTCTAGCTTGTTGTTCTCTAGCCTGTTGCTCTCTAGCTTGTTGTTCTCTAGCCTTAGGAGTATTAGATGCTATAACTTTACCATTTCCATCCATAGTAATTTTATTTCATCCTTCCTCTACCGTTATTTCTTCAAGTCAGTGCTTTCATTCTTTCCAATTCTTGATTTTCATTGATCCCCATCAATAAAGCCTCAGTCCAATGACTATTCCAAAGGACTGAATTGCACTTTCCACGGTGATCGGAGAAAGTTCTTGATCAAGTGCAAAGCTGATCCCTTGTTCTGCTAATGTAAGCGTTCCAAGTTCAGCTCCAACTGATGCTATTCATTGTAAAACTTTTCCTAGCGTATTTGCTGCAATTTTTTCTCCCATGAGCTTCTGTAGTGCAGCTCCAGTAAGATTTTGGAGCGGTTGTCCGATAGCTTTCAAAATCCCTAAAAATGCGATACTTTGGACATATCCCCTAAAATTAGAAATTTGTTCACCATTAGGTCCTTCAGTATAGCCAAAAGGATTGACCCCATCTGTAAGGTTTTTCCCATGGAGTGCATTTCTAAGAACAGTACTACTCAAATGAAATCAGGTTCCTTCGAAGAGAAGATGACTTCATCTTGCAAGATGATCAGTTAGTTTTCAAATTTTTGCAAGGTCATTAAGGTGCACAAACTTATTGCTTTTATTGATTGCATCTAGAGATATTCTTGCATCATGGAGTTTATTTGCATATTTCATCCTTTGGGCAACTTTTCATGACTTATCTAGCGTTCTTGCTAATTTTGCACCTTTTTGGAGTTTTTTTACCTGACGGCTCGCAGCTACTAGTTTTTCTGCTTCTCTTCCCATTTTCCAATATTTCCTTGCTTTAGAGAGTTTTCTCATCAGCGTAAATGTTTTTTTGATCTTATAGGCTTTATTTGCATATCTTGCACCTTGTGCTGCCTTAAGAGCGAATCTAGCACCATAAATAGCTGCAGTCCCGACACCTCCTGTCACTGCTCCAAGTGCGATAGCAACGATACAGATTGCAACCTCTTCCAAGATCATTTGCCCAATTTCATTTAACCAGACGGCTGTTTCGTCTCCGCTTAATCGTCCATTGAGTCCATGGCTCCTATTGAAGATATCTGCATTAGTTCAGCTCATTTTCCCTCCATTTTTTGCGAAAGGAAGTGCGAGGCTTCACTTGAGAAGAGTGCCAATTCCTTCATATTTGAGACTATTTTCAGCTGCTGATTTTGCATTTTGGAGTGCTTCCTGGAGCATTTGAGGATTCTCAAGCATTACTGAAATACTTTGAAGTCTGATTCTATCATCATCAGTCAGATTATTCCCTTTGGCTTCTAGTTTAATCTTTTCGTCTTCCATTTTACTTTTGAATGCACTAGGACTATAATCCAGTTGTTCAATAGCTTGTTTCTTAGCTCTTAAGCTGTCATAGATTTTTTGGCATCCTTTTTTCATTTCCTCATCAAATGGTGCATTTGCTGGTATCAACCCATTATTTTGTAAAAGGGAAAATATAGCTTGAGCATTCGCACAATTATAGAGATTATCAATCAGTTTTGTTTTTTCTTGGACTTGTGCTTCTGTGTCTTTTTCTCCGATTTCAAGATGAGTTCAAATTTTTTGGAATGCTTCTGTATAATCAAGTTTCCCAAAACTGATATTTTCATTATTCGCAATTTCATCTCTAAGGAATGTTGTTTTCGTATTTCACCATACATTGAGATGTTTCCCTAATTCTCTGATACTTCTCTGTGCGTTCGTCTTATCTCCACTAAGAAGGTTTGCAACAGTTTCTCTCGCAGTTGTATCTGTCATCGTAGAAAAAGATCAATCATTACTTTTATACGCAACAAAAAGATCTCCTAATTTCTTCTTAGCTTCATCAAGTTCCTGAGGTGAGGGAACAGTATTTTCAAGACTGTATTTATAGTTTCTGATTGCTACTTTCAGAGCTGCAACTTCTTTACTTGTTCAGTCCTCTTCTTCGATTTTATTTACCAATTGAGAAAGCATATCTAGTCCATAGCTAAATTTTTCTACTGCTTGGGCTAAATTTGGATTTTCTTTATTTTCAGGAGATCCATTAAAGATTTGTTCTCTTTTTGTGAGATGATCTGCTTGTGCCCATTTTGCTTTGATCCTTGCTGTAAGATAGTCTTTGTATGGTCATTCATTGTTGTCCAAGATATCATAAAGAGCATTATTTTTAAATGAATCTTTATCTTCCCAAATTTTTATATCCTTTTTTGTCCCTTGACGATTGATAAAATGCCCCTCCATAAGTCATGATCCAAAATGAATTCTAGAAATAGGTTCATCTTGTTCAAGTTCCCATCAGAGTTTTTTTTGCTCTTTTATGATTGCATCTAGTCTTGATTCTGTTTTGCTAATGAGTGTGGCGAGCTGTTCTCAGGAGACTTTATTTCTCAGGCTTGCAGGTAGGTTTTGTAAACACTCTTGATATTTGGGAGAATTGATAAAATTCTGATTGCTGTAATCAATCGCTTTTTCGTTATTTGCCCTTCCTGTTGCTTTCGCAGAGACAACAGTAGAAGCAGCAGTTCTGAGGCTAACTCATTCCCAAATTAAAGCTCTTTCATCTACGATCGCTCCATTGCTAATAAGGTTGTATGTTCATGTTTTTTTATCATATTTGATCAGGCAACTACTTGTACCTCTCAATACTTGTTGCATCCTACTTTTGATTTTCAAATTAGTACATTTTGAGTAATCGATAGTATAGATATTTTTATCATTAGTAAAAAACTGACCTAAAACTTCGTGAATCTTTAGTTTGTTACTTCTATCGGTAAAAATATAGGTGTCTGTTTTTTTGTCGAAGTTGAAAAATGATTTACCTTGAGTATCTTTTGTTTCAGTATTTTTTTGGATAATATCTCTATGGGCATTATTACGCACAAGCCTCTCAAGAACGATATTCTCTGCATTATCAATTTTCTGGGCAATATCATTGAGCAATCTTTTGTTTTCGTTGTCTGTGAAAAGACCTATTCTGTTACAGCTGTTATGCTTATCTACCAATTCCTTTTCCAGAGTTTTCAAGGGTTCTAAAGCCCATTTCCCCCAGTTATTTTTACTCTCCTGGATCTTGCCTATGGTTTCATTAATAATTGCTTGTCCAGCAAGATAGATTTCTTGATCATCTCTAATTCGCCACTGCTTGTCTTTTTCAAACTTATTTGAAAGCTGCTTCTGGATCTGGTCTACTGATTGATTTTTATATTCGGTCATTTGAAGTGAATTTTAAAAGATTAAAGTCAGATTTCTTGTTCTAGTTGTGAAAGTGATTGATCATTTTTGATATTTGATTTGAGTTCTACAAGTGAAGTTCCAAGTTGTTCGGTGGTTTTAATTTGATCACAAATTTCAAGGATTTTTTGATAGGTATTTCTAAAATCATTAGAAGCAACCTGATATTTATCTTCAATCTCTTGCCAGAGCTGTTCTCTCTTTTTATCATCTTTCTCCAAAAGAAGTTGTATAAGCCATACGATTCCCTGTTCATCAAGCTCTTGAACCGAAAGTTGCTGTCCTTCTGGAATGTGTTTATCGAGAATGCCTTGTAAAATGCTTTTTATAGAGTCAATATCATACTCTAGCAAATTGAGTTCCATGATGAATATTTTTTTAATATAAAATTCCCTTTCAATTATATTTTCCTACTATTCTTTGCTCAACTTTTTAGACTAAAAAGATTAAATAATATAAACATTTTAAAAAAAACATATTTTTTGATATTGACAAAGTATGTTTTATTTTTTCAAGAATGAGATAAATGAAAAACTCCTTCTAAATCGCATTTTCTTACTAAATCAGGGAGGAAACGAAGCGGATATCTTCGAAAGAGAGTGTAGCATTCGAGATAAATTAGTAGTAGAGGAGTATAGAGTATTTTTAGTTTCTAAAAGGATAAAAAGTTACGAGTTTCTGTTTGACAACAAGAATCAAATCTTTATCTTGAATCAGATTTATTTCTTTTTTTGATGATGAAAGCATTTCAAGACCTCTCTCGTAAGCTTTTTTCTGAGAAATTTCAGGGGAATCGTATGCTAGGCACTCTTGCACTTAAGGTTGTTAAGGACTATTTTCATATCAAAAATACAAATAAGAATATCGTCACAGACGAGCTCATTGAAGGCTATCTGAAATACCAAACGCTTTTCCTCAAAACTTCAGATCAAGCTCTGAAAATAGCAATCTTTAAAGAAAAAGAAAAACTGATTGAAGCAATCAATCAGCATTTCAAAAAGTTGTGATATCATCAACAATTACGCGATATTCGCTTAAAAGTATAAGTTTACTCTCTCTGGAGAAAGTTCTTGATAGCAGCAAATTTTGAATAATCATAATGGACTTTAAAGCCTTGATCCCAGAGCCTTGCTCTCACTGAATCATTATTCTGTAGCGTATTACTATAGTCCGCATATTGACAAGGACACTGATTACAAAGAGGCGTTACAAGAGGGCATTCTCAATCTCCACATGGCTCAGGAATCTTTGGACAACAACTTCCATTATTACCAGGAAGCTTTGGGCATGGATCTTCTGGATCAGGACATCAATCTTCATCTTCGTCACAGTTAGGGACATCTTGATAACAATTAGAACAGTTTTCTCACGGATCGACCTCCCCATTTCAGCATTTAGGCTTTTTATTTCCATCATCAATACAAATATCCTTCAGGTCTTCAGGGCAGTTTTTACAGTCTTCTCATAGGTCAATTTCTCCGTTTCCGCAGAGGGGTTTCTTAGGGTCCATAGGTTTACAGTCCACAGAACATTTACCATTATGAAAATTCTGATCTCCATCATCACAAATTTCACCTTCCTCAATTTTCCCATTTCCACAGCTTACGAGACAGATTTTTACATCCTTTTCACAGTTTTTACAGGTTTCGGCTGCTTCAATCTTCCCGTTATCACAAAAAGCAGTACATGGACCTACATCTTGAGGACAAGTTTTACAGGTTTCCCCCTTATCAATCACCCCATTTCAGCAGTCAGGATCTTTCTGCTCACAAATATCCCCAATTCCATTGGCGTTAAGATCATCTTGATCTGCATTCACTTCTATCGGACAGTTATCCAAGCTACAAATTCAAAAGTGAGCACTATAACGAGGCTGATCAATGTTATCTCCAACGATTAGTTTACAGTCAGGTCTTTCATAATACACCATACCAAGAAGATTTTTAATACCATCACCATCAATATCATCATCATAGAGATCAGGAATCCCATCATGATCAAAATCACATTTCAGTCAAGAAAAAGCAGATTGAGGATCAAGAGAAAATGCATTCTGAGCATTACTTTGAAGATCAAAAACAGCGATTCCACGGTTTTCTAATTGAAGTCTTGAACCGATACGAAACTTATTCGTAACTTTAACCTGTCCTTGTCTATTCTTTACGGAAAAGAAAGGAGCGTTTAACTGAGGTTTCTGAGTAAAAAAACTATTCTTATTATTGACCAAGGTTGTTAGGGATGTGATTTGATCCGATGAGACTGCTCAATGTGCCTGAAGGGAAAGAGCGAGTTCTCCTTTGTCATTATAGGTTGGAATGATGTTGATTGCCTGATTTCAGATTTCTTCTAGAGATCTTAAGGTCATAAATGACGTTGAAATAAGTTCTTTACCATCTTTTAGATGAATTTTCTGGATCAGAACTTTATTTCACGGATCGGTATAGGTATGTGTAGCTACGAGTTTCCTATCAATAAAATTCGTCCCATCCCCAAAATCCCATTTAACAGAATCTATGGCACCAAGACTAAGATTCTGAAGTCTGAGTGTCGTCATTATTTTGGTCGTAGTAGTCTTGAGATGCGGCGAAAACTCAGGACCAAATCAAAAGAAAGTTCAGTTTTGATCAAGAATATCTATTGAAGCTACAGCGACAAGTTTACCTTGAACATAGCCTTTTAAGGTAATATTATTTCTCTGATTATTTTCCAAAGGAGCTGTAAAAGACGCATCAGAAATCGTATTTTCCTTGTGTCAATTTGCTGTGTTTTCTCGCTGGAGGTAGTCGAATTTACCCATAAATTCAGGTTTAAAAACTGCTTTTTTATTAGCTGAATCCAGACTCTCCAGCTTGATAGAAAGTCAATACATCGTGCTCTGCGGTTGTCCGAGCGAAAGTTGCTGACTTAGGACAAAGACCTTACCTCATTTTGTAGTAATCTTTGCAATAACCGTCATTAAACCAGGAGCGGTATAAATATGCTGAGTTTTAATACCCTTTCCTTTCGTAAAATCTCAAAAATCCCACTCAACCGCTAATGGGGCTTCACGACTCGTAATCTCAAACTTTACCAAAGAAGGCAGATCATTATCAAGTTTGCTTACCTTTATGAAATATAGGTCTTCTCTTGTATCTTCTCCTAATGGAGTAGGATCTTCAGATTTTTCTTTAATAAGCACTGAGTAATTGATATTTCAGGTATCATCAACCAGACCAAGCGGGTTCTTTTTCCCATCACCATCAATATCATCGCTACAAACATCCCCAATACCATTGCTATCCATATCATTTTGTCCAGGATTATAAGCATAAGGACAATTATCTTCATGATTTACTAGCCCATCACAGTCATAGTCAACATTTAATGCACATTGAATATGAAGTTCGTAAAGGAGGTCCAGCTTTTTTAACGCATCTTCCGTACTAATAGGTTTAGAAAAGCCTTCTACATCCTGAGGAGTAATAATTCCCGCCTGAATCAGAATATTCATCTCTGAAAGAGGCCAATATCCTTTTGGTAAAGTAGGGAAAGTCTGAAATCCACATTCGTTTGGATGAAACATACAGTATTTGAGATACGTAGAAAATTCAAGTCTCGACTGTATTTTCTCATTCTGATTTTCTTTTCTATTTATTAGGTCAATCTCTGCAGTAGTAAATACCTTATATTCATAGCTTTTTTTGTCTCTTTTATTAACCCATTCTTTAATGTCTTTCCATGGGGCAGAGTAGTTGCCTTTTATCCTATCAGTGAGAAGATTGAGAAGGGTTTGAAAAAACTCTGCCTTACTAATATCCCTTGAGCCACAAAACTTTCCTGCGCAGATATTACTCGTTGCAAGTGGGTATCCTCTCATGGTATCATCATTACCAACCTTTGCCACACAGTAATAATAGTTTACTCCTTGATATTTTCAGGAAAGATACTCAATATCCCTAAAATCTTTACCGGGTAACGAAACAAATCCCGTCCAAAAGGCTTCACTATATTTGTCATGAGTTTTCTTATCCGGAACTATACAATCATAACATTCTACAGCATTCAAGAGCCTCGTAAGCTGATAACGAGAAAGCGTTTTTTGGCGAAGAATAGCCTCTACTGGCACTAATAATTGATTTAAATTCTGATAGAAAACAGAGTTTCTACCAGAGCTAGCAAAAAGGATATTCATGCTAAAAACAAAACCGAAAAGTCCCAAAAATCAGAATTTTATTGCTTTTTTTACTCCTCACATCGTTTTATTTAGGGAGATAAAAGACTCCTAGAAAAAAGTATAGTGCTTTCTTAGTTAAAAGCAAGATTTTCCTTAGTTTTGTTCCCCAACTTTTTGATAAAAACAAAAACATTTGCTTTCTCATAAAGAATATATATAGTCAAAAACCGTTTATCCCTAGTAAATAGAGCAATATGAGCCTTATATTTGCTTCCTTGCGAATACTTTTTGGAGGAGTTGTGATCCTCTGTAAAGGGAGTTATTTCGGAGAGTTGGCAATCAGTTTTTTGCCACATTTATCGATAATAAGCTTTTTAGGACTGCTATTCCGAGTTTTTCAGCTTTGGAAATTTCTTTACAAAGACAAACAAAAAAAGAGCCTGAAAGGACGTCTATCTCCTCTATTTGTCCTTTGTTTTTGAATCCTCTTTGGCTGTTTTTTGCGACCGATTAAGCAGTTCTATCAGCCTTTACATCAACTCAATCAATCAATAGATAGTCCAATTAAAGTTCTATTTTCCAATATCTATATGGGAAATAACAATATAGATGCAATCAAAAAAATGATTTTAGATGAAAACCCGGATGTTGTTCTTTTTGTCGAGTTTAGTGAAGAGCATAGCCAAGCTTTGAAGGATTTTTTTGCGACGCATTATCCCTATAGCAATACTACATCTCGATCTAAAATCGCGGTTGGAAGCATTGTATTTAGTAAATATCCAATAGATAACCTTGCTGACGACTTCCCTCAGGCAAGTTGGAGATATGGCTATTTCTCTATCGATACAGAAAAATGAAAATACTATTTTTATGAAATTCATACCGCATCGCCGGTTAGCAACGCATTTTTTGAAAAGAGAAATCAGCAATTAAAACAGATTAAATCAGACTTTTTTACTCATCATCAATCTCAAAGAGAAAGCGATGCAAAAATTATAATGCTTGGCGACTTTAACACAAGCCCACGATCGGCTTATTATGCTGATTTCGCAGAATCCTTCAGTGGTACACTAGAAAACATCACAAAAACATTCCCAATCCTTTTCACTCGAAACTTATGAGAAATGTTGAATGTCCATAAGGATTTTAGTTTTTTGCCGTTATGGATAAGGAAAGCTTGAGGATATTTCCCTTTTTTTCAGTCACATATTGATCATGTATTCCTCAGTCCAAATCTAAAGTTTAAAAATCTGAAAAAAATCCAAATTCCAGGCTCAGATCACAGTGGCTTTATATTTGAAATTGAATAATTATGAGACCATTTTCTACTTTCAATATTTCCCATTTTGAGTGGAATCCAAATACCTATGAGGCAAAATTCCATTATTCATTTGATGAGAGTGAATCCTTTACGGAAGTAATCAACTTTTCTCCTTTAAAAGAGAAATCTGAATTCCCAATAGTAAAAAATGATGAAAACGAAATCAAACAACTTCTTGCTCATCTCCATCTCGCATTAGGAGTCAGTTACTACAAACTCTTTCCAACAAAAGAAATTCTTGTCTATACGCTCGATTTAACGCAAGAGCAAAAAAGATTTCGGAACAACTTTTATATTAGAGGACTCGGAGAATTTTTTTATAGAAACCGTATAAATCCTGAATGATTAGCCGAATTTGCTTCTGTCGAAGATGCACCAAACTATCCAAAAAAAATCTTCATGCAGTCACATAAATCGCTGGTCTTATTCGGAGGGGGAAAGGACTCTCTAGTAACCGTAGAACTGCTCAAAAGTCAAGGTCAGACTTTTGATCTTTTTTCTTTTTGAAACGATTTTCCCCTTCATCAGATTGCACAAATCCCAACTGAAAAAAAAAGGCTAATTATTAAAAGGACTCTCGATCTAGATCAAATTAAAAAGCTCCTTAATCAGGGATATTACAACGGTCATCTACCAATTACAGGCATAATATCTTTTGTATCTCTAGTTGTGTCTTATTTATACGGTTATGATGCGACCATTACTTCACTAGAGAAAAGTGCAGATGAGGGCAATACTGTTTATCATGGACTAGAAATCAATCATCAACGGAGCAAATCATCCGAATTTGAACAGGATTTTCAAAACTATGTTCACCAGCGAATTTCCGAAGATTTTTCCAGTTATAGCTTATTAAGAAAACGATATGAAATCAGAATAATTCAAGAATTTTGCAAGTATCCAAAGTATTTTTACAACTTCTCCAGCTGTAATAGAAACTTTCACCAAAGCTGATCAAAACTAGCAAGAGATGAATTATGGTGCTGAGAATGCCCAAAGTGTGCTTTTATTTATACAATGATGAGAGCATTTTTAGGCAAAGAAGAGGTAATACAAATTTTTGGGAAAGATCTTTTTGATGCAGGGGAGTTGGTAGAACTATTTTCTGAACTCATGGGAATATCAGGCATAAAACCTTTTGAATGTGTGGGGACAAACGAAGAAATGCTTTTAGGACTTTGGCTTTCCTATCTCAAAAATCCGGAAGAAAATTCAAAGATTATGCTCCTTTTCAGGGAGAAGGTTATGACAAAAATGGAGGAGTCAGATTTTCTTGCTTTACAAAAAAAATTACTTGCCAATTAAAAAAATCTCTCTTGAAATTTTCTCTAAAATCAGCATAGTAAGCTTAATGATTTATTTGTCAAAAATAATATGGAAATAAAAAAAATCTGACTAGAGACGAAAGAATCCACAACAAATCCCCAAAGACCAGATTCTTTTGTTCAGTTTATCGGTCAAGAACCAATAAAATCAGTCCTCGCAACAGCAATTGATAGTGCAAAAAAGAGGGAAAGTCCATTATGACACCTATTATTTTCCTGACCAAGTGGATTTTGAAAAACAACAATGGCATGAATTGTTGCCAATCAGCTGGGAACGAGAATAAAAATTATTACATGATATGCTATTTCTAAGCCCAGTGAATTAGTCAGTGTTTTAAATAGTTTAGAAAGCTGAGATATCCTCTTTATTGATGAAATTCACAGGTTAAGACCAGCAATAGAGGAGGTTTTATATATTGCAATGGAAGATTTTGTAATAGATATGGTAATGCCAGAGGGATGAAATCTTAGGCTTCCCATTAGTCCATTTACACTTATTGGTGCCACCACGAAACCAGAATCTCTCTCACAACCAATGAAAAATAGATTTGTCTACCATTTTCACTATATGGAATATACCTCTGAGGAAAAAATCTTGATCATCCATCAATATTTGGCAAAATATCAAATCCCATACAATGCAGATTTATTGCCCACTTTTGCACGCAAAGTCTCACCAGTTCCTAGAGAGATTCATAATCTTGTAATCAAAATGAGAGATTTTGTTGTTAGTAAAAAGATACAAAATCTGGACAAAAAAGAGCGATGCGATTTTCTCGACCATCTTCAGATTGACGATGGCGGAATGATGCCCCTCCACAAAAAATACTTGGAAATTCTTTCTCACTTTGATCGCCCCGTCTGAGTGAAAACTCTAGCTCTCCAGCTTTGAACCAGCGAAAAAACACTTGAAGAAGATATTGAGCCGCTTTTACTAAGACTCGGAAAAATAGAAAAAACAAGCAAGGGAAGAATTGCTTGTTAAGTTTAAGTTAAAGAAGGAAACAACAAAGGAATTAAACTATGAACATTCTTCAACAGATGAGTCATATTCTGAAAAAAGAATCATGTATTTTGCGATATAATAACTGATCTTCTTTTTATCTTCTTGTAAAAAAGTCTCATACGTCTGATGTAAAGCCTCTACTAACTCCGTATCTTTACATCCCTTTTCCTCCGCACGATGGATAAGCTCAAGATATCTATTTTCCAAATCATATTTTCTAGCCAGCTGGTTACCATCTCTTCATAAAACATTATATGCCAACACTTCTCCTTTCTGAATAATAGTTTTTAATCCAGAATAAAGTGCTATCTGTTCAGCCGGATGATTTTTTAAATATCAAAAACAAGCAACAAGAAGTACAACACCAATTGCAAGTCTAAAAATATTTTTGATAAAATTTCTTCTATCTTCACGTGTCATGTTGGAGGTAAAGAACAGATAAATGTGAATAATCCTTTCTAACTTTTGGCTACCAAAAAGGGGAAGAAATCAGGTTTCTTTGAACCTTCCCCATAAATTTATCATTTAAGATAGGGCTTATCAATTGCTCCTTATCTTTAGTCTTCTTTCTTTGAATGGGTGTCTTTTTTAGAAGTGTCCTCTGATTCTGAAAAAAATCTATCAATCAAACTTCTCAAAAAAGGGTTAAAATATCCCATAACACAAAGTAGACCTGCCAAGAGAAGAATAATTCCCCAAAGGAACTCTCTTAGCTGAATCAGCGCCAAAATCAACAAAACGATTCCAATCAACGTCATCACAATTTCTTCAACAGAGGCTTTTTCTCGCCAATTTTTAACGTTGTTTGCAACCTTTTTTGTCTCTTCGGCTCCATTCCCAATCTTTTCCCCGAACTTTGAAGCTGCTTCCTGGATCTTTCCTGTTGCTTCATCAATTCTTTCACCAGCTGTTTTTCATTTTTTTTGCATAGTTTACTATTTTTAGAAGATAAATCTCCATTCTTTTAATTATTTCTAAAGAAGATGCAAGACGTTTTATTTATTTTTTCTTAATAGAGGAGCATTTCATGCAAAAAACAATTTGCTTTATGGATACAAATTCGTATAAGTTCTTCTTGATTAAACGTCAGATTTTTATCTTTTTTTACTAGAAAAGAAGCAAATGTTAGATTGGATTATGAATATAATTGGTGGTGATTACAATCAAAAGCAGATTGATGCTTTGATGCCACTTGTGAGAGATATCAATCATCGGTATGCCGAATTTGATGCACTTTCTGATGCTGAAATTCAAGCAAAAACCGAAGAATTTAAACAAAGAATTGAAAACTGAACCACTTTGGACGATTTACTTCCAGAAGCCTTTGCCGTTGTAAAACAGGCTTGTAAAAGACTTGTTGGAACAAAAGCGAAAGTTAAAGGACATGAACTTACCTGGAATATGATTCCTTATGATGTTCAGTTGCTCTGAGGAATTATCCTCCATCAAGGAAAGATCGCTGAAATGAAGACCGGAGAAGGAAAGACACTCGTTGCAGTTGCTCCTGTGTATTTGAATGCGCTTGCTGCGAAGGGAGTGCATGTCGTAACGGTCAATGACTACCTTACTTCTCGTGATAGCGAATGGATGGCACATGTCTATACTTGGCTTGGATTGACTGTTGGTTCCGTGACCAAAGGAACTCCGCTTCAGACCAGAAGAGAGGAATATGCTAAGGATATTACTTATGTGGAAAATTCAGAATTAGGATTTGATTACCTGAGAGATAATCTCGTAAAAAGTTTAGCAGAAAGAAGTCTGACTTGGAGACCGCTTAATTTTGCGATTGTCGATGAGATCGATAGCATTTTGATTGATGAGGCGAGAACTCCACTTATTATTTCACAGCCAAGAGAAGAACCTACTGAAAAATACAGCTACTATGCACAAGTAGTGAATCTGCTTTCTCCTTGTTCTGGAAAGAAAAAGGTTTCCAAAGGCTTTATTCAAGAGGTTTTGAATGATGAGTATGGGAAAGAGCAAGAAGAAGATGGAGATTATTATATTGATGAAAAGACCAAGACGGCTCAACTTTCTGGAAAGGGAATTGCGAAGCTTGAGGAGATTTTGAAGGTAGAGAATATCTATAAGGATATGGGATATGGAGAAATCCACCATATTGAAAATGCTTTGAAAGCAAAGGCGGTCTATATCAAGGATAAGGACTATATTATCTCCAATGGGGAAGTCTTGATCGTAGATGAGCATACGGGAAGAACGATGCCAGGAAGAAGATTTTCTGAAGGGCTTCATCAGGCGATTGAGGCAAAAGAACAGGTACAAATCCAGAGAGAATCTCAAACGATGGCTACAATCACCTATCAGAATTTTTTCAAGCAATATGCAAAACTCTCTGGAATGACCGGAACAGCTTCTACTGAAGGAGAAGAGTTTAACAAAATCTATGAACTAGAAGTAGTTATTGTTCCTACGAATAAGCCGATTCTCAGAGTAGATATGAATGATAAAGTCTATTTTAATCAGCATACTAAGTGGAAGTTTGTGAAGGACTATATCAAATTTTATCATGAAATTGGACAGCCAATTCTTATCGGAACCGCGGATATTGCGACTTCTGAATATGTCTCAAGATTGTTGGATAAAGAAGCGATAACTCACTATGTATTGAACGCAAAGTTTCACGAGCAGGAGGCGAATATTGTTTCTAATGCAGGGAAATATAAATCCGTAGTTGTGGCAACCAATATGGCAGGTCGTGGAACGGATATCAAGCTTGAAGAGGGATTGAACGAGAAGATGGCTCAGAATTATCTTAAATTTTTCCTAAAAAATCTAAAAAACTGAATCGTTTCTTCTGGAAACCTGTATTCTGAGTTTGAATTTTGACTTTTCCTTGATGCTTTGAAAGAGGCAGTTTCATTGAATGAAGCAGATTTAAAAACTTTAGCATCTCAGCAAACCCTTACTTGTTCTGTTGCCCTAGAATGAGGAAATTTTACGGTGCAATTTAATAGGAAGAGAAAGGCAAATACCGTTCCTTATGCAAAAGTCAGCTTTATTCCTAGTCAAAAAGATACGAGCAAAGAAGCGATAGAAAAAGACCTTTTCTTCTGACTTTTCATCCTCGGAACGGAAAAACATGAATCTAGAAGAATTGATAATCAGCTAAGAGGAAGAGCTGGAAGACAGTGAGATCCTGGTGTTTCTGTATTCTTCGTTGCTCTTGATGATTCGTTGATGAGAAAGATGGGAGGAGAGAAAATTCAGTCTTTGGCTAGTATGCTCCTTTCCAAAACAGATCTTGAAAGCCTAGAACTCACCCAAAAACAATTTAGTAAATCAATTATCAGAGCTCAAAAGGAAATTGAAGGACGATATTTCGGCATCAGAAAGCATCTCTTTGATTATGATAGCGTAGTTGACAAGCAAAGAAAGAGAGTCTATCGTATCAGAGACGAAATCCTTGCTGCCGAAAACGATGAAGAGAAGCAAGCAACTTATGTGGCTAACCTCAAAGAAGAATTTTTAAGTGAGGCAAAGAATATTATTATAGCTCAAATTACTAATGCTGAGATTACTGGACAGTCTGTTGCTGATCTTCTTGTAGTTCTGAATAAGGAATATGGCTTGAATATCACGCAACCAGAATACCATGAGCTGTCTCAGCTTGATTATGAGGCTTTGAAAGCGATGTTACTTGAGAGGTTAGACGCTTACTTTACTAGAGTATTTTCTGCACTTGAGACGAAGCTTCTATTCCAAATCTTTAGAGAGGTACATCTTCATTTTATTGATAAGCTTTGGGTAGATCATATTGATGAAATGCAAAATCTTAGAGAAAAAGTCTGACTCATGTCCTATGCTCAGCTTGATCCTTTGGTAATTTATAAGAAAGAATCTTTTGAAAAGTTCCAAGAACTGCTTGCAAATATCACAAATAATACTGCATCTTATTTATTAAAATTAGACTTTGATGCAATTGCAGTTCAGCAGTCAGGACAACTTATTCAAGAAGAAAGCAATGAAGAAAAAGTAATTGAAATTCTGACTTCAGCAAGTAGAAATATCGCTCACCAACCAAGTAAACCTGAAACCGAAGTCCAAGATAGTAGAGCTCAGATATTTGATAACAGTAATGATACAGATGTTGAGGTCTTTGAAGTGGAGGATTGACCAACTCATACAACGGTCAAACCTGAAGGAAAAATAAGACCAAACGATCCATGTCCTTGTGGTAGCGGGAAAAAATATAAAAAATGCTGTGGAAAAGAATAAAAGATTAGTGATTTAATAAAGGGAGGCAATATACCTCTCTTTTTAAGATCATTCGAATAATCTCCATCTTTTATCGTTAGTAAATGTAATCTCTATGATTAAAATTCGAATCCACCATATAAAATAAATTGCTCTAGAAAATTTGAAGCTTTAATATTTATTTTAAGTGTTGATAGCTTAGTTCATTCTTTTTGTTCAAAGAAGTGTTTAACCTTTTCTTTATTGATTCCTTGTTTTAATTGTTTAAATTTTGAATAAGGAGTTACCGTATCGGATCAAGCACTAGAGATGATGAGTTCTTTTAAGAGTTTTTCGTCTACTCAGAATATCTCTACTAATTTAGCGATATTTTTATCTTCCTTTTCTTTTTTGTACTCTGTGATAAAATCTCTAAAGCTTTTTGATTCTCATTCGTCAATGAGGAGCTTTCATGACTGAATATCGGCAATGATAATAGAAGCATACTTTTGGTCTCCCTGATCGAGATTTGCAAAAGTTTTGTGGAGGTTTTCAAGAAGAGTTCCTGTTGCCTCTCATCTGGACAATGCTACACAATATTTTTCAAAGTGATGGTTCATATAGTCATCATCGATCTTTTGAGTATCAATGCTTATGATTGATGGATCAAGATCTAGTTCGATTTCTCACTCAGGAGGAGGCGTCTCTCAAGGAATTTTATTGATTTCCTTGTATCTCAAAACTAATGCTTGATATCTTTCTTGGTTGAAAATACCAGAGGAGTCTCAGTATTCTTTCCAGGTAAATCACTGGATTTTGGCTCAGTCTAATATTTTATTAAACTTTCTAAAAAGATTTTCAAATTTCTTTTGAGCTGCTTTGTCTGCTGGGAGCCTATCAAAGTTTTCCACACCATTGTCTATGAAGAGATCGTGGATTTCTTTATTGAGTGATTTGAGTGCTTTTACATTTTCCTCGATCTTATCTACAAACATACCAAAAGCCTTGTCTCCTGCGTACATTTTAACAGCCCTTTCTATGTGTTGTTTCATGGTATGCGGTTTTCTATAGTATTTTATCACTCCAAAGGGTTTATCATTCTCAGCGATTCTATTGGTTCTCGAGAAGGCTTGAATGACCAAGGCTCCTTGAATAACTTTATCTAGATAGAGGGTATTGATTCGTTTAGAGTCAAATCCTGTTAGCATCTGATCAACGACAATCAGAATATCGATTTTCTCTTCTTCTTTGATATGTTTAAACTGTTTTTTGCGGGCAAATCTTATTCAAATATTATCCTTAAAGTCTTTTGCTGTGGAGAGCGAATAGTTGGTTCCGTATCTTTGATTGTAATC
>ERZ773014.282-NODE-282-length-35084-cov-12.294984_pt1 | contig 35084 bp, 35 predicted proteins | sample MGYA00580841_ERZ773014 | MGnify/ENA primary metagenome ERZ773014 (study PRJEB29015, sample SAMEA2737989) | human oral metagenome | biome: human oral; feature: human-associated habitat; material: dental | place: China | collected 2067 ... | reverse complement strand
TGACAAAGAAGGAGGCGCTCGTCTTTATAGGCGTGTGCCTCCTTGTGCTTGTATTCGCCGTCCTGCAGCTGAATCCCGTCTGTATTCGACTGCTGCCGTTTGCCGCCGTGCCCTTTCTCGTCTATCCGTACATGAAGCGCGTGACGGGCTGGGTGCATCTCTTCCTCGGCATCGCGATCGGCATGGCACCGGCGGGCGGCTGGGTGGCGATCAGCGGAAAAATCGAGCTGCCCATGATCGTCCTCTTCATTGCCGTCGCACTCTGGATTGCAGCGTTCGATGCGATGTATGGGGCGCAGGACGAGGAGTTTGACCGCAGTCAGGGACTCCACTCCCTCGCAGTCACGTTTGGCGCACACGGGGCGTTTCAGATCTCGCGCGCGATGCACGTCCTGTCCATCATCCTCTTTGTGTTTCTCGGCGCGATGATGGATCTCGCCTTTCCCTACTACATCGGCGTCGGCATTGCGGCGGGCACGCTCGTCTATCAGCACCGCATCGCAAGCCCGACGGACTTCTCGCGCGTGACACAAACGTATTTCATGCGCAACGGCATTGTTTCAATTGCAATATTTGTCTTCACATGGCTTAGTTATTTGGTGTAAAGGAGAGCAGCTATGGCACGCATACTGTATGGGAAGGAATTTGCCGCACGCATTAAGGCGAGCGCGGAACACGGCGCAATCGCACTGCGCGCGCACGGTGTAAATCCCTGCCTTGCCGTTATCATCGTCGGAAACGATCCCGCATCCGAGGTCTATGTCCGCAACAAGGAGAAAGCCTGTGCGGAGCTCGGCATCCGCTCCAATCACATCCCCCTGCCCGCAGAGACCACGCGGGAGGAACTGCTCGCGTGCATCGACGAGCTCAACGCGGATGAGGAGGTACATGGCATTCTCGTGCAGCTGCCGCTGCCTGCGCCCCTTTCGGAGAGCTCGGAGGAGGTGCTGAGTCGCATCGACCCGCGTAAGGATGTCGACGGCTTCCATCCCGTGAGTGTCGGACATCTCTTTCTCGGCACACCGGGGCTGCGTCCCTGCACGCCCGCCGGCTGCATCCGTATGCTCGAATACGCAGGCATACGGATGGAGGGGGCACACGCCGTTATCATCGGGCGCAGCAACATCGTCGGAAAGCCGATGGCGATGCTTCTCCTCGAGCGTCACGCGACGGTCACGCTTTGCCACTCGCGCACCGAAAACCTTGCCGCGATCACGCGCGAGGCGGACATCCTCGTCGCAGCAGTCGGACAGCCGCACTTCGTCACAGCGGACATGGTAAAGCCGGGCGCGACCGTCATCGACGTCGGCATTAACCGCATTGCGCCGAAGAAACTCGTCGGCGATGTGGACTTTGAGGCGGTGGAAAAAGTCGCGGGCGCGATTACGCCCGTGCCGGGCGGCGTCGGGCTGCTCACGGTCGCGATGCTGATGGAGAACGTCGTGCAGGCGGCAAAGGCGCAGACAGAAGCGAAAGGAGAGTAAAACGATGAAATCCGATGTGGAGATCGCACGCGCGGCGCAGCTGCGCCCCATCACGGAGATCGCAAAGACACTCGGCATTGCCGAGGAGCATATCGAGCCGTACGGCAGGTACAAGGCGAAGCTGACGCCCGCCGCGTTTGCGGGCGCGAAGGACGCGCACGGCAAACTCATCCTCGTCACGGCGATCAACCCGACCCCTGCGGGCGAGGGCAAGACCACGACGAGCGTCGGACTTGCCGACGCGCTCCATCGTCAGGGCAAGAAGACCGTTGTCGCCCTGCGTGAGCCGTCTCTTGGCCCGTGCTTTGGTATGAAGGGCGGCGCGGCGGGCGGCGGCTATGCGCAGGTCGTGCCGATGGAGGACATCAACCTGCATTTCACGGGAGACTTTCACGCCATCACGACGGCGCACAACCTCCTCGCCGCCATCATCGACAACCATATCCAGCAGGGCAACGCGCTCGATCTCGACGTGCGCCGCATCACATGGAAGCGCGTCCTCGACCTCAACGACCGCGCACTGCGCCACGTCGTCATCGGCATGGGCGGCAAGGCGCACGGCGTGCCGCGTGAGACGGGTTTCGACATCACGGTGGCGTCGGAGATGATGGCGATCCTCTGTCTCTCGCGCGACCTCATGGACATGAAGGAGCGTCTCGGACGCATCGTCATCGGTTACACGCGCTCGGGCAGAGCTGTGCGTGCCGACGAGCTCGGCGCGACGGGCGCACTGACGCTGCTCTTCAAGGACGCGATCAAGCCGAACCTCGTGCAGACGCTCGAAGGCACGCCCGTCTTCATCCACGGCGGTCCTTTTGCCAACATCGCGCACGGCTGCAACAGCATCATGGCGACGAAGTTCGCGTTGAAGTTCGCCGATGTCGTCGTGACGGAGGCGGGGTTCGGCGCCGACCTCGGTGCGGAGAAGTTCCTCGACATCAAGTGCCGCTTTGCGGGGATTTCGCCCGACGCTGTCGTCATCGTCGCGACGGTGCGTGCGCTCAAGATGCACGGCGGACTCTCCAAGAAGGAATTGGAGAAGGTTGACATGACGGCGCTCAAAAAGGGCATGGCGAATCTCGCCAAGCACATCGAGAACGTGCAGAAGTTCGGTTTGCCCGCCGTCGTCGCCGTCAACGCCTTTCCGACCGATACGGCCGAAGAGCTTGATTTCGTGCGCCGCGAGTGCGAGGCGCTCGGCGCCGAGGTCGCTCTGTCCGAAGTTTGGGCGAAGGGAGGCGAGGGCGGCGAGGCGCTTGCCGAGAAGGTCGAGGCGGCGCTTCAAAAGAAGGCGGACTTTCGCTATATCTACGATGAGAAGGAGACGATTCCTGAAAAAATCGGCAAGATTGCGCGTGAGATTTATGGCGCGGCAGGCGTCGATTTTACGAAGGAAGCGCAAAGAGAGCTTGAGGAATTGGAAGCGCTGGGCTTCGACAAGATGCCCGTGTGCATGGCGAAGACGCAGTATTCGCTTTCCGACGACGCCGCGCTTCTCGGCAGGCCCGAGGGCTTTCGCATCACGGTGCGCGAGCTTCGCCTCGCGGCGGGCGCGGGTTTCGTCGTCGCCCTGACGGGCAGCATCCTCACGATGCCGGGGCTTCCCAAGCATCCGGCGGCGATGGATATGGACATCACGGAAGACGGCAGAATCACAGGATTGTTCTGAGGCAGCAAGGCGCTTGGAGCACAAGGGAAGGTCATGCGAATGAAAACGATGGCTGAGCCGCAAATTTGTTGGACGGTGCGCGAGGAAAAAATCTTCGCCCAGCTTCGGGATCTGGCAAAGCGCTATGATGTAGGAAAACTGGTGCTTTTTGGCTCACGGGCGCGCAGGTTGCAAGCGGAGAAAAGTGATGTGGATATCGCCGTCTATGACTGTGCCGATTTTCGTGATTTCGCGTTCGATGTGGAGGAGAAAGTGGACACGCTGCTGACGTTTGACATCGTCAACATGAATGAATCGCCGTCGGCGGAACTTGTTGCAGAGATTTTGCGCGATGGGGTGATCTTGTATGAAAAGGTATGACGAGTTTTCCCGTCATCTGCATGTATTGGCGCAGGCTCCGCTGCAGGATTTGGAGAATGAGTTCATCATCAGCGGCATCATCGACAAGTTTTTCATTCAGTTTGAACTTGGCTGGAAGGTGCTGAAAGAGCTTCTGCGTTACGAGGGAAAGGCGACTGCCGCTTCGGGCTCGCCAAGGGAGATTATCAAGGCGGCATACCGCTGCTTTGATTTTCTTGAGGAAGACGTGTGGCTCGACATGCTGCGCACGCGCAACGATTTGACGCATATCTATGACAGTGCGCGTGCAAGGGCTTTGGTGACGGAGATTTTGACCCGCTTCATTCCGGCATTTGAGACGATGGATGAGGCTGTGCGAGAAGCGTATCCTTTAGAGTTGAGCAGGTGATTGATATGAGCAAAGTGTCGCTTGAACTTGTGCCGCGCGATGAAGCGGCGCTGCGTGAAGAACTCGCGCAGACGAAAAAATATGAGGGAAAGATCGATCTCATCAACGTCCCCGACCTCCTGCGGCTTCCTGTGCGCAGTTGGGAGGGCGCGGCGATTGCGGGCGAGACTTTCCCCGCTGTGCCGCACATCCGCGCCATGGACATCGACATCACGAAGCCGCTGCCCATGGCGGACTACCTGCGCGAACATGCGATTCGAGAAGTCCTCGTCATCGAGGGAGATGCGCCGCAGAACATGGCGCACACCGTCTATCCGACGGAGAGCATCGACGTCATACGGAAGTTCCGCGAGGAAATGCCCGAGATTCGAGTCTTTGCGGGCATCGACCAGTATCGCGGCAGCATGAGGCAGGAAGATTACCGCATCCGCCGCAAACTGCAGGCGGGCGCTGTCGGCTTCTTCACACAGCCATTTTTCGATCGCCGCTTCCTCGCGATGTATGCGGACATGCTCGAAGGCATCGAGGTTTACTGGGGGCTCTCGCCCGTGACCTCGCAGCGCTCTGAGAGCTATTGGGAGACGAAGAATCAGGTCGTGTTCCCGAAGGACTTCGAACCGACGCTTGCATGGAGCATCGCGTTCGCGCGCGATGTTTTGGCAGAAGCGCGGGCAAAGGGCGAACACGTCTACCTCATGCCGATTCGCACGGGGATTGACGAGTATTTGGGCGGCATATTTGCCGAAGGATAAAGGGCGTGTCAGAAATCTGATTCTTTGTTTTTTTAATGCAGAGGAGGGGCATTGGAATGTACAGAATCTTAAAGAAGCAAGAGTTGTCACCGGGCATCCTTGAGTACGATATCGAGGCGCCCCGCGTGGCGAAGAAGGCTCTGCCGGGGCAGTTCATCGTCCTGCGCGTCAATGAGGAAGGCGAGCGTGTACCGCTGACGATCGCCGACTTTGATCGCGAAAAGGGAATCGTCACGATCCTCTTCCAGGTCGTCGGCGCATCGACCGAACTTCTCGCCTCTCTCCAGGAGGGCGATTCTATTCTTGACTTCGTCGGCCCTCTGGGGCAGCCGTCGGAGCTTTCCGATCACATGGGAACCGTCGTTTTCGTCGGCGGCGGCATCGGCGTCGCGCCCGTCTACCCGATCGCGCGCGCGGCGCATGAGCTTGGCAACAAGGTCATCTCGATTCTCGGCGCGAAGACGAAGGACATCCTCATCTTTGAAGAGCGCATGAGGGCGATTTCCGACGAGGTTCTGATCACGACGGACGACGGCTCCTACGGCATCAAGGGGTTCGTCACGAACGCCATCGAAGAACTTATAAAGCGCGGCGAGAAGATCGACCAGGTCACGGCGATCGGCCCGGGCGTCATGATGAAGAGCGTCGCCGAAGCCACGCGCCCTTACGGCATCAAGACCATCGTGAGCCTCAATCCCATCATGGTTGACGGTACGGGCATGTGCGGCGGCTGTCGCGTGCAGGTGGGCGAGGAGACGAAGTTCGCCTGCGTCGACGGCCCTGAGTTCGACGGTCATCTCGTCGATTTCCACGGATTGATGGCGCGCGGCAGGATGTACCGCACGCAGGAAGCGAAGGAGAAGGATCACATCTGCAACATCGGCTTGGGGAGGAATTGACATGGCGTTGGTGCTGGAAAAACATAAGATGCCTGAGCAAGACCCGAAGGTTCGCGCCCACAACTTTGAAGAAGTGGCGTTGGGCTACGATGAGGAAACGGCGATCGCCGAGGCTGAGCGCTGTCTCAACTGCAAGGTGCCGCAGTGCCGCAAGGGCTGTCCCGTGTCCGTGCGCATCCCCGAGTTCATCCAGAAGATCAAGGCGCACGATTTTGCGGCGGCGATCGACATCATCAAGGGCGACAATGCGCTTCCCGCCGTCTGCGGCCGCGTCTGTCCGCAGGAGAACCAGTGCGAGAAGCTCTGCATCCTCGGCAAGCGCGGCGATCCTGTCGGCATCGGCAGACTTGAGCGCTTCGCGGCGGACTGGCAGCTCGCGCAGGAAGAAGAGGTCAAGCCCGTCGAGTTCGCCCCGGACGCGCAGAAGGTCGCGATCATCGGCGCTGGTCCTGCGGGACTTTCGTGCGCCGGCGATCTCGCGAAAAAGGGCTACCGCGTGACGATCTTCGAGGCGCTGCATGTCGCGGGCGGCGTGCTCTCCTACGGCATCCCCGAGTTCCGTCTGCCGAAGGACGGCGTCGTGCAGAAGGAAGTCGAAAACCTCAGGAAGCTCGGCGTGACGATTGAGCTGAATTCCGTCGTCGGCAGGCTCTATACGATCGACGAACTCATGGAAGAAGAGGGCTTCGACGCCGTCTTCGTCGGCACGGGCGCGGGCTTGCCGCATTTCATGAACATTCCCGGCGAAAACCTCAACGGCGTCTATTCCGCCAACGAGTTCCTGACGCGCTGCAACCTCATGAAAGCATACCGTTTCCCCGACTTTGCGACGCCGATTCACGTCGGCAGGGGCGTTGCCGTCGTCGGCGGCGGCAACGTCGCCATGGACGCGGCGCGCACGGCGCTGCGGCTCGGCGCGGAGAAAGTCTACATCGTCTACCGCCGCAGCGAGGAAGAACTGCCCGCAAGGCGCGAGGAAGTGCACCACGCGAAGGAAGAGGGCATCGACTTCCGCTTGCTGAACAATCCCGTCGAAATCTTGGGCAACGAAGACGGCTGGGTCAAGGCGATCCGCTGCATCAAGATGGAGCTTGGCGAGCCGGACGATTCGGGACGCCGCCGTCCCGTGCCCATCGAAGGCTCGGAGTTCGAGCTTCCCGTCGATACGGTCATCATGTCCATCGGCACGGGGCCGAATCCCATCGTCGCGACGACGACGCCCGGCATGGATACGACGAAGCGCGGCAACATCGTCGCCGACGAGGAGACGGGAGCTACGACGAAGGAAGGCGTGTTCGCGGGCGGCGACATCGTGACGGGCGCGGCGACCGTCATCCTGGCGATGGGCGCGGGCAAGAAGGCGGCCGCCGCCATCGACGAGTATCTGCAGAAGAAAAAGAACGCCTGAGCTTCGAAGAAGACCGAAGCGGCAGGCGTTTCCGAGGGACGCGGGAAGGGAGCGTCCCTCGGCGTGTGTACGGCGCGGCAGTGCCGCAGAAAGTGTTTTGCGAGGTGATCGCCATGATGAACTATATCGCGATTGATTTTGAAACGGCGACGGGCAGCATGAACTCCGCCTGCAGCGTGGCTACCGTAGAGGTGCGGGACGGACAGCTAAAGGAAGGGTGGACGACGCTCATTCAGCCGCCCGGACTTCGCTTCGACAGCTTCAACATCGGCATCCACGGCATAAGCCCTAAGGATGTGGCAGATGCGCCGACCTTCGCCGAGGTCTGGGAAGAGCTGAAGGAGCGCCTTGCCGGCAAGATCGTCGTCGCGCACAATGCGTCCTTCGACATGGGCGTGCTCAAGGCGTCGCTCCTTGCCAATCGCCTGCAGGCGCCGGATTTTCGCACATGCTGCACCGTGCGCATCGCACGCAAGGTCTGGCCTGCTCTTGACGATCACAAGCTCAACACCGTAGGCGCACACCTCAATATCAACTTCCGCCACCACCGCGCCCTGGACGATGCCAGAACGTGCGCCGCCATCCCGCTTTTTGCAGGCATGGAAACGGGCACCGACGACATAGAAGAGCTTGCGCAGAAAATCGGCGTAAGGATCGGCCATTTCGGCGCGTGAGACATGGATAAAAGAGGCAGCAACCGGCCATTTGTGAGTCGTTGCTGCCTCTTTTGATATGTGTTTGAAGTTTTTTCTTTGGTTTCAATAGTGCCCTTTGCAGGCTTTTACGATGATATTATCGCCTTCGACGGTGTATACGAGACGATTTTGTTCGTCGATGCGTCTGCTGAAATCGCCGCCGAGGTGCTTCAGCACTTCAGGCTTGCCAATTCCGTTCAAGACGCCGTCGCGGTCGATGCTCTGCAGCAGTTGATTGATTTTTTTCAGCGTACGCTTGTCTTGCGTTTGCCAATAGAGATATTGTGCAAATGCGGGTTCTGTAAAGGTGATATTACTCATGTTCCATGGCCTTAAGCTCAGCAAACGTCTTCGTGATCGTGCGGCCTTCGCGAAGCGCTTGGTTGCTTTCTTCAAGCATCTTGAGATAGGCGGTTCTTTCTCGCTGGTGAAGTTCGGCAATCAATTTGTTGATGCAGCTGTCAATCGTGATCTTGTTCGATCGTGCATAATCTTCCAGTATGCGGGCATTGGCATCATCAATCTGTATGGCAAGCGTGGTCATGGAAATCAAGCTCCTTTCCAGAGAATCTTTCGTTTTCTTGAGTATATCATTCTCCATTTCCTTGCGTCAAGCCGAGCGAGAAGTGCGATTCTTCCATGCTCCCTGCCTGAAATAAGGCGACGATCTGCGCCTTTTGCTTGACTTCCTGGACGTTCACGGCGAACTACACGCACAAACGTCCACTTCGTGGACATTGTGCGCCGCCCTTACCAGAAACCAACCAATCGGTCTGCGCCCTTTGGGCTTGACCTCTTGGGGTTTCATGGTAAAAATGCACGGGAGGCGAAGCGCTGTGCGCCGTCCGTTCCCGTGCATCTAGTGTACTATATAAAAGTCAAAAAGTCAACATCCCTTGCATAGCTCACAAATCCTTTAGCGTCGAAATGCCCGCGCGGAATTCCGAAACGTTTTTCGCCGTGATTTCGGGGTTGTCGATCAACTCGATCTTGAAGGCGCGTCCCTTTTCCGAGCGCAGGAAGACGACTGCCATCTGCGTGTCTGCCGTCGCTTCGGTGTCAAGCTCTCCGTCTCCGTCCGTATCAACCATGATGGTCTTCGCGGTCACGGCGAAGACGCCCTTCGTCTTTGCCGTGATCGGTATGATATCGACGACAGCGTAAGCACTGTTTTCCTTCAACTGTGTCAGAAGAAGCGCCTCATCCTTCTGTGAGAGCTTCGTGAGATCAGGCAGATCCCCCTTGGCGAAGCCATCGGGGATGATGATCCAAGCCTTGTTGATCTTGTAGCCATCGTTGGCAAAGACGAGCACGCTGCCCTTCTCATCCTCATTCAGCACACTTGCGGGCAAAACGCCAAGCGGCTTCGTCGGACACATGATACTGTAGCCTTCCTCCTTGTTCGTATAGGTGTAAGGCTCCGCGCCCGCTGTCTGCGGCATCACTGCTGTCACTGCGAACATCGCACAAAAGGCGAGGGCTACAGCAAAAATCTTCTTCAGCTTCATAAAAAATCTCCTTTCCCAACTCCCAAAATATCGGCAGAACGACATCTTGCTGTTCATGCCATCATACAACGAAAAATCTAGAGCCTCCTTACATTTGCTTAAATAATCAGCGATAAAGGCTGAAACTTGTCTAAAAGGCTGTGTGACAAAATTGTGTTCCATTCAATGTGAATCATCCAGAAGCAGATCTCGCACCATGGAGAGCGCCGCTTCTGTCGACTGACGCTTGACCTCCGTGCGCACGCCATCGAAAATATGACGTTCCACGTGCACCGCCCCCGCCGTGGCGACGGCGATATAGACGAGCCCCACGGGCTTCTCTGCCGTCGCGCCGCCCGGCCCCGCGATGCCCGTAATACCGACGCCGATGTCGGCGGGAATCGCTCGGCGCACGCCCTCCGCCATCTCTCGCGCCGTCTCCTCGGACACGGCGCCGAACGCCTTGAGCGTCGCCTCGTGCACGCCGACGAGCGAAGCCTTGACCTCGTTCGTATAAGATACGACAGCGCCCATGACATAGGCGGAACTTCCCGCGACATCGGTCAGGCGGCTCGTCAGAAGACCGCCCGTACACGACTCGGCACAGGCGATCGTCCTGCCGCACTCACGCAGCAATCGTCCGACAAGCGCCTCCAACGACTCCCTTTCCTCGGCCATGCCTGCACACCCTTCCAAAATCCTTCCGCCTTTCGTTTCCTAAGCGTCGCCGCCCGTACATCGTACAAACCGTATCCTCAGTCGACAAGCTCGCCGACCGCATCGTAGGTGAAGCCCTGCACGATGCGCACGCGCACGATGTCGCCCGGTCGGCTCACCGCATCGCCTTCGATGAAGATCTGCCCATCGACGCCCGGCGCTTCGCGATAGGAGCGCCCGAAGGCAAGATTCGGCTGCTCCTCGTCGCGGCCTTCGACGAGCACGTCAAGCTCCTTGCCCTCAAGCCCTTGGTTCAGCTCCTCCGAAATCTTACACTGCACGCTCATGAGATCATGGTAACGCTCCTGCACGATATCCTCGGACACTTGGCGCGGCATGGAAGCGGCGGGCGTATCCTCCTCCTGCGAATAGGTGAAGATCCCCACTTTCTCAAAGCGCTGCTCGATGAGGAAGCGGCGCAGCGTCTGGTACTGCGCATCCGTCTCACCGGGAAAGCCCACGATGAAGGTCGAGCGAACAGCGACGTTCGGTATGCGCGCACGAATTTTTTCGAGAAGCGTCACAACCTCCTCCTGCGTATCGGGGCGGCGCATCGACTTCAAGATCGAATTGTGCGCATGCTGCAGCGGCAAGTCGACGTACTTGCATATCTTCGGCTCCTGCGCAATCGTCGTGATGAGTTCATCGGTGAAATTCTTCGGATAGCAGTAGAGCACACGCAGCCACTCGACCTTCTCGATTTTCACAAGCTCCTGCAAGAGACGCGCCAAGGACGGCTCGCCGTAGATGTCCTTGCCGTAATACGTCGAATCCTGCGCGACGAGTATGATCTCCCTGACGCCCTCGGCGGCAAGGCGTGCGACCTCGCGCTTGATGTCGTCCATCGGTCGGCTGCGAAAGCGTCCGCGAATCAGCGGAATGGCACAGAAGGCGCAGCGATGGTCGCAGCCCTCAGCAATCTTCACATAAGCCGTATAGGCAGGCGTCGTCAGAATACGCGGCGTCTTCGCATCGTAGACAATCTCATTCTCTCCTGCCAAGACGATGCGGTTGCCCGCCAGAGTCTCACGCACCGCCTCCATGATGCGGTTCCATGCGCCCGTGCCGATGATGGCATCGGCCTCGGGCATGTCGTCCAAAAGCTCCTGATGATAGCGTTCCCCGAGACAGCCCGCGATGATGAGCGAACGACAGCAGCCCGTTTCCTTGTACTCCGCCATATTGAGCACCGTCGTGATGGATTCCTCCTTCGCCGACTGGATGAAAGCGCATGTATTGACGATGATGATCTCCGCTTCTGCCGGATCGGGCGTAAGCTCGATGCCGTTGTCCTGCAAGATGCCGAGCATGACTTCCGTATCGACGAGATTCTTGGCGCAGCCGAGGCTGATGAATCCTGCTTTCAAAAAATTTCCCCCTCAAGGTATATTCAAGGTATATCAAGCATAAGGGGAGGAATCCATAGATTCCTCCCACCATCATCTTTTACTGCAGCCGCACTTCCTTCACCCAACGATCCAAGAGATCGTGACGCTGGCTCGGGCTGAAATCCTGCGACCTGGAAAAGAGCACGACGTCTTTCCCTGGAAAAGACTTATAGGCGATCGTCACAGGATTGAGCGGCACGAAGAAGAACTCCCGGCTCTGCAGGGTGAGCTGCGCTTCATCGCTCAGCAGCCACTCCGCAAAGGCCTCCGCCTGCTCCTCGTTCTTTGCTCCCTCGACCAGTCCCACGCCCGTCAGCGTGTACGCCGTGCCGTCCTCGGGGTAGATGATCTGCAAGGGATAGCCCTGATGGATGTAGCGCATGACCTCGCTCTGCACGGCGACGGAAATGTCAACCTCGCCCATGCCCGCCATGCGCACGGGCGTCGAAAGGTATTTGGAATACTGCACGACCTTGGGCTGTATGCCGCGCAGGATGTCATACGTCGCCGCATCGCCGAACTGCGACATCATGGAGAAGAAGAGATTCGCCGACGCATCCGCCGCAAAAAAGTCGGTAATGCCGACGCGCATCCCCTGCATCGTGGCAAGTTCCGTCCACGTATTGGGCACGCGCGGCACAGTACGCACATAGTCGCGGTTGGCGCAGAATACGACGGGATCGTACCAGATGCCCGTCCACGCAGCAGACGCATCCTTGAAGGACGCGCTGACCGAGTCCGTGCTCTCCGAGACGTACGGCTGCAGAGCACCGTCTGCCGCCGCCTTCTCCAATGTCGCACGATCGGCGAGCACGAGATCCGCCCCGCCCTTGCCAATTGCGGCATCCTGATGCAGCTTCTGCAAGACCTCGGCCGAACTTACGGGAACGAAGTTCACCTGCACGCGCTTTGCCTTCTCGTATCCTTCGGCAAGGATTCCCGCATGCTCGGGCGGCAAGGTCGTATATACCGTGACGGACTGCTGAGGCCGCTCCCGTCGCGTCCTGTCCGCATGCCCCGCCAAATTGTCCGAAATCGTCGCGATCAAAAGAACCAGCATGAACGCCACGAGGAGCAGGGATGTATATCGTCGCATCGCTTTCCCTCCTTGGTTCTTATCGAAGCGCCGACAGATTCAGCGCTTCCTTGAAAGTATATCATTGGGTACATTATACATAAAATGCCGCACTTATACAACTGTCTATACATGCCAGCATATATATGCTATCATGTATATGTTAGCATATACATGATATTCTTATTAAAGGAGCGGATATATATGACTGTGACTGTACATCTAAATCCTCGCGATGCCCGTCTTTTCAAAAAACATGCCGCTCGATCCGGCATGACCTTATCTGATTTCGCCGCAAAAGCCATGCGTGAACGTATAGAAGATGAACTTGACCGACAAGCATACGAAGAGGCGATGAAAGAATTTCGTGCCAATCCCGTTACCTATACGCTGGATGAAGTCGAAAAGGAGCTCGGACTTTCGTGAATTATCGTGTCGTTTTCACTGCACAAGCAAAAAAATCACTGAAAAAGTTCGATCGTCATATATCTGCCAAGATTACCTCGTGGATTCGACACAACCTTGAAGGATGCAGCAATCCGCGCCTGCACGGCAAAGCTCTATCTGCAAATCGAAGCGGACAATGGCGCTACCGCATTGAAGACTATCGTTTGATTGCAGAAATTCAAGACGATAAAATCATCATACTAATCGTATCCATCGGTCATCGTCGTGATGTTTATGATTGAAATTCTATTCCAGATGTACTCAAAGAGGGTTCAGAACACCTGCCATGTGCTCTGAACCCTCTTTATTATTTTATGCCGAACGATTTCAAACGCCGTATTCTTTCGCCAGCTTCTCAAAGAGCGGCAGAGAGCGTTCGATCGTCTGCTCCTTGATGCAGTAGGATGCGCGGAAGTGTCCGGGGCAGCCGAAATCCGTGCCGGGGACGAGCAGAAGGTCGTACTTCTTGGCGCGCTCGCAGAAGGCATAGTCGTCCGCCTCCAACGACCGCGGGAAGAGGTAGAACGCGCCCTGCGGCTTGACACACGAGAAGCCCGCGCGCACGAGTCCTTCGTAGAGCATCGTGCCGTTCTTCTCGTACGGCGTTATATCCGAGGACAGCCTCGCGCAGCGCGCGACGACGAGCTGCCACAAAGATGGCGCATTCACATGCGTGAGGACGCGCGCCGCACCTGCGACAGCGCCGTAGACACTCGAAAAATCCGCGACCTCATCGGGCACGACGATGTAGCCGATGCGCTCTCCTGCAAGCGAGAAGGACTTGCTGTACGAATAGCAGACGAGCGTATTCTCGTAATACTTCGTGATGTACGGCACCTCGCAGCCGTAAGCGATCTCGCGGTACGGCTCATCGGAAATGAGGAAGATCGGATGATCGTATTCCTGCTGCTTCTTGCGAAGGAGTGCGGCAAGTTCTTTGATCGTCTTCTCAGAGTATACGGCGCCGCTCGGATTGTTCGGCGAATTGACAATGACGCCCTTCGTCCTAGGCGAAAGACGCTCCTCCAAGGCGGCGAAGTCGATCTGAAAATCCTCCGTCTTGGCGGGCACGACGCGAAGATTCGCGCCGACGGACTCGACAAAGCAGCGATACTCGGGAAAGAACGGCGCAAAGGCGATGAACTCGTCGCCCTCCTCGGCGAGCGCCTTGAAGCACACGGTGATCGCCGCCGCCGCGCCCGCCGTCATGAAGAGGTTCCTGCCCGAAAAGTGCGTGCCGAAGCGCTCGTTGATACTCGCGGCAAGCGTTTCGCGCACGGCGGGATTGCCCGGCGCAATGGTGTAGCCGTGCACCGCCTGCGGCTCCATCTCCGTCATGATTGCAAGAACCGCCTGCTTGATGAAATCGGGCGCAGGGACATTGGGATTGCCGAGGCTGAAATCGCAGATGTTTTCCTCCCCCACCTCCTGCGCTCGCTTCCTGCCGTACTCAAAGATCTCGCGGATCGTCGACTTCTTCGTGCCGAGTTCCCGCATCTTTTCCGATACCATTATGCCAAACCCTCTTCATTCTCACAGAAATAACGCATGCTCGTCTTCTTCCACTCCTTGACGGAGTAGAGCATGACGCGCTCTTTAAGACCGCACTCTGCCGCGAGCGCAGCGGCGATCTCCTCACACTCGGCGCGGCTCTTCGCATGAATCATCGTGTAGACGTTGTACGGCCAATCTTCCGCCGTATCGCGGTCGTAGCAATGCGATACCGCAGGGCTTTCGCACATACATCGCGCGATCTCGTCCATGCGCTCGGGCGGCACGACCCATGCGCTCAGAACGTTTGCCGTGAAGCCCGCCGCGCGATGCTGAAGCACGGCTCCCATCTTGCGGATCTGTCCGTTTTCCTTGAAACGGCGCAGACGGAGCAGAAGCTCTTCCTCGCCGATGCCAACCTTGGCGGCGATCTCCTTGTACGGTTCTTCCACAAGCGGGAAATCCCCCTGCATAGCCCGCGTGATCTTCCTGTCGATTTCATCGAGCATTTCCATCGTGACGCCCCCCTATCCGAGCTTGAACTGCACGTTGACCTTGTACTTCTTGTGCGAGGCAAGGTTCAACAGAGCCTCGACCCCGGGAAGCGCTCGAATCTCCGCGAGAATCCTGCGGCGCATTTCCTCGTTCGGCGTGAGCAGCGTGAACCAAAGGTTGTACCTGCCCTCGCGCTCGTAGTTGTGCGTCACACCCACATGGCGATTCACGGCCTCCGCCACGCTTTTCATCGCCTCGGGCTTCACGCGAAGCGCCACGAGCGTGCCGCGGTAGCCCATCTTCGCCGAGTCGAAGAACGGCCCGATGCGGCGCAGATACCCTTGCTCCTTGAGTTCTTTCACGCGTGAAAGAACGGTCTTCTCGTCCGACTCCAAGCCTTGCGCCAAGTCAGCAAAAGGCCGGCTGCTGATGGGCAAGCCGGCCTGCAAGACGTTGAGGAGCTTCTTGTCAAAAGCTGTCAACATATTTTCACCCTCATTTTCTCTGGGGAATTTCTGGCAATACACCCTTCCTTCATTCTATCAGAACGTTCGCTATCGCGTCAAGCAATTCTGAACGCCCTTCATTTTTTACCGAAGAATATGGCAGGATATCAAGCTCCGCGACGCCGAGCGCCTTTCGCATGGCAGCGATGCTCTTCTTCTGCTCGTTGCGGCTCAGCTTGTCCGCCTTCGTCGCTATGACGAGCACGGGCAGTCTCTTCGCCACCAGCCATTGGAACATCTCAATATCCGATGCCATGGGTTCGTGGCGGATGTCCATGAGTTGGCACACGAACTGCAAGTCCTCGCTTTGCAGCAGGTACGCCTCGATGAAGCGCGACCAAATCTTGCGGTTCTTCTTCGCCGTGCGCGCGTAGCCGTAGCCCGGCAGATCGACGAGGTAGAAGTCGCGCCGCTCGTCTTCCCCCTCGATCTTCGCGCCAAGCTCGTAGAAGTTGATCGTCTGTGTCTTGCCGGGCTGTCCCGAGACGCGAGCGAGATTCTTCGTGCGTGCGAGCGAGTTGATGAGCGACGACTTGCCGACGTTCGAGCGTCCGATGAAGACGATCTCCCTGCGACGCACTTCGGGGTACTGCTCCTTCTTTACGGCGGAAGCAATGTACTTGCCCTGCGTGATCGTGACCCTATCTGGCATGTGCGCCCCCCTTTTGCGGCACGAGCGCCTCAGCGAGAACCTCATCCATCGTTTCCACGGGCACGAAGGCGAGCTTTTCGCGCACCTCCTGCGGAATGTCTTCGATGTCGCGCTCATTCTCCTTCGGCAGCACGATGCGCGTCATGCCTTCGCGGTACGCCGCCAAGACCTTTTCTTTCAACCCGCCGATGGCGAGCACGCGTCCGCGCAGCGTGATCTCACCCGTCATGGCGACGTCACTTCTGACCTTTCGCCCCGTCAGCGCCGAAATCATCGCCGTCGCCATCGTGATGCCCGCCGACGGGCCGTCCTTCGGAATCGCGCCCTCAGGCAGATGGATGTGGATGTCGCGCTTCTCGTAGAAGTCGCCGTCTATGCCGAATTTCTCCTGCCGACTGCGAATGTAGGAAAGCCCCGCGCGCGCCGACTCCTGCATGACGTCGCCGAGCTGTCCCGTCAAGATCAGCTTGCCCTTGCCCGCGAGCACCGTGACCTCCGTCGGCAGGATGTCGCCGCCGACCTCCGTCCATGCCATGCCTGTCGCCACGCCGACTTCGGGCTTCTTCTCCGCCTTCTTCCTGAGAAACTTCGGACGCTCCAAGAAGTCTCTGAGATTCTTCTTCGTCACGCGCACGGACTTCTTCTCGCCCTCGACGATGAGCCGTGCCGCCTTGCGGCATACATGGCCGATCGTGCGCTCAAGCTCGCGCACGCCCGATTCACGCGTGTACTCGACGATCATCTTCTCGATGACGCCTTCGCCAAATTGCAGGTCACGCGCCTTCAGGCCGTTCGCCGTGCGCTGGCGTCCGACGAGATAGCGCTTGGCGATCTCCAGCTTCTCCTGCTCCGTGTAGCTCGACAGCATGATGATCTCCATGCGGTCGCGCAGGGCGCGCGGGATATTCGCGAGACTGTTCGCCGTGACGATCCAAAGAACCTCGGAGAGATCGAAGGGAAGCTCGACGTAATGATCGCTGAACGTCGTGTTCTGCGCGGGATCGAGCACTTCGAGGAGCGCCGCCGACGGATCGCCCTTGTAGTCCATGGCGATCTTGTCCACCTCGTCGAGCAGGAATACGGGATTCTTCGTGCCCGCCTTGCGCAGCCCTTCCATGATGCGTCCCGGCATTGCACCGACGTAGGTGCGGCGATGTCCGCGAATCTCCGCCTCGTCACGGATGCCGCCCAGAGACGCACGAACGAATTTCCTGCCCGTCGCCCGCGCCACGGAGCTTGCCAGAGACGTCTTGCCAACGCCCGGCGGGCCTACGAGGCACAGGATCGGCGCATGCTGCTCCTTCGTGAGCTGGTGGACGGCGAGGTATTCGAGGATGCGCTCCTTGACCTTCTTGAGTCCGTAGTGATCCTCGTTCAAGACCGTTTCCGCCGCCTTGATGTCGATGTTGTCCTCCGAGGAAATCATCCACGGAAGCTCAAGCAATGTCTCGATATAGGTGCGTATGACGCCCATCTCGGCGGACATGCTCGCCTGCCCCTCCATGCGGTGGATTTCCTTCTCGATCGTCTTCTGCACGTCCTCGGGATAGCCGCCTTCGGCGAGTTTCTTGCGGTACGCTTCGATATCCGCCGCCTTGTCGTCCTCGTCGCCCAGCTCCTTTTGAATCGCCTTGATCTGTTCGCGCAGGTAATAGTCCTTCTGGATCTTTTCCATCTGTTTGCGCACGCGCATGCCGATCTTGCGCTCCATCTCAAGCACTTCAAGCTCACGTGCCAGAATCTTGTAGAGAAGCTCCATGCGATTCTTGATGTTGACCTGCTCAAGGAGCGCCTGCCTGTCCTCAACCTTGAGACTCAAGTGGCTCGCGATGAGGTCGCCCAATCGTCCCGCATCGTCGAGAATCGCCACGGAAACAAGCGTCTCGGCGGGAATCTTCTTGCTGAGTTTCACCCATTGCTCGAATTCATGCACGACGGCGCGCGTCAGAGCCTCCATCTCCATGGATTCCTCCACGACCTCGGCGTATTCGACGACCGTCACCTCGGCAAAGGTTTCCAGCTCTTCATACGCTTCGATTGCCGCACGCTTCTGCCCCTCGACGAGCACGCGCAGAGCGCCGCCCGGAAGCTTCAGCAATTGGCGCACCTCGGCGATCGTGCCGACATCGTAGAGATCTTTTTCTCCCGGCTCATCGGTTTCCGCATTCTTCTGCGCCACGAGCAGGATCTGACGATCGCGCACCATCGCTTCCTCCAAGGCTGCCACGGAGCGCTCCCTGCCAACGTCGAGATGGATGATCATGAATGGAAACACAATCATTCCACGCAGAGGCAGGAGCGGCAGCTTACGTATTTCCGACATAAACAATCCTCCTGAATATAGAAAAAAGGGGACGCTGCTTGCCGCAGCGCCCCCTTTCGATGCTCAAGCCGATGCTTCCTTGTCCGTGCCTTTCGTCTTCGTCTTCGCCTTCGCCTTGTCAATCGTCAGCACAGGATCCTTCTTGTCCGAAATGACCTCCTTCGTGACGCGACAGTGCGAAGCCCCGTCGACCGACGGCACCTCGTACATGACGTTTCGCATGATGCTCTCGATGATCGAGCGCAGACCTCGCGCCCCCGTCTTTCGCTTCAAGGCTTCCTTTGCAATCAGATGAAGCGCCTCTTCGTCGAAATCGAGCTTCACGCCGTCCATCTCCAAGAGCTTCTGATACTGCTTGACGAGCGCGTTCTTCGGCTCAGTCAGGATGCGTACGAGCGTATCTTCACCGAGCGCTTCGAGCGTCACAACGATCGGGAGTCTCCCGATGAACTCGGGAATCAGGCCGTTCTTCAGCAAATCCTCCGGCAGGATGTGGCGCAGCGTTTCCCCGATGTTGCGCTCCACCTTCGACTCGATTTCCGCGCCGAAGCCCATGTTCTTTTTGCCAAGACGCGCCTCGATGATCTTCTCGATGCCGTCGAATGCGCCGCCGCACAGGAACAGGATATTCGTCGTGTCGATCTGAATGAGTTCCTGGTGCGGATGCTTGCGCCCGCCCTGCGGCGGTACGGAAGCCACCGTTCCCTCCAAGATTTTGAGGAGCGCCTGCTGCACGCCCTCGCCCGAGACATCGCGCGTGATGGACGGATTCTCCGATTTGCGTGCGATCTTGTCGATCTCGTCGATGTAGATGATGCCTTTCTCCGCTTTCTCCACATCGTAGTCGGCCGCCTGTATGAGCTTTAAGAGGATATTCTCCACATCCTCGCCGACGTAGCCGGCTTCCGTCAAAGACGTCGCATCGGCGATGGCGAACGGTACGTTGAGGATCTTGGCGAGCGTCTGCGCCAAGAGCGTCTTGCCGCTGCCCGTCGGGCCGATCATGAGGATGTTCGACTTCTGCAGCTCGACCTCGTCCGCCTTTCCCTGCGTGCGGTTGATTCGCTTGTAATGGTTGTAGACGGCAACGGAAAGCGATTTCTTCGCCTCGTCCTGTCCAATCACGTATTGGTCGAGGATCTGGCGAATCTCCTTCGGTTTCGGCACATCCTTGAGTTCCACTTCGATATCTTCACTGAACTCTTCCTCGATGATCTCGTTGCAAAGTTCGATGCATTCATCGCAGATGTAGACGCCCGGACCTGCCACAAGTTTTCTTACCTGTTCCTGCGACTTGCCGCAGAAGGAGCACTTGAGCTGGCCCTTTTCATCCCCAAACTTCAACATGATACCACCTCTTACTCCTTGGGCTTCTCAATTTTGACAGGACGCGTGATGACCTCGTCGATGAGACCGTATTCCTTCGCCTCCTCTGCCGTCATGAAATTGTCACGCTCCGTGTCGGCGATGAGCTTTTCACGCGGCTGCCCCGTGTGCTTGGCGAGGATGTCGTTGCCGACTTCCCTGAGGCGCAGAATCTCCTTCGCCTGAATCTGGATGTCCGTCGACTGTCCCTGTGCACCGCCCAAAGGCTGATGAATCATGATGCGTGCCAGAGGAAGCGCGTAGCGCTTGCCCTTCGCGCCCGCCGTCAGGAGCAAAGAGCCCATGCTCGCCGCCTGCCCGATGCAGATCGTCGACACGTCGGGGCGGATGTACTGCATCGTGTCGTAGATGGCAAGACCTGCCGTCACGACGCCGCCCGGGCTGTTGATGTAAAGGTGGATGTCCTTATCGGGATCTTCCGACTCAAGGAAGAGGAGCTGCGCGACGACGACATTCGCGACGTTGTCGTCGATCGGCCCGCCGACGAAGACGATGCGATCCTTCAAGAGGCGCGAATAAATATCGTAGGCGCGCTCTCCTCGGTTCGACCGCTCGACCACCATGGGAACATAACTGTTCATATAGCTGTTCATGCAATCACTCCATATATGACGACGTCAACGACCGTGAAAGAACGTGACATCACTTCGCGGCGTTGTCCAAGATGAACTGCGACGTCTTCTTTCTGAGAACCGTCGTGATGAGATCGCCGATGCGGCCCTGCTCCTTGACGACCTTCCGAACCTGCGCCGGCGTCGCGCCGTAGGTCAGTGCCATCGCCGCAACCTCGTCGTCGAGATCCTTGCCTTCGACCTTGATGTCTTCGGCCTTCGCCACAGCTTCCAGCATGAGGTCGGTCTTGACGTTTTCCTCAGCCGTCTTCTTGTACTGCTCGCGAATCTGGTTGAGGTCGGTGCCCGCGTACTGCAGGTACTGCTCAAGCTTCATGCCCTGCTGCTCCAGGCGCATCGCCATCTCCTGAATCATCATCGTCACGCGGTTCTCGATCATGACGGCAGGAATGTCGACCGTGATGTTCTCCGTCGCCTTCTCGATGACGGCGACCTTGTAGTCGTTATCTGCCTTCTGCTGCGCGGCATGCTCAAGGTTCTTGCGGATGTCGGCACGAAGCTCTTCGACCGTCTGGAACTTGCTGACCTTCTTGGCAAACTCATCGTCGAGTTCAGGCAGCTGACGCTCCTTGATGCTGTGAATCGTGCACTCGAACTTTGCGGGCTTTCCTGCGAGATCCTTCGAGTGGTACTCCTCGGGGAACGTCACATTGACGTCGCGCGCCTCGCCGATCTTCGCACCGATGAGCTGATCCTCAAAGCCCGGGATGAAGCGGTTCGAGCCGATTTCGAGCGGATAGTCCTTGCCCTCGCCGCCTTCAAATGCCTCTCCGTCAACGAAGCCCTTGAAGTCGAGCGTCACGAGGTCGCCGTTCTTGACCTCAGCGCCCTCGGCGGCATCGACCATCTGGCTGCGGCGACGACGCATGCTCTCAATTTCCTTGTCGATGTCCTCATCCGTGATCTCATCGACCTTCTTTTCAACCTGGATGCCCTTGTACTCGCCGAGCGTTACCTCGGGCTTTGCCGTGAAGCGTGCCTTGAAGACGACATCCTTTCCCTCTTCCAGTGTCACGACCTCGATATCGGGGCGCGAAACGGGCGTCACGTCCTGCTCCTTCAGGGCATCGGCAAATGCCTTGTCCGCCACGGCGTCAAATGCCGTATCAAGAATCGCCTGCTTGCCGACGCGCTGCTCGATGATATGGCGCGGCGCCTTGCCCTTGCGGAAGCCCGGGATGCTCACGCGGTTCGCAAGATCCTTGCAAGCCTTCGCCTCGGCCTTCTTCAAGACCTCCGCTTCTACCTCTATTGTCAGCACGACCTCGTGGTTGTCCATCTTCTCTGCAGTAACCTTCATAGTATGAAATACCCTCCTAATTGTTCCTTCATCGATGGTTTCCAAGGGACAAAAGCAAGAGCAATCCCCTTGCAATCCCATTTTGCCATACTATTCATGATACCATACTCAAATAGGAAATACAAGCTCTTCCGCCAACGGATTATTCGCTGGCGGAAGATGGTAACTTTAGTTTGCCACAACACCCTTTGTCCTCTGCCCGTATAGCGGGGTGATTTATTGAGGCTGTCGCATGAGTCAAATTCGACTTACGCACAGCCTCTCATTTTTATCATGGGAATCAAGCAATCGTTTCTATAAGAACTCTCTCGAAAAATGTGCAGGAAAGGAACACTGCCGCACATGATTTATGTGCGACAGCCCCTGGATCACAACCCATAAAAAAGAGGAGCCGCTTGCCGCAGCCCCCCCTTTTGTTCTTTCACTCTGCTTCTGTTTCCAGCTTCATCTCCACCACAGGCACAGCGTCGCGCTTCCTCGCATAGAGCAGGTAGTAGAGCCCCGCGCAGAGGAGTGCGGCTGCACCGCATGCGGCGTAAATGCCCTCGAAACCAATGCCATCCTTGAACGCGCCGAGCGCATAAGGGCCGACGCCGAGCCCGAGGTCGAGCGCGATGAAGTACGTCGATACGGCGACGCCGATGCGATACTCGGTGACGAGCTTCACGCAGATCGCCTGCCCGTTCGACATGAACGTGCCGTAGCCGAGGCCAACGAACACGCCCGCGAGGAGAAGCGTCCAGCTTTGCGTCGTGACGCTCAGTAGCAGAAGCCCGATGGCAAGGCACGCATACGTCGGGTACATCACGAAGTCCTCTCCCTTGCGGTCGAACATGACGCCGGCAACAGGACGTGCGAGCGTAATCGTCAGAGCGTAGACGAGGAAGAATACCGTGCCTGCGCCGATGAGGCCAAGTTCCTGCGCATACGTCGCAAGGAAGCTCAGGACACTCGAATAGCTGATGCCCATGATGAACGCCACGATGGAAATGGACGTGACCTTCGGCTCCAAGAAGTTGCTGATGCTGAACTTCTTAAGCTCCGCCTTCTTCTCTTCCGAAAGCTCCATCTCCGGCACCTTGAGGGCGACGATGGCAACGAGGCAGACGACGAGCATGGCGACGCAGAAATCAATGATGTAATTGAACGTCATCGTATGCTGCATGAGCATGCCGAGGAATGGGCCAATGGCGGCAGCGAGGCTCATGCTCAAGGCGTAGTAGTTGATGCCCTCGCCGCGGCGCGTCACAGGAATGATGCTCGATACGATCGTGCTCGTCGCCGTCGAGGCGATGCCGTAGCCGATGCCGTTCAGACAGCGCACGATGTAGAGCATGGAAAGGGAATCGACGAAGAAATACAGGAGCGTCGTCGCAAGATAGAAGATGATGCCTGCATAGAGCATGAACTTCCTTCCATAAAGCTCGATGGAATGACCGGCGACCATGCGTGCGAGCAGTGTGCCGAGGATGAAGATGCCGGATGCCAGCCCCGCCTCGCTCATCGACGCGTTGAGCGTCTTGATCGCTTCGGATGCGATGATGACCATGAGCATGTAATAGATGATATAGATCAAGAAGTTCACCAAGGTATCAAGAATGAACTCCTTCGTCCATAACTTTTCATGTTCCACGTTTAACAACGACCTTTCTTTACCGAACGCGCTCCTTAGCGCTGCGGCGATTTCTTAAAAATGAACTGTACCCGATTATAAGCATCGACCTCCGTTTTGTATAGCGCATAAAAAAGATGGAAGTTATCGCAAAAAGCGATAACTTCCCCAACAATATTCCTTTATTGCAGCTTTCAGATCGTACTCTGATAAATTTGCTGAACATGTTCAACGTAGGTGCGAATATGGCGCAGACGCGGGTTTTCCTTCTTATATACAAGCACAGCGTCGAGTGTCAGCGCGGGGGCAAGGGAAGAGAAACCCGACGTGATGCCGAGCGCTTCGATGAAGCGGCGCGGCAGGAGCGCACCCGCCGGATTTTCCCGGCAAAAATGCACCATCGCATACGGAGTCGAAAGGCGCGCCGCCACTACGGGCATCTCTTCACCGAAGTAGCGCTCGTAGACGCGATTCATCGACGACTTCACGGGATAAAACACGAGCGGCTGCTTCGCCGCCCAAGATCGCGTTGCATCGCCTTCGGCGCGCGCAAGGCAAGGTGCATAAAAAACGATGTCATCATCGGAAAAATGCACGCACTCCCATCCGTCAAAACTCATCTCTTCCAAGCGATATACCGAGGCAACGTCGATGCGGTCTTCCAGAAGCCCACATCGAATCTCATCTTCCTCCATTTCAAAAACATTGAGGCAGATCTTCTCATTCTGCTTCTGAAAGTACGATACATGACGATTCATGTGAACATCGCCCAGAGAGCGCAGTACGGCGACATTCAGCTCGGCAGGCTTGCGCTTCACGCTTTCCTGCACCTCCGCCACCGCGCCCCTCAGCTGCTCGACGCAAAGCTTCGCTTTCGCCAGAAATGTCGTGCCCGCCTCCGTCAAGTCGCTGCCGCGCGTCGAGCGGCGGATCAAAGTGACGCCGACCACCTCTTCGAGCTTCTTCATCTGCACGCTGAACGCCGATTGTGTGATGTTCGCTTCCTGTGCGGCAAGCGAGAAATTCCTAACCCTGCCGTAAATGATGAAACACTCCAACTGATGTATGCTCGGCAGTTCGCCCATGCCGCAGCCTCCCTTCGACAGGAGAATCCCTGCCGCATTTTCTCTAAAACAAAAAGCGGCTTCTGCGTCTATGCAGAAAGCCGCTTGAATACCCTATGGTGGAGACGAGGGGGATCGAACCCCTGACCTCTTGCATGCCATGCAAGCGCTCTCCCAGCTGAGCTACGCCCCCGTGGACAAGTTACTTTGCTAGTATACAGCACGAAAGCAAAAAGCGCAAGCCCTTTTTGTAAAAAATTTCATGCGCTCGGATACGCTTTTCGATAGCTGCCGTCGAGGATATGCTGCCACCATGCGCGGTTTTCCAGATACCATGCAATCGTGCGCTCGATGCCGTCTTCGAATCTCGTCTCGGGCAGCCAGCCGAGTTCCGTATGGATCTTCGTCGGATCGATCGCATAGCGGCGGTCATGTCCCTTCCTGTCCGCCACATACGAGATGAGGCTCTCAGGCTTCTTCAAGGCGCGAAGGATGACCTTGACGACATCGATGTTGGCGCGTTCGTTGTGACCGCCGATGTTGTAGACCTCTCCCGTGCGTCCCTTCTGCAGCACGAGGTCAATGGCGCGGCAGTGATCCTCGACGTAGAGCCAGTCGCGCACGTTGGCGCCGTCGCCATAGACGGGAAGCTGCTCGTCGGCAAGCGCCTTGACGATCATCAGCGGGATGAGTTTCTCGGGAAAATGGTACGGGCCATAGTTGTTCGAGCAGCGCGAGATCGTCACGGGCAGGCCGTATGTGCGGCTGTAAGCGAGCACGAGGAGATCAGCGCTCGCCTTCGAGGATGAATACGGGCTCGACGTATGCAAGGGAGTCTCCTCAGTGAAGAAGAGATCGGGGCGGTCGAGCGGCAAATCGCCGTAGACTTCATCCGTCGACACCTGATGGTAGCGCGAAATGCCGTACTCGCGGCAAGCGTCCATGAGAACGCTCGTGCCGATGATGTTCGTCTGCAGGAAGATCTCCGGCGTCTCGATCGAGCGGTCGACATGACTTTCCGCCGCGAAATTCACAACGACATCGGGTTTCTCGGCGCGAAAGAGCGCGTAAATCGCCTCGCGGTCGCATATATTGCAGTGGGCGAAGCGAAAGCGCGGCTCTTCTGCGAGATCGAGCAGAGATTCATAGTCGCCCGCATACGTCAGCGCATCGACGCAAAGAATCTCCGCGTCCTCGTGCGCCTTCATCATATAGTGGACGAAATTGCTGCCGATAAAGCCGGCGCCGCCAGTCACAAGATACTTCACGCCTTTTCCTCCCCATAGACGAAATTGAGCTGAGCTTCCCGCTCGGCGAGCGGCGGCGCCGCCTCGTCCTTCGCCGAAAGAACCGTCGGCGCGATCTCCCAGTCAACGCCGATGACAGGATCGCTCCAAAGAATGTTGCCGTCGCACTCCGGCGCATAGTAATTGTCCGCCTTGTACTGCACCTCGACGTCATCCGTCAAGGTGATGAAACCATGCGCGAAACCGCGCGGAATCATCAGCTGTCTCTTGTTTTCCGCCGAAAGGCGCACGGAAACCCACTTCGCATACTGCGGCGAACCCTTTCGTATGTCAACGGCGACGTCTAAGATCTCGCCGCGCGTGCAGCGCAGGAGTTTCGCCTGCGCCATGGGATTCTTCTGATAATGAAGTCCGCGCAGCGTACCCTTTTCCGCTGAGAAAGACTGATTGTCCTGCACGAAGTCGTAGAAGAGACCCGCCTCTTCCATCTTCTTTTTCGACCAGCTCTCCATGAACCAGCCGCGTGCATCGCCGAACACCTGCGGTTCCAAGATAAAGACGCCCTTGAGGCGCGTTTCCGTCACGTTCATTTCTCGTTCCCCTATCCCTTGACCAGTTGCTCCAGATAGCGCCCGTAGTCGTTCTTCATCAAAGGCTGCGCGAGGCGCAGAACCTGCTCCGCATCAATATGCCCCATGCGGTAGGCGATCTCCTCGATGCAGGCGATCTTGAGACCCTGGCGATCCTGAATTGTCTCGACAAACGTAGCCGCCTGCAGAAGCGACTCATGCGTGCCTGTATCGAGCCACGCGAACCCCCTGCGCATCTTCTCTACCTGAAGGTCACCGCGCTCCAAATACGCGCGGTTCACATCCGTGATCTCAAGCTCGCCTCGTGCCGACGGCTTGACCGCCTTCGCGATCTCAACGACATCGTTGTCGTAGAAGTACAGCCCCGTCACCGCATAGTTCGAGCGCGGCGTCTCGGGCTTCTCCTCCAAACTGACAGCGCATCCCGTCTCATCAAACTCCACGACGCCGTAGCGCTGCGGATCGCGCACGTAGTAGGCGAACACCGTCGCGCCCGCCTCGCGTGCCGTCGCACGCTGCAGAAGCCGTGCAAGATCGGCGCCGTAAAAGATGTTGTCGCCCAGCACGAGCGCACAACCGTCGCCGCCGATGAAATCCTCGCCGATGAGGAACGCCTGCGCCAGACCGTCGGGACTTGGCTGCACGGCATAGGAGATATGGATGCCCCACTGACTGCCGTCGCCGAGCACGGCGGAAAACATCGCGCTGTCCTGCGGCGTCGTGATGACGAGGATGTCCTCCAGCCCGGCGAGCATCAATGTGCTCAGCGGATAGTAGATCATCGGCTTGTCAAAGACCGGCATGAGCTGCTTTGACACGACCTTTGTCAGCGGATAGAGGCGCGTGCCCGAGCCGCCCGCCAGAATTATTCCCTTCTTCAGCACAAAATCACCTCTCGAACGACACGGCTTCAATATTTCCGCATCTCAAGCCTTCTGCCAGATCAAGCTCATGAACTCGCTGTGGCGCTTCCTGACCTCCCGTGCCACGACGCCCACGATCGTATTGACGAGATCGGCCGAATAGTTCTTCTGCGTCATCGGGATGCAGGCGTCAAGGATGACGGACGTATCGGGCGCAAGATAATACTTGAACAGCTTGTTGCCGTTGTTCAGGCGCATGATGAAGTTCGTCACCTCATAGGCGTTGTCATCGTTCAGTGCCTTCGGCGCGAGATTGGCGCGCACGATCACATAAATCGTATCGTCGAAAATGACCCCGAGCGGCACATACTGTCCCTGCACCTCGACGGTCGAGCGAAAAATCACGCTCTCATGCTCATCGCCAAGCTCCTCGCGCTCAAAGCTGTCAATCTTATGCCGCTGCAAATATCGCTTGAACTTCTCCGCTGCCTCTACCATGAAACTTCCTCCGTAAATGCGAAATTCGTATCTTTTTAGTATTCCCCAAAGGCACAGGAAACTCCTGCCCACAGGAAGAATTTTCCGCAAATCACCCGAGCTCCCTAAACTTTCAGCAGGTTTTCCTGCGTTCCCATTTTCCGTCCCACGATGCACGCCTTTTCCTTCTCCCCTTCGCGCAGGACGACGGAAAAACCTGCCGACTGCAGGAGCGTTTCCAACTCGTCTGGCGAATAAATCCGCATCCCGTCGATGCGGCTCGACCATGTCGTATCGAGCGGATCGGCGGCTTCCACGCCGATGATGAAGAGGCCGCTTGTTTTCAGCACACGGTTGACCTCGTAAAAGCATGTGCGCAGATCATCCCAAAAATAAATGCTTTCCATAGCGGTCACAAAATCGAACAGATTGTCTTCATAGGGAAGCTTTTCCGCCGTGCCTTGCTGGAAATTGCAGCGTGCGCCGAGAAATTTTGCATTGACCTTGCAGCTGCGCCGCAGGCTCTCTTCGGAGTGATCGAGTCCATCCGCCGACAAATCGGGATGCGCATGCAGCAGATTCGCGATCATGCCGCCCCCGCCGCAGCCAATGTCAAGCATCCTGCCGCTTTTCGGAAAATCAACGCGCGACAAGCACCACTCCCAGAGGCTTTGATGCCCGATGTTCATGCCGCACAAGACCAGCTTGCCCAAAAACCCCTGCGGCTTGCGGAAATTGTTCATAAATTTCTTCATGACGCCATGCTCCTTTCAGACCTCCGTGATCTTCGCAAAAAATTCCTTGTACTCAAGCCGCAGGATTTCAGCGACCTCCTTGCGCATCGCGGGGCTTTCCATCGTTTCGAGCGCCGCGCGTCGCGCCTTGAGCAGGATATCGACGTCGCGCAGGGCGTCCGCCATCTTGAGGTCGGGCAGGCCGTGCTGCATCGCGCCGAAGAATTGGCCGGGGCCTCTGAGTTTCAAGTCCTCCTCGGCGAGCACAAATCCGTCGCGCACGCTCTCCAAAAGGGCAAGACGCTTCTTCGCGGCAGCGGTTCGCGCCGCCGAAACGAGGATGCAGTAGGAGCGATGCGCCCCCCTGCCCACGCGTCCGCGCAGCTGGTGAAGCTGCGCGAGGCCGAAGCGCTCGGCGTTCTCGATGACCATGATGCTCGCGTTCGGCACGTCTACGCCCACCTCGATGACCGTCGTCGTCACGAGGACGTCGAGCTTGCCCGCGTGGAATTCCGCCATGACGGCTTCCTTCTCCTTGCCCCGGAGCTTGCCGTGCACAAGGCCGCATCGCACTTCACGAAACACGCTCGCGCTGAGTTCTGCGTAGACCTCCTGCGCCGACGGCAGGTCGAGCGTGTCGCTCTCTTCGACGAGCGGGCAGACGACGTAGGCCTGCCTGCCCCGTTCAATCTCTTGGCGCACGAAGCGATAGATGCGGTCGCGCCGGTCGGGCGTGCGCACGAAGGTCTCAACGGGCACGCGCCCCGGCGGCAGATGCTCGATGCGCGAGACGTCAAGGTCGCCGTAGACCGTCAAGGTCATCGTGCGTGGAATCGGCGTCGCCGTCATGACGAGCATGTCGGGCGTAAGGCGAGCGCGCTTTTCGAGCGCCGCCCGCTGCTCGACGCCGAAGCGATGCTGCTCATCCGTCACGACGAGGCCGAGCGAGGCGAAGGCGACAGGCTCCTGAATCAGGGCATGCGTGCCGATCACGATGTCGACATCGTGCGCCTCGATCGCCTCGTACGCCGCCCCGCGCTCCTTCTTCGACAGTCTTCCTGTCAGGAGAAGCAGCCGCACGGGCAGATCTCGCAGCAATTCGCTGAACTTGTCGAAATGCTGACGCGCCAAGATTTCCGTCGGCGCCATGAATGCGCCCTGAAAGCCGTTTTCCACCGTCTTGACAAGCGCCAAGAGGGCGAGAGCCGTCTTGCCAGAGCCGACGTCTCCCTGCACGAGGCGGCGCATCGGCAAGGCAAGCTCCATGTCCTGCCGAATGTCGCGCCACGCCTTTTCCTGGTCCTCCGTCAATCGAAACGGCAGAGCCTCACGCGCTCCGCGCGAAAGGCGACTCGCGCCGAGATGGCGCACGCCCTTCTTCTTTTCACGGCTCTCGCGACGCAGGAGCAGAAGTCCGCACTGGATGAGGTAAAGCTCCTCGAAGATCAGTCTTTCCCGCGCGAGATGCAGCGCCTCGGGCGATTCGGGAAAATGCACCTCGCGGTACGCCTCTTCTCGCGCGACGAGTCGATAACGCTGGCAGATGCTCTCGGGCAAGGTCTCCACGATCTTGCCGATCCCTTGAAAGACTCCCGTGAGAAGCGTGCGGAAAAACTTCTGATTCAGACTGCTTGAAGCCGCATAGACTGGCAGGATGCCCAGAGCCGCTTCCCCGCCTTCTTCAATCAGGGAGAAGTCCTTGACCTGGCTCATCTGCTTCTTGCCGCGCCCGCCAAAAGCATAGTCGATCTTGCCGACAGCGAAGAGCCGCATCCCTGCCTTGAGTTTTCCCTTGAGGAACTTCTGATTGAAGAACGTGACTTGCAGAAATCCCGTACCGTCGTCGATATCGATGCTCAGGATATGAATGCCGCGCCCCGTGCGCCTCTCGGCTATATGACGGATGACGCCTGTGACCGCCTGCTGCTCGCCGACCGCGAGCGCGGCGAGCGGCGTCAGCACGCGCCTGTCTTCGTATGTGCGCGGATAATAAGTCAGAAGGTCATAGACGGTGAAGAGGCCGATCTTGTTCAGCGCCTCGTATTTCTTCGCGCCGACACCCTTGAGCTCCAAAAGACTCGTCTGCAGCTCCATGGCCGCCCCCTCTCCGAAAGATGCAAAACACAAAAGAGCCCGCCTCCGCATCGAATCGCAGGCGAGCTCTTTCTTCATGGCGCGCTTTTTGGCACCTTTTTCCTATCACGATATTGTCGGAAGCACTTTCGCCCAAAAGCTGCTTAGAGTTTCGGACCGGCAGCGACGAGCGCCCTGCCCTCGTCATCCGTCTCGTACTTCTTGAAGTTCTTGATGAAGCGGCCGGCGAGATCCTGCGCCTTCTTGTCCCACTCAGCCGGATCGGCATAGGTGTCGCGCGGGTCGAGGATCTTCGTATCGACGCCTGCAAGCTCCGTCGGGATGTCGAACTCAAAGTACTTGAGCTTCTTCGTCGGCGCCTTGTTGATCGAGCCGTTCAGGATCGCGTCGATGATGCCGCGCGTATCCTTGATGGAAATGCGCTTGCCCGTGCCGTTCCAGCCCGTGTTCACGAGGTATGCCTTGGCATCGCTCTGGCGCACCCTCTTGACGAGCTCCTGTGCATACTTCGTCGGCGGCAGCTCGAGGAACGCCTGACCGAAGCATGCCGAGAACGTCGGCGTCGGCTCCGTGATGCCGCGCTCCGTGCCCGCAAGCTTCGCCGTGAAGCCCGAGAGGAAGTAATACTCCATCTGCTCCGGCGTCAGGATCGCGACGGGCGGCAGCACGCCGAAGGCGTCCGCCGAAAGGAAGATGACCTCTTTGGCCGGAGGCGCAGAAGAAATCGGACGCACGATGTTCTTGATGTGGTCGATCGGATAGGAGACGCGCGTATTCTCCGTCACGGACTTATCGGCAAAATCAACCTTGCCGTTCTCGTCGACCGTGACATTCTCCAGGAGAGCGTCGCGGCAGATGGCGTTGTAGATGTCCGGCTCGGAATCCTTGTCGAGGTTGATGACCTTCGCGTAGCAGCCGCCCTCGAAGTTGAAGACGCCGTTGTCGTCCCAGCCATGCTCGTCGTCGCCGATCAAGAGGCGCTTCGGGTCGGTCGAGAGCGTCGTCTTTCCCGTACCCGAGAGGCCGAAGAAGATCGCCGTATTCTTGCCCTCGAGATCCGTATTGGCCGAGCAGTGCATGGCGGCGATGCCCTTCAGCGGCAGGTAGTAGTTCATCATCGAGAACATGCCCTTCTTCATCTCGCCGCCGTACCACGTATTGATGATGACCTGCTCGCGGCTCGTGATATTGAAGGCGACCGCCGTCTCCGAATGAAGTCCGAGCTCCTTGTAGTTCTCAACCTTCGCTTTCGACGCATTGTAGACGACGAAATCCGGCTCGAAGTTCTCCAACTCCTCCTTCGAGGGCAGGATGAACATATTGCTGACGAAATGCGCCTGCCATGCGACCTCGACGATAAATCGCACGGCCATGCGCGTATTCTTGTTCGCACCACAGAAAGCATCGACGACGAAGAGACGCTTGTCGGAAAGCTCCTTTTTCGCAATCTTCTTGAGTTCTTCCCACGTCTCCTGACTTGCCGGATGGTTGTCGTTCGGATAGGCGTCCGAGGTCCACCAGACCGTATCCTTGGAGTTCTCGTCCATGACGATGAACTTGTCCTTCGGCGAACGGCCCGTAAAGACGCCCGTCATAACATTCACGGCATCAAGCTCCGTGAGCTTTCCCTTCTCAAATCCCGTGAGGTCGGCCTTCATCTCTTCTTCGAAAAGCTGTTCATAGGACGGATTATGGACGATTTCCTTCACGCCGGTAATCCCGTACTTTGTCAGATCAAGTTTTGCCATGTTTCTCTACCTCTTTCATAAAAAAGTTGAGTTTATAGCTTCCACTTACTTTCTTTCTCTCTCTTCTAGGGAAATCCTGCTTGTTTTCAATTTTTATTTATGAAATTCCCCTTGAGATTCCACTTGAAAAGTCTTATTTCATCGCGAAGGCTTCCGCTGCCGTGCGCATCTCCGTCTTCTCGCACACTGCGCGATGCAGGATCTCAGCCGTTTTCAGCGATGCCAATCCCTGTGGAATCGGGCTTTCATTCAAGGAAGCGAGCTTGTCGAGCTGCGCGAATTCATCGAGGCCCGCAGGCTCTGCCCCAAGCGCGTCCAAGACGCTTTCGTTGAACTTGTACGGGCTTGCCGTCGAGACGACGACGAGCGGGCGCTTGCTTCCCGTCTCCTTCTTATAGGCCTGTGCCACGCGATACGCGACAGCCGAATGCGTGTCGAGCACATAATGCTCCTTCTCGTAGACCCCGCGAATCGTCTCCTTCGTCGCCGCATCGTCGACCCAGCCAGCCCAAAACGTCTCTTTAAGATTCTGCAGCACGGTCTCGCCGACCTCGTACCTGCCCTTTGCGGCAAGCTCCTCCATCCAGCCCCTGACCAGTGCCGCATCCTGCGTCTCATGGTAGAGCAGACGCTCAAGATTGCTCGAAATCAAGATGTCCATGGACGGCGAGATCGTCTTGTAAAAATCGCGCTTCTTGTCATAAACGCCCGTCTGCAGGAAATCCGTCAGCACGTTGTTGCTGTTCGACGCACAGATCAGTTTCGCGACGGGAAGCCCCATGCGCTTGGCGTAATAGCCCGCGAGAATATCGCCGAAATTGCCCGTCGGCACGCAGAAGTCGACGGACTCGCCCGCTGCAATCGTCCCCTTTTCCAAGAGGTCGGCATAGGCGCTGAAATAGTAGACGATCTGCGGCACGAGCCTGCCCCAGTTGATCGAATTTGCCGAAGACAGCTTGACGTTCCCAGCGGCAAGCTTCTCTCCAAAGGCCTTGTCGCTGAAAATCTCCTTGACGCCGTTCTGCGCATCGTCAAAATTCCCCTTGACCGCGACGACACGGACATTTGTGCCCTTCTGTGTGCACATCTGCAGGTTCTGGATCTTCGACACGCCGCCCGTCGGATAGAACACGAGGATCTTGATCTGATTGACATCGGCAAAACCTTCGAGCGCCGCCTTGCCCGTGTCGCCCGACGTAGCGACGAGAATCAGAATCTCAGCGTCCTCACCCGTCTTTTTGAGCGCTGTCTGCAAAAGCTGCGGCAAGAGCTGCAGTGCCATGTCCTTGAACGCACTCGTCGGCCCGTGCCAGAGCTCCAATACGGGGAACTCCTTGAGCGCGTGCACGGGCGCGATGCGCACGTCGTCAAACTTGCCGCCCCCGTAAGCGCGTGCAATGCAGCCTGCAAGCTCCTCTGACGTGTAATCTGTAAGGAAGAGTCCCAGAATGCGTGCCGCGCGCTCCTCATAGGAAAGCTGCCGCATCCCTGCAATAAAATCCGGATCAGCCTTGGGCATCTCCTCGGGCACGAAAAGCCCTCCGTCCGCCGCCAACCCCTGGATGATTGCCTGTGCCGAGGCGACGCTTGCCGCCTTTCCCCTCGTACTGCTGTATTTCAATTCCTTCACTCCATTCATCTCTCTCCATCGACTGTGCCGCTTCTCTCAGCGCGTCAGCTGCGCCGTCGTCGCATGGACGGCACGCTCCAAATCGGCGGGCGCGAGCACGATCTGTTCGCCGCGCCTGCCCGCGCTGACGGCAATCTTGTCCCAAGCTTTCGCCGAAGCGTCGAGGAACACAGGATACTCTTTCTTCGCACCGAGCGGCGAGCAGCCGCCGCGCTGATAACCCGTGAGCGCAAGCACTTCCTTGAGATGCACCATCTCCGCCTTCTTGCTCGCGGCGGCCTTGGCGAGAGCCTTGAGATCAAGCTCCGCCGCGCCCGGAATGCACGCCATGACGACGCCCGCCTTGTCCGTGCGGGCGACGAGCGTCTTGAATACTTGCTCCACAGGCATACGGAGCATCTCGGCCGCATGGACGGCGCTGAGGTCGTCCAAGTCGACGGGAAACTCCCGCAGCTCGTACGAAATCGACAGCCCGTCGAGAATCCGCGCCGCATTCGTCTTCTTCTGTCCCTTCATATCGCTCACCGTTTCTGCATCCGCAATCTCAAACAAAAAGCTGCTTCGGATGCAGATTCTATTATACCATAGGTTCACGAGAACTCCTATGGCCGAAGCAAAAGAAGCGCATCAGCGGGAGAAAATACACCTTCTATGTGTATCATTGTTGACGTTGAAACACAAAAGGTATATGATGAACTTATCAAAGGAGTCGATCATGAAAACATCTGAGCTTTTGAGAATCCTCAAAAATCATGCTTGCACGATGGTCGAACATGGCGGCAGGCACGATAAATATTATAGTCCGATCACGGGGCGCGTATTCGTCGTTTGGCGGCACAAAAGGGAAATTCCGACTGGAACGGTGCAGAAAATTTTGAAACAAGCTGGAATCCAGCAGCCGTGATGAGGATACGCTTCGACACACTTTTTTTCGACAGGAGGCTTGAAACATGAGCAAATACGCTTTTCCTGCAATCTTTCGCTGGGATGAGGAGGAACAGGTCTATGACGTGACCTTTCCCGATATTGAGAACTGCTTCACCGCTGGTGAAAATCAGCCTGAGGCTTTGGAGAACGCCGCCGATGCACTCGCCCTGATCTTGTGCGATATGGAAGACGAGCACGCCGTCATCCCCCTGCCTGCCCCCCTCGACACTTTGTCTGCTGGCGAAAAAGGCTTCGTGAGCCTCGTCGCTGCTGACACCGACGCTTATCGGGAGATCATCGAGCGCGAAAACAATCCCATCAAATATGCACGCAAACAGGCAGGTCTGAACATCAAGATGCTGGCCGAGCTTCTGGGCGCTCCCTATCGTACGGTACAGGAGTGGAATGCCGGCCGCCGTCTGCCGCCGCCCTGGGTGCAGCGTCTCATCGTTGAGAAAATCGAAGCCAACGCCTGATGCAAAGTCCCAACTTGGAAAGAGGTGCTTCCCCTTGCTGAAAATCGCGTCCGCACAGATGGAAATAC
>ERZ773014.281-NODE-281-length-35111-cov-8.125171_pt1 | contig 35111 bp, 26 predicted proteins | sample MGYA00580841_ERZ773014 | MGnify/ENA primary metagenome ERZ773014 (study PRJEB29015, sample SAMEA2737989) | human oral metagenome | biome: human oral; feature: human-associated habitat; material: dental | place: China | collected 2067 ... | reverse complement strand
TGAACGTCTTGAAGACTATAAGGAGGGCATAAGCTACTTGGAGTCACTTGGATATCCTATCCAAGGTCTTGTATGCGATGGTTTTAAGGGACTTAGACAAGCTTTTCCCAATTACAAATTCCAATTGTGCCAGTTCCACCAAGTAATGACTATAAAGACAAAACTAACCTCAAGACCCAAGCTTGAGGCTTCAAAAGAACTGCTTGTAATATCCAAGATGTTATGTCATACGGACAAGGAGTCCTTTATTGGAGCTTTGGAGGAATGGTACACTAAATGGGAGGATTTTCTTAAGGAACGGACAACAACAGAAGACGGAAAATCACATTATACTCATAAAGCTCTACGTAGTGCTTTTTTGAGCCTTAAAAGGAATATGTCGTCATTGTGGACATACTATGATTACCCTGAGTTGAAGATGCCAAGTACAAACAATGCCATTGAATCACTCAATGCAGATTTAAAGACAAAATTGAACCTACACAAGGGGATTAGTATGGAAAGAAGAAAGATATTCATTCAAGACTTTATAAAGTCCCATTCCCCTAAGAAATAAAAGGGAAATGGAACTTTTTAAGCACATTTTTGTCACATAAGAGAGAACGACTCTAAAATAAGCACACTTTTGTCATATAAGCCTAAATTTGACAATTAGCGAAATTCCATTCTAACTTTAGGATGTTATAATATACAAATAATTATAAACAAAAATCGCTATGCCTACCGAGAACAAAGTTACTGAAATATTTTGTACGGCAGATGACTTCTGCAAGTTTTTTGGTGCAATATTGGCAATGGGAAAGGAGTAAGAAGAAAGAAGATCTTCTCAATTTTATGATAATAGTAGGAGATATCTATGACTGTAAGCTTTTGGAATACAAAAGACTACTAATAAATAGTCTGCTTTGTTTTAAATTTTCCTGATTCACGTTAATTTAAATATAATGTCGTCAAATCCCTTCATATTCAAAATAATATTCTTCTTTATTAAAACGGGAAAGAAATTCTAAATTTGTTCTACTCACGTCATTACAATGGAGATATAATCTCTCTATCTTTAAATACATCATAATTTTTCTTTATTTCTTCAGATAATTTTTTCAACTCTTAAAAACTGAAATGAGCTTCGGCTTCATTCAACAAAAAGCTTCTGGAAAAATCAATAAAACTGTTATGAAAAACTACACTTATAATTTTCATCCCACCTACACCATAGAGAGCAAAATCCCAATTATCTTCTTGCAATTCTCTTTTCATCATTTGTCCTATAGGAGTTTGTTTATACGTGTAATCGGAATCAAGAAGTCGCCTAAAAAAGTTGTTAATCATCGCTATATGTATTTTGTAAAGAATTGCTCCCTCATCTATAAGGTTGCAAAATAATAGCGGGATGACCAACTTTTTAGAAAACGTTCTTGTCTCAAGCTCGTTTAAGAATAAAACGCTATGCCTGATTTTCGTGGCGCACTTGCTCCATCGCTTTTTTCACTGAGCCATACATGAGAAGCAATCGTTTTGCATGGTCGTAGTCAAGACCTAATTCATCAACGAGCATACGTGTGCCTCTGTCGATGAGTTTTTTGTTGGTCAGTTGCATGTTCACCATTCGATTACCTTTCACACGTCCCAACTTAATCATGATACTGGTGGAAATCATGTTGAGAATGAGTTTTTGTCCGGTTCCCGATTTCATGCGTGAACTACCCGTAACAAACTCGGGACCGACAATCATTTCGATAGGAATATCACACGCTTCGGCCATGGGCGAGTCGGGGTTGCTGGTGATACAGCCCGTGAGCATACCATGTTGACGAGCTTGTTTCAATGCTCCTACGACATAGGGCGTGGTGCCCGACGCTGCGATACCTACCACTGTGTCGAGCTTTCCAATGTGGAAGGCCTCTAATTCCTCCCATCCACGATATTCATCGTCTTCTGCATTTTCAACTGCATTGCGCAAAGCGGTGTCTCCACCTGCAATCAAACCAATAATATGGGTGGGCGGAACACCAAAAGTTGGAGGTATTTCTGAAGCATCAAGCACACCTAAACGGCCACTGGTTCCTGCACCCATATAAAAGAGTCGTCCACCTTTTTGCATTCTCGGAACCACAGCTTCCACTAATTTTTCTATCTGGGGAATGGCCTTTTCCACCGCCAATGCAACCTTTTGATCCTCTTGGTTGATGTCAACCAACAACTCATGAATGCTCTTTTCCTCTAAATGGTCGTAGAGAGAGGGTTGTTCTGATATTTTAACGAATGCCATATCGATTATTCATTTGTTGTGTGGTATGCAATAAGTCCTTCCATCGGCGCTTGGATAATCTTGCCCATCATCATCTGCTCCGCTTGCAAAGCCTTTGTCAATGGTGCTTGGAAATAGTGTGCAATAGAGCCAACAAAACCAATAGGCAGTTGTTCCCAGCCCGCATATTGTTTGACATTCCGCACTAAGAAACGACGGAAATTGCTTTCTACTAAATCGAAGACAGCTTGGTTGTCGAGGTGTTTTGACAAGAAAGGTACGAAACTTGCTAAGAAGCGGTTGGGAAATTTCTGACGATATACGCGGTCAATAAATTCGGCATTGGTCAGCGAGTATTCGGCATGGAATGCATCGATGATGTCTTGTGGCAATTGGTTTTTAAGCACATCACCTACTAATGTTCTACCCAAGACGGCACCGCTCCCTTCATCTCCTAAAATAAAGCCGAGCGGAGAGACGTTGGCTACAATGTCTTTTCCGTCGTAAGCACACGAGTTACTGCCTGTACCTAAGATGCAAGCAATGCCAGGATGATGGCCACATAAGCTACGTGCAGCAGCCAACATGTCTGTTGCCACTTCGCAAACACCAGTAATGTTGAGTTGTTGGTGTAGTGCATCAGCCACGATGGGACTCTTTTCTTTGGTGCAACCCGCTCCATAAAAGTACACTTCTTCAAGATTCTTCGTAGGCAGATGTGGTAGTAAATTCGTTGCCAATTCATTTGCAATCTCCTCCGTTGTTTGGAAGAAAGGGTTTGTTCCGGCTGTTTTTACGGTAGCCACTACCTTACTATGATCCACCAAGCACCAATCGGTTTTGGTCGATCCACTATCAGCTAATAATATCATAGTTTAATAAATATATGTTTCTTATAAAGATAATAACCGCAAATCCAAGTGAAAGCCACAAACAGCAATGCCCATACCAAAGCGGCATTCTGCGTGCCTATGCAGGGTTGCATCACGTCCGTAAAGAGCCATCCCTGCAAGGTTACACCACGAATGGAGGCGATGGAAAGAGGAATGAGCAACAAGTCGGCCCACACATAGAGTGCCAAAGGATTGACACCAAACACTCTAAAGAAGCTAATAGCACGGCTCTTGACACCTTGTTTGTCAATCACCCAGCTCAACAGGGCTAAGGTTGTTGAGGCCAATCCACAAGTGACAAGTGCAAAAGTGGGTGTCCAAAGTTTTTTACTGATGGGGCAACCATAACTCAATAAAAAGCCCAAGAAGGTGAGCACTGCACCATAGATGAAGAGCTTTTCAATCTTATCATTGAGCGAAGTTGCTGACATCACAACGCGTCCTACGCAAAATCCAATCAGCACATGGCCTAAAGCGGGCAATGAACTCAATAGCCCTTCGGGGTCAGGAATATCCCATTTGTAGAGATGTTGACGACCTAAGATGGCCTCGTCTATCACATTACAGATGTTGGATGCATCGTGTGCAAAACCATTTCCTAAACATAACACCACGAAATAACCGATAAAAACGATTGCAATCAGCCATGGAATGAATCGGTGCTTGACACTGAGTGCCACGACGGAGGCAAACACATAGCAGAACGCTAAACGCGGAAATACACCCACCAAGCGGATATGGTCAAAGACATTGGCTGCTGCAAATAAATGGGAGAAGAATGGAAGTGCAGCGTAATCTTCATTGAACAGACCTCGACAAAACATCATCAGCCAGCTAATGGCAATACCAATGACATAGAGAAGCATGCCGCGTTTGATGATTTTCTTTGCGCAAGGCCATGACCATTCGAAATCATATTTGCGTAAGGAGAGATAGGTTGTGATGCCCATGATAAACATAAAGAATGGAAAAACCAAATCGGTTGGTGTCAATCCAAACCATTCAGCATGTTCCAAAGGCGTGTAGGCAGGCTGTCCACCCGGATTATTTACTAAAATCATCCCTGCGATAGTGATACCTCTTAGAATATCAACCGCCTCAATTCGACTTGTTTTTTGTGTAGCCATTTGTTTTATTTATAAAGGTAATATTTCTTAGAAAGTTTCTTGAATGCCTCCATATCTTTTGTCCAATAAGGCTGAACATCGCTCCATTGATGATGCTTTAAGAATAATCCTCTAATCTTTTTGGAGCCGCAAACCTTGTTAAACATATCGGTTCGATTGCCCGATTCGTTCAAAATATCATGAGAAGGATTCAACTTATAAAGTTCTTGCAGCACATAAAACTGTACGTCGCAGAGCTGCGCACGCGTGTAATCTGTGATGTAAACCTGTACGCCCTGCACTTGTTGACCTTTGAATTTGCTGTAAAACGGCGCATAGTATATCGGTCGGAAACAATAGCCCGGCAGATGGAGTGCATTCATTCGCGCGGTTAATGCATCGGCATCCATCCATGGTGTGCCAAACACTTGGAACGGAAGCGTGTAACCGACACCAATATTTAAGCTGTCTAACTCGCCCACGATGCCTGATATCGCATAGAAAGGAGCAATCTCTGCTTGTGGAATATGTGGTGAGGCTGCCACCCATTTTAATTTTGTAGCAGCATAGTTCATTTTCCTTTTCCAGCCTTTCATTTTCACAACTTCAAGCGAACAGGGATTTCCTAACATGTGCTCGCCATTCAAGAGTAGTGCCAACTCACCCACAGTGAGCCCATAGATGTAAGGAATTTTAAATGCACTTACAAATGAAATGCAGTCATCATCCGTAACATTTCCTTCAACCTTCAATCCTCCTAAGGGGTTGGGACGATCTAAAACAACTACTTGTATATTGTGCTTCGCCGCAGCTTTCATGATGTTTCCTAATGTGCTGATATAGGTAAACGAGCGGCAACCAATATCTTGAATGTCGTAAACCAGCACGTCAATATCTTTCAGCATCTCGTCTGATGGTTCACGATTTGCGCCATATAGTGAATAGATGGGCAAGCCTGTTTGTGCATCTTTGCCATTCCCTACATGGTCTCCTGCGTGTGCATTGCCGCGAACGCCATGTTCGGGACCAAACAATGCCACTAATTTGACGTTCTTAGCGGCATGCAGAATGTCTACGGTTGAGCGCAGTGCGTCGTCCACACCTGTGGGGTTGGTGACTAACCCCACACGTTTTCCGTCTAAAATCTTGAAGTTTTGTTGTTTTAAAACTTCTAAGCCTGTTTTCACTTTCGCGTTTAAGAAACCGGTCAAGCAAAGGGCTATTGCGAGGAAGAAGACAAATTTTTTCATCTAAACTTTCTCCACTGTTTTCCGACCATAGTTTGCATTGATTTCTTTTCTCACTACAATGGTCACAGCAACTGTGGCAACACAGCAAACCATCACCATCCAAAAGAAACCTTCATAGCCCAACCATTCTTGCAGATAGCCAGCAAACATGCCTGGAATCATCATGCTTAAAGCCATGAAAGCCGTGCAGATGGCATAATGAGCCGTTGTAAATTCGCCTTCAGAGAAATACATCATGTAGAGCATATAAGCTGTAAACCCAAAGCCATAGCCAAATTGTTCGATGGCGACACAGGTACTGATTATCACTACATTTGTGGGATGAAACATGCTCATATAAACGAAGGTGGCACAAGGAAGGGTCATAAAAAGCGCCATGGGCCATAGTGCTTTCTTCAACCCCCAGCGTGAAGATGCCACACCACCAATGATGCCTCCCAATGTAAGGAAGAACACACCGATGGTTCCATAGATAACACCTACTTCGTCAGTTGCTAAAGCCAAACCACCTTTGGACTGAGAATCAAGTAAAAAAGGATTAACCATTTTGAGCAAAAAGGCCTCAGGAAGGCGATAAAGCAGCATGAAAACGATGGCCAAAAGCACGCCGGGTTTGCGTATGAATGTAACAAAGGTACGTGCAAACTCTTTCCAAATAGCCTGTGCTTGCTGCTGTTGACGCTCCTCTATATGACGTATCCCGTCGGCTTTTGGCTTTGGAAGAACAAACGTGTGGTAAAGGCTTACAAGGGTGAAAATCACGGATGTAATAGCCATAGTGAGTGTCCACGAGAGCGGGATATTATGGGAAGTACGCTCAATGTAGCCAGCAATATAGACCAAAACACCTTGCCCGAAGATAGAGGAAAGGCGATAGAAGGTACTTCTGATGCCCACAAAGAAACTTTGTTGTTGCTGATCGAGTGCCAACATGTAAAAGCCATCGGCTGCAATATCGTGCGTAGCCGAAGCAAAGGCCGTTACAATGAACAAGATTAATGTGAACGTGAAGAGCGAGATAGGTGTTGTCTGTGATGCAATGGTTGCAGCATCAGGGTGTGGAATACTCAGCGTGGTAAGGATAAAGGTCACACTCATGAGGATTTGCATGGATAGAATCCACCAGCGTTTTGTTTTTAAAATGTCTACAAAGGGGCTCCATAGCGGTTTGATTGCCCATGGAAGATAGAGCAAACTGGTGAAAAGTGCCATTGCGCCATTGGGCACTCCCATCTTTGTAAACATGGTTACCGAAATGTTATTAACGATAAAATAGGGTATTCCTTCTGCAAAATAAAGCGTAGGAATCCACATCCAAGGTGAGGGTTGGTTCGTTTTCATGCGACTTTGTTCATGAGAAGGTGGATGGGGTGTAGCAAAAGAAAGCATTGCTGTGCGACGCTTTCTTTCGCCATGTCCACCCGTCTCTTTTATGCTTCTTTATTCATTTTCAAGCGAGCCAATAGCTCCCAAGTGCGAATGCGATCTTTATAAGTGTTGTTCCGATTTTCTTTTTCAATGCTCAGTGCGGCATCTGAGTTGTCATCCCAACGTCTGCAACAATACAAAACGTCATAAATTCGACCTATCTGATAGTAACGAGAGATGGCCAAACCTAATGCATAGTCTTCTCCATAGTTGACATTGGGGAGTTTCACTTCGCGCAAAATGGGGGTGAAGAAAGCCCGTGGCGCACCTAAACCATTGATGCGGAGCGCATTGTTTCGACCATTTTCAGGAGTCCATTCTCTATGATCTATCTTGCCAGGAGGAAGCATATTCTTGTGAATATCGGTCAACATGTAGCTGCCTATCACCATAGCGCATTGTTGTTCATAGAAAGCATCGACAAACTTTTGCAAAGTGTGTTCGTCGCTATACACGTCGTCGCTGTCTAATTGCACGATAAACCGGCCACATTGAGGATGGTGTGCAGCCATATTCCAGCTGTTACCAACACCAATATCGCGTCGGTTGGGGATGATATGAATCACTCTTTCGTCATTTTTATATTCATCAATAAGCTCTGTAGTTCCATCGGTTGAATGATAATCGGGGCCATTTTCAACGATAAAAACATTAAACTTAAAGTTTGTTTTTTGACTTAAAGCACTTTCGATAGCATCACGGATGGTGCGAATTCTGTTGCGCACAGGAATCATGATAGAGGCTTCGACATCGAATGGTTCGGCTTTTAAATCAACTGATTTGAAAGTGGGTTTAAGATAGGCTCCAATCGCTTTGAGGTGCTCTGTAGCTGCAGCTTCCATCTCAATCTGCGATGCCCGGTTACGCGGATCAACATAATCGAAGAGCTTCTCGCCTGTTTTTCGGTTGTCGAGCTCCACCTCGCTGTAGAGGAATTCATTGATATGTTCAAATCTTTCGTTGATAGATAATTTTAATCTTAAGTCATAAAAACCTGCAGCTTGGTAGGATTGTGTCATGTGGGCAGCCGCCTTTTTCAGTGCGTCGGTGCGGAAAAGGAGCACAGAACCAAAATCAAAATCATCGCGCAAGCTACCTTGTTGGTAATCAATCACAGGCGCTTCGCTGCGTACACCCTCAGCAGAAATGTTATAATGGTCGGCATAAACCATACCAGCTCCTGTGCATTCGGCAATGCGTAGCATGCGTTCCAAGGCATAGAGACCCATTTCCATGTATTGCTCTTTCAGGTAGACGAGCGTGTAAGGAGCTGTTGCTGTGGCAGCAATCTGACGCATTGTTTCACTGCTTTTCAGTGTGTCGATGGTCAACGTATCATCAACTCCAGCTACATTCTCAGCTTTTGTTTGTAAAACGACGATTCGATTTACATGGTCATCGCTTTGTAAACTGGCCAATGTTTTATTCAGCGCATCGGTAGATGCCATAGGAATAAAACAATCTACAATTTGTTTTTTGTTCTGCATATCAATTTTTTATTTTTGTTTTTTATTTCGTTTTTATTTGAATTTTCTATTGTTTTCAACGCCATAGTTAAAGGAGTTGTAACGTTTTTGCAGTCTATTCTGTAGGAAAAAGCATAGAGATTGCGGCGTAATGTGGTGCAAATCGCAATGCAATGTGGTACAGATTGTTGCATCATTTGGTATTGATTTCAACTGCATGATTGATAGACGCTTTACGTTTCTGCATACAAATGTAACACAAAGATTTTAAAAAGTAGCTGGTTGAAGCAGATAATTTAAAATCATTTGCATCAATTTTGTTCGGTGAGGTGTCTCCATAATCGTTTCAAAGGGAACGGCTAAGACTATCGAACGCCAATGGTCGGTTGCATTTCCACCAAAGACTATCCCTGCACTTTTATTGTTTTCGGGGTAGCGGAAGGCGGTATAAGCGCATGGATCGGCAGGTTCTATGGCATCAGGAGACTCAACTGCATACACTGAAGAATTGGGTGTTGCAGCATAAGTTAATGTCAAAGTGTCGGCCGATAGGGGAGAGGTTACAGTAGCAAACTTACCTGTTACGGCTGCTTTATCGTTGCGCCATTGATATTTTAAGATATTCTTTGCGAAATCAATATCCTTCTTTTGAGCTGTGGAGAGTGGGTTACACCAAAGGTCTGTGCCGAGATAAGCACCAGAAACAAATAGGTTTCCACCAGCTTTGCAATAGCTTGCAATGGCTTGTTGCAGTGCGGATGGGAAGGTTTTGAAATGGAGTTCTCGTTGCGGTTGCATGCGTCCTAACTTGCTTTGTTTATTTTTTCCAACGATGATGTCAATCGCAGCATATTGCTGTGTGTCGAGCATTCCTCGTTGAACTGCTGCATCTCGTCCTGCTGAGACGAAGCTGTAGCCCGCTCTTAAGATAGCATCACCATGCAAACGCGGGTAATCAAAGGTGTTACCAGCAATGGCTATGCGCTCGAAATTGGCTTGACTGTCGCCAAAACCAGAGGCATCATCATCTGTCCATGGGATGGAACGGCGGAACTCTTTTTGCTTGCCTACGAATGAAATCTGTTGTAGATAAGGCACACCATTATCGCTTTCGGCTAAGAAACCAGCCCATTCGTCGTCACTACTGCAAAAGTCATCGGGTGCGCTAATGCGGTCAAAGGCATTTACAATCAGAATGGGTTTAGTGTTTGAATGTGAAGCAATACCCACACTTAATATTTCGGAGGGAAAGCTGATGCCACCATCATTCAAGGCACAAACTTTAAAACTGACGATGCTGTCTGTTGGAATTTCAGTTACGAAACTGTTTTTGTGTACCACCGTTCCTTTGTCGAAACCGCCCTCGCCCATTCGCTTATACACCACATAGCGTTGTGCTGTGGCAGTAGGTTCTAAAGTGTCGGGGGTCGCTTCCCATTGTAACAATACACGATGATTTTTCAAAAGTTGCGCAGAGAAATGCTGTACGGGTAGCGGTTGTACCACATAGTTATAGCCATAGGAATCGCTTAAAAAGCGTAAGATGCCTTTATAGATGGCGCGACTGACTGTAAACTGAAAGCGAGGATCGTGTCCATAACGCATGTCTGCGAAGTTCTCATGCGATAAAAGTTCAAGCAACATTGCGGGAACGCGTGGTGTCCAAGCCTCGAAATAGCGTTGATCCCACATGCCACGTCGACTCCATTTGGGTTCGAAGCAGGTGCGGATGTCGTGGACAATAGAAGACTGTACGAGGTCGCAAAGGTCTCTATTAGCCTGTCGACTGCTGCCATCGGCAAAGTGTCCGTTATAGGTCTGGGTATCATAGATGCCTAAAGTGCCGATGATGGAGTCGCCATAAACGGTTCCTGCATCGCTATGGAAAGCAAAAGAAAGGTCAATGGGAATGTTTAGCCCTTTGCCTTCGGGCCATGCTTTTGTGCCTGCAGCAAGATAATTCACCCACTGCCCGCGTGATTTATAGTCGTCTCTATAGTCATCTAAACCATGGGAAGGAGAGTAAATGCTATCGGGAACACCTGCCCATTGCATGGAATAGCGTGCCGCTTCTAAATATCTTGGGTAGCCACTTACTTGATAGGGGTAGACCATTGCGGGTTGATAGGCATTTCGAGGCTTACGTCCGATCTGTCGATCAATCTTTCCATCATAGGCGATGCTGTCGCCATTGGTTGTGCGTGCGATGTTGCCTTGCCCACCACCTAAGCGGAGTGCATCGGCCGTGATGACGCTATTGTTTTGTTTAGAATAGTTGGTGAGCACAACTTTCGCCGTCTTTCCTTGTTGGAAAGGGAAGGTACCGAGATAAATCCATGTACCACCTCCCATGCTTTGATTTACTAATAAGGTGGTTGTACCGCCGCTATGATGGATGGTATAATGGGCATCTGTGGCGCTGTTGGGTAATGACTGGTAGGCCACATAAACGGCATAATCGCGTGATTGCGGAATGTTTGGGCGCCAACAGATGCTACTTACCGTCTTTTTATTGCGTGTTGTGGTGGCAACACGATAGGTTCCTTCATGAAAAGGGTTTTCGAAATCGTGGTATTGTGGACGCAGATAGGCAAAGCCTGGTGCTTTTCCTGTGGTCCAAGGCTGTGCACCTGTTGTCTCGGTGTAATCTTTCTGTGCTACGCCTCCGTCATTATCAACGATAACTTCGAAAGGGTTTACGTCACGTTCGCGTGGGGTGAGGACGTAGGCTCCGGCATTTTCGAGCATCGGAATGAGATAAGGCAACACGTATTGTTGGGTATATTTGTCTTCAACGGTTTGCAACATACGTGCCCGTTGCCATTGCCATCGGTTGCGCCCAGCTTCGAAATAAAGTCCATGGCTTTGCCACATCGCGATGTGTTTGCCTTCAAGTCCGTGTGCAATAGCGTAGGGACGATTTTGATTTTTCACCAATGGAACCGTAGGATTGTAGGTGAAAACTGTGGGCTTATCAGCTTTCTTGCGATAAATTCGAGGTATTAAATCATAGATATTTTGTTGTCCGGCCATCACAGATACTGCACGGTGCTGAAGAGAATCGGGCAAGATGGCTTTGACTTTCTGCAGGATTTCGTCACATTTTGCAGGGGTAAACGAAACATAGGAGAAGTCACTTGTGACATAAATACGCAGCGATTGAGCATCGTTGTGGATGGAATCAATGTGTAAGGGACGCATACTGATGCCTGAAATGTACTGATTGAGTATTTTTTCGAGGGCAGCTTGCTGATTGTTTGGAAGCGATTGAGCCGAACTTTCCGCTGAAAAAAGGAATGCGAAAAGCAAGGAAAGTGTTGCTATTTTTGTCATTACACGAATAAAAAAACTATCGCAGCCTGCAGCAAACAGGCTGCGATAGTAAATAAACGAAATTAAATAGGGATTCAAGTGAATAGAAATCGGAGGGGATTACCAACCTATATTTTGCTTCATACCTGGATTCTGATTCAGTGTTAAATCATTCGATGGAATGGGGTATGAGTAATATTTAGGCAGGAAAGTGCGTGTGGCAGTTGTCCCAACAAGGTAATTGCCATCGACGGTCAAGCCGGTTTGGTCAGCAACACCACTCACATTGGCACCTCGATTGATATTGGGATGGACATTGCTATCTAATTTATCGAGTTGATGCCAGCGCAATAAGTCCCAATAACGATAGTCTAAGTCGCACATCAGTTCGCATCTTCGTGTGCGACGAATCTCCCAAATGAGGTTGCTTACACCCATATTGTTGGCTGGGTCGGCAGCAGGTGTCAGCGTCAATGCCGGTAATTCCGCTCTCGTTTGTAAGAGGTTCACAGTGTTATCGAGATCGGTTTGGGTGATGGTGCCCAATTCTGCCTTTGCCTCAGCCTCGTTTAACAGAACAACAGCATACCAAAACAGTGGTATATCAGTGTAATTGGTATTGGTGTTTGTGCGATAATACAACTCCAACTGTGGGTTATCGTATTTATATATAGTATATCCCGTTGATGAAGTCATCTCTGCAGGGAGCGGACCATCAGGTGAAGGTTCGTTACGAATCCAACCATGATTTTTGAAACAGATGATGGGGTCAATGAGTAAACTCAAACGCTTATCTTTATTTTGCAGCAGATGGGCGATGGAGTAATGACCTTGTGCATCACGCTGTGCTTGATCGTTTGTGTTTAAAGTTGTTGTTGCAAGTGGACGACCATCTTTGAAAAGGAAGGCATCGACAGCATCTTTCGTGATGCCACGCTGCGTGGTCGAGCTGCTGGTGAAGTCGCAAAGACCGTGCATTTTGACATCCTTTTCATAGTTGTTGTAGAAAATCACTTCGTCATTTGAAGACAGATCCAAAGAATTGTAGATGGTGTAGATTTTACCTTTTGCATCGGGTGTCCATACGTTAAGTGTGAATTTTCCGGACGTTCTCAAGCTTTCGGAAGCATCAACACAGGCTTGGAGATAGCGATTGGCACGCGTCAAGTCGGGTGCTTTACCATTCTCCGCCAAGGTTCTGTACTTGCAAAAAGTCCCTTCATACAGGCAAATATCACTCTTCATAGCCTCTGCAAATTCTTTGCCCCATTCCGTTTTATCGGATGTGTTGCTTGGAAGGTTGGCAATAGCAAAGTTCAAATCTTCCAGAACTTTATCCATTACAAGGTCACGATCGGTGCGGGGGCCATAGACTTCTTCGCTTTCCAATTTGTCAATAACGTGGTCTTCCCACTGTACATCGCCATACATCTGTACCAATTGGTAATATTCCCAAGCGCGATTCAAGCGTCCGATAGCTTCGTATCGGGCTTTTGTTGCATTGGGAAGTGTTGAAATTTTCAAGCCATCAAGCATGTAATTGATTTGGCGTATATTCGTAAACATACCCGACCAAACGCCTGATTTGTTAGGAACAGTGGTGTACGTCCAGTTGTCAAATGACGGATTAACCTGGTCATCATTTAAGCTATTGAAGTAGAAACTGCTGGCAGAACCATAGAAACCATAGAATGCGTTGCTATAGCCTTCCACCTGATTTTCATTACTCCAAAATGCTTTGTTATTTAAGAACGTATCGCGTGGATCCTTATCTAATAAGTCATCACAGCCAGCTAACAATAACGATGCAGCTGCAAGGACACAGAATATTTTTGTTTTCATATTCGTTTCGTATTAAAGTTGTTATTAAAGCGTTACTTGCAAACCTATTGCCCAAGAGCGAGTGATAGGCAAAGTGCGTCCCCAACCGCCATATTTCACTCCGTCACCGGTATTGATTTCTGGGTCGAGTGGTAAATTACCATTGCCTTTGTGCAGTAGGAACAAGTTGTTGGCACTCACGTAAAGGCGGAGGCTTTCAACGTAAGCCTTTCGTGTGAGCTGCTTAGGAAGTGTGTAGCCCAAGGTTACATTCTTCAAGCGGAGATAAGACATGTTGACCAAATATTTGCTTTGTGGATAGTAGTTGTGACTGCCTCCGCCATCAGCAAGTGCTGGAACATTACCTTTGTCTTCATTGCCTGGCCACAAACAGGGATAGTCATTGCTTTCGCTGATATTGACGATTCCATGGTCAGGATCATAGACATTGTACTTGGTTTGGTTGGCATAGAGTGCTAAATCGGGATTTCTCATCAATGGGAAGTTGAATGCCGATATATTCCAAACAGACCGTTTGCCTACGCCTTGGAAGAATAAATCAAGGTCAAAGCCTTTGTAATTACCACCGATGTGGAAGCTATATTCATATCTTGGCAAGCAGTTGCCAATGACTTTCAAATCGCCATGGTCTTCCAAAGTGCCCTTTCCACCATCGATTTTACCATCACCATTGAGATCTTTAAACTTAATATCGCCAGGACCATATACGAAGTTACCTGTCTGGATGCCTTTTTGATCGGCAATACCTGGCTTGTAATTCCAACTTCCGTCGGGATTTTTGCTGGTGAAATCATCGGGGGTGAAATAACGATCGGTCTCAAAACCCCAAATGTCGCCCCATGTTTCGCCTTCGTAAGCATAGGAAACGTCGTTGGTGTGTCCGATAATCCTCTTGGAGTTGTTCCATTTTTTCACTTTTACTTTCGAATCGCCGATGCTGAAGTTGGCATACAATCCAAAGTCTTTCTTGAATTGTTTGCGCCATGCTAAGGTCAATTCCCAACCACGAGAACGTAGTTCGCCCGCATTCGTGTAAGGTGCGTTGGCACCCACTGCCGAAGGAATGGCATTGCCGGGAGCTAACATATCTTTAGTCAATCGTTCGAAGATTTCTGCGGTCAGCGTGAATTCGTTATCTAAGAAACCGAGGTCAAGACCAAGGTTCTTGGTTTGAATGCGTTCCCAAGTGAGCGATGGATTCACCCATGTTGGCCTGGTGAACATATTGCGCTTTCCACCTTTTTTGTCGAGCCACATGAAGCCTAAAGATGATACGTTATAGGCCGTTGTTGTGGAGAGGAACATATTGCTGCCCACGGCCTCGTTGCCAATTTCACCATAAGAGAAGCGCAGTTTACCATTTGAAACCATATTTTTCAGATTCTTCCAATAGGGCTCTTCTGTGAAGCGATACCCCAAAGAGAAGCTGGGGAAGAAAGCCCAACGATCGCCGGCGCGGAACTTACTCGAGCCATCGTAACGTCCGTTGAGTTCCAACAGATAAATGCCTTTATAATCATAGTTGATACGTCCGAAATAACCTGCCGACGAGTGGTCGTCCGTATAGCTATCGATGACGGCATCTTTCATCTCGCCATAAGCTAAATTCAGCTCGGGGAAAGCCTCGTCATAGAGCTTTTTGCGCATTGCCGAGAAGTAGTCGCTGGTGAAGTTCTCGCCGTTTACACCCACCATTACATTCAGGTTGTGGGTGTCGTTAAAGCTGTGGGCATAGTTCATATAGGCATTTGCCACCCAGCTGTTCGATTTGCTGTTCGAGCGTGTAGCGTTGGCGTTGGACGGAGTTACGATGTATCCGGGCGCAGTTCCAGCCCAGTTCATGCCATAAACGCTATGGTCGGATGTCTTACTGTTGAAATTATCAATCTGATATGTGTAATCAACATTCAGGGTTAAATCTTTTGTGATGTTCGCTTTCAAGAAGGCATTCATGCGCAGTGCATCGTGTGTTGATACCCGGCGCGAGGCCTGCTTTTGCAAGGCAATCATGCGGTTATCGTATTGGGTTCCGTCGGCTGCCTGAAAGATGCCGGAAGGAACGAAATACGACCCCCAACGCCAGATATACTGATAGATGTTGGTCCAAGGATCGGCGGCGCTGAAGTGGCGACGCGTATAGTTGAAGCGGATTCCCGCTTTGAGCCAGTCGGTGAGGTCGGTTTGCAGATTTAGCACGGCATTATAGCGGGTGCGTTCGCCGGGGTTGAACTTCATGATGTCTCTCTTCGCGTCGTAACCCAGCGAAGTGTAGAACGTCGTGCGACCCGATGATCCCGAGATGCTCACATCGTGCGTCTGTGCCGGAGCTGCATTGTCATACCATATTTTGCGAATGTCATAGTTGGCATAGTAGAGCGGAGTTCCATGGTCGAAATAATAGTCGCCCACATTGTCCATACTTTGATAGGGCTGCATCAGCGAGTAACCCTTCTTGCCGCCGTGCTGTCTCTCCCAGGCTTCGGCATAAGGCAGCAGCTTATCGAAATACATACCAAACAGTTCGGGCGTTGTTTCGCCAGCGCGTTTCTTACCGATGAGACCTGCACGCAGCTGTTCGGGAACGCTGGGATAGTCGGGTAGCACAGTGGCTTGGTCCCATGAAAACTGTCCATTGTATTTCACAGAGATGCGGTCGCCTTTCTTGGCTTGCTTCGTATTGATGAGGATAACACCGAAGGCGGCGCGTGCACCGTAGATGGCTGATGACGATGCATCTTTCAATACAGAGATTGATTCGATGTCGTTGCCGCTAATCATCGACAAATCGTCGGTGGGCATACCGTCGACCACAATCAGCGGAGCCGATTTCTGGCCGTTGGAGAGGGTGCCTAAACCGCGGATAGAAATAGATGGATTACCTTCCAAACTACCGTTATTGCTCAAGATGGTGAGGCCGGGGATGGCTCCCTGCAATGCTTTGGCCACATCCTGTTCGGGACGACTGCCGAGCGTCTTATCCACATCGACACTTGCTACGGCACCGGTGAGGTTTACCTTTTTCTGCTGACCGTAGCCCACAACCACTACCTCATCTAACAAGGCGTTATCGGGCACGAGCTTCACATTCATGCTACTTTTTGCATGCAGCTCGACCGTTTGATAGCCGAGGAACGAGATTTTGAGTTTGGCAGAGCCATCCACTTTGAGTTGGAAGGCGCCCTTACTGTCGGAGATTGTTCCGCGCGTCGTTCCAAGCTCAATGATACTTGCGCCCACGATGGGGGCACCATTTTCATCAACAACAGTTCCTTTCACCAAGATGTTGGCAGGATGTTCGGCAACCATTAGCGGGCGTTGCGCTGCAAAGGAAAGGTTGGTTCCTGCGCAACACGACAGCCAAATAGCTCCGAAGAGTACAATGCGTTGTTTCATAAGTGTTGTTTTTTGTTATTATAAGATAATGTTTTCGGCATCGCTGAGAAGTTGTGGTAGGCAACATCATCGTTGATACCTTTGTTAATAGGATTCTAATTTCGGAAGTTTAATGGACAACAAATTTCTAAAAAAAAGAGGAGATATGCAAACAAATCTCCTCTTTTTTTTGCTATTATCTTAAAATTTGGATAAAAACATTGGATTTTTCGTGGGTGAAGGGCATGTGGTACACAAAGTGATGTGCTTCGGACGGCATTTATCCTTTGAGGCGGAGGGTACGCATGGCGTTGAGCACAGCCAAGACGGTGACGCCCACGTCGGCAAAGACTGCCATCCACATGCTGGCCCACCCGAATGTGGCCAATACAAGCACAGCCACCTTGACGCCAATGGCGAAGGCTACATTTTGATGTGCGATGGTGATAATCTGTCGGGAGAGGCTGATGGCGCGCACCACCTTCGACGGCTTGTCGTCCATGAGCACCACGTCGGCGGCTTCGATGGCTGCATCGGAACCGAGCCCGCCCATAGCAATACCCACGTCGGCACGAGCCAGCACGGGCGCGTCGTTGATGCCGTCGCCCACGAAGAGCAGACTACCGCCGGCACGTTTCTGACACATGAGCTGCTCCACATGTGCCACTTTGTCGGCAGGCATAAGCTCGGCTGCCACCTGATCGATATGCAGCTCGCGTGCTACCTGCTGTCCCACGTCGTGGCGGTCGCCGGTAAGCATCATGGTTTGCTGCACGCCCATGGCTTTGAGTTGCGCGATGGTTGTAGCGGCATCGGGCTTCAACTCATCGGCGATGACAATGTGCCCCATGTAAATGCCCTCTACAGCCACATGAATTATGGTGCCCGTGAGATGGCAGGCGCGCCAATGAGCGCCCACGCTGTCCATGAGTTTGGTGTTGCCCACGCACACCAGCTTGCCGTTGACCCGCGCGCGGATGCCTTGCCCAGCTACCTCTTCGGTTTGATCTACCGTGCAACCATCAGCCTCGTTGCCAAAAGCCTCGCGCAACGATTGGGCAATGGGATGGGTAGAAAAGCGCTCCACATGGGCGGCGAGATGGAGCAGTTCGTGCTCGCTGAGATCCGCCGGATGCACTGCTGTTACGCTGAATACGCCGCGCGTGAGCGTGCCCGTCTTATCGAACACCACGGTTGCGGCCTTAGCCAGCGCATCAATGTAGTTGCCTCCTTTGATAAGGATGCCTTGCCGCGAGGCACCGCCGATGCCGCCGAAGAAGGTGAGTGGAATCGAGAGCACCAACGCGCAGGGGCATGATACCACGAGAAACGTGAGTGCACGGTTGAGCCACAGGGGAAAACTGTTGGCAAAATCGCCCGACAGCAGCGGTGGGAACACGGCCAGCGCTAAGGCCAAATAGACCACGATGGGCGTGTAAATCTTGGCGAAGCGCGCAATGAACGTCTCGCGTTTCGACTTGTTGGCGGCGGCACGTTCGACAAGCGCGATGATCTTTGACACGGTAGACTCGCCAAACGGTTTTGTTACCTTCACGCGCAACAGCCCTTCGCGGTTGATGCAACCCGAAAAGATTGCATCGCCCATGGCCACGCTGCGCGGCATACTCTCGCCCGTCAGCGCCACGGTGTTGAGCGTCGAGCTTCCCTCAACCACCACGCCATCAAGCGCCACCTTCTCGCCGGGTTGCACCACCATCAACTCACCCACGGCCACGTCGGTAGGTACTACAGTGAGTAACTGCCCAGCACGTTCCACATGGGCTTCGTCGGGGCGCAGGCTCATGAGCGCCGAGATGGAGCGTCGGCTTTGCCCCTCGGCATAATCTTCAAAGAGTTCGCCCACCTGAAAGAACAGCATCACGAACACGGCCTCGGCCATTTCGGGCTCGCCGCTGGGCAGAAAACCGATGAGCAGGGCACCGAGCGTGGCCACACTCATGAGCAAATCTTCATTAAAGGGTTCGCGCTCAATAATGCCCTCCCACGCTTCGGCGAGTGTTTCGTAACCAGCGAGCAGATAGGCCGGCAGATAGATGAGTAGCAATTGCCACATCGGCAGTGAAAGCGTGTGCTCAATGGTCATGGCTACAACGAGTAGCACAGCAGAGACTATGAGCTGGATGATTTTTTTTCGTTCCATAGGAGTTGTGAATTGATTTCTGCTGCAAAAATAATGAAAGTTAGTTGCAACTCGGTTGCAAAATATTCCAGTTTATGCCTCCTTATATATAATAAGGTGTAAAAAGCGCACATTGAAGCTGTTGCTACGTAGATTGGAGCATGAAAAATGGAGTATCATCCTGCCACAGCAATGATATACAGTGTAAACCGCAGCTGAACCACTGCACAAGACGGCTTTTTATGCTTTTTTATTTGGTTGTGCGACAAAAAAGGTGTACTTTTGCGAGGCAACTAAGAAAGATTATACTTCATAAACAATCATACAATGAAACTTAGAATTGTTGTGCTTGCTAAGCAAGTACCCGACACGCGAAACGTGGGTAAGGATGCGATGACCGCCGAAGGAACGGTGAATCGCGCGGCCTTACCTGCTATCTTCAATCCCGAAGATTTGAATGCGCTTGAACAGGCGCTGCGTATTAAAGATCAAAACCCCGGTTCGACTGTGGGCATTCTCACCATGGGACCTCCCCGCGCCGGTGAAATCATTCGTCAAGGACTCTATCGCGGAGCTGACGAGGGGTGGTTGCTCACCGACCGTAAGAGTGCCGGCGCCGACACTTTGGCCACATCCTATTTCTTAGCTAAAGGCATTGAAAAGATTGGTGGTGTCGACTTGGTGATTGGCGGACGTCAAGCCATTGACGGCGATACGGCACAAGTTGGGCCTCAGGTGGCACAGAAATTAGGGCTCAACCAGGTTACTTATGCCGAGGAGGTGGTGAAAATCGAAGATGGCAAAGCCACCATTCGGCGTGCCATCGATGGCGGTGTGGAAACCGTTGAGGCTCCGTTGCCCGTGCTCATTACGGTCAATGGCAGTGCGGCTGCGGCTCGTCCCTGCGACGTCAAGCGGGTGATGAAATATAAATATGCCACCTGCCCCATGGAACGCAAGGGTGACGAACCCTGGGCACAGCTCTATGAAGAGCGCCCTTATCTAACGCTTGGGCAATGGAGTATTGCTGATTGTGGAGCCGATGAGGCGCAATGTGGTTTGGCGGGTTCGCCCACCAAGGTGAAAACCGTGCAAAACATTGTGTTCCAAGCCAAGGAAAGCCAGACGCTTACCGGCAGTGATGCTGATGTAGAGGGCTTGGTGAAGGAATTGTTAGACGAAAAGATTATTGGTTAGACAAAACAACAACGATGAACAACGTATTTGTATATTGCGAGATTGAAGGAACCACCGTGCAGGAGGTTTCGCAGGAATTGCTCACCAAGGGACGCAAATTGGCCAATCAATTGGGCGTCGAATTGCATGCTATTGCAGCTGGGTCGGGCATCAAAGGTCACGTGGAAGAGCAAATCCTTCCCTATGGCGTCGACAAATTGTTTGTGTTTGATGGTGCGGGACTGTTTCCCTACACCTCTGCACCTCACACCGATATTCTCGTCCATCTGTTTAAGGAGGAGCAGCCACAGATTTGCTTGCTTGGTGCAACGGTCATCGGTCGCGACTTAGGTCCACGTGTCAGCTCGTCGCTCACTTCAGGCTTAACGGCCGATTGCACGCAGCTCGAGATTGGTGACTACGACGAAAAGAAAACGGGTAAGCACTATGCTAACCTGCTCTATCAGATTCGTCCGGCCTTTGGTGGCAATATCGTGGCTACGATTGTTAACCCCGACCATCGTCCACAGATGGCAACGGTGCGCTCGGGTGTGATGCAAAAGGCTTTGTATAGCGGTCAGGCGAAGGGCGAGGTGGTTTATCCCGATGTAGCGAAGTATGTGCCGGCCGAGGACTATGTGGTGAAGGTTATCGAACGCCATGTTGAGGCAGCCAAGCACAACCTCAAGGGTGCGCCTATCGTGGTGGCCGGTGGCTATGGCGTGGGTAGCAAGGAGGGCTTCGATTTGCTCTTCAAATTGGCTAAAGAACTGCATGGCGAAGTGGGTGCAAGTCGTGCAGCCGTAGATGCGGGCTGGATAGACCACGACCGACAGATAGGCCAGACGGGTGTCACCGTGCATCCGAAGGTCTACATCGCTTGTGGCATCTCGGGCCAAATTCAGCACATCGCCGGCATGCAAGACAGCGGCATCATCATCTCGATTAACAACGATCCTGATGCGCCTATCAACAAGATTGCCGACTATGTCATTCGTGGCACCGTGGAGGAAGTGGTTCCCAAACTCATTAAATACTATAAACAAAATTCCAAATAGTGCAATTATGGCAAATTATTATACTGATCATCCTGAGATTGAATTCCACCTCGACCATCCGCTCATGAAGCGCATTGTTGAGTTGAAAGAACGCAACTATGCTGATGCGGCTGCCCACGACGAGGCGCCCATCAACTATGAAGATGCAATTGAAAACTACAAACGCATGCTCGATATCACGGGCGATGTAGCAGCTAATATCATTGCTGCCAACGCCGAAGCGGTTGATTTAGAAGGGCCGCATTTGGAGAATGGCCGCATGCTTTATGCCTCGAAGACGCTCGAAAACTTTGAAGCCACGCGACAAGCCGGCTTGTGGGGCGTTTCGATGCCACGCCGTTACAACGGGTTGAATCTGCCCAACACGGTGTTCTCAATGGCATCCGAGATGATTGCTGCGGCCGATGGTGGCTTCCAAAACCTCTGGTCGTTGCAATCGTGCATCGACACGCTTTATGAATTTGGCAGTGAAGAGCAGCGCAAGAAATACATTCCGCGCATTGCGGCCGGCGAAACCATGTCGATGGATTTGACCGAGCCCGACGCAGGATCTGACCTCCAGCGCGTGATGCTCAAGGCCACACAGGATGCCGACGGCACTTGGCGTCTCAATGGTGTGAAGCGTTTCATCACCAATGGCGACTCCGATTTGCACTTGGTCTTGGCACGTTCAGAAGAGGGAACGGGCGATGGCCGCGGCCTCTCAATGTTCATCTACGACAAGCGCGATGGTGGTGTCGACGTGCGCCACATCGAAAACAAGCTCGGCATCCACGGCTCGCCCACCTGCGAGTTGGTGTATAAGAACGCTAAATGCGAACTTGTGGGTGACCGCAAGTTAGGGCTTATCAAATATGTCATGGCCTTGATGAACGGCGCTCGCTTGGGTATTGCTGCACAGAGCGTGGGGGTGAGTCAGGAAGCTTACAACGAAGCTTTGGCCTACGCCCGGGAACGTGCACAATTCGGCAAGAAGATTATCACCTTCCCTGCGGTGTACGACATGCTCTCGCGCATGAAAGCGAAACTTGACGCGGGTCGCTCGCTGCTCTATATGACGGCGCGCTACGTTGACCTCTACAAAGCGCTGGACGACATTTCGCGCGAATGCAAACTCACGCCCGAGGAGCGTCAGGAGATGAAAAAATACAATCGTCTGGCCGATGCTTTCACGCCGGTGGCAAAGGGTATGAACTCAGAATATGTGAACCAGAATACCTACGATGCCATCTCGGTGCATGGCGGGTCGGGCTTCATCATGGAGTACAAGGCACAGCGCCTCTATCGCGATGCCCGCATCTTCTCCATCTACGAAGGCACCACGCAGTTGCAAGTGGTGGCTGCTGCACGCTACATCACCAACGGCACCTATCTCGCCATCATGAAAGAGCTGCTTGGCGAAACCGTTAGCGAGGCTATGAAACCTTTGCAGGCGCGCATAGCCCACATGGTGGCGCTTTATGAAGAGGCGTTGACAAAGGTAAATGGCAGCGAGGGACAAGACGAGAAAGACTTCCTCGCGCGTCGCCTCTACGACATGACGGCCGAGATTATCATGTCACTGCTCATCATTGCTGATGCTTCGAAGGCGCCCGAACTGTTTGCCGACAGTGCCAACGTCTATGTGCGCATGGCCGAAGAGCATGTCATCGGTAAGGCGGCCTACATCCAGGCGTTTCGTGCCGAAGACTTAGCCGCTTTCGAAGCAGAAAAAGTGGCCGACGAAGCAGAATAGGTCTACTCACGAACCCTGATAAATAAAGGCTGCAAGGCGAGGTTCGTCTTGCAGCCTTTTGTGTCTTCGGACAGCAAGGTTAGCGGGGGAATATTAACCCACGAACTGGAGGATTAATTTTACATGTCAATTTCAACTTATAAACGTGGTGATACACCACCGACAGGGCTGCCTTTGCCCATTCGCAATGCTGCAAGAGGTTTGAAAGGATATTTTCCTATCGAAAGATAGAAAAGTTGACGCTGCCATATTGGCGATGCTCCACGAAGCGCGGATGCTGCGAGAAGTCGTGGTCTTTGCCATGCTCGAACACAAGGAGACCGTCAGGTCTCAACAGCGTGCTTTCTAAGATAAGGTCGGGGATTTGGGACAATTCTCGCAGGGCGTAGGGCGGGTCGGCAAAGATAAAATCAAAGGACTGGCGACATATTTTCAGAAATTTGAAGACATCTCCCCGAATGAGCAGCTGATTGTCGGCGCCCAATTTCGCAAAACATTGTCGAATGAAAGCGGCGTGGTCGCGATCCGCTTCTACGCTTACCACCTGTTGACATCCGCGGCTGGCCAATTCCAAGGAGATGCTTCCCGTGCCGGCAAAGAGGTCAAGCGCCGTTTTGCCGTCGAAATCGGTGTAGCCTTGCAGCACGTTGAAGATGTTTTCTTTGGCGAAATCTGTCGTCGGGCGCGCCTTGAACGTGCGTGGAATGTCGAAATGACGGCCTTTATAACGGCCAGTGATAATTCTCATGATGTGGAAATCGTTTTATCGTCCGTTGATGTAAAGCGTCATCATGTCGAAGGGAATTCCCTTGATTTGCGTGATGGGCGAACGATTAAACTCGGCCGACGGATTGATGACAAACACATTTTTCAAATATTCCTTGAGTTCTTTCGTCAAATTCATCTGGTTATTGAGGTTGCCCATGAGGTGCATTTCGTCATTTTGCGCATGGTAGCCCAAGGTCTTCCAAATGTGTAAAAGGAAGTAGACTGCATCGCTTTCGTTGGAGATTTCAAAGCTATTTGCAAAGCGAAATCTGTTTTGTGTGAAGCAAAACGCATCCATTTGTTTGCCTCGGAAATAGGCGAAGAGCTTTTTGCGCATACCAACGAAGCTGCGTTTATGCGCATGGCTCCACACGGGTTGCATGAGCGGTATGATGCGAAGGTCACGAAAATGGTCGGTGAGCACCAACTTCAAATCCTTGTTCATGGGGTAAATGGCTACGGCCTTCTGCGCCGGCAGCACGGTGTTGAACAGTTCGTCGTTCTCGTAACCTAAGAAAGTGTAATGAAAAAGTGGTGCCGCATCTTGCGCGTTGAATTCTTCTAACGGCGTAAGCAGCACCGGACTGTCTAACAGCACCTGTGCCCGTTGGAAATCTCCTTGCAGCAAAGGGCTTTCCAAGAAGGCTTCGCGCAGGTTGGCAGCCATCGACATGCCACTTTTCACCACGTAAGGTTCGTAGCTGATGCCGCCAATGGCCGTTTCGTTAGGGGTCGCAAAAGCCATGCTGTTACGTGCAATGCGCAGTGTGACGGTGGCTATCTTGTGGATGGGAGCGTTTTCGTTCATGCGTTGAAAGGATTAGGGATGAATGGAAAGTTGGGTGTCGTTTTGAGCAATGTCGCCCAATTTAATGCCTGCATAGGAACCGCTTGCATAAGCCTTCTCGGTGAGGTTGGCCACGGCATTGGCATCTAAATCGCCGAGGTAGGTGTCATACGTCGCACCACATTCGACCAAAGGCGTCTGTTGTCCGCTTTTGCTGATTTGCACGGTGGCAGATAAATCGAATTTCGCACCATTGCCAAAGGGAATGAACTGCAAGCTATCGGCCAAAAAACCACCCTGCACGAGCTGCTGAAACGTACCGGCATACACATGGTGCACGTGGCGATAGGACAATTCTGCCTGACGAATCTTGAGCAGACGCACACGGATGATTTGCTCACGACGCTGCTGTTCTCGGGCGAAACGCATAGGCGCTTCGAGGCTGAAAAAGCAGAGCAGCAGCACCACAAGGGCGCAACCAGCCAGGAGCAAATTGTGATGGAGTTTGATTTTCATTCCGATAATTCTTTCTACCTTTGCATCAGTTGTTTTATTTGTGGCACGGCCGATGCTTGCGGGTGCTGCAAAATTACAAAAAACTTTTTACGTTAGCGAATTTGAGCAAACAAGAATTTATTGATGCCATTGTGCATGAATTTGGTTTCACCCCCACGCACGATCAGCTGCATGCGTTAAAAACCTTCACCAATTTTCTGGCCGACAGGTCGGACAACTGCGTGATGATTTTGCGGGGCTCGGCCGGAACGGGCAAGACATCGTTGGCCAGCGCCATGGTGAAAACCTTTTTGCGCATGGGGCAGAAATTGTCGCTTTTGGCTCCGACGGGGCGCGCCGCCAAGGTGTTTTCGGTGAACAGTGGTCAGCCTGCAGGCACCATCCATCGCAAAATCTACCGCGAGCGGCAATATGTGGGGCTCGAAGGCGAGTTTAATTTGGCCGAGAACAAGCATAAGAACACCCTCTTCATGGTGGATGAGGCCTCGATGATAGGCACTCATTCGAGCGGCAGTTTCGGTTTTGGGTCGGGCGATTTGTTAGCCGACCTCATCGCCTATGTCTACCAAGGCGATCATTGCCGTTTGCTGCTGATTGGCGATGGTGCGCAGCTTCCACCCATTGGCGAAAACGATGCTCCGGCACTGCAGTGCGATGTGCTCGAAGGAAAGGGGCTGAAAGTTTATGAATGCAGCCTGAAAGAGGTGCTGCGGCAGAGCCAGGACAGCGGCATCCTGTACAACGCCACGCAGATTCGGGCGCTCCTACCTTCAGACGATGATGCCGCTGTGCCGTTCACCTTAAACACCTTCCCATGCATTCATTTCCAAGGTTTTGCCGACGTGATTCGCCTTTCCGGCGCCGATTTCATCGAAACCCTGTCCGAGAGTTATTACAAAGTGGGCGAGGAAGAGACGATGGTGGTCACCCGGAGTAACAAACGTGCCAACCTGTTTAACAAAGGCATTCGCGGACAGGTGCTCGAATGCGAAGAAGAACTCAGCTCGGGCGACCTTTTGATGGTGGTGAAAAACAAATATCTAACCGTGCCGGCAGGCGACAATGGCGAGTTCTCATTCATCGCCAACGGCGACCGTGCCAAGGTGTTGCGCGTGCGCAACGTGCACGAATGCCATGGTTTTTTGTTTGCCGACGTGTGGTTGCAATTCCCCGATTACAACCAGTTGGAATTGCAACAGCGTGTCATCTTAGACACATTGACCGCCGAATCTCCGGCACTGAGCCACGAACAGCAAGAGCGGCTCTACGAATCGGTGATGGCCGACTATGCTGACATTCCGCGAAAGCGCGACCGCATAGAAAAACTCAAGGCCGACCCTTATTTCAACGCGCTGCAAATAAAATATGCCTATGCGGTGACTTGTCACAAGGCGCAGGGCGGGCAATGGGCGCATGTCTATGTCGACCAGGGCTATGTGACCGAGGAAATGCTCACGCCCGACTATATCCATTGGCTCTACACCGCTTTCACACGCGCCACAGAGAAGTTGTTTTTGGTGAATTGGCCTAAGCAGCAGATGGCCGAGGGCACCGATGATGACGATTGAGATAAAAACAAAATAACATGATAAAAGAAAGGAAAATAAACATGAAGAAAATGTTGAAAGTGGCCGCATTGATGGCCGCATGTCTGTTGGCCATCCCCGCTGTGCAGGCGCAAACCACCGAGCAGGATGCCGATTTGCTGTATGCTACAAGCATGTTGAAGCCTGGAACCGCAGCACCCGATTTCACGTTGCCCACCTTGGCCGGAAAAAAATTTTCGTTGAGCCAACTGAAGGGGAAAGTTGTGGTGCTCGATTTTTGGGCCAGCTGGTGCCCCGACTGTCGCAGAGATGCGCCCAACGTGGTACGCTTGTATCGCGAATACAAGGATAAAGGCGTGGTGTTTGTGGGCATCTCGTTTGACGTTGACCGCGCGGCGTGGCAAAATGCCGTGATAAAATATGGCATGCACTACACGCAAGTGAGTGAGCTAAAGAAGATGCGTGAGGCGCAAATCTCAAAAACCTATAGCGTGAGCTGGATTCCCTCGCTCTATGTCATTGGGCGGGATGGAAAGGTGGTGCTGGGCACGGTGCTGTCCGAAAAGGTGAAACAAACCTTGCAACAACTCGTGAAATAGCATTATCTCAGCTTCTTCCTAACGCTTGCAGTCCGCCTGCAAGCGTTATTTTTTTTGTTTTAGCGCTTGCATAGGCTATGCAAGCGTTATTTTTTTTGTTTTAGCGCTTGCATAGGCTATGCAAGTGCTATTTTTTTTGTTTTGGCATTTGCATAGGCTATGCAAGTAACATTCTTTTAGTTTTGGCGCTTGCAGTAACGCTGCAAGTAACATTCTTTTAGTTTTGGTATTTGCATAGGCTATGCAAGTAACATTCTTTTAGTTTTGGCGTTTGCAGTAACGCTGTAAGTAACATTCTTTTAGTTTTGACGCTTGCAGTAACGCTGCAAGTAACATTCTTTTAGTTTTGACGCTTGCAGTAACGCTGCGAGCGTTATTTTTTATGTTTTGGTGCTTGCAGTAGCACTGCGAGCATTAAAATTTTTATTTTGAGCCTTGCAGTCCGCCTGCAAGCATTATTTTTATTGCTGAAGGCGGCAAGGGCTGAACTGCAAGGATGTTACGCAGCTTGTCGTCGGCAAATGGGGCTGATGTGGAGATGAAAACGAGGGATGCACGGCTTGTGCATCCCTCGTTCACCGTTTGATGACGGTTATACGCCTGTTTGCGGCGCTCCTTTTACAAGTTGGCCAACGCAATCACCTTGTCAACGGCAGCGTTCATGCCATCGATATTTTTGCCGCCAGCCTGTGCATAGTGGGGTTGACCGCCGCCGCCACCTTGAATGAGTTTGGCAGCTTCGCGAATGATTTGGCCGGCATTCAGTTGAAGCTCTTTCACCATGTCATCCGAGAACATCACCGTGAGCAGGGGCTTGTTGTGGGCAGTGCTGCCGATGACGGCCACCAATTTCTGGGGCACGGCCTCACGCAGTTTAAACACAAGGTCTTTTGCCGCTGCGGGTTCTATGGGCAGCACGGCCGTGATGACGCTGATGCCGTTGACCTCTTTGATGCGCGAGAGCAACATCTCCTTTGTGCGTTCAACGGCCTGCGCCTGGAACCGCTCAAGCTCTTTGCGCAGCTCATCGTGCTCGCTGATGAATTTCTCTATCGAAGCCTTGAGGTCCTTGGTGTTGTTGAACATGGCTTTCAAATCGTTCATGGTGTCGGTTGCGGCATAGATGGCGTCTTCACAAGCCTTGCCTGTCAGGGCTTCAATGCGGCGGATGCCTGCAGCAACACTGCTTTCTGACATGATTTTAAAGAAGCCGATGCGACCCGTACTTGTGGCATGAATGCCGCCGCAGAACTCGCAACTCGGACCGAAACGCACAACGCGCACCTTGTCGCCATACTTCTCGCCAAAGATGGCTACGGCACCTAAGGCCTTCGCCTCTTCCAAAGGCGTGTCGCGATGCTCATCCAAGGGGAAATCTTCGCGTATCATTTGGTTAACCAACTGTTCTACTTGGCGCAACTCTTCGTCGCTCACCTTTTGGAAATGCGAGAAGTCAAAACGCAACGTTGTGGGGTCAACATAGGAGCCTTTTTGCTCCACGTGGTCGCCCAACACCTTTTTCAAAGCATAGTCGAGTAGGTGAGTGGCGGTGTGATTGGCGGCGCTGGCATTGCGTTTCTCCGTGTCAACGCAGGCCATGAACTCGGCTTGCAAATTTTTCGGTAGCGCCTTCACGATGTGGATGCTCTGGTTGTTTTCGCGCTTGGTGTCGAGCACTTCAATCGTCTCATCATCGTTCACCAGCACACCTTGATCGCCTACCTGGCCGCCCATTTCGCCATAGAATGGGGTGAAATCGAGCACCAACTCATAGAAAGTGTTCTTTTTTTGCGTCACTTTGCGGTAGCGCAAAATGTGGGTGGTGTGCTCGGTGTAATCATAACCCACAAACGCTTGTTCGCCTTCGCGCACCACTTCCCAGTCGCCATTTTCCACAGCTGCAGCATTGCGTGCACGTGCTTTCTGCTTAGCCATTTCTTCATCGAAGCCCTTTTCGTCAACCGTGAATCCCTTTTCGCGACAGATGAGCTCGGTCAAGTCGAAGGGGAAACCGTAGGTATCAAACAAGCGGAAGGCCTGTGTGCCGGGCAATTCGGTCTTTCCTTGCGCCGTGAGCTCGTCCATATCGGCGTTGAGCAGGTTGATGCCCTTTTCCAATGTGCGCAGAAACGAGTCTTCCTCTTCTTTGATTACGCGGCTGATGAGCTCCTGCTGTGCGGGCAATTCGGGGTAGGCGGCACCCATTTCATGCACCAAGGTGGGCAGCAATTTATAGAGGAAGGCCTCTTTCTGATTTAAAAATGTGTAGGCATAGCGCACGGCACGGCGCAAGATGCGGCGAATGACGTAGCCTGCTTTGGCATTGCTGGGCAGTTGTCCGTCGGCAATGGAGAACGCTACGGCGCGCAGGTGATCGGCCACCACACGCATGGCAATGTCGATTTTCTCTTGTTCGGTGCTGCCTTCGCCTAACTTTCCTGTCGGCGTCGTGAAGCCATATTGTTGGTGGCTCAGCGCCTCGATTTGCTGAATGATGGGTTGGAAAATATCGGTGTCATAGTTGCTGTGCTTGTCTTGCAACATGCGCACCAAGCGTTCGAAGCCCATTCCGGTATCGATGACATGCATGGGGAGCGGTTCTAAGCTGCCATCGGCCTTGCGATTGTATTGCATGAACACCACATTCCAAATCTCAATCACTTGGGGGTTGTCTTTGTTCACCAATTCGCGGCCGGGAGTCTTGGCTTTCTCTTCGGGCGTTCTTGAGTCAACATGGATTTCAGTGCATGGGCCACAAGGTCCTGTTTCGCCCATCTCCCAGAAGTTATCGTGCTTGTTTCCGTTGATAATATGGTCGGGCTTCACGTGCTTTGCCCAATATTTTGCGGCCTCATCGTCGCGTGAGAGCCCTTCCTCTTTTGAACCTTCAAACACGGTTACGTAAAGGTCTTCGGGATTTAAATGCAGCACGTCCACAAGATATTCCCAGGCATAATCGATGGCACCTTCTTTGAAATAGTCACCAAAACTCCAGTTGCCCAGCATCTCGAACATGGTGTGATGATAGGTGTCATGCCCCACTTCTTCCAAGTCGTTGTGCTTTCCACTCACACGAAGACATTTCTGTGAGTCCACACGGCGCACGTCTTTTCCGGGGTCTTTGGTGCCCAAGATAATGTCTTTCCATTGGTTCATACCGGCGTTGGTGAACATCAAAGTGGGGTCATCTTTAATCACCATCGGTGCCGAAGGAACTATTTTGTGTCCTTTGCCTTCAAAAAACTTCTTGTAGGACTCGCGGACTTCATTTGCTGTCATCATATTTTTTTATTTATTTTTTATTGTATTCCTATACTGAAAAGCAAGCGCAAAGTTACAAAAAAGTTTAGAGATGGTAGCTGGCCATCTGTAGAAAATTGCTATCTTTGCGCTGAAAACAATCCTTGTTTTACAGAAGATAACGGGTTATGGCACTGAATAAAAATAAAAATCTAAAGCGTTATTTCACCATCAAAGAGGTAGCTCAAAAGTTGGATGTGACTGAAAGCACCTTGCGTTATTGGGAAAAGGAATTCTCGATTTTGCGTCCAAAAATACAAGAAGGGACGAAAATCCGCCTATACACAGAACAGAATATGGAGCAGATTAAGCTCATTTATAACCTTGTTAAGGTGCGCGGGTTCAAAATAGCTGCTGCTAAAAAAATGTTGAGTGCCAATCGCTCGGGTGTTGAAAAAACAGCAGTTATGCTCGAAAAACTCATGGCCGTGCGCGATGAATTGCAAGCCATGAAACGGCATTTGGACGGTATGGTGTAGCCGTTTGATGTAACGGTTTCTTTCAAACTAAAGACAGAGCCGATAAAAAGCTATTTGTTTTCACGATAAAAGCAATGACTTTATGATGTAATTGCTATGATATAATGGTGCAAATACAGCGATATTGTGTCATCATTGAGTAGTGTTTTGTCATGAGGTGCTAAATGCTTTAGCATAAACCCTATAGGCCTATGGAGATAAGAAGAATGGGGAAGATTAAGGATATAAAAAAAATTGATTGTCTCACGACAACCAATCTTCTTAACCTTAATAATCTAATACCATGAAAAACATGTTGCAAAGATAACGTATAGAGGGCGACTCGCCAAACATTTCTGTAAGAAAGACATGCTGTTTAGTATTTTTTAAAGAATTAATATCGCCCCTATCAAATGCGATTAGCGGACGCACGACAGCTGTTTATCGAGCGAACGAAGCTACCACCTTGTTATCTTAGGCATGTGTTATATGCTGAATTCGATAAAATGTCCGTTGAGACACTTTTATGAAAGGAGTTGAATGGTGTAGAGGTAGATAACAGAAGCAGGGATTGCCAAGAGTGAAGAGTCGAACCGATCGAGCATTCCTCCATGCCCGGGAAGAATCTTTCCGCTATCTTTCACACCCAAAGTGCGTTTGAAAAGGCTTTCAACTAAGTCGCCCCAAGTGCCAAACACGACAACGACTAAGCCTAAGCCTATCCAGCCCAAAATAGAGAGTTGTGCGCTGTTTGCGGGTTGTTGTGCATGATAGCCAATGCAGGCCGCCACAATCACCACAAGAAGACCACCACCAATGCTTCCTTCCCAACTCTTTGCAGGGCTGATACGCGGAAATAGTTTGTGCTTACCGAAGAGCGAACCGCTGCAATAAGCGCCGGTATCATTAAGCCAAAGAAAGATAAATATGCACAGTGGAAGCAATGCATGATATTGAAAACCTGCACCATTGCTGCTTTGCTCAAAGGCTAAAACATTAATCATGGAGAATGGAAGCGCAATGTAGAGCTGTGAAAGCATGGTGTAGGCCCAGTCGTTAATGGGGTCTTCTTGTTTCAAATAAAGCTCACTGATCAGTAGATAGACAATCGTAAGCAGGTAGGGGATGACCACAACAAAGTTGGTAATGATGCCAACCCGAAGAGCTGCCACTGCCAAAAAGAGATAAACTCCGGCGATGGTGCTGATGAAACGATTGACCGAAATGCGAGGCTTTTGATTAACAAGCCCCGTATATTCCCAAATGGTGAGGCCTGTAATCACGGCAAATAACGCAATCATGGTGTGCGGATTATAAAATCCACCCACCATGATAATCACAAAGAGCGCACCTACAATGGCTCTGATAATTAAATTCTTTTGTTTCTCACTCATTGTTGTTTTCTTTCTTTAATGATGCCTGATGCTCTTCTTCTGCCTGGCGAACGAAATCGGGCATATCTTCAATTTTGGGGGCATTGGCCTCATTTTCGTTGATAATTTCTTGTGCACGGCTAATCCAAGGACGCTTTCCGAAGATGGCTTCTACGTCTTCAGCATAGATAACTTCACGTGAAATGAGCAACTCTGCTAATTTGTTATGTCCTTCTTTATGTTCTTCTAAAAGCTGCTTGGCACGCTCATATTGGCTATTTATCATTTTCAGCACTTCATCATCTATCACTTGTGCCGTTGTTTCTGAATAGGGCTTTTGGAACTGTTCCTGATTATTGTAATAGCAAATATTGGGCAGTCGGTCGCTCATTCCGGCAAAAGCAATCATGCCGAATGCACTCTTGGTGGCTCGTTCTAAATCGTTCATTGCCCCTGTTGAGATGTGACCTGTGAACAATTCTTCTGCAGCACGCCCACCTAATAGCGCGCACATCTCGTCTAACATTTGCTCTTTGGTGGTGATTTGGCGCTCTTCGGGCAGATACCAAGCTGCTCCTAAGGCTTGTCCACGAGGTACAATGCTCACTTTCACCAAAGGATCGGCATGCTCACAAAACCAACTTACTGTGGCATGACCCGCTTCATGGAGTGCAATCGATCGCTTTTCTGAGGCTGTCATCACTTTGGTTTTCTTTTCCAAGCCACCGATAATGCGGTCAACAGCGTCTAAGAAGTCTTGCTTACCTACGGTCTTGCTGTTGTGACGTGCGGCAATGAGTGCGGCTTCATTGCACACATTTGCAATGTCTGCACCAGAAAATCCGGGTGTCTGCCGTGCTAAGAAGTCTATATCTAAGGTGTTATCAACCTTCAATGGGCGCAGATGCACTTGGAAAATAGCCTTTCTTTCGGGCAAATCGGGCAAATCAACATTAATCTGTCTGTCGAATCTTCCGGCACGAAGGAGCGCTTGATCCAGCATGTCTACGCGGTTGGTTGCTGCCAAAACAATAACGCCACTGTTGGTACCAAAGCCGTCCATCTCGGTCAATAGCGCATTCAATGTGTTCTCACGCTCATCGTTTCCACCCATAGAAGGGTTCTTGCTTCGTGCGCGACCAACGGCATCTATCTCATCAATGAAGATGATACAAGGTGATTTTTGCTTAGCTTGTGCAAAGACATCACGCACGCGACTGGCACCAACACCTACAAACATCTCCACAAAATCGGAGCCACTCATCGAGAAGAATGGAACACCTGCTTCGCCTGCAACAGCCTTTGCTAACAGCGTTTTACCGGTTCCTGGAGGACCAACTAATAATGCCCCTTTAGGAATTTTACCTCCTAACTCTGTGTATTTTTGTGGGTTTTTGAGGAACTCAACAATCTCTTGTACTTCTTGTTTCGCACCTTCTTGACCGGCTACATCTTTAAATGTTATACCTAATTCGTTGGCCTTTTCATAAAGTTTTGCTTTACTTTTTCCGACATTGAAGATGCCACCTCCTGGACCAGCGCCATTTCCTCCTGCCATTCGGCGAGAAATCCAAAACCAAAATACTACTAAAAGAATGAATGGTCCAAATGTAAATAGGAGATTATTGATGAGGCCACTTCCACCATCGTTGTCGTAACTGAAGTCTACAATCTTTCCTTTTGATTGCTCATAGGTGAGGAACTTCTCTAATTCATCGACAGAACCAAATTGAACATTCACATAGGGATGTGCCCCAACTTGCTTCGCACTGCGATGGAACACATCTTGTATGTATTTGGGATTGACATACATCTTCAGTGTGCTCTTCTCCTTATTTATCTCTATACGATTGGCGTAACCTTTGCCAACATATTGTTTAAATTTTGAGTAAGATGCTGTTGTATTTGCATTTCCGCTGGCCAACATATTGCCACCACCAGAAAAAAGTAGTGCAGCTGCGGCAATAGCAACAATGATAAATACCCAGTTCATATTGAATTTGGGCATCTTTGGTTCCCTGTTGTCGCGGCTGTTAAAGAGATGATTCTTATTGTCCATAACTAAAAGCTGTTTCTTATATTTAAAGTTGTAGTATCAAAGACTATGCCAAAGGGCTAATCTAAGTTAGGGATCTTTGTTAGTTTCGCATCTTCCCATAGCATTTCTAAGTTATAGTAAGTGCGGGTTTCAGGAAGAAAGATATGTACAAGCACATCCGAAAAGTCTATTGCAACCCATTGATTATTCCCTAATCCTGCCGCATGAATAGGCTTTTCGTGCAAACTTTCACGTACGATGTCGCCAATTGAGGACGCAATCGCTTCCACTTGTGTAGGGGAATTTCCTTGACAAATGACGAAATATTTTGCAATAGCTCCTTCTATCTCTGTAAGATTGATAACCACAATCTCTTCTCCTTTCTTCTCCTGAACACCTTTAATGATTGTATCGACTAACTTTTCAGTCTTTTCCATCTAAACTTTTGTTTGAAATTTTATTGAATAGTGTCTTATAGCGCACAAAGATACATAATTTATAATGAGGAATTCTATTATAAATTGTCTATTTTTCAAATTTTCATTGTTTTTGGAAAAAAGCCATACTAAAATTTGGAGTCAAACAAAAAAAAGACTACCTTTGCACTCACAATTTAGCAGTATAGCTCTATTGTCAGTAGAGAATGGGATATGGTGTAATGGTAACACTACAGATTCTGGTCCTGTCATTCTTGGTTCG
>ERZ773014.280-NODE-280-length-35118-cov-37.347546_pt1 | contig 35118 bp, 27 predicted proteins | sample MGYA00580841_ERZ773014 | MGnify/ENA primary metagenome ERZ773014 (study PRJEB29015, sample SAMEA2737989) | human oral metagenome | biome: human oral; feature: human-associated habitat; material: dental | place: China | collected 2067 ... | reverse complement strand
AAGAAGCACTCCTGAGGAGCGCTGTGGCTTGGTGTGGCGAAGGCTCAGACGTCGCCAGCCCGGCGCAAATTATCAACTACGTCTCCGCTCATGACAATCAGACTCTCTGGGACAAGCTCACCAGTACCACGCCCGACGAGTCACTACGTCGCAAACAGTACCGTCTCGCCGTCGGTATCTATCTGACTTGCCAGGGGCGACCCTTCATGCTATCGGGCTCGACTTTCCGCCGGACCAAGCACGGCCAGAGCAACTCCTACCGCTCACCAATCGAGCTTAGTCAGCTCGATTGGAGTAGGGTAGGCGAAGAGCGGTCGCTAGCCGAGTTTTATCGAGGGCTAATCTCTCTTCGTCAGCAGTTACCCGCTCTCTACGACAAGTCGCCGAGTGCCTACCGGCGTCAATACGACGGTTGGCACGCCCCCGGCGTAGTCGGCTACTCGCTGGACAACGATGACCAGGACCATTCATCACCCTGGGCTAAGCTGATGGTTGTCTATAATCGCAATCAAGCACCCCATCTCCTTAGCCTTACCGGCGAATGGCAGATTTTAGCTACCGCCAATGACACCTGGCTGTGGCAGAATCCTCAATCGGCCGAGGGCGAGATTGGCGTTGAGCCGGTCAGTTTCATCATCCTGGGGCAGAGACGTGAAGCGAATCATTGAGGAGGTGGTCAAGCTGGAGCAGCTGGTCCCGGGCGGACAAGCTATCGGCGACCTGGCTGATGGCAGGAAAGTCTTCGTCTGGGGAGCTTTACCGGGTGAGACCGCCCTAATCCGGCTAACCAAGCTGAAGAAGACTCACGCCGAAGCCATCGTCACCGAGATCATCGAGCCGTCGCCTGATCGGATCGCCCCGAGAGATGATTGTTTCCTGGCTACCTCACCCTGGCAGATCATGACCGAATCTGCCGAAAGCCGGCACAAGGTGGCGCTGGTCAGAGAAGCTTTCCGCCAGCACCGGGTGGAGATCGAGCCGAACGAAATCATCGACGACGGGCAGTATTATCACTACCGCAACAAGATGGAGTACTCGCTGTGGTGGGATCATCAGACTGAGCGCATCTACCCGGCTTTTCACAGGCGGGGTAGCCACCGCAAGATTACCGTACAGCATAGCTCGATAGAACGAGTCGAAATCTGGCAAGAGGCTAATCGCCTGATCAATCAGCTCAATAACACCGGAGCTCAAGCTCGCCACTATCAATCAATCATGATCAGGTGCGACCAGGCGGGGCAGGTTAGCAGTGCTCTCTTCGCCATGAATCAGCCTCATCCTCAGATGAAACAGCTTAGCGATACTATATTAGGACACCGCTATACCTACTCGCCAAACGGCTTCTTCCAGATCAACCTGCCGGTCTACCAGCTAGCACTGCAGGCCATTGAGCCTTTCGTCACTACCGATCAAGTCATAGATATGTACGCCGGCGTCGGTACTATCGGGTTATCGGTGGCTCGTGACCACCAACTGACACTGGTCGAGACCGATCGCCATGCCTTTGGCGAGCTGGAGCACAATTTACCCGGTGATCATCCTAATATCACCGCTATACACGCCCGTTCCGAAGAGGCGTTAGAATATATCACACCTGAGGCCACCATCATCGTCGACCCGCCTCGGGCTGGACTGGATAGCAAGCTCGTTACCCGTCTAGCCGAGGTAAAGCCGCCTCGTCTTATCTATCTCTCCTGCAATCCCGTCACCCAGGCTCGAGACATCGCCCGTCTCGGCTCAGTTTATCGCCCCGTCCTTTGCCAACCGTTCAACTTCTTTCCTCGCACACCCCACATTGAGAACCTGATGGTGCTGGACTTAGTCCCTTAAATTATACTGGCTTGCCCTAAAGCATGCACATAATCATAATCACATACATCCGAAGCATCGCTAGCACGTTCTACAATTTTAAGATTAAAGGAGTCCTGAAGACTCCTTTAATTTTAACGTCAGCAAGTTATTTATCCGCAATACCAGCTGTATTTATCGTGGAAATTGCGATAGTATGCTCCCTGTCCATATCTGTGGCCACAGTAACTTCTGAGATTCAGCTGTCCATACATACGACCGTTAGATCCCCACCAATGACATCGCCAACCGTAAACGTTATCAGCGATTGAGACGACACTCATAATGGAGCCGTATTGGTATTCGCAAGCATCCCACATATTTATGTCGTGCTGTTTAGCCATTGCTGGCTTAGCCCCAACAACAGACATAACCGCCACCACGCCAAACGCTACAAGCGCAAGACTTATTTTGGAAGCAATTTTTGTTGATAATATACTAGACATACAACATCCTCCTTGCAAACTAATGCAACAGGTATTAGTTAGCTACTAATTAATAATATTAGGTAAATTAAAACCAACAGCCACTCAATTTCACTCAACAGCTAAGTCATTTGCGGGCTCCCTTCTCATATTACGAACTATAGGCTGAATAGCAGACAAAACTGATATTGCCACAATCAATAAAGCCATCCATAACATCATGACCAACACGTAATCATTCAGTTCAACCAGACTAACGGTCGAAATGCTACCTATAATACCAAACGAAGCCTGAGCCGCCACTAATAAATATGGTGTTGCCATATATGCGACGATGGCAGATAGAATGGCTGCAATGATAAATGCGAAAGCAATAATGATCAAAGCTAGCATGATCGTATAAGATAGATAGACAAGAACAATGTCTGCTCTCTTAGCTCCAACGGCACGATAAACAGCTGTCTCACGTCTGCTCTCACTTATAATTCGAGAAATTGTTAACCATATGATTATCGCCACCAGACTAGCAACCACTACAAAAATGATAGAAATAATTCTATTCACGCCATTAATTAAGTCGTCAAGCACAAGGAAATTAACGCCGTACTGTGACGCTTCATAAGCCTTTCCACAATTTGGATTTGAGATATTGCACGTCTCGTTGGCAAGAAATTTACGAGCTTGTTCAGCTGATGAGAACTCTAGCATGCCATAAGGAAATTGTTTGGACGTAGAGTCCGATAGACCAGCCACCGCATCAAGAGTCAAGTCCTCGCTGTCTAGATTATCAACCCTTGCATCATTTGGGGTCGATAAGTACAACGTATTTGGAACCAATGTAGTACCTCCAAAACCTGAGCTCGATTTCAAAACTGACCTTGCCATGTCAAAAATGTTATTATTAACCATCACAGTCGGATCCTCTTTTTCATTCGATATCCCGACTATTTGCATAGTTATTAGTTGATGTCTGGGATCAGTAGCAATCCCAAGTTTCTTATTCGCAATGTTTTGCAAGAGGTCGTTATTCTTTTGTTCAATAGTACGCCTATCAGCCACGGCGATTATATCACCGCAAGGTATAGTTGGCAGTCGATAATATAGACCCTCTCCATCAGTCGAAGCACCTTCACGATTATTTATCTTTTCATTTGACGTATCACTGCTAGCCTGTTGAATCTTAGTTAATACTGTACGCTCAACAGCATTGCGATAACATACTTGATAAGTAAAGCCATTAGCTTTATGCTGTACCTCTTTTAACCATTCTGCTCTGGCTGCATTGCCGTTTGGCGGTTTTTTGTCAACATGCAATTGGTCACCAAACAAATCAGCAACATCGTAAACAGAGGCAACAACGGGAATACCCTTCAGTTTCCCACGATATGTAATATATTTCTCAACAAGTTTGTCATTAACGCCAGCAAAGTAGCTTCTCTTGAGGCTATTGCCACTATACATACTCTTATTATCGACCCAATTACTTAGTCTTTCCCGGTTATTAATAATGATTTGCGAATTATTCTGATTTAGATAATTCTTATAGGCGCCATAATTTGAGTAGTACGAAGGTTTGCCATATTTTTTTACGGTGCTCAGTAAGTCCTGAGTCTTATTTTTCGCCGTCTTAGCCCATTCCTCGTATTTACGATTAATCATTTTTTTAGCAATGGGAGAGGAATCGTCGAATTCAACACGGTACTTCTCGGGCTCACCTTTCGATGCAAACTGACTAAACCTTAACGCTGGCGCATCCTCACTTTCATTGTATTTCAGTCCCAGCAAGCGGTATTGTTCAGCTTTCGTTGTACGATACTGTTTCTCAAAGAGTCGAATGTTATCAATGGTGGTGTGATCGAGATTGTCAAAGGAGGAGCTTATATCAGATGGAATAATTGCCCTCACGGATACTTGGTATTTTTCGCCACCAGCTTTTTTAACATACTTATTTAAGTTTGTGATTAGTCCATGCGATACTACAGTTAATGTCATCAGGACACCTAGTAATATACTAGCAACAGATAACGATAAGATCGTTAGTCTACGTTTGGTGTGGAATTTAGATTTGGCTAAAAGTATAGTCGCAGCAATCCTTATCATTCTCCACCCTCCCAGCGACTCACATCATCAACAATCTCTCCATCCCTAAGCCTAATAATTCTATCAGTGTGATTAGCCATGTTTTGGCTGTGAGTCACGATTACTATGGTTGTACTCAGTCTCCGGTTTATTTCCCTAAATAAATCGTATATCACCCGGCTGTTGACAGAATCAAGGTTTCCCGTCGGTTCATCAGCCAGCAATATGCTAGGGCGATTAATAACTGACCGGCAAATTGCCACTCGCTGCATCTGACCGCCAGATAGCTCGCCGGGTAGCGAGTTTGCCTTATCTCCCAGTCCAACAGACTCCAACAGTTGTTTAGCTCTGTCTCGTGATAGCTTGAGCGGACTTCCTGCAAATATTGCCGGCGTAGAAACGTTGTCAAGTACCGATAAGAACGGCTGTAAATTGAACGACTGAAAGACGAAACCGATTTTCTCATTGCGTAACTTACTCAGTTCATGGTCACTAAACTTTGATACGTCATGTCCATCAATAATCACTTGCCCCGAAGTCGGCTTCTCCAGTGCGCCGATTAGCCGCAGCATAGTGCTCTTGCCACTACCGCTTTCTCCGGTGATAGCGACAAACTCACCCTGTTTAACTTGTAAACTAACACTACGCAAAGCTATGATAGCCTGTTTTTTGGCTAAATATGTTTTTTCGACCTTTCGTAGATCAATCAGTGGTTTCATTTTGACTAGTCTAGCCTACTTAACTTCCCCTCAAAGGGAGTATATGTCATACCATAAGCGAATACAAGATCTACTTCTTACAGCAAGCGTTGTAGTTTAGTCAAAACACAAGCCCAACACACGTCGTAAATCAGTCATCCAAGATTTATTTATTATTGCAGCAGATCTTGCAGACAGAATGCTGTTCTGCCTTGCCACGGCTTAGAACCTAGACTATACTAATAATCAGTAATGGCAGGTGGGAAAGAGGTAAACCAAAAAGTAGCCGGTGGCAGTAGTGCCATATTGCTGAGCCAAGTTAGCCAATCTTATCAGCTCAGGCGCCAGACAGTAACCGCCCTGAGGGACATATCGTTAAGCATTCAGCCGGGCGAGTTTGTTGCCATCACCGGAGAAAGTGGTAGCGGCAAGAGTACTATGCTGCGACTGATCGGTGCCCTGGAGAAGCCTTCAGCCGGTCAGGTCTACATCAATGGGCAAGACATCGCCAGGCTCAACGACAACCAGCTGAGTCAGCTACGCAGCACCAGTATCGGCTTCGTTTTCCAGGCGTTTCACCTCCAGCCATTCCTCTCTGTCGTCAATAATGTCGTGGTGCCGACGATGTTTGCCGGACAGCCCTATAATCAAGCCCGAGATAAGGCTCGCCAGACTCTCTACGCCGTCGGACTTGACGAGAAGATCGATGCCTTGCCGAGCGAACTATCAGGCGGGCAAGCCCAGCGAGTCGCCATCTGCCGAGCCATCATCAATCGCCCGAGCATACTGCTGGCTGACGAACCGACCGGCAACCTGGACTCGGTAAACAGTCGGACCATCACCGACATCTTTCATCAGATTAACCGTCAGCTCGGTACGACAGTAGTGATAGTCACCCACAACCAACAGATTGCCGTAGAAGCCGACCGAGTCATTGAGCTACGTGACGGGATGGTCGTCAGAGATACAGCCGCCACTAACCGGCCGGCGGAGACGAAGGCGGGGGTATTATGATCAAGACTCTGAACGCCATCCGCCTCGCTAAGGCGAAGTTCCACACCAAGCGCCGACTGACCATTCTGTCACTGATCACCTCGGGGCTACTCTTCGGTGTACTGATCGCCACGATTGTCATAGCTAACGGAGTCGTCACCAGCCTGGATCGTTTCATCAAAGAGGTAGGCGGCAAGCGCTATCAGGTCGCCATCAATGCCAACATCCCGACCAATAAGATTACCGACAAGTTCAACAATCCATCTCACCGGACCATCGACGAGGTCAGGAGCTTCGAGGTCCAATATCGGGCTGCCAAGAGTAAGCAGTATCAAGCGCAAGGGCTAAAGTATGACCCTGGCGAAGATGCGCCGGCACTTAAGTTTGACGAATTCAGCAACAAGAGTGAGCCAACCAAGTACCAAGTCACCATTGACCATAGCTCCAGTATCACCAAGCAACTATTTAGCCGAGAATACGAGCGATGGGCTAAGTCAGCCACCAATAAGACCACTAATCTAGTTGCCACCGCCAAGAAGTATGGCTCCACCGGCTATTATCCCAGCCCCAATAGTGACTTATTCTACAAATTCATCGACACCAAGCTAATCGTGGATGGCAAGGAAGAGCTCAAAGACTGGGTAGATAGCAAACTAATCTACGACGACAACCCGATCAGCTCCGCCCACTACATCGGCGCCGCCGGTAAACTGACAGACAAATATATCACTTATCATGGTCAGCTCAAGGGTGTCCCGGTAGTCATCCCCGCCGCTCACTTAGCTAAGAAATTTGCCGGCCGACTTGGTGTCAGCCCGCAGCCACCTGCTGACGATCAGGCTAGGGTAGACTGGCTCAAACAGATCAAGACTAAAGCGAGCGGCTTCACTTATCAGATCTGCCATCGCAATAAAGTCGAACAAGACATCTTGACTAAGATTCAGCAGGCGAGAAATGAGCTAGCCGGTACTGATTCCAAAGATTCTAATAGTAGTAGTGCCAATAAATCGAAGACCGCCTGGGTACCAACCGATGGGGCGGGGCTATATTATCGTCTACCGACCACACCTTGTGGCGATATCGCCATCATTGCCGATAAGCGCACCGCCGAACAGAAAGCAGAGCAAGACAAGCAAAATCTGCTCAAACAACGCCAAGGTGAGCCAATCTTGCCGTACCACCAGCTCATCACCATGCAAGTTGTGGGCGTGTCTAACGAGTCGAACACACAGGACGACAACGGCAAGGATCTTATCGGCATTAGCAAGTCAATCTTAACCGCTCGTCCATTCTTCCATAGTATGGCACTCATCCCGGCTAATCTTTACAGCCAACTACCATCCAAGCAGAAGCTTGACAATGTCATTGGCGAAAAACCCGACATACTTGACTCCCTAGGCTTGCCTGACCGACTTGCCGAACAATTTCCCTACGGGCTGCTGGAATTTGCTTCTGCCCGGCAGGCTCATCGGTTCATGACCGAACAAACCACGACCGAGCAAAAGGCTGGCGACAGCAGTAGGCCCTATATAGCCGAGCAATACGGCGTCAACTTTCTGGTACTTGACGATCTGGCGAGACAGCTCAGGCAGACCATCACCATCGTCGCTGCTGTTATCGCCGGACTGGCTATCATCATCATCTGGACTACCATCTCTCGAATCATCTCCGAGAGTCGGCAAGAGACCGCCGTCTATCGGGCTATCGGTGCCAAGCGTCGAGACATCACTCTGATATACCTGGTATACGCTCTGATGCTAGCTATCTTGACTATTATCATCGCCGGGATTATCGGCATAGGCGCATCGGTCGCCATTGACCAGGTCTTCGCTCCGAGGCTTACCGCCATCGCTCGGTCGTCAGTCAGCATCATCGGCGGGTCGTCACAGATCAAGCTATTTGTCATCGACGAATCAGCGTTGGCTCAACTGGCACTCGTCAACCTCAGCATCATCGTAGTGGCGCTAATCGCCAGCATCCAGCCCATCATCAGCAACACCCATCGCTCACCCGCCAGCGACCTCAGAGCAGAGTAGGGCGAGCTCACCCAATAAAGTTGACGATCATATCTATGAGATAATAGACATATGTCAGATATAGAGCACGAAGCAAAGATTATAAATATTAGTCCAGCAACGATTCGGCGCAGGCTCAAGAAAATCGGTGCAACCAAGGTTGGCGATTATCACTTTCGTCGTTACGTCTTCGACACCATGCCGGCATCGCCGGATCGTTGGGTGCGCCTCCGATCGGACGGCAAGTCCACCACGTTAACGGCCAAAGAGATAAGTAGCAGCACCATAGACGGCACTAATGAATGGGAAGTTACCGTGTCAGATCTTGCTACCACTCTCAAAATCTTAGAAAAGATTGGCATAAAGCCACGAGGTTACCAGGAGAACAAGCGCGAAGAATATCAGTTAGACGGTGTCCAGATCGCCATTGACAGCTGGCCAAAGCTAGAACCATACGTCGAGATAGAGGCGACCAACTCGGCCGAGGTAATAGCAACCGCCGCTCGTCTTGGCTACTCTGAGCAAACTCTGGTGGCAGAGAATACCGCAGAGCTATATAGAAGAATAGGCATGGATATCAAAAAGATTGCCGAACTAAAGTTTGAAGACTAACTAAAACTAACAGGCGATAGCTATAAATAGCCTGGCGTGGTAGAATCAGACTATTATGACAAGGGGAAGAAAGAAGAAACTACAACAACACGTTCGCACGAGCATCGTCGCCCGAACCATCTACCGCATTATCTGCGTCACGCTAGTAGTCGTCGGTGTCTTTGGGCTGTACCAGGCTCTTACCATCGCCGACAACTACGTCGCCTACACTAAGCGCACTACCACCACCAAGGCAACCATCCGAGGGGTGAGGCGCACGACTGACCGCTACGGCAATGAGAGCTGTCGGGTGGAGTATGACTTCAAGCTTGGCGACAAAGAGTACAGCAGCAAGACCGGCTGGCAACCGACCATCAATTACGCCGGCTGCTACATCAAGACCGCCGACGAGGCAGCAGGGCAATCACAGCCGGGCAAGTACCGTGAAGTCAGTCAGGTAAAGCAAGCCACCATTCGCTACGAGAAGCTCAACCCGGCTAACAACTCCTATGGCGACAACCAAAAAGATGAAGAGTGGCTACTCTTCATCACCGTTGCCACAGCCATCATTAGTGCTTTGCCGCTAGGCATCGGCTTCGTTGGGCTGGTCGCTATCCATCGGGCTCTCGAGATTGAAGAGGATGCTCTAGAGGAGGACCAGCGAGCCACTCGCAAATCGAAAGCGAAGACAGAGAGGGATTAGTCCGTGACGCACAGCACCAGCCGTCGCCTCATCGGGATAATGTTTCGTCCCGCTTGTCAGATCTTAATCTTGATCGGACTGGCTACTTTACTGCTGTCCGTCGTCACCATCTGGCAATACCAAGCCTCGACCAGACGCACCAAGGAGACAAATGCCCGGGTAATCAGTGTGAATAAGATAACCGGCATCGGCGATGACGAACGTGGTCGCAACAATCAGGCCTGCCAAGTAGATTATCGCTTTCGGATCAAAGGTGATGAGTACACCGCCATCCTAGGCTATCGTGGCGAACCAACCACCGATAAATGTCGCCTCCACGATGGACAGTCAGTCAAGATCAAGTACGACCCGAATCACCCCGCTAATAATGCCTATCTGCCCGACCACCAGAACTCGGGCAAAAAGACACTCCGACAGACTATCTTTGCCTCCGGTAGTATCGCCGCAACCGGTATCGTACCCATCATTATCGGGGTAGTCGGGCTGCGCATTGCCAAGCACCGTCATACAGAGCGATGGCTCAATCGTATCTCGGCTGGCCACAGCGAAGATGAAGAGCCTAAACCGCAAACAGATACTGCCGACCAAGCAGCGTGCGACGCCAAGCCGGCCGACCAGACAGGAACAGAAGCTGCTAAACTGAAGATCAGCAAGACCAAGAGAATTGCCAAGACTACACCAAAATCCGGCAGTAAATCATCAAATAAGAGGAAAAGCACCTAGCTAGTCTGTAAGCGCCGATAGCTAAATTTGACACTAGGCCGCCAGCTACCCACCGCCGTGGGGTCGTATTGCTTGATCACACCGCAAGTCACTTCTCCTATTTGTACCAGGGCGGGGCAGTAGGGCGCCATCGTCTTGTAGTAGAAGAGGTCTTCGCTGGTCACCACCATTCTACCCGGAAACATAGCGTTAAACTTGTCTCTAGCGACGGTGTCGAAATATGCTTCGTCATCATGGGGCGGCAGGTACTTCAGTGCTTTTAAGCCCATCCGACTAACGATTTTACGGGCATCTCGCAAAGTCAGACGCATCGGCGAATCAATAAAGCAGTATAGCTGGTGCTTTTCACTCAGAAAGACTGTTGCCACGGCACTACGGCCGGCTGGTATCTGTCGGACGATGATCGACTGAATCTTAGTATCCATCTTGAACTCCTCATAGATACGGCGCTCTAAGCTAACTTCATCGTACAGCTGATCATTCATAACTACCGTAATTTTAACATATCAGGCGCTGACATATGGTGTTATTATGGTTATGGGTAGTGCTGTCTATTTGGTCTTTCATGATACTACAAACATAGCACTACTCGTTTTGCTTGGAGATTAGGCAGGGTCATGCGATAAAGCCAATAAATATATCGCTGGATTTAGAAAAGTATGTAATTACATTCAACAAAATAACGGAGGACTATTACGTGGAAACTGAACTAGAGCTAACTTATCTGGTTAAATCAATACCGAAAGAGGTCGCCGGTGTATTGCCCAGCCATCTGCTAGATATCTACATTCCTGATACCCCGGGTCATGCTCATTTGCGTTTACGCCGGCAAGATGACCATTGCGAGATAACCAAGAAGACACCCATCAAGGATGGCGACGCCTCGGCTCAGGTAGAGCAGACCATTAGCCTAAGCAAAGATGAATTCGAGGCACTTGCTATAGCTAGCCAAAAGAGAGTTGCTAAGGATCGGTATAAGATGCAGATTGACGGTAGTAAAGCCGAGCTTGACGTTTTTACCGGCAAGTTAGCCGGGCTAGTGCTAATTGATTTCGAATTTGACTCGCTTGGCGCCAAGGCGTCGTTTACTCCGCCCGACTTTATCTTGGCAGATGTTACTCAAGAAGACTTCATCGCCGGCGGTTTGCTGGCCGGCAAGAGTTATGAGGATATCGCTCCCGAGCTGGCTAGATTTGGCTATCAGCGCCTGCATATGTAGCCTGATAAAACCACCCAGGATGGGGTAGAATATAGTCATGGATTATGAAGCTGAGTTTAGTAGGCGTCTTAAAGGATTAAATGCCCAGCAGCGGCAAGCTGTCGATATCATCAGCGGCCCCTTGATGGTGGTGGCCGGACCGGGCACCGGCAAGACTGAGCTTCTCGCCGTGCGGGCAGCCAATATCCTACATCAGACCGACGCCGACCCGTCAAACATCCTCTGTTTGACCTTCACCGACTCCGGCTCGGCTAATATGGTGAAACGCCTGGTCCAGATCATCGGCTCGACGGCTTATCAGGTAGAGATCCAAACTTTTCATAGCTTCGGCTCGACGATTATCGGGCGCTTTGGCGAGTATTTTTACAGCGGCGCCAATTATCAGCCAGCCGATCAGCTAACTCAGGCCGAGATTCTGACTGAAATCATAGCCGGACTCAGCTACGACAACCCCTTGGCCACGCTCAACCCTAGCGGTCAGCCAATCTATCTAAAGACTACACAGAAGCTCATTGGCGACTTTAAGAACTCGGGGCTAACCCCGGATCAGCTGGAAGAGCTGGTTGAGCAAGATCTGGACTTTAGTACCGATATAGAGCCCACCATCAACGAAGTATTTGCTAAGAGCATCAGCAAGAAAACTATTTCTAAGTGCGATGACCTACTGGTCGAGCTGCGCCAACTCGCCACAGAGACCCCGCCGTTAGCCCAGGCCATTACTCCGACTCTAGCTCAGATCATGGCTAATGACTTAGCAGAGGCTTACGCTACAGCTAGTGAAGATGGCAGCACCAAGCCAATCACCGCCTTCAAGAATCGCTGGGTCGGTAATAGTGACAACGGCACTAAGACGCTCAAAATCACCGAGCATTGTCGTAAGCTGAAGTTTGCCCTGGACATCTATCGTCAATACTTGATTAAGATGGACGAGCGCCAACTATACGACTTTAACGACATGATCCTCCGGGTGATTCAAGCGATCACTGAGCATCCCGGGCTAAAGGCCACCCTGCAGGAGCAGTACCAGTATGTCATGGTCGACGAATTTCAGGATACCAACGAAGCGCAGATGCGCCTGCTTCGTCTACTGACTGACTATGACGATCAGCCTAATCTGATGGTGGTGGGTGACGACGACCAGGCCATCTACCGCTTCCAGGGAGCAGATATCGGCAATATTCAGACCTTTACTCGCCGTTACCCTAAGTTGCGCCAGGTCAACCTGCGGACTAATTATCGTAGTGGCACCGCCATCATCAAGCTGGCAGAGCAAGTAGCCGGCGATATCACCGAACGCCTTACTAATGCCGACGGCACTCCTAAGCAGCTAGTGGCTCATCATAGCGACTACAAGTGCCGGATTGATTGGACGATTGCTACCAGCCAAGCCAGCGAATTTAGCTATGTTGCCAGTAGAATCAAACAAGCAATTAATCAGGGGGCGAAGCCAGCCCAGATCGCCGTCATCGCTCGTCGCCACAAGAGCCTGGTTCAGCTAGCCGACTTCCTGACTGCTCTCGATATTCCCTTTACCTATCAGCATCAGCAGAACGTCTTTGATTCCGAGTTGATCAAGCTGCTGCTTAACTTAGCCCAAGCGGTAGTTTGCATCGCTCACAACAATATCACCGATGCTAATGCTTATCTGCCGCATATTATTGCCAGCCCGGCTTTCGGCATCAGCGGGGAAGAGTTTTACCAGATCAGCCTGGACACCGAGGCACAGTGGGGCAATTGGTTTAAGGCTATCGCCAAGCGCCAGCCCCACCTAATCAGCTGGCTCAAAGAGCAGGCGCAACGCTCATTGGATAGCCCCCTAGAAGTAATGTGTGCCGAGCTGATGGGGATTACCGGGCTACCGAACGACGAAGACGATAGGGAAGTAGACTGGCCGGACGACCCGGTATCTTCAGACGAGGAAGCGTATCGCTCGCCAATTTACCGGTATTATTTCGGAGCAGATAAACTAGCCCAAGATAGCCTAGCTTACTTAAACTTCCTCGGCGACTATACCACCCTGAGCCAAGCCCTAGAACAGTACCAGCCTGACCGCAAAAATACTCTGAGCGACCTGCTGAAATTTGCCGACAGATATCAGGCGCTTAACGAGAGCCTCAGCTCAGTCGTCACTTACGGCACTACTGAAGGTGTACAGCTAATGACCGCTCACAAGGCCAAGGGGCTGGAATTCGACACTGTCTACCTGATAGACGCCGAGAGTGAGGAGTGGGGGAGTAAGTGCAGAGAGAAAAATGCCATGATCAAGCTACCGCCCAATCTACCCCTTGATAATGTCGGCACTACCGACGACGAAAAGCGCCGTCTGTTCTTCGTCGCCATCACCAGAGCCATGCGTCAGCTTCATCTATCATCACACTCCAGCCAGGGTAACAAGGAGCTGAATCAGCTGGAATACGCCCTAGACTACATCCCGGCGACTAGCCTAGATGAGCCGGATACGCCTGAAGCGACCAAGGAGCTAGCCACCAGTGCTTTTAGCTTCCTCCTAGACAGTAGTCTCGACCAAAAGTCGCTCCTAGCCGACCGATTGAGCAGCTACTCCTTGTCAGCCAGCGACCTGAACGCCTTTACCGACCTGACTTATGGTGGTCCCGAGCGATTCTTACTTGACCGGCTTCTGCGCCTACCCGGAGTTCAGACTGTTAATCAGCTATTCGGTACCGCCATCCATGCCGTCATGCAGAGCCTGCACAACTACGCCGGCAGCGAAGACCACCCCGGCAAGCTACCACCGATCGAGCAGACCTATCAAGTCTTTCAGACTAGCTTCCATACCACCAGCTTAGATGAAGCCACTGCCCGAAAATGGTCAGCCAAAGGTAGGACGATAATAGACGCCTACTATGAAAAACGCTCCGAGAGTTTCCGCCCTAATCAGCGAGCCGAGCTCAGACTGGAGGCGACTATCTCTGACGGCGTGAGACTAAACGGCAAGCTGGACGCCGTCGAATTAGATAGCCACAAACGCCAAGCTATCATCACCGATTACAAGACCGGCAAGTTTTTTCCTAGCTTTAGCTCGATCAATAAAGATAGCATCCACGCCTATGCTAACCAGCTAATGTTTTACAAATTGCTCTTCGAAAGTTCGAATCAGTATCACGACTGGCAAGTCACCGAAGGGGTAATCGAATTCGTCGTACCGGACTCTAAGACCGGACAATTGATCGCACCGGTATTTGACTACGGCCGGCTAGCCGACATGGCCGAATTCACCAAGCTAGTTCAAGCGGTCTATAGGAGAATCGTTAGCCTCGACTTCCCGGATGTCAGCAAGTTCGCCCGGTCGCTAACCGGCACTAAACAGTTCGAAAGGTGGCTGATTGAACACGATTAACTTCTGGGCCAAGCTACCATCACCTTTCAGCGTGCTTGCTCCGATGGAAGATGTGACCGACATCGTCTTTCGTCATGTCGTCGCTCGGGCGGCTCGCCCCGACGTCTTCGTGACCGAGTTTACCAATACCGCCAGCTTCTGCAGTGAGCAGGGCAATTTTTCCACTGTCGGTCGCTTGGCGCACAACGCCGGCGAAGCACCCATCGTGGCTCAGATCTGGGGAACTAAGCCAGATCTCTTCGCCACCATGAGTCACGCTCTCAGAGAGCAGGGCTTTGACGGGATAGACATTAATATGGGCTGCCCCGCTAAAGATGTAGTTAAGATTGGTGCCGGCTCAGGTATGATCGGTAATTGTCAGCTGGCTCAGCAGATTATCGCCGCCACCAAGGAGGGCGGACTACCGGTATCAGTTAAGACCAGGCTGGGGCGAACGAGAGTGACGGAGTACCGGGATTGGATTACCTTTTTACTTAGTCAGAAGCTAGCCTGCCTAACAGTCCATCTGCGCACCCGCAAGGAGATGAGCAAAGTCCCGGCCCACTACGAACTGATCTCCGAGCTGGTCAGCTTGCGAGATCGGCTGTCGCCGCCGACCAGGTTGGTCATCAACGGCGATATCGCCGACTATACCCGGATCACGGCACTCCATCATCAGTATCCCGGCGTAGATGGCTGCATGATCGGACGAGGCGTCTTCGCTAATCCGTTTTGCTTTGACCGCTCCGGCAGACCGCACAGCCGGTCCGAACTGCTTGACCTATTCCGCTATCACTTAGACCAGTATGATAGATATCGCCAGATCATACCCGCCGAGAGACCCGAGCTAGTCCGCAATTTCGACTCGCTCAAGCACTTCTTCAAGATATATGTCAATGGCTTCACCGGAGCCAGCGATCTACGAACCCGCCTCTACACCTGCACCTCTACCGACGAAATCAGACAGGTGCTGGCCGGTCATGTCTCAGAGAACATCACCACAAAACTCTAGCATAACGTCGTAGGATTAATCATTACTCGTAATTGCGCTATAATGGCATTAATGATAAATGGAGTGGAAGATGCTTAAACTCGTATCGTTGTTCGCTGGAGCGGGTGGTTTAGACCTGGGATTTGAGAAAGCGGGCTTCTCTACTACATGGGCAAACGAGTTCGACAAGACAATCTGGGCAACATTTGAGCACAATTTTCCTAGAGCGACTCTTGACAAACGAAGTATCACCGACATCAAACCGGACGAAATACCTAATAGCGACGGTATAATTGGCGGTCCGCCTTGCCAAAGTTGGAGTGAAGCTGGAGCTGGTCGTGGCATCAAAGATAAGAGAGGTCAGCTATTTTTCGATTACATACGCATTTTGAAAGATAAACAGCCTAAGTTCTTTTTGGTTGAGAATGTCTCGGGGATACTACATCCCAAGCACGCCCAGGCATTTAGTTATTTCCTGGGTCAATTTGAAAAATCTGGATATCAAGTATCATGGAAACTGGTTGACGCCAATGATTATAATGTCCCCGAGAATCGCAAACGTGTAATCATCGTCGGTTATCGAAACGATCTTGGCAAAAAGTATATTTTTCCTCCCCAAGCGTCCAGAAAGCCCGTCTTACGAGATGCCATCTGGGACTTAAGACTGGCTAAGCCTGCAAAACCGCACAACAAGACTAACGGCAATGACTTAGATGTACCCAATCATGAGTATATGAACGGTGGATTTTCCTCAATCTACATGTCTCGCAACAGAGTGCGTTCTTGGGATGAGCCATCGTACACCATTCAAGCTGGCGGTCGCCACGCACCTATTCACCCCAAAGCTCCAAAAATGCGCTTCGTCTCGCAAAATAAACGCATCTTTGAACCGGGGCATGAAAACGAGTATCGGCGACTTTCGGTTCGTGAGTGCGCCCGCATACAGACCTTCCCTGATTCTTTCTTATTTAAGTATAAGGACATATCCGACGGATATAAGATGATTGGTAATGCCGTGCCCGTCAACCTAGCCTACGCTCTAGCAACTCAGATCCGGAAGGATATACAATCATAATGGACACATCCAAATCATCAATAAAGGGTAAAGCGTATGAATATGCATGCGTACTGGCTTTAATTGAGCTCGTCGCAGAACGATGCTCGGTCAATATTATCGACAACACTAGCTTAAGAATTGCTAAGTCCAGATATGAGAACGACATATTGCCAGAAGAAAAGGCAAATATGTTACTGTCAGCCAAAGCTGGTGTCGTCGAAATTATAAAAATGGAGCCAAGAATTATCGCACCAGATGTAAGCCCTATCAGTATTTCAATTCAGCCGGACAGCATCGCTACCAAGAGCGGTGACATCAGAGACGTGCTAATTATCCGTAGCCAGATCGGCTGGGAAATAGGCATCTCAGTGAAACACAACCACTCAGCCCTCAAGCATTCTCGTCTTTCATCACATCTCGACTTTGGCAAAGTGTGGCTAGATACACCATGCTCCAGTAATTATTTTCAAGAAATCAGCCCGATATTTGACAAGTTAAAAAGTTTACATAGAAACAGATTAAAATGGCGTTCGCTTGCAGATAAAGAAGATTCAATCTATTTACCATTACTTAATGCTTTTAGAGATGAACTGGAGAGAATAAATAGCGTTAGCCCGAAGACTACCGAGAAGTTGGTTCGCTACCTCGTCGGAAGCAACGGCAAAGACTATTACAAGCTTATCCATAATCAAAACCACACCATTACGGTAATTCCATTCAACTTATATGGAACACTAAACCAGTCCTTTGATAATGTTAAGCCAGATAAAATCATCCCTTCAATTGAGCTACCAACAAGAATTATTGAAATAGCCTATAAGCCGAACTCAAAGAACACCCTCATTCTAGTCATGGATAACTACTGGGCGATTTCATTTCGTATTCATAACGCTAGTACCGTTGTCGAGCCTAGCCTCAAATTTGATATCCAGTTGGCAGGTCAGCCAGCAGGGTTGTTCTATATTAATCAAGCATGGTAGAAGTAATAAACGAAGGAGGGTTAATATAATGCACCCAGTAGAATATCGTCACACCGATATTTGGCCTTATCATATCTCGGCGGGTGGGGTAATCTACCGTCATCAGCAAGGGCAGCTAGAGGTGGTAGTACTCTACCGCAATCGACCGGATGGACGACACTATCATCTGCCGAAAGGCACTTTACACCACGGCGAGACACTGGAGGACGACGCTCGACGAGAAGTGCTGGAAGAATCGGGTATACGAGCTGAGATAAAGGGTTACCTGGGTGCTTTTACCGATGATTTCATGAAAGACGGCGTCCACCTCAATAAGACCACTCACTATTTCGCCATGATCCCGCTAGAGAACACCGGCAAGCATGACGCCGAGCACGATGGCGTCGAATGGCTGGAATTCGACAAAGCTCGAAAGCTACTGGAGTCAAGCGAACCGATGAAGAAGGAGTATATCATCCTGGATCGCTTGCGAGACTTCTTGGATAAGTTTGAGCATACCGCATAGTCCGCCCTCTTTCCGACAGATCAGGGGTTTCCCAAGGGCACTTCCGCTAGCTAGCCCCAGATCTTTGCGACTGCGCTATAATATAACCACACTGGAGGAGGGGATAATGACAAGTGACTATATCAAGGGGTTGAACGATGAGGTTAAGGCGTATTACCAGGTACTTAGCCCCGAATTTCCCGATTGGTTGACCGAATACATCGACACCCCGGCTATGAGACGCCTCGAAGGGACCGGCATGAACTGGGGGTCAGACCATACCGATCTCTACCACAATAAGTATTGGTACTCCAACCTTACCCATAGCATAGGCGTGGCGCTGATTGTCTGGCACTATACCGGGGATCGTAAGCAAACCCTGGCGGGGCTATTCCACGATATCGCTACGCCGACATTCAAGCACTGCATCGATTTCTTCCGGGGTGATTATCTGAAGCAGGAGGCAACCGAAGTTGAAACCTCGCAGATGATTAGTGACTCTCCCGAGATCATGCACCTACTCAAGCGTGACCACGTCAAGTTGAGCCAGGTCAATGATTACAAGCTTTATCCTATCGCCGATAATGATACGCCGAAGCTTTCGGCTGACCGCTTCGAATATTCCTACTCAGCCGGGCTGGTGCTTAACCGTGTCTGGGAGATAGATCAGATCAAACGCACTTACGACGACGTCATCGTGCTGCAAAATGAAGAGGGGGTCGACGAACTGGGTTTTCAGCACCTGCCGGTGGCCGAAGAGTATATATCCACTATCTCTCAGCTGTGGCCGTGCTGGGTCGAAAATCGTCACAAGTTAACCATGCAGTTCATCGCCGATGCTCTCAAACGGATGGTTAAGCAAGGGCTGCTCCAGCCAAGTGACTTCTACCGCTATAGCGAGGACGAAATCATTAGCCGGATCCTAAATAGCGGCGACGAGTATTTAGTGAGTCGCTTCCAACGATTCCGGAAAGCAAAGCGGGTATACAGCAGTGATACTCCGGTGGCGGGGAAGTACTGCCGGAGCATCGTCACCAAACGACGCTACATCAACCCGCTCGTCCTATCAAGTGACGGCACGGCACGACGAGTCGGTGACCTATCGGCGAAGGCTAAGCAATGCCTGGACGACTATCTAGCCTACCGGCCCGGCCGGTACGCCTATCTCGACTTCGACTTCGACCCGGACTATCAGCTGGACTAGGTTGTTGGCCCTAAATGCTACAATATGGATATGCTAAAGGCTAAGAAACCACCGACCGAAGAATTAACGAAAAGGAGAGATGAAGCTATAGTTCCACGAACAATGGAGCTAAGCCGGTGCTAACCAGCGAAGTGATTGGCGATGCTTCTAGGTAAACCAGAGCGGGAGCCGGTGATCGCCTTGTGATAAATAATCAGCTATCCCCCGATTCACTACGATCTTTAGTGTCTTGAGAGCCCAGCGCCGGCTCGGTATCAGACTCGGGTTTGGCGAGTTGCCGATTCTGCTTGGCCACCTCGTAGCATTCGGAAAATGCTTTAGCAAGCTTGCCGAAAATCGGATCATTTTCGTCGGGATTATCCGGGTTAGGGAAGTTGGCAATCTCGGTGATGATTGCAGCAGTATTAGACGGTAGAATAAACTTGGTGTCAATCCTATCAAGGGATAGGAGTGGACAACGTTTGCCATCTATTTCGCCGCCGTCCAAGCATAGCCCACCATGAAAGTGCGATTTTATATAAGTAACATCAAATCCTTTCACTTCAGTAACACCCCTGCCAATATCTAGATCACGATAGTTGATCACCTCACCTCGCTCGTTAGCCTTACGATAGGCATCTGCAATGTCGTTTATCTTACTCACGATAAAGTCCGTCCGCTTATCGTATTCTAGCTGACTAATTCTGGTAATACATTGGTTGATATACCTACTCCTATCGTCGCTAATCCTGTCGTTCTCCTCATTCTCCTCTTTAAGTCGACTTTTCGACTCCCATCTAGCAGGATCGTCATAGTTGTCCTCATACCGCCGTCTATACCAATAGTTGTTATTATGCTTATCCCGATTGTATGAGTAGTCGACCATGTGTATGAGGTCGTTCACTCTCGCCACCTCCGCATAATCAGCATCTCGCCCAAGCGACTCAATAAGCTTTTCTATATGGTCCTCGTACTTCTTGTCATATATCTCACGATTAATGTCAACGATCGGGATATTGAAATACTTAGCATGACGGAGCGCCTGGTCAGCGATCTCTCCCGACTCAGTTATGATATAGCTCGGCAGTAACGGTAGGCCGGTATCAGAATAACGTTTTAACAGTGCCTCATTATGGCCGTCTGCATAGCTAATGTTATTCAGTTTATTTAGTACTTTATTATAGTTAAGTCCACGAGCTACGTTGTTTGTCCCGTTCTCACCAATATAGTTCGGAGTTCCACCGTCCCGATCGTTAAAAGCCAGGAATGAGCCTCCAGGTATCTTATCAAACCCATAGCGCAATTTACCCTTATCTGCATTATTGATGTTGTTCTCCGAATTGATATATGATACGGATACGAGATTGCCTCGAGCGTTATAACCGCTTGACTTGTCGGTCAAGGCGTCTTCTTCATGCTTACTCCATATTGATGGATCGTCAAATAGCGCCTTCGAAGTTCCTCCTCCGGTAATATACTTTTTATTCATCCAAGCATATCGTCTGAAATCAACCGCATGAGATAGCATAGAGAAGGGGATGCCCTTCAGATGATAAATAGGTATCTGAGCACCGTCATAGTCAATTACTCCCTTGCTCACTTCGTGGCTACCGGACAGAACCTCTTCCTCGAGTTTATCAACAGTCAATAGACGTGAGTTGATCTCTCGCTCAATTATCTCCTGGTTTCGCTGACCGATGGTTAGCTCGTGCGATCTCTGGCGCATTACATCCATCGCTTCGACCATATCTCGCTCTAATGCTTCGGCTTCTTTCCTGTCTTCCTCCTCCTGTCGCAGACGCTCAGACGCAGCCTGTTTCTTTTGTACCCAATCTCGCCACTGCCTCTGCGACTTCGTTTCGGCATCATGTTCACTAATAGCCAGGCTCATCGCTTCTCGATCACGGCGTTGCTCGCTACTCTGTGGATGGATCCTCATTACATCTAATGCCACACGGCCAACCTTTCGCAAGGTAGACGGTTTGCGAAAGTCCCGCTCTTGCTGATATCTATCTAATATCTCATCATCCGGGTCAGATGCGATATCATGCTTGAGTCTATCGACTCTCGACCGCTCATCTTCCTGATACGCATCCAGCGCAATATTCAACCAAGCCAGCCACGGCGCATCAGACTGATTTGCCTGCTCTTGGTCATTTGTTTGATTTGTGTTACCGTTCTTTTCTATTTTCATTGTCTACCTGTTTTGATTTATATAATATCTGGTGGGCGGGGAGGGACTTGAACCCTCACGATATTGCTATCAGCAGATTTTAAGTCTGCAGCGTCTACCAATTCCGCCACTCGCCCTAACGCTTCTATTCTAGCACACCATAGCACTAAGCAACGCCGTATTTATTGACCCGGCCCAGCCAGTACGTCGAACACAATATACACCCCTGATATTAGCGGTCGGACTCGTTTTGGTATAGAATAGTATCAGATGAACAAGCAAGATAGTGAAGAATACCTGATTCCTAGATCGTCAAGTCAGAAGGTCATCCAGCCGCCCGAAGCAACGCCGGTGGTTAACTATCCATATGACCGGACCCACCAACCAACTTCGCATCCCGTTCAGCCCGCTCCGATCAAGCCGACCAAGCTGATGAAGGACAATCAGACGGTGACTTATTCTGCCGACGCCGAGCCAATGACCAATACCACTCGGCTTCAGAATCACATCTATCACGATGCCCAGCTAGCCGCCGGTCAGATCTTATCCGCTGAGCGTCAGCGAGCTCAAGCAAAACAACAAGAGAAGCAAGCCCAAGATCTAGCTCGCCAGCGTTATCATCAGGCGTGGCAGAACTATTATCAGAAGTATTATGAGAATTACTATATAGCCGCCCTACAGGAGCAACAAGCTCGCTTCGCCAAGCAGCAAGCCGCCGTAGCCGATAGTCGCCAAAACGACGGAGTGCTTGACCAGAGTGAAGTTCAGCACGAACTCAAGTCGGAAGTGCTGGAGAAAGTCAAAGAGACTGCCGAACAGGCAAAGCGACACTGGTGGTTCTGGCCGGCGATCAGCGCAGTAGTAGTGGCGCTAGTCTTTTTCTTCTTACAATACAACAGCGTGGTGATGGCCGGTGTAGTCAGTTTTATCAGCCCCGGCGATTCATCGACCCAGACGATCATCGTTGGCAGTGGCAGTAACCAGCCAATTAGCACTAGTCCCCACGTGATCATCCCCAAGATTAACGTCAACGCCCCGGTTGTTTATGGCTTGACTGACCTCAGCGAGAATAACGTCCAAGTCGCCCTACGTAATGGTCCGGTCCATTATCCGCTGGCCGGTGCGACCGCCACGCCAGGGCAGAAGGGAAATACCGTCATCCTGGGTCACAGTAGTGCCGATGTCTTCGCTCCGGGTGACTACAAGTTTATCTTCGTCCAGCTGAATAGGCTGACACAAGGCGACTTATTCTACCTTGACTACGGCAAGACTCGCTACGCCTACAAGGTGGTCGATATCAAATCGATCTATCCTAATCAGATTGACCAGGTCAATCTTGGCTCGTCTAAAGCCTATGCCACCCTGATAACTTGCGATCCACCAGGCTCAATCGCTAAGCGCCTACTGGTAATCGGTGAGCAGGTTTCACCCGACCCCAATCGCACCGGCGAGAGCCAAGAGGCTACCAGCAATAAGCCGGCTAAGCAGATCGTCGGCAAGCCCAAGACTCTGCTGGAGAGTATCTTTGGTAAGTAAGTATCACCCCACCCGCATTATTTCTCGGACTTAGCTACTGGTCGATGACCATCTGCGAACGCTGCAAGACCGCTCCACCCGAGATGCTATCGAGGCTCAGCAGGTACTTCTCATTAGCCGACAGGAAAGCAGGCAAACGTCCACTAACCAAGTGTTGGGCGTTCTGCCCGTCAAACTCGACCATATTAAGTACGCCATTTTTAACATCCAGCAAGTGATAACCATCCAGCCAGACCGGCTCGCCTCGACGAGCCAGCTCGAATGAGTAGTTCTCGGTAGTCTCGACATCGTAGCAGACGACCTTATTACCTTTACCGGCCAGGACGAACCGTCCCGTCGGATTTACCTTCATCCAATCAATCCCACCGGGGCTACTCAGATAAGCTACCGATTTATTAAAATCGTGTGACTGGCGTTGACGCTTGAGCGGATCGGGGTAGACTGAGACCATCTCACCCCGACCAACCGCCAGGTAATCAATATCATTATTGCGGAAGAAGCCAATCAGGGTAGTCTTAGCATCATCATAAGTCCTGAGCTTGGTAATCTTGCCGTCGTCGTAAATCGAAATGACTTGGCTGGTCTTACTACCATCCATTTTCTTACTCAGGTAGACAATCCGCCCGCTGTCACCCAGTAGGACATAGTTAGTTACACCGGTAGCCAGTGGTGCCGAGATGGATTTATCGGCATAGTTGATCTTGCGTAGATCCGCCCCGGTCAAGGTGTAGATCACATCGCCCCCGGCGTTAGAGAAATGTAGCTCGGTCAGCTCCAAGCCAAAATCGCTTGACAGATTGCGAGTTATCTTATCTTGGCGGTCGTACTCCAGATACTCTGCCTGGTCGCCCAGCTGATGCTTGACCAGTAGATAACGAGAGTCTTTGTCCCACTCGATGATTTTGAACTTACTCTCGCCGTCAGTCGCTAAGTGTAGATTACTAAGCTCGATAGTACTAAACCTGATCTGTTTCGGATCAGCCAGGTCGACCAGGGTAATATCGCCCGTCGACTCGTTAGTCAATACTGCCGCCCATTTGCGATCAGGCGTTGGTAGCATGTCAACGACATTAGTAAAGGTCTTGACCGATTCAGTCTTGACATTCTGCGGCACCAGTCGAGCATAGTCCAGCCAGCGCACGCTGCTAGGTAGCGCCGAGACCGTTTTAGACCAGCCTCGATAGCCGGCCAGTGACATCGAGACTTTAGTTTGCCCGGTCTTGATATTTGAGCGAGTTGGTGTTCTGGTAGACAGACTAGCACCATTTATGTCAACTACAGCACCCGTCGGAAAGGTGTTGAATTGCAGTAGCGCTACTTGCGATAGCTGACCTGACATCAAGTCAAAACGATAGCCCATCGCCCAGCCGATGCAGACGATCACTCCGACCACGGTGGCTATAGCCATCACACCGTAAGTGAAGAAGCGAATCGCCACTTGCTTACGCTGCATAGTGCTGGGTGTATTGGAATGAGGTTGCTTTGACACTGCTATCAATATAGGCTAGCCCTGATAGCTGGTCAAGTGATCTACCGAGATGTGTCAGACACGAGTTTCATGACACCTGCCGGCTTTCTACTACAATACACCCAGCGGAACTCTGCAGTCCAGAATGTAGTGAGTTAGTACACGGAATGATTAAATCAAATTGTATAATATAGGTCATGGCAAAAAGTAAAATGATTTACTTCGTTACCTCTAACCGGCGTAAGTTCGCTAGTCTAAAGAAGCTCCTTCAGCCGCTCGACATTGACCTTCGGCGACTTGACTACGACTTTGACGAGGGTCGCAGCCTGGACATCCGGTCAATCGCCAAAGATAAGCTGGCTCAGGCCAAGAAAGCCTTTCCCGGTAAGCACCTGATCGTTGACGACCGTGGCTTCTTCATCCCGGCACTAAAAGGCTTTCCGGGGCCATTTGTTAAGTTACTACTTGATAGTTTTAGCTACCCAGGAGTCATCAAACTGATGCAGGATGAGACCGACCGTCGTGCCATCTTCTCTTTTGCGGTCGGTTATTTTGACGGTACAAAAGACCATATTTTTGTTGCTGATGAGGAAGGCTTCATCACCGATAAGCCCCGTGGCAATAATTTGCACGGTTGGACGGAGTTGCTGTATATCTATGGTCATCCCAGTTTCCCGGGACGTAGCCTGGCTGAGCTAAACGACAGTGAGTGGCAAGAGTATCTAACGGCAATTGAAGATGTAGACGCTTTTGTTCTACTAAGAGATTATCTGTCGAGTAAAAAGACTTAGATTCATTCATTTTGCTCCGATAGCCGGTCAAGGCACTTGAACTTTATAGCCATAATCGGTAAGATACATGTTAAGAAAGAGAGGGATATGGGGATAGTAATTATTAATGGCAAGCGCTACGACTCGGTTACGGGGCTGATGCTATCTGATCGGCGAGACGAGCTAGAGCTAGCTTCATCCGAGACTAACCGGCTAGATCAAATAAATCGGACCGATAGAGCAGATCGGGCAAGTCGAGCTAAGCCTAAGGTAGATGACACTCCGCCAGTCTGGGTTGGCAGTTACATTGACGGCGGTAGTGAAGATAGTCAAGCAGAAAGTGACGCCGGTGAGACCATCGCTGTTCGCCAGGTTAAGGCTCAGTCAAGCCCTACCAAAGCCCCTGAATCAGACAGCACCAAGCAGGCAAGCGACCGCTTGGCTGATTATGTAGAGCTATTCACGCCGACTGACGACGAGGATACCGACAGCAGGGCAGAGCAGGTGGAGAAGGCAGAGCAGGTAGTTGCCGCCGTCAGCCCCGCCGTGGTACATTCGCCACTTCGGCTCAAGTCTGCCCGACGAATTATCCAGGCCTCCCGCACTCTGAACCGTCGTTTCGTCAGGAAGCCTCTACGGGAGACAGGCGAGTACGCCGAGTCGATCGCCGTACGACACATCAAGCAGGTCAAAGCTAGCGCCATCATTGAGTCAGCCAGGTCAGTTAACGATATCCCCGACGAGACCATTGACGAAGTGATCGCTACCACCGAGAGCGACTTCACCCCCGTCTTGACTAAGAGCCAGGCGACCAGTCTAAAGGCACTCGCTAAGAAGAGCAGCCATAGTAATCAGCCGACTCCGAGCACTGCCACCTCCAAAGATACTCAGGTTGAAGATGCTACCGACGACCAATCGGCACTCAATCTCAGCAAGTTAGCTCCAACCGACTATGACGACCTGATGGATGATCGAATCGACCAGTTAACCAAGATTCTCCAGGCTAGTAACGAGCTGGACCAACAAGATCGGGCCGTAGCCAAGCGTCGCCTCGGTCAGCCAAAGAAGCATCGTTTCCGCTTCTCCACCATCATGGCGACGGCCGGAGCGATGGCAATCATCGTCGGGCTGGGTGTCTACATCTCCTTACCGACCATATCCGTCAAGCTGGCAGCCAGTCGAGCCGGCATCAACGCTAAGAACCCCTACGCTCTGAGTGGCTATAGCCTGGACAATAATATCGCCGCTCAGCCCGGCAAAGTAACCATCAGCTACAAGAGCGCCAGCGGTAATGGTGGCTATTCAGTGACTCAGGAAAGCGATAAGTCAACCACCGATTACGCCTTGCGCCTCAATGTCTCTCGTCAGAACGGCGGCAGCTACCAAGAGATGGACGTCAACGGCAAGACAGTCCTGCTCTATGGTAATAAAGCCACCTGGTTGGCTGGCGATATGCGCTATACCATCGACGGTAGCGACATGATGGATAGCAACCAGCTCCGTAGTATCGTTAAGAGTCTCTAGCTGTAGGAGTGCCCAAGCTTGATCTTTAGCTGAAGAGCCTCCCCGTGATAAAATTAAGTATATGCCTGGTCGTAAGTTGCCAATCGTCGCCCTAGTAGGGCGAACTAATGCCGGCAAGTCGTCGCTCTTTAACCGACTGATTGGTCGACGTGATGCTGTAGTGGCCAGAGAAGCCGGTACTACTCGTGACTCAATTTACCGCCGGATTGACCGGTCGCAGGGGTCTTTTATCTTGGTCGATACCGCCGGGTTGAAAGATGACCCTACTGATGATTTCGAGGCAAGCATCCAAGACCAGGTGGCTGATGCTATTACCTCGGCTGACCTGATCCTACTGATCAAGGACTCGACCGAGGATGCTACCGCTGATGATCGTAAGCTGGCCAAGCAGATTCTGCGCTCGACTAAGCCGGTGGTGCTAGTCCTTAATAAGATTGATATCGCTGAGCATTTTCCTCTGGAGAATTATCTCTGCCTCGGCATCAAGGACATTATCCCGGTGAGCGCCGAGCACAACCGACACATCGACCGGCTGGAACGCTTTATCATCAGCCATATTCCTCATGTCCACACTAAAGCAGTCAATGAGCAAATTAAGGTTGCCCTGATCGGTCGCCCTAACGCCGGTAAGTCATATCTCTTTAACACTCTGGCTGGTAAACAGCAGGCGGTCGTCGCTAATGTCGCCGGCACCACGAGGGATATTAACCGGGTTGAAGTACGCTATCACGGCAAGACCATTGAGCTGCTTGACACCGCCGGAGTACGGCGCAAAGGCAAGGTAGAGCAGGGGATTGAGCAGTTCAGTGTCCTCCGCACCGCTAGTGCCATTGAAGAGGCAGATATTTGCCTGCTACTGATGGATGTAAATGAGCTTAATACCTCGCTTGACGCTAGGTTAGCCGGACAGATTATCGACGCTGGCAAGGGCTTAGTGATAGTCGTCAGTAAATGGGACTCTGTCATCGGCAAGGATGCCTACACTAGAGATGCTCTAGCCCCCGGCATCAGTCGCACCTTTGATTTTGCCTCATGGGCGCCACTCATCTTTACCTCGTCAACGACCGGGCAGAATGTGGCTAAGATCTACGATCTGATCTTGTCTATCGACGCCGAGCGTCGGCGCACTGTCCCGACCAGTCAGCTTAATGACTGCCTGCACCAAGCCATCACCAAGCACAGACCAGCGGGACTAAAGAATACTCATCCTCGCCTGCGCTACGCCGTCCAGACTGACGTGAATCCGCCTTGGTTTGTCATTTACGGTAGCAACCTTAAGTTTATTCACTGGTCGTACAAACGTTACTTAGAGAATTGCTGGCGAGAGAGCTTCGGCTTTAACGGCACCGCTATCAAGTTCAGCTTTCGAGATGAGAAGCAGATCAAAGCTAACCGAGAACGCCTGGCTAATGGTAAACTGGTTATTGATAAGAAGTCCGGTAATAAGCGCAAGACACTATGAAGGAGGAAAAATGAGAAAAGTCCGCAAGATCTTAGGAGCGATAGTCAGGTCAGTCATCATCTTGACGCTCGTTTTAGCCTCGACCGGGCTGACAGCCCAGGCTGCTCCCGCCGACAATCTGGACAGCCAGATTAACCAAGTTATTGAGCGGGCGAACAGCCAAAGCGGTGTCTCGACTAGACAAGAGGGTGATAGTCCCGTTAGCACCGGTGGTCGCTCCAGCAATCTCAGCTCCGATAGCGACACATCCGCCAGCTCCAGCACCCGCCAAGACGACCCGACTCTACTCAGATACCCCTACGTTATCAATAACTACGACGTCAAGGTCAGCGTCAATAAGTATAATAAGTATCATATCGACGAGACCATCGAGGTCACTTTTAACCAGCAACGCCACGGTATCTTTCGCAGTATCCAGAATGTCAACTACGCACGGCGATCCGACGGCTCAGTCGCCCGAATCAACGCTATCGTTACCAACCTCCGAGTACCCACGCATCAGTTCGAGACTAAGCGATCGGGCGGTCTGACTAAGATTCGCCTCGGCGATAGTCACCGCAACGCCGACAAGCACGAGACCTACCAGATTAGCTACGATTATGACATCGGTCATGACACCCTGGAGAATGCCGACGAGCTCTACTTTAATATCATCGGCACTAACTGGGAGACCGTGATTCAGCACGTCACCTTCGAGATCACCTTGCCCAAGAGTTTTGACAGTAAGCCCGGCTTTTCGTCAGGACACTACGGTAGTTCGGGCACCAATATCGGCAGGTACGCCATCTCAGGTAATAGCATTATCGGTGAGACGACCGAGGCACTCAACCCGAAAGAAGCCCTGACCATCCGACTGACTTTGCCGGAGGGCTATTTCGAGATTGACCATAGCCGAGACGCCCTAGGAGTCATCGGCATGATTCTGATGATATTGGTCAGCACAGCTTACTTCATCATCGCTATCATCAAGCGTCGCCAGGAGCGCTACAAGGTCACGCCGGTAGTGCAGTACGAACCGCCGGCCGGACTAAACAGTCTCGAGGTAGCCCTGGTTGATCGAGGTGTCAACATCAGCCAAGACGTTGTCTCGCTCCTGATTTACTTAGCCGACAAAGGCTATATCAAGATCAGCACCAAGGACAAGAAGGCGAAGCGTGACTTCACGCTGACCAAGCTCAAGGATTACGATGGCAAAAATGAGGCGGAAAAAGAGTTTATGGCGGGGCTGTTTAATAGCAAGCATCCCGACAGTGTCACCAGTAAGCAGCTGAGCAATCAGTTTTACACCACCGTCAACGCCATTATCAGTGCCGGCAAGGACAGCGAGGTCAAGAAGCGCTATTTCGGCGAGAAAGACCCGCTGCGGGCTAAATTGCTGATCGTTAAGATCTGCGCTTTCGTCGCCCTTCTCATCGGTGTCCTGCTGGGGGTGATCGCTGCGGTTGGCTTAGTCGAGGAGAATATGCTCTACTCAGGCCTCTTCGTCATATCCGCCATTATTTTCAGTAGCATCGCAACGGTCAATAACGGCAAGAAGTGGTCGGCTGTCGGGGTGACTATACTGTCGCTCATATTTGTCAATACTTCCGTCTTCTTGTGGCGTGACTACTTCAATAGCGTCCCGCTGATGGTCTGCTGCGCTATCTCAGCCAGCCTGATCACTATCGCCAGTGCAATTGCCAGCCCGATCTATCACCGCACCGAGGCAGGCTACAAGCTAAAAGGTGAGATCATGGGCTTCAAGGAGTTTATTGAGACGGTCGATAAGCCGCGCATCGAGGCGATGGTCGAGCAAGATCCACAGCTCTTCTATCACATCCTACCATACGCCTACGCCCTTGGCGTCTCCAAGGCTTGGGTTAGTCAATTCGAGGGTATCGCCGTCCAGCCTGCCGACTGGTGCGACGTAGCCGGAGCGTACAACTACGCCAGCGTAGTCAGCTTCATGGATCATGGCATGCCCGCTCTGGCTACCAGTATGGGGGCTACCTCCTCTGGTGGCGCCGCCATCGGCGGTGGCGGAGGTTTTGCCGGCGGTGGCGTCGGTGGAGGAGGCGGTGGTAGCTGGTAAAGTCACTCGGCCTGACCTAACGCTTAAAATAAAATACAAGGGAATGAAGATGAGATTATTACGACGAATCACTACACTAATCTTAGTGTTCATTTTGGCGATAGCGACCACCGCCATCACACCAGGTTCGGCTAGCGCCAATAGCATAGCGAGCCGGCCCGCTAGTGGGCAGCACCAACAGACAAGCCCCGGTTCGTCTGATCCATCCAGCTCATCATCCTATTCGCAGGCGGGACATACGACAAGCACGACCACCCCCGACGCCCCGACTTCCGATCAGTCGTCAGTCGAGCCGGCTCAGCCGACCACCAGCCGTAGCGACGCTAAGGCGTCTGATGATGAGATATCCGACGACGAGTCAAGCGATGTTGACCCTTACGTCATCAATAATTACGACGTCAAGGCTACGGTTGATAAATATAACAAGCTCCATATCGAGGAGACGATCAAGGTCACTTTCAATAAGTACCGCCATGGTATCATTCGCACCATCAATAAGATTAACCACGTAGCCAGAGTCAATGGCTCGAAATCAACCGTCTACGCCATCATTAGTAATGTCAAAGTATCTAGCCACAGCTCTGCCGTTCGGGAGGGCGGTGACAGTACCACCATCAAGCTTGGCAGTTCTCTCACCTACGCCAAGCGTCACGAGACCTATCGCCTCAGCTACGACTATGATCTAGGGACTGATCCACTCAGCAGTAGCGATGAATTTTACTTTAACATCATCGGCACCGGCTGGAATACTAATATCGGGAGAGCCACCTTCCACATCACTATGCCTGAGGAGTTCAGCGGGAAGCCCGGCTTTTCGACCGGCTCTTACGGCGAACGTAGCGGTAGCGACATCGTCAAATACAATGTCAACGGTCGGGTAATCGCCGGTCATACCACCGGCAGGTTGCTCGCCGGCGAGGCACTGACCATCCGGCTGGAACTGCCCCAGGGCTATTTCAAGCTGGATCCGGTCAAGACGACGATAGCCAAGTTCGTCTTCATCGTGCCGGTAATCACTGGCATCATCGCCTTAGTGCTTTCGATCATGATCCTGAGAAAGGAAAAGAGTAAGTCCACTCCGGTCATCCAATACACTGCCCCCGACGGACTGAATAGCCTTGAGCTTGTCTTCGCTAACGACAATACCATTCCGCACAAGAATGCCGCCTCAATGGTAGTCTACTTGGCCAATAAGGGCTATCTGACGATTGACATTGATGGTGAGAACTTCACTCTAACTAAGCTAAAAGATTATGACGGTCAGAATGAGTCGGAGCGGATCTTTATGAATGGGTTGTTTAATAATGATCACCCTAGCAAGGTAGCTAAGGCGGAACTGGAAGGGGAGTTTTATAAGACCGTATCTGCTACTACCTCCACTATCAGCCGAGGCCGGCTCAAGACCAAGTATTTCGAGAGGCACAACCGAGTCAAGACTATCCTCAAGATGATCCAATGGGTTGCCATCGCCATCCTGCTGATTTGCGCCGGCCTAGCCACCTTGCTAGAGCAAAACCCCAGTGAAGCGCTGGGCAGTATGGCTTTTATAGTCGCCTTCACGGTCTTCCCCCTATTCTTCGTATTACAGCCAACTACCAAGCAGTTCAGCCCGGTATTTACCAAGGTATTATGTATCATCGTCGCTATCACCCCTGCTGTCGTCTTGCAGGCATTATACTTCCGCTATCCGACAGCCATAATCACCGGCATATCATCAATCTTTATCATGATCGGTGCCTATATCACCCGAGATGTCATCACCAGAACCGAGGATGGCTATCGCATCAAGGGTGAGATCATGGGCTTTAAGGAGTTCATCGAGACAGTCGATAAGCCTCGCCTAGAGGCACTCCTAGCCAAGACACCAACTCTCTTCTACGACATTATCCCTTACGCCTACGTCTTGGGCGTACACAAGAAATGGGTCGACAAGTTTGAAGGTATAGCCCTTCAGCCGGCAGACTGGTACAGCTCCAGCGAAGCCTTCAGCTACGGCATCATGGCAGGCTTCGTCACTAAAGGGCTAGCCGAGATGTCGGCCAGTTTTAGTGGCTACTCCTCTGCGATAAACCTAATAACAGACTCCTTGAGCGATGGCTCAGGTGGTGGCGGCTTCTTGGGTGGCGGCTCAGGCGGTGGCGGAGGCAGCGACTGGTAGGCAGATCCGGTCAGCTAAGCGTATAATGACCTTAAGGAGGAGAGTATGAGATTGTTGCAGCGAATCAAGCTATTTAGTCTGATCATCGTTCTCACGGTAGCATCTATCGTGACCATGGCTAGCCCGGCTGGCGCCACCGGGACCCCGGATACGAGTGGCTCAGGCAGCAGCCGGACTTCAGCTTCTGCTCCGGCGTATACCATTGACAACTACGATGTCGACATCACGGTCAATCAGTTTAATCAGCTCCACATCGAGGAGACGATCAAAGCCACTTTTCACCAACAGCGTCATGGCATCGTCCGTAGCCTAGCTAAAGTCAACCACGTCGCCAGGATGGACGGCTCTAAGTCGACCGTCAACGCCAAGATCAGCAACCTCAAGGTACTAAGCCACCGCTTCACCACCAGCGAGAGCAGCAACTTCACTAACATCAAGATAGGTGACCCCAACGCCTATGCTAAGACTAACGAGACTTATCGCCTCAGCTACGACTATGACCTCGGCACCGACCAGCTAAGCCAGGCTGACGAGTTTTACTTTAATATCATCGGTACCGGCTGGAACACCGGTATCACTAAGGTTGATTTCCATATCACCATGCCTCAGGAGTTCGACAGCAAGCCGGGCTTTTCGACCGGTGCTTATGGTATGCGTAGCGGCAGTGATATCGTCGAGTATAGCGTCAAAGGCAAGGAGATTACCGGTCATACCACCGCTCCACTGGCTGCCGAGCAAGCATTAACTATCAGACTGGAGTTGCCACAGGGCTACTTTAAGGAAGATCCTTTCCGGGTCTTCTTAGCTAAGTATGTCTTCATCATACCAATCGCCATCAGCATTATCACGCTGATCACCTCTATCTTTATCGTGACTCAGGAGAGATACAAGATCACTCCGGTCGTTCAGTATACCGCCCCGGGCGGGCTAAATAGTCTCGAAGTCGCCTTCGCCGACAAGGGTGAGATTAAGAGGAAGAATGCCGCCTCGATGGTAGTCTACTTGGCCAATAAGGGCTATCTGACGATTGACATTGATGGTGAGAACTTCACTCTAACTAAGCTAAAAGATTATGACGGTCAGAATGAGTCGGAGCGGATCTTTATGAATGGGTTGTTTAATAATGATCACCCGAGCAAGGTAGCTAAGGCGGAACTGGAGGGGGAGTTTTATAAGACCGTATCTGCTACTATCTCCACTATCAGCCGAGGCCACCTCAAGACTGATCTCTTCGCCAAGAAGAGCCTCACCAAGGCACTGCTACGTCTCGGCCGGGTAGTCGCTCTGGCTATTATCCTGGCTTGCGCTTGCCTTGCTACCACTCTGGAAGACAATCCCGAAAAAGCGCTGATGCTACTACTGGGCAGTCTCTCGCTCTTGATCGTACCGATGGCTCTGATGCTTCAGCCAACCGATTGGCAGATTAGTGCTATGATTTCTAAGGGGTTCGGCATCCTGATCTTCTTAGTACCGGTCTTCGCCATCAGTTTGTTCGCCCATAAGCGACCCATCATCGCCGTCACCACCGTAGCGATAACTATCTTGACCGTTGGCGCCCGCCTCACCGGTAGCATCAAGCCCAGAACTAAAGACGGCTACCGGGTGAAGGGCGAGATTATGGGCTTTAAGGAGTTTATCGAGATAGTCGATAAGCCTCGCTTGGAGGCGCTCTTAACCGAGACGCCGACCCTTTTCTACGACGTCATACCTTACGCCTACGTCCTAGGCGTACATAAGAAATGGGTCGACAAGTTTGAAGGGATAGCCCTCCAGCCGGCAGACTGGTATGACTCGAGCGAGACATTTAGCTACAGCACTATGGCAGACTTCGTCACCGACGGCTTATCTGAGATGTCAGCCAGCATAGCCTCATCACCTGATTCTAATAGCGGCGGCTTCTCCAGTAGCGGCTTTTCGGGCGGCAGTTCCGACGGCGGTGGTGGCTTCTCGGGTGGCGGCTCAGGCGGCGGTGGCGGCAGTGACTGGTAATACGATGCCTAGCCCGACGAACTATTTTACCGACGGTAGTGCTGTGCCTAACCCGGGGCAGGGTGGCTTCGCCGTGATCAAAGACGGTCAGCCGTACCTGATCGGCGGGGAAGCAACGGGGTCACCGATTAGCAGCGACCAAACGACCAATATTCGCATGGAGGCGAGGGCAATCATCGCCGCTCTGAGAGATGCCGACGGCAAACCGTGCCGGATCGTCACCGACAGCCAGTTCTGGATCAACGTGGCAACCAAGTGGGCGCCGGGCTGGCAGGTAAAGGGCTGGCGCAAGCCCGGCGGAGAAATCAAGAATCTCGACTTGGTCACCGAGCTATACCGGCTCTACCAGGAGTCACAGGCGGAGCTGGTCTGGACCAGGGGGCATGCCGGTACGGAGCTGAACGAACTAGCTGACCACTGGGCAAACCGAGCCCGCCAACTCAAACTCACCGATCCGGTGCTAGCTGACAATTATTGACCCATGCTAAATACCCCGGTAATTTCCCTCCACGTATAGCTCTATGGCGTACGAGCAGTACAGGTGGTCTCCTCAGGCTTGGCACCGTATAAACCACCACATGCACTGGATAGCTTACTGATATATCAACAGCCTTCGTCAACCACACTGTACTACTCGTACT